>Ga0187777_10002531_pt1 | contig 11676 bp, 9 predicted proteins | sample 1015_Q2_SP5_10_M_FD_132416 | JGI IMG/M metagenome (GOLD analysis project Ga0187777, IMG submission 132416) | Tropical peat soil microbial communities from peatlands in Department of Meta, Colombia - 1015_Q2_SP5_10_MG | ecosystem: Environmental > Terrestrial > Soil > Wetlands > Peat | place...
CGGCGGACCGTTTCGTGACTGGACGATCGAGCAGATGGCGGTCTGCACCGTCGAGCAGGCAGTGGCGCATCCGAACTGGTCGATGGGCGCGAAAATCTCCGTCGACAGCGCCACCTTGATGAACAAGGGGCTCGAACTGATCGAAGCGCATTTCCTCTTTGCGCTACCGGTGGAGAAGCTGGACGTGCTGGTGCACCCGCAATCGATCGTCCATTGTCTCGTCTCCTACGCCGACGGTTCGACGCTGGCGCATCTGTCGTCTCCGGACATGCGCACGCCGATCGCGCATGCCTTGGCCTGGCCGCGTCGAATTGCATCGCCCTCGCGGCGGCTCGATCTTGCGCAGGTCGGCCAGCTCACGTTCCGCGCGCCGGATCGCGAGCGTTTCCGCTGCCTCGGCCTCGCGCTCGATGCCATGCGCACCGGCGGAATGGCGCCCACGATCCTGAACGCGGCCAATGAGGTCGCGGTCGACGCCTTCTTGAACCGGCGGATCGGATTCCTGGACATACCTCGCGTTGTCGAGTCGACCCTCGACGAGAGTCCCAACGCAAACGCGTCCGTCGAAACGCTCGACGGGGTGCTGGCGGTCGATGCGCGGGCGCGGGACCTGGCGGCCAGTATATGCCGCCGGGTCGTGAACTGACGATCAGGAGAAGACATGTTGGACGCGGTACATGATTTCTTCAGCTGGTCGGTCTACGGAATTCCGGCCTTTCTGTTTCTCATCACCGTGGTCGTTTTCTTCCACGAGCTGGGCCATTTCTCTGTAGCGCGACTTTTCGGCGTTCGCGTCGAAACCTTTTCGATCGGGTTCGGTCGCGCGCTCTACTCCTGGACGGACAAGGCCGGCACGCTCTGGAAAATTTCCTGGGTGCCGCTCGGCGGCTACGTGAAGTTCTTCGGTGACGCAGACGGCGCAAGCACACCGGACCGCGAAGCCGTCGCGCGCATGAATGCCGCGGAGCGTAACGTCGCCTTTCCATTCAAGCCGCTCTGGCAACGCGCCCTCATCGTGGTCGCGGGTCCGGTGGCGAATTTCGTTTTGGCGTTCGCAATTCTGGCGATCTTCTTCATGGTCGTCGGCCGCATGCTGACGACGACCGACGTGACCGCCATCGCGCCGAACAGCCCGGCGGCAGCCGCCGGGATCCATGCGGGAGACGTCATCCTTTCCATCGACGGCGAGACCGTCTCGGGCTACGAGGAAATTCAACAGATCATCTCGGTCAGTGCGGGCACAAGACTCCCTATCGTTGTAAAGCGCGCGGGGCGTCCGCTGACGTTGTATGCAACGCCGCGCGAGACCGAGATCACCGATCGCTTCAACAACAAGATCAAGATCGGCCAGCTTGGCATCCTGAACCGGTCTCCCCGGACTTTCGTCCGGCTCGGACCAGTTGCCGCAGCGGGAGCCGCAATCGAGGAAATCCGCGACATTGTTTCAGTTACGTTCCGCGCCCGTACACAGCTTTTCAAGGGCAACGCCAGCCAGCTTTCGGGCCCCATCGGAATCGCAAAGCTGTCGGGGCAGGTGGCGTCGGTCAGCTTTCTTGCGCTAATCCAACTGGCGGCTCTACTTTCTGTAAGCATCGGCCTGGTCAATCTTTTCCCCATTCCGCTGCTCGACGGGGGCCATCTTCTGTACTATGCATGCGAGGGTGTTTTGGGGCGTCCGCTCGGAGAGCGGGCCCAGGACGTCGGATTTAGGCTCGGGCTGGCGGTCGTGCTTGGTATCTTCATCCTCGCGACCTGGAATGACCTGGTACGGCTAAATCTTTTCTGAAACGTCGGCGAAGCACCGCCTAGCGGTCGTCGAGCCCAGCAACGAGTACCAGAGACGACTGGATGAGCCACGTCACCCTGTTCGCCAAAGTATCGCGCGCGGCATTTGCCGCGACCGCACTTTTGTCCGTGGCGGATTCCTCGGCGCTCGCCAAGGCGCGCGTGCCCCCTGCTGCGCCACCGCCCGCGGCTCCGACCGTGGCGCCCGACGCGAAGGTCATCCAGCACATCGTCGTTCTGGGGACGCAGCGTATCGAGCCGGCGACGGTGCTTTCGTACATTTCGATCCGCGAAGGCGACATATACAACGAACAGACGGCCGACCTCGCGCTGAAGACGCTCTATCAGACGGGACTGTTCGCCGACGTCCGTGTGAAGTTCGACGGCACCACGCTCACCGTCGCGGTGGTGGAAAATCCCATCATCAATCAGATCGAGTTCGAGGGTAACAGCAAGGTCTCGCAGAAGGACCTCGAGAAGGAAGTCCAGCTCAAGCCGCGAACCGTCTTCACGCGCTCCAAGGTCCAGGCGGACGTCCAGCGCATCATCGAGCTGTACCGCCGCAACGGAAAATTCGCCGCGTCCGTCGATCCTCAGATCATCCAGCGGCCGCAGAACCGCGTCGATCTGATCTTCTCGATTGCCGAGGGCCCGACCACGGGCGTCGCGCGCATCACATTCATCGGCAACAAGGTCTTCGACGATGCGACCCTGAAGGCCCAGGTCGCGACTGAAGAGAGCGACTGGTACAAATTCCTCTCGACCAACGACAATTACGATCCGGACCGGTTGACGTTCGACAGGGAGCAACTTCGCCGCTTCTATGTCAGCCACGGTTACGCCGACTTCCGCGTCGTGTCGGCCGTCGCCGAGCTGACATCGGATCGCCGCCAGTTCTACATCACGTTCACGGTGGACGAAGGCGACAAGTATACGTTCGGCAAGGTCGACATCGAATCCGGCATCCGCGAACTTTCCCCGGCGACATTGCGCCCGATGGTGAAGATCCAGTCCGGCGACGTGTACGACGCCGACCTCGTCCAGAAGTCGATCGACGCACTGACGAACGCCGCCGGCACCAAGGGCTATGCGTTCGCGGAAGTTCATCCGCGCATTCGCCGCGACCGCGACAAGCACACGATCGACGTCGTTCTCAAGATCGACCAGGGTCCGCGCGTCTACATCGAGAAGATCAACATCGTCGGAAACAATCGCACGCTCGACAAGGTCATCCGCCGCGAGTTCCGGCTGGTCGAGGGCGACGCGTTCAACCGCGTCCTGGTCGACCGCTCGCGCACGCGCATCCGCGCCCTGGGCTTCTTCAAGGACGTCGACATCAAGCAGTCGCCCGGCTCGCAGCCGGATCGCACGAACCTCACCGTGTCCGTCACGGAGCAGTCGACCGGCGAACTCTCGCTCGGCGCCGGCTACTCCTCGACCAGCTCCTTCGTCGGCGAGTTCAGCTATACCGAGCGCAACTTGTTCGGGCGCGGCCAATATCTACGGGCCAGCATCCAGCTCTCGACGATCAGCAAGCAGTTCCAGTTCAGCTTCACCGAGCCGTTCTTCCTGGACCGGCCGCTCAACGCCGGCTTCGACCTGTACAAGATCGTGACCGATTATCAGCAGGCGGATTATCAGGGCGATACGACCGCCGCCGGAATCCGTTTCGGCTTCCCGACATCGGAGTACGGCAATGTCGGACTGCGCTATACCTACAAAATCGACAGAATCACGCCGTTCTCGACAGCGCCATTCGAGGTTCAGCAGGCGGCGGGAACGACCAAAACGTCGCTGTTCGGCTATTCCTTCGCCTACGACACGCTCGACGATCCGATCAAACCCACGAAGGGTTGGGCTGCGAGTTTCTCGCAGGAACTGGCGGGCCTCGGCGGATCGCTCAAATATCTCCGGACTCAGGGCTCGATCGGTTACTACCACCCCATGTTCTGGGACACGTCGGTCGGGTCGTTCAACGTCCAGTCGGGCTTCATCACGGGTTATGACGGCCAGACGATCCCGATCCAGGAGCGCTTCTTCAAGGGTGGCGACTCGTTCCGCGGCTTTGCCCAGGCCGGCGTAGGCCCCCGTGACACGGTCGTCTCGGGCAACCAGGGCGCCGTGGGCGGCGATTTCTTCGCCATCGGCAGCGCCCAGATGCGTCTGCCAAGCTTCCTGCCCGACAGTTACGGCGTGAATCTGGCACTGTTCAGCGACTTCGGTACGGTCGGGCACCTCGATACGACCATTCCGGCCTGTACGCTCACGAGCTGCATCAAGGATAACCTCGCCATGCGTGCCTCCGCGGGGGTTGCCGTGGCCTGGAAGTCACCATTCGGCCCGATTACGATTGACTTGGGCGTTCCATTCCTTAAGGCAAAGTACGACAAGGCTCAGATCATCTATTTCAGCGCAGGAACGGGGTTGTAATTTCCATGAAAAACGTATCGCGCATCGTCCGCGGCCTGACGGTTGCGGCCGCGCTCATCATGTCGTCGCAGGCGGTTCTCGCCGGTCCACCCGGACAGCCGGCGCCCCCGGCAGGCACGCCAAATCCGAAGATCCTGGTCATCGACCGGGCGGCAATCCTGCGCGGCTCGGCCGTCGGACAGAACATCATGACGCAGGTGCGCGCGCTGACGACCGACGCCGAAAACAGACTGAAGGGCCAGGACGCAGCTCTGCGCCAGGAAGGCGCCGCGCTTCAGCAGCAGCTCGCCATTCTCGCCCCTGCGGTGAAGGCGGCGAAGATCAAGGCCTTCCAGGCAAAGCAGGCGGCGCTTCAGCAGGCCGTTCAGACCCAACAGGGGCTCATCCAGGGCGGCGTGCTGAAAGCGCGCCAGCAGGTCGAGCAGGCGCTCGGTCCGATCCTTCAGGGGATCATGAAGGAGCGGGGCGCGAATCTGCTTCTCGACCGCAACGCCGTGGTGCTCGGAACCGTCGATGTGGACATCACCGGCGTCGCGATCCAACGCCTGAACCAAAAGTTGCCGACGGTGAAGGTCGTGCCGACGCCGCTACCTCCCGGAGCCGTGCAAGGGCAATAGAAGGCAGGACGCCGAATGGCCGATCCACGCTTCTACGATAATCGTGGCCCGTTCACGCTAAGACAGGTCTGTGCCGCGGCGAATGTACAGCTACCCGAAGGCGCGGATGCCGACGCGCGGGTCCTCGATCTCGCAAGCCTGTCGGGCGCGGGCCCCGACCACCTGACGTTCTTTTCCGGCGGCAGCGCGGAGCTCGCCGCCGAGCTGGCGCAAACGAGCGCGGGATTCTGTTTCGTGCCGGCGAAAACCGCTCGACCGCTGCAGTATCGCGTCGGCTTGACGGCGATTCCGTGCGGTTCGGTGCAGCATGCATTCGGTGCGGCCGCGCGGCTCTTCTATCCGGAGTCCAGTCTGGTCGCCTGGTCGCAGCAGACGGCCGTCGATCCGTCGGCGACGATCGGCGCGAACGTGATGCTCGGCCCGGGCGTCGTCGTCGGTCCCGGTGCCGAGATCGGGGAGGGCACTCGGATCGGACCCAACTCGGTCATCGGCCGCGGCGTAGCGATCGGACGAAAGTGCGAGATCGGCAGCAATTGCACGATTGCGAACGCTTATGTGGGTGACGAAGTCCTGATTCTCCCTGGCGCCCAGATCGGCCAACCAGGCTTCGGGTTCGCGTCGGCAGGTTCCGGTCACATCAAGATTCCCCAGATCGGTCGCGTCATCGTGCAGGATCGGGTCGAGATCGGCGCGTGCACCGCCATCGATCGCGGCGCGCTCGGCGACACGGTGATCGGCGAAGGCACCAAGATCGATAATCTCGTCCAGATCGGGCACAACACGAAGCTGGGACGTCACGACATGATCATCTCCCAGGTCGGAATTTCGGGCAGTTGTGAACTCGGCGATTTCGTCGTTCTGGCCGGGCAGGTCGGCGTCGCCGATCACGTGAAGATCGGCAGCGGCGCCCGTTTTGCGGCCAGATCCGGGCTTGTCCCGGGCAATTTCCCCGGCGGACAGGACTATGGCGGGATGCCGGCAAAGCCGGCACTTGAGTGGCGGCGCGAGATCATCACACTGGCGAATCTCGCAAAGAGGCCTAAGCGGAACACGAATGGGTGAAAGCGGTCAGGCGGGAACGGTTCTGGATGTGGAGCAGATCAAGAAGCTGCTGCCGCACCGCGCACCGTTTCTCTTTCTCGAGCGCCTGACAGATATCGTTCCGCTGGAAAGCGCGACGGGCCACAAGGCCGTCAGTTTCAACGAACCGCATTTCGCAGGTCACTTTCCCGATTTCGCCGTCATGCCCGGCGTGCTCATCGTCGAGTCCATGGCCCAGACCGCCGGTGCGCTGATCGTGCATTCCCTTGCGCTCAAGACCGTGCCGAGCGTGTTCTTCATGGGAATCGACAAGGCGCGCTTCCGCAAGCCCGTGGTCCCCGGCGACGTGCTGCGGATTCCCGTCAAGGCGCTGCAACACCGCGGCCCGGTGTGGAAATTCGAAGGCAAGGCCTATGTCGGCGATGCGCTGTGCGCCGAGGCCGAATTCAGCGCGATGATCCGCGACAACGACGCCGCCTGATCATGGCCGTTCACGCGTCCGCGATTGTGGAAGACGGCGCCCGACTGGGTCCGGGCGTCGAGATCGGCCCCTATTGCATCGTCGGCCGCGATGTCGAACTGGGAGACGGCGTGCGGCTACTCTCGCATGCCGTGGTGACCGGACGCACCCGCATCGGCGCCCGTACAGTCGTGCACCCGCAAGCCGTGCTCGGCGGCGAAGGACAGATCCGCAAAAACGATTACGCGGAAGCCGGGCTCGAAATCGGCAGCGACTGCGTCATTCGCGAAGCGGTGACGATGAGCTGCGGCAGCCGCCTCGGTCGCGGCGTGACGACTGTCGGGAACAACGGCTACTTCATGGCCTACAGCCATGTCGGTCACGACTGCCTGGTCGAGGACGACGTCACCTTCGCGAACAACGCGACTCTGGCGGGCCACGTCCACATCGGTCAGGGCGTGATCATGGGCGGGATATCGGCCGTCCAGCAGTTCGGCCGCGTCGGCAAGGGCGCGATGATCGGCGGCGTCACAGGGGTCAATACCGACGTCATCCCGTACGGCATGGCGACCGGAGACCACGCCGTTCTCGGCGGACTCAACATCATCGGGTTGAAGCGCCGCGGGCTTGGCCGCGAAGCGATCCATGCCGCGCGCGCCGCCTTTCGCGAGATATTCCTGGAGTCACGCGGTTCGCTCTTCGATCGTGCGCGGCGGGTGAAGGAAAAGTGGCCCCAGATCGTGCAGATTCAGGAGATTACCGACTTCATCCTCGCCGACGCGAAGCGTGGCCTGTGTGTCGCCGATCCCTCCCGCCTTCATGCGGACGAGCCGTAATGGCGGGCCAGTCGCTCGGCGTGATCGCAGGCGGCGGCGATCTGCCCCGCGCCATCGCGGAAAGCGCGCGGGCTGCGGGCCGCAACGTATTCGTTCTGGCGCTGCGCGGCTCGAGTGACGACTGGGTATCGGCTTTTCCGCACGAATGGGTAGCGCTCGGCGAGACCGGCAAGGCGTTTCGGGCGCTGCACGGCGGCGACGTCGGCGACGTACTTCTTGCGGGCAAGGTCGATCGGCCAAAATTCTCGGACATCAGGCTCGATGCCAAGTCGGTGCTGCTTGCGCCGCGCGTCATGGCGGCGGCGCTGAAGGGTGACGACGCGTTGCTGCGATCGGTGGTCGATCTCTTCGAGCGCGAGGGATTCCGCGTCATCGGTGCCGCCGAGGCGGCGCCGAACCTGATCGCGGCAAGCGGGCCGCTGGGGCGCATCTCCCCCACGCCCGAGAACGAATCGGACATTGCGCTGGCCTTCAAGGTGGTGCGAGCGCTCGGCGAACTTGACGTCGGTCAAGCCGCCGCGGTCTGCGCCGGGCTAACGCTTTGCGTCGAGGCTGCGGAAGGAACCGACGCGATGATCGCACGCATCGCGAATCTGCCCGAACACATTCGCGGCACGCCCGCGAAGCGCCGCGGCGTCCTGGCAAAGGCTCCGAAGCCGGTGCAGGACCGCAAGACCGACCTTCCCGTCGTCGGCGTGCAGACGGTGCGCAACGTGGCCGCAGCCGGTCTCGCCGGGATCGCGGTCGAGGCGGGCGGCGCCTTGATCGTCGACAAGCGCGCGGTTGCCGAGGAAGCAGACAGGCTCGGCTTGTTTGTGACCGGCGTTCCGGCGTGAGCTCGCTCCCGGCCAGGCCGATATCGCTGATGCTGGTCTGCGGCGAGCCATCCGGCGATCAGCTCGGCGGCCAGCTGATGGCCGCGCTGAAGGCATTGGTCGGCGACAATGTGAAGGTCACCGGCGTCGGCGGCCGCGCCATGGCCGCGCAGGGGCTCCAGACGCTGTTTCCATTGGACGACACGGCTGTCATGGGCCTGAACGAAGTCGTGCCGAAAATACCGATCATCCTGCGGCGCGTGCGCGAGGTCTGCGACGTCGCACTCGCCACGCGTCCCGACGCCGTCGTGCTGATCGACAGCCCCGATTTCACACACCGCATCGCCAAACGCCTGAAGCGGCTGGATCCGGGCGTTCGCACCATTGACTATGTCGCGCCGCAGGTCTGGGCGAGCCGGGCCTACCGCGCGCGCGCCATGGCGCGGAGCTTCGATCTCCTGCTCGCCTTGCTTCCGTTCGAGCCGCCGTTTTTCGAAAAGTACGGCCTCAAGACCGTATTCGTCGGCCATCCCGTGATCGAGCGCGCCAAGATGATGACCGGCGGACCAGCGTTGCGCGCGCGCCTCGGCATTGCGCCCGAGGCGCCGGTCGTGGTCGTTCTGCCCGGCAGCCGGACGAGCGAAATCCGCTTCATTCTGCCGGCGTTCCGGCAGGCGGTCGCGGAGATCGCGGCGCGCGTGCCGGGCCTCGTCACGCTGCTTCCCACGGTTCCCCATGTCGCGCAGAAAGTGCGAGAAGCAACGGCCGGCTGGCCGGCGCCGCTGCACATCCTGGAGGGCGACGCGGACAAGTATGCAGCGTTCAACACCGGGAACGCCGCGCTGGCTGCGTCGGGGACGGTCACGACCGAACTCGCACTGGCGCGCACGCCGATGGTGGTCGCCTACCGGGTGGGCTGGCTGACGTTCCTGCTGGCGCAGCCGCTCATCCTTGTGCCGATGTTCACGCTCGTGAATCTTTTGCTTGAGCGGCGGGCGGTTCCCGAATTCCTCCAGCGCGAAGCCTCGCCGCGCGCGCTTGCGGACGCCGTCGTCCGCCTGCTGACCGACAAAGCTGCCGCGGACGCGCAGCGGCGCGACCTCGACCGTGCGGCGGAGCTGCTCGGCCAGGGCGGGGAGGCGCCGTCGCTGCGTGCGGCGCGCGCCATCCTCGATTTCGTCAACGCCGGGCGCTGATCAGCGCTTGGCGAGCGGCGTGTATTGGCGCAAGCCCTTGCCGGTGTAGATCTGGCGCGGCCGGCCGATCTTCTGGTGCGGGTCTTCCAGCATCTCCTTCCACTGCGCAATCCAGCCGACCGTGCGGGCCAGCGCGAAGAGCGCCGTGAACATGCTGGTGGGGAAGCCGAGGGCGCGCAGCGTGATGCCCGAATAGAAGTCGATGTTCGGGTACAGTTTGCGCTGGACGAAATACTCGTCCTCGAGCGCGATCTTCTCGAGCGCGATGGCGATCTTGAGCGTGGGATCGTCGTGATGGCCGATTTCGTCGAGCACCTTGTGGCACTGGACCTGCATCGCCTTGGCGCGCGGATCGTAGTTCTTGTACACGCGGTGCCCGAAACCGGAGAGGCGGAAATTGTCGTTCGGATCCTTCGCCTTCTTCACAAATTCCGGGATGCGGTCGACCGAGCCGATTTCCTCGAGCATCTTGAGCGCGGCTTCGTTGGCGCCGCCATGCGCGGGGCCCCACAGGCAGGCGATGCCTGCGGCAATGCAAGCGAACGGGTTGGCGCCCGACGAGCCGGCAAGGCGCACGGTCGAGGTCGAGGCATTTTGCTCGTGGTCTGCGTGCAGGATGAAGATGGTGTCGAGCGCCTTGGCGAGCACCGGATTGACCTTGTACTCCTCGGCCGGAACCGAAAAGGTCATGCGCAGGAAATTCTCGGTATAGCCGAGCGTGTTCAGCGGATACACGAAGGGTTGGCCCATCGTGTACTTGTACGCCATCGCGGCCAGCGTCGGCATCTTGGCGATCAGTCGGTGGCTGGCGATTTCGCGCTGGCGAGGATCGTTGATGTCGGTTGAGTCGTGGTAGAACGCCGAGAGCGCGCCGACGACGCCGCACATCACGGCCATGGGATGCGCGTCGCGCCGGAACCCGCGGAAGAACTGCGCCAGCTGCTCGTGCACCATCGTGTGGAGCGTGATGGCCTTGTCGAACTTGGCCATCTCTTCCTTGTTCGGCAGTTCGCCGTGAAGCAGCAGGTAGCAGACCTCCAGGAAGTTGGAATGTTCGGCCAGCTGGTCGATCGAATAGCCGCGATAGAGAAGCACGCCCTTGTCGCCGTCGATGAAGGTGATGTCGCTCTCGCAGCTCGCCGTCGACGTGAAGCCCGGATCGTAGGTGAAGACGTCGGCCTCGCCGTACAGCTTGCGGATGTCCAACACCTCCGGTCCCTCGGTTCCCGCATAGGCCGGCAACTCGTAGGTCTTGTTCTTGAAGGTGAGGGTGGCCGAGCCGGCGGGCTTGATCTTGCTTTCTCTCATGGACGGGCTCCTTGCAGGCCACACAGGATGGGGCGGCCGGGGTGTATCTTGCACTGCAGCAACTATAAGCATTCTGGGTTAACGACGTCACCACCCCCGCCAGAGCGGGGTGCCTATGCGGCCATTGGCTAAGTGGCGTAAGCGCGCAGCCGGGCGAGGGACTCCGTGCGGCCCAGGAGGGCCATCATCTCGAACAGGGGAGGGGACGTCGCCTTGCCCGTGAGCGCCGCCCGGAGCGGTTGGGCCACCTGGCCGAGTTTCAGCCCCTCTGCTGTCGCGAAGGAGCGGGCCGCCGCTTCGAGGTTCGGGCCAGTCCAGTCGGTCGCGTCGAGGACCGGGATCGCCTTGCCGAGGACAGACCGCGCCTCGGCGGGCAGGAGTTTCTCGGCCGCAGCGTCGAGAGACCTCGGACCGTCGGTGAAAAGAAAATCCGCGGCTTGGGCCAGCTCCAGGATGGTTTTGGCGCGCTCCTTCAACCCGGGCATGGCTTTCGTAAGCCTCTCGCGCGCGCGCATGTCCACGACGCGAGGCGGCGTCTCGCGCGCCAGCGTGGCCACGACTTCTGCGGTGAGCGCCTCGTCGCTGCTTTCGCGGATATAGTGTCCGTTGAGATTGTCCAGCTTCTTGAAGTCCATTCGCGCCGGACTCTTGCCGATGTTCTCGAGATTGAACCAGGCGATCGCCTGGTCGGTGGAGATGATCTCGTCGTCGCCGTGGCTCCAACCGAGGCGCAGTAGATAGTTTCGCATCGTCTCGGGCAGATAGCCCATGTCGCGGTACGCTTCCACGGCGAGCGCGCCGTGACGCTTGGAAAGTTTGGCGCCGTCCGGCCCGTGGATCAACGGCACATGGGCATACACGGGGATGTCCCAGCCCAACTGCTCGATGATCTGAAGCTGGCGTGCGGCGTTGTTCAGGTGATCGGCACCGCGAATAACGTGCGTGACGCCCATATCGTGGTCATCCACGACGACGGCGAGCATGTAGGTCGGCGTGCCGTCGCTACGAAGCAGCACCATGTCGTCGAGTTGATCGTTGGCGTATCTCACATCGCCCAGCACGACGTCTCTGACGATCGTCTCTCCCGTTTGCCGGGCTTTCAGGCGAATAACAAAGGGCGCACCGGGCGGCGCCTCGGACGGGTCGCGGTCGCGCCAGCGCCCGTCATAGCGTTGCGGGAGCTTCTGC
>Ga0187777_10002532_pt1 | contig 11671 bp, 7 predicted proteins | sample 1015_Q2_SP5_10_M_FD_132416 | JGI IMG/M metagenome (GOLD analysis project Ga0187777, IMG submission 132416) | Tropical peat soil microbial communities from peatlands in Department of Meta, Colombia - 1015_Q2_SP5_10_MG | ecosystem: Environmental > Terrestrial > Soil > Wetlands > Peat | place...
CGACGAACTCTCGCTCGATGATCGCCTCGACCGCGTCGGCGGTGAAGAGCGAGATCTCGGCGGGGCGGACAAGGGCCAGGCTCGTGCTCTTCATGCTCGACCTCGAGACGCATGGTGCTCCGCCGACTGCGACCGGCGGCTGCAAGCTGCCGCGGCGTCGGCGACGCTACGACGACGAGATTGACTCCGATTGAACACGGCGTGAACCTTTCTCGCAGCCCTCTGAACCGCGATCACTGGTTGGTGTCGAACATCTTCTGCGCGGTCGTCTTCCGACCGGCGTCGTCGTACGCGATGATCACGACGTCGTGGGGGAGGGCGTCACAGTGCACGGGCGTCTCGACCGCGCCACTCGCCGACGTGGCTTCCACAATGGGACGGCCGTCGATGTAGAGCTCACGCTTGTTCGCACCCGTGGTCGCCCACTGGATGTTGACGGTCGTGCTCGTGTGCCCCTGGCACTGCACCGACGTGGGAACCGTGAACGAGGTGATCTGAGCCGTTCCCGGCTTCGCCACCGTCGACGCGGTGGGTGTCGACTTCGTCGACGCGCTCCCACCCGAGCTACAGGCGGCGAGCAACGTGCTGAACGCAGCGGCTGCGATGGGAATCCACATTCTCTTCATCGTGCACCTACTGGATTGCTGCGTCGGGCGCGGCCGACGACGGTGATGATGCGTGCCCCTCCGATCGCACCGGCGAGCGCCGCGATGAAGACACGCAAGCCCTGCGACATCCCTCCGCTCGGTATGGCCACCGCGTTCTGAGCGGTGTCGAGGGCGGTGCCGTCGGGAGCGCTCGACGACCGTGAGGACGTCGACGCGCGCGACGCGCTCTGGTCACTTCCGGCCGGCACCGTCGTCGTGGCGGCCGAACCGCCGGCGGTCGCGCCGTGATCGGCGCCGCCGCCCGTGCCCTTCGACCCGGCGTCGTTGGCAGTAGCTGCAGCCGCCGCGGCCGGCGCGCCGGCAGGAGTCGTCGCCGTCGTGACCGGCGGCGCGGGCAAGCCGGAGAGGTCGGGAGGGCACGCGGCACCGAAGCAGAGAGGGGCGCGGAAGTAGACGGTCGAGTTCGTGATCTCGACGCGGATGACGAGGTCGCACGGGTGGGTGTCGTCGCACGTGATCGTGTACGGGTAGCCGCGGTCGTTCATCCAGTTGGTCGTTCCGGTGCCGACCTTGAACGTGAGGTCGGCCGAACTGTCGCCCCCGAGCACGGTGATCTTCTCCACGTCGCTCTGGCCGACGGGCTTGTCCGTGCAGGCCGGTCCCAGGAAGCCGAAGAAGAAGTCACCGGTGTGCTCACCGGGAAGGCAGAGGTGGCCGGTCACCGAGTAGATCGACGTTCCGGGTTGGGCTTCTGCGTGGATCGTGACGTCGCTGCCGTCCGACAGGTTGGTCACCGGCGCCACGGTGAGCTTGATCGGCCCGGCGGTTCCGACGAGCGCCTCGGCTGTGTGCCCGGCGAACGGCGACACGCCGGAAACGAGCAACACCGCGACCGCGAAGAGCGACCAGCGAACGATCGTGTAGATCCTGCGCGCCATGATCACACCTCCCCTCGGTTCGTTTCGTTGGTCTCGAACGGTCAGGTCCATGCCGGCAGGAGTCGGGCGAGGGTCTCGCCCGCGATGATCGTGAACGCCACGAGCGGCGCGATCGTGAGGACGTACGCGACACGGAAACGCATCCTCCGGTAGAGAACGACGCTGCCGACGATCACCCCGACGAAGGCGAGCAGCGCGAGCGTGACCGCGGCCCAGGCTCCGGAGTCGCCGTTCATGCCCGTCTCCTCGGAGCTGCGCGCGCCCTGGACCGTCGGCGGGTACGGCATGCCGACGAGCCGAGCGACCACGACGGTCGCTTGCGACGTGTTCCAGGGCGCCTTGCTGCCCGACGTGACCAGCGTGAGGCGGTCGTCCCTGGTCGGACCGTACAACTCGTCCACCGAGACGGATCCCGACTTCGGCGTGCCACTGCCCGGCGTCGAGTAACTCGAGGTCGGCGCGCTCGTCGACGTGGTGGTCGAGGCCGCGGTCGTGGTGGTGGACGCCGCGGTGCTCTTGCCGGCCTTCGACGCCTTCCTGCTCGGGCACGTGTAGCCGGAGCTCGTGGTGGTCGCAGTGGCGCCGCTCGCGCTCGCCGGTGCGGTGCTCGATCCGGAGTCGTCGAGCCCCATCGTCACCACGCAGCGGACCGCGTAGACCGACTGGCCCTGCGTCGTGGTGACGACGACCGGATCGCCCTTCACGAGCTCCGCCAGACCGCGGAACGAGCCGCCGTACGCGTTGCGGCGGGCGACGACGACGCTGTTGCCGGGTTGGCCGAGCCCGGCGGTCCCCGGCACGTGCCCGGGACCGCGCGCAGTCTGGGACGCGCTGGCACCCTCGACGACGACGTCCTGCGTCTTCAGGGCGCCGATCTCGAGGATCCCCACCGCGGAGCCCTCTTCCGGCGGCTTGGTGGAGACGGTGATCCCCTGGAGCGTCCCCCGCTCGTTGGCGGCGTGGTCGACGGTGACGCGGTAGTCGTCGAGGAGCGATCGCTGCTCGCGTTGCTCGAGCAGTGGGCCGAGCTGGAACACGACGAGACCGAGGCCCGCGACGGCGACACCGCTCCACAGCAGCACGAGTGACCCGATCCGGGCAGGCGAGAGCGCGCCCAGCGATCCGGGCGTCCACATCGTGCCGCCGCTCAGCCGACCGCCCGCGGTGACCCAGGCGCCCAGGCTCATCACGAGGACGATGCCGATCAGCGCGACGACGCCACCGAGCGGGCTCTCGATCTCGTGACCGGCGAACGCGGGGATGGCGACCGCGTGCTCGGCTTTGGTCCCCGCGGGCTTCTGCGTGAGCTCCGCCGGTGACAGGGGCACGCCACCCGGCCCCGGGACGGCACCCGACCTGGGCACCACACCGGAGGTCGGGAGGCTCCCCTCGCCCGTGGCGGCGGCGAACAACGGGTTGCTCCCGGTTCCGGTGCCCGAGGCCGAGCCGGTCCCCGCCCCACCACCCGCACCCGCGCACGGACCGGTCACCGGCGAGGCACCGACCTTGGTGATCTGCGCCTGCGCTTGCGTTTGGAGCGCGGGCGTGAGCTGCTCGAGTCCCGGCGCCATGCTCTGCTGGCCGGGGCCGGTGATGTACTGCAGCCACTTCGTGAGCAGCGCCTGCGACGCGGACCGCGGGGCGCAGGTCGTCGGGTCGACGAGCGGCTGCGCGGGAGCGAACGCGTACACGACGTAGGTGAGCGGGTACGCCGGAGTCGCGGCTGCGCTCGCGCTCGCCTGCGGCGCCGACCCGAACGTCGGCTCGAGCACGCCGAGCGGTCCCGGCTGCATCGCGTCCACCGCGGCGTCCATGGAGTCCGTCGTCGGGGACACGAAGGTCCCGGTGCCGTTGTCGAGAGCCACCGGCGTGAGGCTCAGCGACGCGGCCGTTGCCCGGTCGGTGAACACCCAGAGCGGCCCGTCCGGGTCGTTGAGCGCGGCGGGCACCGTCACCTTCTGCATCGCCGGGCGGCCGCTCAGGGTCGAATCGTCGTCGAACCCGACGGCGAGGCTGGAGGTCTGGCCTCTGGGCGTCGGGGGTGTGGTACGCCGGTTGACCCAGTCGGCGGGCGCGACTGCCTTGAAGTAGCTGGTCAAGAGCCACGTCGAGGTACTGGGCAGCGACGACGTGAGGATGTTCGCGGGCACGTAGTACGCGATGCCCTGCAGCGACGGGTTCTCGCTCAGGATCGACGCCGAGTACGGCAGCGAGTCGTTCTGGAGCACCGACTTCCCGTTCGAGAGCAGCGCGGCGGAGTCGGACGCGAGCATCTGGAGTTGTGGGTAGGGCACCTTGTCGAGGCCCGGGGCCGGTCGGTGCCCCCCTCCGACCGCGAGCACGGCCGCGTTCAAGGCGATGGGAACGGCGACGGCGTCGCGTGGAGGCGTGTCGGACGCGAGCATCCCGGTGGTCGGATCGACGCCGAGCGAGCCGTACGTGAGGTCGGCGTCTCCCGTGCCGAACGCGTTCACCGCGCTCCCCTCACTCGGGAACGCCGTCGTCGAGGGTGCCCCGCCGGGGTTCGCTTCGCAGAACTGCCGGGTCCAGTTCGCCCACGCGTCGGTGAGCTCGTCCGACGCCTGTGCCTTGAGCACACCGGTCGCGGTGCCCCCACACGCCTTCACCGGGTCGGCGTCGGTGAAGCGCAACGTGAACTCCTGGTACAGGTAGTCGGGGCCGACCCGCACCTGCGCGAGCAGCGCACACGGATTGTCGATGTCGCAGGTGAGCGTCGTCTGGCCGGACGCCGCGTCCCAGGTTGCCGTCCCCACGCCGACCTTGAAGTCGACGGTCGCCCCCTGGTCGGAGCGCGCGGCGTTCACGAGTCCGTCGCTCGCCGATCGCACCTTCACGTTGTCGGCGGACGAGGAGACCGGCGTCGACGGGCAGTTCCCCTCCGCGGGACTGTTGTCGACCTGGGCCACGTAGGTCGGTCCGAGCCGGCACTGGCGGATCTCGAGGTTGTTGATCGCGACGTCGTCGTTCGCCTTCACCGTCACCGAGACCGTCGTCCCGTCCAGCAGGTCGGTCAGCGGTGTGGCCGTCACCTGCCAGCCGGGGTCGGGGAGCTGATTCGACGCGCCCACCCGGAACGCGACCGCGGCGGTCCCGACGATCGCCAGGCAGGCCGCGATGAGACCGGCGTGCCGGATGCGCGCCGGCGCGCGAGGCCGCGTCGGACCGTGGGTCATCGCGCGCCAGCCGCCTTCCGACGGGCTTGGCGGCTCAGGAGGAACAGTCCGGCCGCGATGAACAGCAGAGCGAACGACACCAGGTCACGCGTCGACGAGCCGCTGAAGGCGAGGCTCGGGCTACCGGCACTCGTGCCCGACGTACCCGACGCGCCCGACGCGGGGCTCGCGACACCGATGGCGGCCGTGGTCGCCGTCGTCCCGGTTCCCGATGGATTCGTCGACACCGTCAACGTGAGCTGCACCGTCCGTGCCGAGCTGTCCGGACCCTGGCCGGTCAAGACGACGACGTACGTGCCGGGGGCGGTGCCGGCCGGCAAGGTGAACTGACCCTGCACCGCGCCGCCGGACGACGCCGTGAGCGCCCCGAGTGGGGTGGCAGTCGCCGCCGCCTGCTCGCCGGTCACCGCGGCTGCCCGGGCGCCCGCCACCGTCGTCGTCGTGACGCTCGCCGCGGCCGCCTGGGGCTCGAGCCCCACGGACACCTGGGACGACGGCATCCAGCCGGTCGACGAGATCGTGAAGCCGCCGCCGGGTGCGACCGTTGACGGGTCCACGGTCCCGCCGGCGGCGCCCGCGGTCGTCGTGGTCGTCGTCGGAGTCGTGGTCGTCGTCGTGGTGGCGTGGGTCGTGGTCGTAGGTGCGCGCGTCGTCGTGGTGGTCGTCGTGCGGGTGGTCGTCGTCGTGGGTGGGCGCGTGGTCGTGGTCGTCGTGGTGCGCGTCGTGGTCGGCGACGTCGTGGTCGTCGTCGGCGACGTCGTCGTGGTGGTCGTGCCCCCGCCCGCGAAGGTCACGGTCTGGATGAAGAACGTGTCGGCGACGGTGTCGCCCACGAGGCCGACGTGCACGACGACGTCGCAGGGGTTGGCGCTGTCACACGTCAGCGACGAGGGGAACGAGTCGTCGTTGAGCCAGCTCACGCTCCCGGTCCCCACGTGGATGGCGAGGTCTCCCGATGTCGTGACGGCCGAGAACGGGAACGGACCGATGTGGTAGCCATCGTCCACGCCCGAAAGTCCTCCGCTCTGGATCCCCTGCGCGTCCACGCACCGCACGCCAGCCGAGCCGGTGAAGCCGAAGCTGGAGAGGCTGTAGGTGGTGAAACCCGTCTGGCAGATCCGGGCCTCGACCACCGCGAGCGTCACCTGTCCTCCCGCCGGATTCATCGAGGTGTCGATCGTGAAGTGGACGGCCGAGCCGTCGGTCAGCCCGTCGGTCGGGGTGGTGACGGTCATGCTCGCGTGCGCGGGCGGTGTCGGCCCGACGACCGGAACGGCCGGTGCCCAGGTGACGTGCAGTGCCACCGCGATGATCGCCGCCAGTGCCGCGGTCGCTCCGTAGAAGCGGCGCCGGCGCCGCGCTCGACTCACGTCGCGTCCTTCCGGAAGTCCGTCACGAGTGCTGTCCGAGATCCACCAGCTCGCCCCCGGCTGCGGTCGCGGCTGCCGTCGGCTCCGGCCGCGGGCGATCGTACGCAGGGCCTCCGAAAGCCCCGAGGTCGTAATCCCCAAGAGAGGGTGAACTCTCGGGGAACAACGCGGGCTCCGCTTCTTCCGACGCGGCCGCCTGTGCTTCCTCGGCTCGCCGTTGTGCCCGTTCGCGGCGCCGCAACAGCTGCGCGACCGCGAGCAGGAAGATCGGTACGGCCAGCTCGATCCCCCACGGCTCGTTCGACATCGGGACCGAGAAGTTCACCGGTGCCGCGAGCCCGTAGATGCTCCCGTGCACCGTGTAGTCCCCCCACACCGGCGCGCCGATGACGAAGGGAACCCGGAACTGACGGGTCGTGTTGGCAGGCACCGCGCCGAGCGTCTGGTTGATCGGCTCGCCCTCGGTCTTGTCGTGGCCGACGCTCCCGACGACACGAAGACCCGTGACAACGCCGCTGCTCGAGTTGTGCACGCTGAGCACGAGCACACGGTCGGTCGGTCCCGCGAACGCGGGGTACCACGACCGCGGCCACCCGACGTCGGCACCGCGCACCTCCGCGCGGACCTGGAGCATGCTCGCGTCGGGAAGCTGACCGGTCGGTGCGATGTCGACGCCTCCGGGGACGCCTTCGATGTCGATCGGCGCGGTGCGAACGACGTCACCGGTCGTCGTCGCGGCGCGGATCACGCACGGACAACCCACCGGCGGCGCGAGCACCGTCGCGTCGATGGTCTCGCTGCCTGACGGACCCACGCGGATCGATCCTCCGCCGATCTGGTCGCAGTCGGTGGAGCCGCGGCGGGCGCCGTTCCCGCACGCGTTCGCGGTGACGACGCCTTGCGGCCAGCCCGAGAGCGCGACCCTGACGTCGTCCCCGGGTGACACCGACGCGGGCGTCACCTCGATGACCGCGCCCCGCGCCTCGCCCTCGGCACGGGTGCCGCCCATGACGAACGCGACGGCGATACTGGTCAGACCGAGCACCCCGAGGATCGCCACCGGGCCGCGCGCCCGACTCATGGCGCGCGCGCACCTCCCTCGTGACCGCCCTCGAAACGCAGCACGCGTTCGGGCGCCTGCCGCGCACCCGGCGCCGGACCGGGACCGAGCGCGGGAGGCGGACCCGTCCGACTCCCCGGGGGCAGCGCCGCCGGTCCGGACTTCGCGTCCCGGTACCGACGGTAGAGGCGCCACAGCAGGATGCCCAGCGCCAGGAAGAGGAGCACCGTCCACGGAATCGCCCAGGCGTGCGTCGTCCAGTCCTTGGGCGCCGGCAGGGTGTCGGACACACCGACGGGCTCGAGCGGAGTGACCCTGATCGTCGCTCCGACGCGCACGGTCGCCGGGACCTCGGTGAACGACTCGTGGAAGGTGATCGCGTTCCCGGGGAGCACCTCGGGGATCGTCTTCACCTGTCGGTGCGCGACCTCGCGCCCGAAGATGTCCTCGACGGTGATCTCCTGGCGCGCGCCGAGCCGGATGTTGCCCGGGTTGCGCAGCGTATAGCTCACGTCGAGCGTGCCGTCGAGCGGGTTGAAGTCGCCGTGGTAGTCGGAGCTCAAGTTCTCGACGGTCAGCGCCGGATTCACCGGACCGTTGACGCGCACGTACACTCGCGATCCGGTCCGGCGATCGACGACGGCGTGCTGGCCGGCGCCGTTCGTCACGGGAGTCGGTACCGACGCCACGACACCGGCGGTGTGGTCGCCGGGTGACGCGTCGGCCGGTACGTGGATCTCGAGCGGGATGTCGACGCGTTCGTGCGCGGCGACCGTCACATGGTTCGTCTTCAGCGCGATCCACTTCCCTGCGTCGCGTGGTGCCTGGTCGCCCGGCAACAGGGTGAACTCACCGGTGTCGTTGTTGTACGCGTCCGTGCCGTACACGTGGAAGTTCAGCTGCACGTCGCTGTAGTTCCACAGCGACACGCTGTCGGCGGTGTCGGTTCCCGGGGCCAGCGTGTACGACAGGTAGGGCCGGGAGCTCGGCTGTGAAGGATCCGTGCCCGTCGGCGCCAGCGCCCACGCCTCCAGGTACTGGCCGCTGCCCGGCGGCGGCGGAGGGAGCGGCGAGGTGTCGGCGGCGGCGGGTCCGGTGCCGACGCCGAGCAGGAGCACGGCGGTGAGGGTGAGGATCGCAGCCGAGGCGAAGAGGCGAGCCGATCGCCGGTCCACGCGACCGGTCGGGCGGGGGCCGGTGTCGGGATCCAAAGGTTTCGGCCTGCGCTCTCTCGATCGACAAGGACGGGGCGAGGAGCATCGTGCTCCTCGCCCCGACACTTGTGGGAGAACGGGTAGTGAACTTCTGGCGAACGCTCGACCGGTCCTCAGATCGCCGTGAGGGTGATGGTTCCGGTGTAGCTACCCGCCTGGGTGAACACGGGCATCCACAACGTGAGGTCGGCGTCGAGTTGTGCCAGTCCGAGTCCATGACCGCCGAACGCGTACCCCAGCGTCTGGCCCGGCACCGATCCCACGACGAGCGAGTCGGTGCTGGCGGTGGTCCCCGAGTGCAACCCGGGCACCGTCCCCGGAGTCACGAGGGCGCCGTTGGCGGGTGCCATCGAGTACGACCCGTCGGGGCTGTTGAACGGCTGGGAGAACGCGTGCACGGCCTTGGGCTCCCACCCGAGGTCGTTGCCGCTGAACGTGTGCGACGAAGCGTCGGTGAAGTCCGTCACCTGACCAGTGGCCGTCCAGCCGGTGTCGCCCGGCCGGGTGTCCACGATCATCACCTGGCGCAGCTCACCGGTGGCCTGGAAGTACTGGCCGGCGTGCGGGCCGCTCGTGATCAGGTGCGCGGGAGTCGGGGCCACCAGCCACTCGCGAGTGGTGAACCCGTTCGACGCGCCGTCCGCCGGAGCCGAGATGTCGATGGTCGAGGGGCTCGCCACGTTGGTGATGTGCGAACCACCCGGGATCATCAGACCCTCGATCTCGTTGTTCACGTGCCCGGCGGTCAGGCCGGTGCCGCCGTCGTAGCTGATCGACGCCGGGTACCCCGCGCCGACGGTGCCGAAGTTCAGCGTGGTGCCGACGATGGCCAACTGCCCACCGTCGAAGCTGATCGACGCCGGCGCCGACAGCGTGACCGTGTGCGCGTCGGGCACCGCCACGATCCGGGCGCCTGCGGGCATGCCGTCACCGGTCACGAGCTGGTTCAAGTCGTTGGCGGTGAACGTCAGCATCTGCGACGTCACCGTCGTGGTCCCGTTCGTCACCGCGTCGGTCGTCGAACGAGGCGACGCGCTGATCGCGTCGTTCTGGAGGTGATCGGGGCGAGGACCGCTCAGCGTCAGGTTGCAGTTCGTGTTCGGCACCGCGTTGGGCACGGCGTTCCCGTTGTTGTTCGACGGGTCGAAGTTCCCGTTGATGTCCACCGGCAGACCCGAGCAGTACTGGGAGATCACCAGCGTGCCCTGCGGCCGGATGACCGAGATGGTCTGGTGGATCAGCGCACCGTTCGGCGTGAGCGTGACCGGGTTCGACTCGGCCGTGAACGGGCCGCCGATGCCGATCTGCGCCGCCACCGTGAACGTGTACGACGTGCCGTTGGTCAAGCCGGTCAGGTGATCGAGGAGCACGTTGCCCACGTTGCACCCACCCACGCAGGGCCCGGCGCTGGAGGTCACCCGGTAACTGGTCGCGCCACCGACCGCGCTCCAGCTGAGGTCGACCGCGCTGTCGGCCGGGGAACCGGAGAGGACCGGGCCGGGCTGCGACGGCGTACCGGACACCGGACCACCGGCGGTGCTGGCGAAGTGCGTGACGCCGTCCGACGCCACGTTCTCCGCCGTGATGGTGAAGTCGTACTGGCAGAAGTTCGCCAGGCCGGTGATCGTCGCCTGCGTGGCGGTCACCGAGGTGCCGGTGGGGTTGGGCGACACCGGGCCGACGAAGCCGGTGGTCACGTTCGTGTCGGCCGGACCGCTCGCCGGGCACGTGCCGACGCCCGGGGAATGCGGCACCGCGTGGATCGTGTACTTGTCGATCGTGCCGTTCCCGCTCGGGATGCCGGCGGCGAGCGACGTCCAGTGCACGGTGATCTGCGTGTTGCCGATGTCACCGCCTCCGATCGTCGGCACCGGGGCGTTCGGCGGGCCGGCGAACGTGAGCGGCTGGATGAACCACGTGTCGAGCACGGAGTCACCGGTGAGGCCGACGTCGACGACGAGGTCGCACTTGTGGGTCTTGTCACAGGTCAGGGGCCCTGCAGGGAAGGTGTCGTCGTTCTGCCAGCTCACCGGTGCACCCGGCGCGTCGCTCGTCCCGGCGTGGAACGTCTGCGGACCCGACGTCGTCACCGAGCTGAACGGCAGTGGGCCGAGTTCGTAGCCGGACTGGATGCCGTTGAGGCCCCCGGAGCCGATGTGCGCACCGTCGACGCAGCGCACACCGCCGGACCCGTTGTAGCCGAACGTCGAGGTGCTGTAGCTCCCGAACCCGGTCTGGCAGATCTTGGCGTCCACCTTGTTCAGCGTCGCCGGCAGCGTGGTGTCGGTGTGGAAGCCGATGCCCTGACCCGGCACGAGGCCGTCGTGCGCGGTGGTGAACGTCAGCGACGTGGCGTTCGTCGGGGCGGGGGTCGGCCCGAGCAAGGGATCCGCGACTGCGGGCGACGCCAGCGCAGCCACGGTCCCCAGGCTCACGACAGCCGCGAGCACCGCCAGTGCCCTGCGACTGCCGCGGAGCAGGTGGAATCTCGACACTGATCCTCCTCTGAGGTTGAGATCGATGGCTTCGTTCGGGTCCCGGGGGCCGCCGCGCGGCGGCCCCCGGCCCCTGTGGTGGCAGGTCGCGTAGCCGTCAGAGCTTGTAGCAAGTCACGCCGACGTTCCCGCCCGCGCTGGTGTGAGGGTGGATCGGGATGAATCCGTTGTCACCGATGATCGAGTCGCCGCCCTGGTCGGGGTCGTGTGCCCCGCTGCAGAGCGGGCTCTTGTTCCCGCCGACGATGTCGTCGTAGCCGACGAGGTGGTCGCGTGCGGCCGTGTAGGTCGCGAGGCTGCCGGTCGGGTCGAGCACGTTGAACACGAACCGTGCGCCCGGGAACGGAGCCGACGCACCGTTGGTCGCGAACACGTTGCCCTCGCTGATCGCGCTGAAGCCGATCAACGTGCTGGCCGTGCCCGTGGTCAACGCCGGCGGGCTGACCGTGACCTGTGTGTCGCTCGTGAACCCGGTGATCGTCGTGCCGGCGGCGAAGTTGGGGCCCTGCAGCACGTGGCCCACGTCGCCGGCGGCGAACGTGCTCGCCGGCCCCGTGACGGTGGCCGACGTCGCGGTGCTGGTGAGGCTGGCCGACTTCACCTGGCCCACCGGCGTGATCGTGGTGGCGGTCGGGCCGCCGGCGGTCACGCCGGTGCCGTCACTGATCAGTGCGCTCGTGTTGTTGAGCACAAATGTGATCGTCCGGCTGGCCGGGATGTTGCCGTTGCCCGAGAGCGTGGCACCGGCGTCGAAGCTGGTGAAGTGCGACGACAGCGTCGCCGTCACGCCCG
>Ga0187777_10002534_pt1 | contig 11666 bp, 8 predicted proteins | sample 1015_Q2_SP5_10_M_FD_132416 | JGI IMG/M metagenome (GOLD analysis project Ga0187777, IMG submission 132416) | Tropical peat soil microbial communities from peatlands in Department of Meta, Colombia - 1015_Q2_SP5_10_MG | ecosystem: Environmental > Terrestrial > Soil > Wetlands > Peat | place...
GGCGACGAGCGCGCGAAGTCCGCTTCGGGCCGCAGCCAGACCGAGTGCTGCGGCGACGGTCGACCTCCCGACCCCGCCCTTGCCGGCGACGAGCAGAAGACGCTCGCCGTCATCCGCACCTTCGCCTCGGCTTCCTCGTGCCTCGTCCGGGCCAACGCACGTAGCGCTTGCGGCGTTGGGCGCTTCGATATCGGCCAGCCACAATCCGTCGCTCCAGATCGCGTCGGGCTTGACAAGAGCTATCGACAGCCCCGGAGGACGCCGCTTGTCACACCGCTCAGCTGCGACGGCTCGGGACCTGCGGAGGGCGGTTGCGATGTCACCGCCTTCCAGCACCTCTACTCGTGGTGTTCGGCGAAGCCGCGCACGGGAGACCGTGGCTCGAGGGGCCCGCGCCGGTCACCACCACCGACCGACATCGCTCTCGGAACGAACGCGCGCAGGTGATGTAACCCGCACGACCGCGCCGTCGATACTTGTCTCCTCCTCCGCCACGCGCGCCCACCGCTCGAGCCGCCCCTCGACGCGTGCGTGCAGCGTGCCGTCCGGGAATCGTCCGTCGGGCCCGCGTTGACCGGCCGGGATCCCCGCGAGCAGCTCGATCCCTTCCTCGACAGTGCGGGCGCTCCACACATGAAAGCGCCCGGCGCGCACGCTCTCGACCACCTCGCCGGAGAGCATCAGGTGGCGGACGTTGGCCTCCGGGATGATCACCCCCTGGGTGCCGGTCAGCTCGCGAAGCGAGCACGCGCGGTAGAAACCCTCGATCTTCTCGTTGACAGCGCCGATGGCCTGTAGCTCGCCGTGCTGGTTCACCGATCCGGTGACCGCCACGTCCTGCCTGAGCGGAGCTTCGGCCAGTTCGGACAGGAGCGCGTACAGCTCGGCGCTCGCGGCGGAGTCACCGTCGATGTGTTCGTAGGACTGCTCGAAGGTCAGGTTCGCCGCCACGGCGATGCGCCGCTCGCCGCCGTAGCGGCCGCGCAGGTAGCCGATCAGGGTCAGGAACCCCTTGTCGTGAATGTGACCGCTCAGCTCGGCCTCGCGCTCGATGGATACCAGGGCGCCCTTGCCGGGCCCTGCGCTGGCGGTGATACGAACGGGGCGGCCGAACGCGTAGTCACCGAGTTCGAGGACCGACAGGCCGTTGACCTGACCGATGCGCTCGCCATCGAAGTCGAGCAGCAGCGTGCCCTCCCGCACCATCTCCTGGAGGTGCCGCTCGATCAGGTCTGAGCGTCTGACCTTCTGCTCGATCGCGCGGTCGACATGCTCGGCGCGGACACGCTCGCTCGATTCTTTCGCCGCCCAGTGGCTGGCCTCGGCGGCGAGCCCGGCGATCTCGACGAACTGCGTCGACAGCCAATCCCGGCTCTCGGCCAGGCGACCGCCGTGCTCGATCACGCGCGCCACCGCGCCGGCGTCGAAGTGCAGGAGGCCTGCCCTGCGGATCTGCGAGCTCAGGAACGAGGCATAGCCCGCCACACCTGTCTCGTCCCATCCGACGCGCCAGTCGAATTCAGCCTTGACGCGAAACAGCTTGCGCACATCCTCATCGAGCGCGTAGGCAAGCTCGTACAGCATCGGCGATCCCACCAGCACGACCTTCAGATCGAGCTCGATCGGCTCCGGCGTGAGCGTGGCGGTGGGGAACAGCGCGTACTGCTCGGCCAGGTTTTCGAGGCGGATCTGCCCGGTCCGCAGCACCTCCTTGAGCTTCAGCCACACCGGCGGTTGGGCGAGCACCTCGGCTGCGGGCAAGAGCAGATACCCGCCGTTGGCGCGGTGGACGGCCCCCGGGCGAAGCATCCGGTGATCGGTGACGAACCCGCCACCGAGCACCCCCTGGTGCTCGATCCGCCCGAACAGGTTCGCGTAGGTGGGATTGGTCTCCACCACGACCGGAGCTCCAGCGCCCGCGTCGTGGGCCACGAGCACGTTCACCTCGTACCGAGCCAGTGCGCGTTCGACGCCGCCGAAGAAAGCCTGAGCCAGGGTCGCGGATGCGTCGGGTGCCTCCCCGGGCGGCGGCGCCTGGAACTGCGCGAGATTCTCGATCACGTCCTCCTGAACCGACGTCAGCCAGGCCGTCAGCTTGTCGAATCCGACGTAGCGGTCCTTCAGCTCGTCGATCAGGTGGCCAACCGCAAACAGGGCGACCTCGTGCTCGAGCGCCCGCAACCGGCTGCGCGCGTCTCGCTGCCGCCCCCGCATGCCGGTCAGGAACGCCTGGATCCCCGGCCCCAGGTCCTCGATCGCCGTCTGATAGCGGTTGCGGACCGGCTCGGGCAGGCGCGCGAAGTCGGCCGGCGTGATGGGCTGACCACCGCGCAGTGGCACGGTCATGACCCCGGTCGGGGTCAGCTCCAACGCAATTGCGTTGGCCTGTGCCTGCTCCCGAAGCTCGATGAGAGCCGCCTCCTGCTCGCGCTCGATCGGCTCGGTTAGCTCGCGCTGACGGCGTGAGTACGTGTCGCTCTCGAACGCCGCCGCCAGCTCGCGTTGCGCATCCTCGAGGAACCGGCGCATGTCGCCGACGAGCTGCTCCCCGCGGCCGCTGCCGAGCGCGACTGCAATCGGCCGCCGCGGATCGTCGAAATTGTGCAGAAAGACCCGGTCCCCGGGGGAAGGTCGCTCTTGTGCCTGCTGGTGCAGTTGCGCCTCGAGCGCGGTCCGCTTGCCGACCCCTGCGGGGCCGGTGACGAAGATGTTGTAGCCCGCCACTCGCGTCTCCAGCCCGAACGCGATTGCCTCGGCCGCCCGGTCCTGGCCGACGGGACCTTCAAGCGGCTGCAACTCCGCGGTCGAGCCGAAGCCGAGGGTCTCCGGAGCATGGGTTCGGCGCAGCGACGCCGCGTCGAGCTCCCGTGCGCCGGCCGTCATGGTCATCCTCGGTTGCTCGCGCCTGGCCGCCGCTCGCGGGTACGTTCTCGGCCCCTAGGCGCCGGACCCGGCAACGAGCGCCTGGGCGCGCGCGAGGTAGCCGACGGCGTCGTTCAGCGTCGACAGCTTGGGGTAGTCGCGTTCGGGGATCTCAATGCCGGTCCGCGCGTTGATCTCGACGACGATGTTGAGGAAGTCCATCGAGTCGATGTCGAGCTGCTCGGCCAGAGCGGCGTCTGGGTCGATTGCGGCGGGATCGACGTCGGGCGCTACCTGGCACACGACGCTGATCACGAGCGCCCGCAAGTCCTGTTCGGTGCTCATGGGTCCTCCGGTTTCTGTAGTCGTCGTTCGATGAGGGTTAGGAAGCGGCCTCCGGCGTGCCCGTCGCTGGCCCGGTGGTCGGCGGCCAGGGTGGCGACTACGACCGGTCGGACTCCGAGCATTCCGTCGATGGCCCACGGCCGCTCGCGGACGGCGCCGAAGCCGACGAGCGCGACCTGAGGCGGGTAGATCACGCCATGCACCAGGTCGACGCCGCGCTCCCCCAGGTTGGTGACGGTGAGGGTGGGGTCGGACATCTCCGAGCTTCGCAGCCGGCCGGCCCTGGCCCGCTGCACGAGGTCGCGGACGCCCGCCATGATCTCGTCCAGGCTCTTGTTGTCGGCGTCGTGCAGCGCGGGGGCGATCAGGCCGCCGCCGCGTAGCGAGATCGCCACTCCCAGGTGGACGCCGTCGCCGGGACGGAACGCCCCGTTGGTCCAGAAGCCGTTCATCTCGGGAATCTCGGCGGCGGCTCTGGCGACCGCGCTCAGGAAGAGGACGGACGGCAGGAGCCGCTCGTTCATCGGCCGCTGGAGGTTCGCGTCGCGCAACCAGTCGAGTGCCCGGCTGATGTCGATCTCGAGCTGCAGGTAGTAGTGGGGGATCTCGCGCTTGGAGCGCGCCATCAGCGCGCCGATCGCCTCGCGCATCGCGGCCTGACGGTCGCCCGGCTCGCGCGCTGGCGCCGGCGCCGTCGGCCGCTCGACCGGCGCCGGTGGCTGGCCGGTGGGGCTGGCGCGCTCGACGTCCGCCTTGGTGATCGCGCCGTTCGGTCCGCTTCCCGAGACCTCCGAGAGGTCAACTCCGAGTTGCGCCGCGACCCGCCGGGCCAAGGGGGACACGCGCAGCCGGTGGTTCGTACCCGCCGTCGCCGGCGCGACGGAGACGGGCGCCGGCGGCGGCGTGGGTGACGGCGTGACGGCGGTCGCTGGAGCTGCGGGTGCGGGCATCGGTGCAGCGGGCGCTCCAACCGGTACCGGGGCCTCGGCGCCTACCGGGTGAAGCGTGGCCAACACGGTGCCGACCGGGACGCGCTCGCCTACCGGGATCAGGAGCTCGTCGATCACGCCGCCTTCGAAGATCTCGACTTCGATCTCCGCCTTGCTGGTGTCGACCAGCGCGACGATGTCGCCGTGCTTGACCGTGTCCCCCGGCTTGACGTACCAGTCGAGCACCGTGCCGGCCTCCATGTCGGCGCCGAGCGACGGCATCACGAAGTCACTCATCGGCCGGGACTCCGATACGTCGTCGGACCTCGTCGACGACCTTGCCGGGCTGAGGGAGCGCGGCCTGCTCCAGGTGCCGCGGATAGGGCATCGGCACCTCGGCCGAGCAGACGCGAGCGACCGGGACATCAAGCTCGTAGAACGCCTGCTCCATGATGCGGGCGCTGATCTCGGCTGCGAGGCTGCCCGACCTCCAGCCCTCGTCGATCACCACCACGCGGTGGGTGTGCGCCACCGACGCGATGATCGTCGCGTCATCGAGGGGGCGTAGCACGCGCAGGTCGACCACCTCGGCCTCAATCCCGGCGGCCGCGAGCTCATCGGCGGCGGTCAGCGCCGTCGGCACCGTGCCGCCGTAGGCGATCAGAGTCACATCGCCACCCGGTCGTCTGATCGCTGCGTGGTCGATGTCGACGCCGCCCGCGTCCGCGGCGAGATCGCCCTCGAGGTTATAGAGCGAGCCGTGCTCGAAGATCAGCACCGGGTTGGGGTCGGCCAGCGCCGGGGCCAGCATCCCGCGCGCGTCCGCGATCGTCGCGGGCGCCAGCAGCTTCAGGCCGGGGATGTGCGCCAGCCAGCCTTCGAGACTGTGGGAGTGCTGCGCGGCGACCTGCCGTCCCGCGCCCGTCGTCATCCGGATCACCAGCGGGATCGCGAACTGGCCGCCGGACATGTGCGTGATCGTGGCGGCGTTGTTCATGATCTGATCGAGCGCGAGCAGGCAGAAGTTGACGGTCATGACCTCGACGATCGGCCGCATCCCGCCCATCGCCGCGCCGATCCCGGCACCGACGAACGCCGACTCCGACAGCGGCGTGTCCCGGATCCTCTCCGGGCCGAACTCGTCCAGCAGCCCTTTGCTGACGCCGAAGCAGCCGCCGTAGGCGCCTACGTCCTCACCCATCAGGAACACGCGCTCGTCGGCAAGCATCGCCTCCCGGATCGCTTCGCGCATCGCCTCCCGGTAGGTGATCGTCTTGGCCGGAGCGACGCTCACGGCGCAACCCCCTCGTAGTACACGAACCGCTCGAGTTGCCCGATCGGCTCGACCGTCCCGGCTTCGGCGAACGCGATCGCGTCCTCGATCTCAGTTGAGATCGACTGTTCGAGCTCCTCGACGTCCGCCTCGTCCAGCAAGCCGGCGGCTCGGAGCCGGGCGCTGAGCGCCGGGATCGGGTCGTGCTCCTTCCAGCGGTCGATCTCCTCCTTGGAGCGATACAGGTCGGGGTCGTACATCGAGTGCGCCCGGAACCGGTAGGTGCGAAGCTCGAGGAAGCACGGTCGACAGCCGTCTCGGACCTCGGCGGCCGCCCGGCGCGCCGCGTCCTCGACCGCGAGGACGTCCATCCCGTCGACAGACCACGCGGTCATCTCGTAGCTCGCCGCCTTCAAAGCGAGGTCGGTCTCCGACTCGTAACGCTCGATCGCGGTGCCCATCGCATAGCGGTTGTTCTCGCACAGGAACAACACGGGCAGGCGCCACAGCGCCGCCAGGTTCATGCACTCGTGAAACTCGCCCTCGGCCACCGCCCCGTCGCCGAAGAAGCACGCCGTGATGCAGTGGCGGCCCTGGAGCTTGTCCGCGAGTCCCAGACCGACGGCCAGCGGCAGCCCGCCGCCCACGATCGCGTTCCCACCGTAGAAGCGAGTGGAGGCGTCGAACAGGTGCATCGACCCGCCGCGGCCGCGCGCACAGCCCTCCACCTTGCCGTACATCTCGGCCATGATCGAGCCGGCCGAGACGCCCCTGACGAGCGCGTGCCCGTGCTCGCGATAAGTAGCGACGATCGCGTCTTGCGGCCCCAGAGCCTGCATCGCGCCGACCGCCACCGCCTCCTCGCCGATGTACAGGTGCATGAACCCGCGGATCTTGGTCGCGCTGTACAGCTCGACGCACTTCTCCTCGAACCGGCGCACGCGCAGCATCTGCCGCAGCAGCTCGAGGCCGTGCTCACGGTCGATCCCGGTTGTCGGCCTCCCGGCTGTCGTGCTCACGAAGCCGGCTCCAGCGTCGAAATGTCACCTTCGGCCAGCCCCAGCTCGCGCGCCTTGAGCAGCCGCCGCATGACCTTGCCGCTGCGGTTGTGCGGAACCGAGTCGACGAACTCGATCTGTCTCGGCGCGACCGCCGCCCCGAGCCGCCGCCGTGCGAACGCCAGCAGCTTTCGCCTCAGATCCTCGCTCGGCTCCTGGCCCGCGGCGAGCGTCACAAACGCCTTCACGACCTCGCCGGCGACCGGATCGGGAATGCCGATCACCCCCGCATCCACCACCGCGCTGTGCTCGAGCAGCACGCTCTCAACCTCGAACGGCCCGATCAGATGCCCGGAAGATTTGATCACATCGTCGCCCCGCCCAACGAACCAGAAGTAGCCATCGCTGTCGCGGCGCACCAGATCACCCGTCATGTACCACCCGCCCAGGAAGCATTTGCCGTAGCGCTCCTCCTCGCCGAGGTAGCCGCGAAACATCGAAGGCCAACCGGGCCGCAGCACCAGCTCACCCTGCTCGCCCGGATCGTTCACGAGCTCGAGGACCCCGTCCGGCCCCAGCACAGCTTTGTCCTCCGCGCCGCGCCGGGCGATCGCCGCCTCGATCCCGGGCAAAGGCCGTCCCATCGAGCCGGGCCGCACCTCCATCGAGCGGTAGTTGGCGATCATGATCCCGCCGGTCTCGGTCTGCCACCAGTTGTCGTGGGCGGGCAGCCCGAACGCCTCCTGGCTCCACACCACTACCTCCGGGTTGAGCGGCTCGCCGACGCTAGCGATGAACCGCAGCGAGCTCAGGTCGTACTCGCGCGCGACCTCCGCGCCGGCGCGCATCAGCATCCGCAGCGCGGTCGGCGCCGTGTACCACACCGCCACCCGTTCGTCGCGGAGGATCCCGTACCAGCGATCGACCTCGAGGTCGGCCTCGTCCACGATCGCGGTCGCCCCTACCGTGAGTGGCGCGATGATCCCGTAGGACGTCCCGGTCACCCAGCCAGGATCTGCCGTGCACCAGAACACATCTCCGGGACGCAGGTCGAGAACCGTGCGGCCGGTCTCGCGGTGGGCCACGACGGCCTCGTGCACGTGGATCGCGCCTTTCGGCGTCCCTGTCGTACCGCTCGTGAAGTGCAGCAGCGCCATGTCCTCCGGGAAGGTGTCGGCGATCTCGTAGCAATCCGGAGCGGCATCCATCAGCGCGTGGAAGTCCTCGACGCCGGGCGTCTCGGCGATCTCGTCCTGGTCGCCGACGAGCAGCACGTGCTCGAGCCCTTGCAGCCGCGGGCGCAAATCGGCCACCTTGCGCCGGTAGAGGGCGGTCGTGGTCACCAGTACCCGGGCGTCGCCAAGGCGCAGGCGCTGCTCGATCGGCTCGGGACCGAAGGCGGAGAACAGCGGACAGAACACGCCTCCGTGCTTGAGCGTGCCGAGGGCGGCGACGTACAGCTCTGGGATCCGGCCGGCGAGCACGAACACGCGCTCGCCGCGTTTCACACCGAGTGCCTCGAGCACGCGCGCAAAGCGGTCGGTCTGGAATTTCAGCGTCGCGTAGGTGAGCTCGATGGGTGGGCGGTGCTTGCTCAGGAAGCGAAGTGCAACCGCGTTTCTCAGCGGTCCGTCTGCCTGGCGGTCGACCGCCTCGTAGGCGATGTTCAGCCCTCCCCCGGGAAGGCCGGCGAGTCGCTCCCGTGCCGCCGACCACGAGAACTCGGCGCGCGCCTGCGCGTAGTCGGGCATGTTCGGCGCGATCCCGTCCGCGGACGGCTTATGGTTGGCGCGCGCACCTGACCGCGTTGAAATCCTGGTCGCCATGATCGTTCCGTCGCCTAGAGTTGAGGCGACGGTACGGCCGGCGGCTCCCTCAGCCATCCGCACCTAACCGCAGACGGGCTTCGGGGTTGTCCGCAGTGCCCGACCACCCAGCAGTGGAAGCCAGCCTGTTCCGGATGCGTTCAACTAACCGGTAAGCCATCTCGCGGCCTCACCGTCGCGTGCGCAGCAAGCCGCTCGATCTCGTCACGCGTCCCACCGCCGTGGCCGCGCCGTGGGGCGTTCAGCGCACCCGCGGCGATGCCAAGCGAGCGCGATTCGCGGCTGCCGCCGACTGCGGATACAGGCGGGGACGAAGGTCCGGCGATGGGCCGCATCCTTGTCCCGTGCGGGCCCGTTATCCGACGCGAGCGTCGAAGCCCCGCAGCGCGGCGCGGCAACGCTCCGAGTAGGAGACAGGATAGATCTCACCCTCAGCGTCGAGCTCGCGCAGCCCAGCCGGCAGCGCCCCGAGCTCGGCCCGCGCTCGCTGGCTCATCTGTTCAATCGTCTCCACACGTACCGGGACACCGTTGCGCACGAACGGCACCAGCAGCTGCCGCCCCGGAAGCTGCTCCTCGACGCGCGCGATGACGTCGCCTCGCATCTCGCCCCCGGCGTAGCCGCGGAACACCTGCTTGGCGCCCGGGACGGTGGCCTTGTCCGGCGATCGCTTACGCACGTCGCGCCACTCTCCCGCGACCTGGTGAGCGACAAGCTTGTAGATCCCGTTGACGACCGGCGAGTCGCGACTGGTGCCAAGATCGGTGCCGACGCCGAAGGAGTCGATCGGCGCTCCCGCCGCGGTCAGCCGCGCGATCTGTCCCTCCTCGAGGTCGCCGCTGGCGACGATCCGCGCCTCGGACATCCCAGCGGCGTCGAGCAGCCCCCGTGCTTTGCGCGAGAGATCCAGCAGATCGCCCGAGTCGAGGCGCACCCCGGCCAGCGGCACACCCGTGGCGCGAGCGGCGGCGATCGCGCGGCGCACCCCATCGACGGTGTCGTAGGTGTCGACCAGCATCACGGCGTTGCCGGGGAAGTCCTCCATGAAGGCACGAAAGGCGTCCTCCTCGCGCTCGAACGACATCACGTACGAGTGGGCCATCGTGCCCACCGGGTTGAGCCCGTAGCGCATGGCCGCGGCCAGGTTCGAGGTGCCGGCGGCGCCCGCGATCGCCGCCGCTCGCGCCGCCTTCATCGCCGCGTCGGTGCCATGATCGCGCCGCGGCGAGAAGTCCACCAGTCGCTCGCCCGCCGGCGCTCCCTGGCCCGCCGCCAGCGCGATCCTCGCCGCCTTGGTCGCCACCACCGTCTGGAAGTTGATTTGGTTCAGCAGCAGCGTCTCCAGCAGCTGAGCCTCCACCCGCCCGCCCGTCACGCGCACCAGCGGTTCGCCCGCGAACACGACCGTGCCTTCCGGGATCGCGTCGATGTCACCCGAAAACCGGAATCGGGCCAGGTACTCCACGAACCCGCGCTCGAAGCCGAGCGAGCGAGCGTACGCCAGCTCCTCTTCGCCGAACTGCATCGCCTTCACCATCGCCAGCGCGGGGCCCAGCCCCGCCGCCAGCAGCCACCTTCGCCGCGGCGGCAGGTGTCGGACGAACAGCTCGAACACCACGGTCTCGTTCATCCCACGTCGCAGGTAGCTGGAGGCCATCGCCAGCTCGTACTGGTCGGTCAGCAGCGATGTCTGCGCCGGCGTCAGCAAACCGGGATCGTTCGGATCCGGCACGCCTGCGCGCACGGCCGGGGGCATCTGGATCTCCACATCCATGGTCACCTGTTCACGACCGCCGCGGGTTCACGACCACCCTCCTGCCCGGCCAGCGCGATCGCGGCGCGGCCGCCCTCGTGCTCGTCACCGCCGACGACGATCCGCTTGAACATCCCGATGCCACCTGGACGGCCTGATGGAGGTACCGTATTTCGGAGGGCTCAGACGCCCATCGGGGGCGACTCCGATTTCCGCGCGCGGGTTTCTACGGGCCGGCACCGCGGGCGACCTGGCCTACCATGCCTGCCGGGACCTGGTCTGGCGGTTGCTTTCGTTGCCGTGCCCGCGGCGAGGCGTTCGCCACAGCGCGGATGACCGCGCTGACAGGCGGGGCGAACTACGGATGGAGCGCTCCTGCAGCGCGGTTACTGTCGATCGTGAGGTTGGCGCGCTCGATTAGGTGGCGCCTCCGCAGAGTAACCAGACGAGTGCGTGGCTGGGTGACTGACACCCGGCTTCGGCTTGTCGGGCAAGGCCTCTTCGGAGGATCGCATGATTCATCGAGCCCGTGTCCGCTGTCTGACCGGCCGATCCATAGTTCCGGTAGCCGTGGTCTGGTCAACGCAGCGCGCCGCCACGCGCAATTCCGCGCCGCCGCGCCGTTACTGGCAATGCGATAGGTCCTCGGGCGGGAGACGCTCCCGGCCGCGGCCCGGCGACGCCATCGGATCGCTTGTCCACACCGCGGCAGTTCGAGCCGGGGGGCGGTTGTGGTGAACCCGAGCAGGTCCGCGTCCCGTCGTTACAACTCGCTGCTCCTGAGTTGCCCGCGGTGCGGCTTGAGCATCAGGCCAAAGGTTCACTGGCTCGCGATCGCGCACTGCCCGCGGTGCCTGGCACATGCACACGTCGCCGTCACGCTGATCTCCCGGCCGCCTACCGGTGAAAACGTGTGGCCCGAGCCGCGTCCCGCGCGACGCGCGGATCGTCCCGGCATCCGGGCCACAGAGCGGAGTAGGCCGCGATGAGCAGCCGGACAGGCACCGGTGTGCCGAATGCCAGGCCGCCCTTACGGCTCCTCCCACGGCGCGCCACGAGCGCGCTGCGTTTGCGGATCGCGGTGCTGGCGCCACCGTGGATCCCTGTGCCGCCGAACGGCTACGGGGGAATCGAGGCGGTCGTCGAACTGCTCTGCGACGCGCTCGTAGCCCGGGGCCACGACGTGACGCTGTTCGCCGCCCCCGGCTCGCACTCGAACGCACAGGTGCGCTCGCTGCTCGAGGAGCCGCACCCGGACACGATCGGCTCGGCGCTTCACGAGTCAGACCATGTCGCCTGCGCATGGAAGCAGGTCGAACGAGCGGCCGTAGGGGGCCATCCATTCGATGTCCTGCACGACCACTCCGGGTTCACCGCGCTGGCCATGGCCGACCGTGTCGGGTTGCCGGTCGTGCATACGATCCACGGTGCGTTTGACCGCGACACGGCGCGCTTCTACCAGCGGCACGGCCATAAGGCCACACTTGTGGCGATCAGCCGGTCGCAGGCGACGAGCGCCCCCGCCGGCGTCCCGATCGGCGCGGTGGTCCCCAACCCAATCGCGGTCGAGCGCTGGCCGCTGATCACCCATAAGCAGGATTACGTGCTGTGGATCGGACGGATGGCGCCGGTCAAGGGCGCGCACCGTGCGATCCAGGCGGCGCGGCTGGCCGGCAAGAA
>Ga0187777_10002535_pt1 | contig 11666 bp, 8 predicted proteins | sample 1015_Q2_SP5_10_M_FD_132416 | JGI IMG/M metagenome (GOLD analysis project Ga0187777, IMG submission 132416) | Tropical peat soil microbial communities from peatlands in Department of Meta, Colombia - 1015_Q2_SP5_10_MG | ecosystem: Environmental > Terrestrial > Soil > Wetlands > Peat | place...
CTCGCGGGCGAGCACGAGGTCGTCGCCGGCGCTGTGCACCAGGGCGCCCATCGTGTGGAGCTGATAGATCCACTCGACGCCGAGCCGCGATGCCTCCGCATCGTCGGTCCGCTCCTCGAGGTACTGCTGAAGCAGGCGCGTTGCTTCGACGCCCTTGCCGAACGTGGCGTACACGAGCGCGAGCGGGCGCGTGAACCGCGGATCGGCGGGCCACTTGCGGCTCGCGTCCTCGAGAGCGGCCTGTGCCTCTCCGAGGCTGTGCGTGCGCAGCAGCGCCTGTATCAGCCAGTCGTATACCTCGGGCGATTCCGTGGCGTCGGTCATCGACGTTTGCCACGCCGCGGCCGCCTGCTGATCGTGCTGCGCGGCGGCAAAGACCGCCGCGAGATAGACCAGCGCCGATCCACTGTCGGCATCCGGCTGCACGGCGGCCTTGAAGCTGGTTTCGGCCTTCACGAAGTCCCTGGCGCCGAGCGCGGTCACACCGCTGTCGAACGCGGCGCGCGTCGAGGCCGGGACGCGGGCGCGGAAGCGCTCGAGCATCGCGGGCGCGAGCACATCACCGACGTTGAACGGCTGCGCGAGCGTCCGCTCGTCGATCGGAAGGAAGAGATCCGCCGAGCCGGTCACGTTCGGGGCGGAGCCGTTGCCGGACGCGGACGCCATCAGGACGGGCGGTGGAATCAGCTCGAAATGACGGACCATCGTCCCGAGAGGCTGACCCGCTGAGACGACGCGCGCGCGAAGCACGTACTTGCCGGGCGGCAGCTGCGGAACGGGAATAGCGCGGTTGAAGATCATGCGATCGTCTCCGGCCGCGAGGCCCGGCACGTCGCTGCTGATGAGCGCCGGCGCGTCCTCGTCGGCGGCAATCTCGTACTTCACCGTGACGGCATCGGCCGACGATCCGTACGCTTCGAGATAGCCGTGCACGATGCCGAAGTTGACGGTGTAGCCGACAGTCGGGCTCGTCAGATCGGTCACCTGCGGCGGACCGCCCACCATCAACTCGCTCAGCCGGACACCGTTGATGTCGAGCAGCGTCGCGTGCACCGGGTGTTCGACGCTGCCGACGCGATCGCCTTCAGCGGCGACGAACTTCAGCGTGTAGTCGCCGGGCGGGAGCGCGGCGCCGCCGGTGAACTGCAGGGCCGACGGCACGCCGTTCAACGACGGACCGATGCGCGTCGTGAGAAGGCGATTCTCCACGGCGCGCCCGCTCGCGTCGAAGATGGTGTACCCGATGGCGACGTTGCGATCGGCGCTGTAGTCCTTGCCGATATCGGCGTGAATGAGCATCTGGACGCGGTTCTGCTCCGGTCCCTGCAGGGGAAACGTCGCCACGCGAATAGGCAGCCCCGACAGCGGCAGCAGCGACGTCAGTCCCGCGGCGACGGCCTGCTGCGGCGAACGGGTCCGAGTCTCGGCCGCGACGTTGACCACTTCGCGTCGAGCGCGCACGAGCGCGCCGCTTCGCTTCACGTCGATCCTCACGGCGTGCGGCTTCCCGTCGCGGTCTCTCGGATCCGACTCGACGCCGAGCAGGTAATAGCCGGTGATCTCGGACTGGATCCGATCGAACGCGGCCGTGCCGCCGCCGGTGACGGTGAAGACCTCGCCGCGCGTCACGCCGACGATCGATTCGAGCCCGTTGCCGAGGATCTGTCGATCCGGGGCGCCGCTCACCTGACGTCGATTCGAGGTGACGTCGAAGAGCTGCTCATCGAGGCGCAGGACGTAGACCGTCGTGCGGGCGGCCGCCGCGCGGCGGCCGAGATCCTCGGCCAGCGCACGGTCGTCGTCCGAAAGGGCGAAGCCCTCGGAGACGAGCACGACCGTCTTCGCGCCTTCGATGTTCCTCAACGTGTCGAAGATGTTCTGCAGGCCGTCGAGCGTCAAGCGCGCCTGCTGCTCGACGAAGTGGCCGAGCGCGTTGGCTTCCGTTTCGACTTCCATCTCGCATTGTTCGCGGGCGCGCGAGCCGCCGCGGCCTGGCCCGGCCGTGCCCGCGCACTCGCGCTGCCGGACGAGATTCAGCTGGCCGACGTCGTTGTGCACGATCGCGACCGCCTCGGCGATCGACTCGTTGTGCAACATCGCCGGCAGCGACGGCCGGGTTCCGTTCATCGCGGCCACGGCCTCCTTCGCCTTCGCGAAGTCGGACAGAAACGGCGTCGCCGGCGCTCCGGGCCCGAGTCCGACGACGGCGATGCGATCGGACGACTCGAGCCTGTTGATGAACCCGTCGGCCGCGCGCATGATGGCGTTGACGCCGCCGAACCGGATGTTCGGCAGATCGACCGCGAGCACAATCAGCCGCCCGCCGAACACGCCTTCGTTCGAAGAAAAGCCATCGGGCGCCGGGGGCGGGGCCGCGGCGCTCCCGCTCGACTCGGTCTGGGGCACCCACTGCGCGCTGATGACGCGCCGCGTCTCGCCGTCGATGCGCACGGAGAAATCGTCCGGCGCCAGATTCGCAAGGGGCTTGCCGCTGCCGTCGACGACGGCGACGTCGACCGTGGTGACTTCGACCGCGGCGCGGAAGACCGGCGGCTGCTGCTGCGCCGACGCGACGGTCAACGCAGAGGCCGCAGCGATCAGGCAGATCAGTCCTTTCTGCGTTCTCCGCGGTCTCGGCGTTTGATGTTTCATCATCATCACTTCGTCCGCGACAACCGGTAGCCCTGACGGGCCCGGACGTCGGAATGGCCGTCGACCTGTACCGTGATCCGGCGCCAGTCATCGTCTCGCCGCAGATCGGGCGGCAGATAACCGAGCAGGTACTGATTCGACAGCTCGTCGACGAGCTCCCCGAACGCGTTGTGCAGCTGATCGACGTTATCGGTGAACAGCGCGCGGCCGCCGGTCGGCGTCGACAGCCGCTCCATGATCTTCTTCAGCGAATCCATCGACACGCCGCGGCCCTGCCCGATCATGTACAGCGTGACGTCGCTGCTCTGGAGGCCGCGCTCGACGTCCGCGATCGTCGCATGACTGCCTTCGTCCTCGCCGTCCGTGAACACGACCAGGGCCTTGCGGCCCGTTTCCCGGCCAAGCAGGCCGATGCTCCGCAGGATCACGTCGTACAGCGCCGTCGCGCCCCACGGCGCGAGGCGGTCCACCGCCTTCACGCGGTCCGCGGGATCCGTCGAGCGGCGCGTCAAGGTGAAGATGGTGTCGTTGAAGCCGACGAGCGTCACCTGGTCGCCGCTCGGAATCGCGCCCAGGAACTCCTTGACCGCCGACTTCACCTTCGCCATCGCCGTGGTCATGCTGCCGCTGATGTCGATGGCGACGATGAGATCGAGCGGGACGTTCTCCGAGGCGAAATGCGTGATGCGCTGCGGCTTGTCGTCTTCGAACACGTGGAAGGCCGACTGCGGAAGCCCGCGGACGTAGCGCCCGTGTCCGTCGCCGACCGTGACCGTAACCTGCACGGCGTCGACGTTCACGTTCTCGGCATAGCTCACGCCCTTGGTGCGGACCGTCTGGACGACGCGGCCGCCGCCCGCGAGCGTCGCCACCACGCGAATCTGGTGTTCTGCGATGGCGCGCCCGGCGTCCCAGTCGCAGTCGAACGGCGCGTGCGTCACCACGCAGGTCTGGCGTCCATCGACGAAGAAGGTCACGGCCGAGACCCGCTCGGGCGCGTCCACCTTCGCCGCAATCGTCTGGCGTCCGCTGATGAAGGCGCCGTCAGAGGGGCTCGCGATCGAGAGCGCCACGGGCGCGGGCGCCTGGGTGCTCGCGGCGACCGCCGTTGCCGCCACGACGATGCCGATGTAGCGCAGAGCGTGGAGCCTGCCCGACCGCGACGCTGTCATTCGCGCCCTCCGCTGGCATCCGGAATCAGGGGACCGTCGGCTGTGGCTGCTGCAATGTAATCCTCGATCTGCTCCCGAGTAAACGTCCGGGCGGTCCGGACGAGCGTGAGCCAGTCGTCGCCGTCGGTCGGCCGCACACTGTCGGCAAAGTCCTGGACGACGCCGCTCAGGACGAAGGGCGCCACCGCCGCGGGCACCTGCAGCTCAGCCAGCATCCGGGCAACGTGCAGTTCGAGGTCCGACACCGTTGCCGCGAGCAGCCCGAGCTGCGGCCGACCGGTCGCAAGGGCGTGCAAGGCCGCCGGCGGCGCAACCGTACACCAGCATCCAGCCGAGCCGACCGCCGACGTGCCCCATCGATCGAGATCGGCTGTCGCCGCGAGTCCTCCAAGGGCGGCCATCTCGCGCAGCGAGAACATCGATTCGAGCCGTGCGCGGTCGTGTACCGCCGTCCACCGGATCGCGCGCGCGCGCCAGCCGTCGACGTGCACCGCCGCCAGAATCGGCTCGACGTCGAGCGCCCCCCCGGCATCGTTCACCCGCCGTTCGCCGTCCCCGATCGCCCGGGCGATGGCGTCGCGCGACGCGTCGGTCACCAGCGCCGGACTCATCAGCGCGACCGTCTCGGCGAACACCTGGCGCTGATTCGACGAGAGCGTCGGCGCGTCGAGAGGGCGATCGGCGCCCAGGCGCCGCAGGTGCAGCGTCGCGAGACCGACGTCGAGGCCGAGCAGGGATCCGTCGACATGCCACGCGATGCCGTTCGACGCGTCCTGCGTCGGCGTCATCCACGGGGTCCGCAGCCGGCTTTCGACGTCGCGGCTGCCGAACCCGAAATCGTGGCGCCGCGAGATGTCGCCGGCGACGAGCGCCGGGCCGTCCGGGTCGCCAAGGGACAACGCATACACGATCGAGACGAGCGTCTCGGCGCCGAGATCGTCGGCCGCCTCGACGAGCGCCGCGGCGGCGCGCGTGCGGTTCGCCGCGGCCGGACCCCTGGCGAGCGCCTGCTCTGCGCGCGCGAGCGGTTCAGCCGGATCCGGCGGCGGCTGGACGCCCGGAGGCAGGCCCTGGTCTTCCGCCGATCGATTGGACGATGTCGGCACGGCCGCGATCAGCTGTTTGATCCGGGCGGGCGCGTCGACGGTGCTCGCCGCGTTCGACACCTCGCGCGCAAGCAAGGCGGCTTCGAAAGCGCTGTCGAGCGACGGTCCTCGCTGCGCCATCCGGACCTGCTCGATCCGCAGGCGTTCGGCCGCCGCGGGATCGATTCGATACGCGTGCCCCTCCCAGGTGATCGATGGAGGCGCACCGCGCGATCGTCCCGCCAGCGCCGAAACAATCGCGGCCTCGTCGCAGCGCGGCGCGGGGGCGTCGGCCGCCGGACAGAGCGCGCCCGTCAGCCACGCGAGGACGCCTCCGGCGTATTGACCGTTCGCCAGCGGCACCGCGGTCAGGCTGCTCACGAGCGCCGCGGCCTGCGCCGGCGCCAGCGAACCGGCGTCGTGCATGCGGACGATCAGCGCGAGCGCCCCTTCGAATTGCGCCGTCGCCGCGTAGGCGCGGGCCGCGTCGGGGCTCCCAAGCTGCGCCGCTCGCCGGACGGCGGCCGCATACACGGCCGGGTCGCGCACGCCCATCCGCTCGAGCGCGAGCACCAGCATTCGATACCGCCGAAAGCTTCGCACGGCGGTGTACGCGTCAGCGGCGGCCGCGGCCGTGACGCCGTTGAAGACGCGCTGCGCGAACGACAACTGATCGAGCCGATCGCCGCGGACACGCGGGTCGCCGACGATGCCGGATTCGATCAACCAGGCGGCGTCGAACGGCTGCACGCTGTCGGAAAGGTCGGCGGTCGCGCCCGGTTCGGGCAAGTCCGTCGTCTCCATCGCCCGAGACCACAGCTCGCGCGAGTTGGGCGCCGACGGCCGCCCGTTCTGGTCCACCGCGACTCGCGCCAGCAGCACGGCGGGGTCGTAGGTCTGGCGCGCGAACGGCTGCGACCTCACGCGCCATTCCTTGAACCAGCCGGTCCACGCCGCCACAAGCGTCTGCATCGCGACGAGCCGCGGCGCGGGGGCGTCGATCCAGAGGCCGAGCGCGAAGGCCGCATGCGGGGCGTCGAGGGCGCCGATCATGTCGTACAGATATGCCAGACGCCCGTCGGCCCGCTCGAACAGCGCAGGGACGAAGCGTGCCGGCGCCGTCACGCGCTCGCCGACGACAGCCTCCCACAGGGGGACGCCGGCATCGCCGCCGGGCGGAACGACGGCGCCTCCCCTGATGCGGAGGCTGTCGCCGAAGGCGGCCACGAGCGGCGCCTGACGTTCGTACAAGTTCAAGAGCAGTGCTGGTTGCGACGCGAGGTACTGCAGGGTTTCATCATCGACAGCCGCGAGGCCGTAGCACAGAAGCGCGGCCGACCGATCAGAGAGGATCGCGGTGAGGAGATCGTCGCTCGCGACGCGGCGGTGGAAGATGGCGTTGCTCCACACGTCCGCGCTGAGCGGGATCGGAACCGTTTCCGCATCGGGGCCGCGCGGCAGGCGGCGCAGCCGCGCCATGACGGCCTCGGCGCCGCCCGGGCGCGCGTCGACTCGGCGTTCGGGCGTGCCGTACAGCAGCCGCGCGAGCTCGGCGACGAAACGGGCGCGGTCCGGCGTCGGTCGCACACCCGCCGTCTGCGCGAACGCGTCGGCGCCGCCGGGCACGCGCACGTCTTCGGACACCGTCGCTGCGGCGGCGCGGAAGGCGATTGCCGCTACAATCGAGGTGCAACAGAGAGCGACGCGTAAACCCCTCAAAAGGCGCACATTATATACATGCCATCCGCGAACTACACCGCGAAAGACATCACCGTTCTCGAAGGTCTCGAACCGGTCCGCAAGCGGCCTGGCATGTATATCGGCGGCGTCGGCAGCGCCGGCCTCCACCACCTGGTCTGGGAGATTCTCGATAACTCGGTCGACGAGGCGATGAACGGGCACGCCTCGAACATCCGCGTGACCCTGCACGCCGACGGCTCGTCCCTCACGATCGAGGACGACGGCCGGGGGATCCCGGTCGACAGGCATCCCACCTCGAAGAAGAGCGCGCTCGAGGTGATCTTTACGGTCCTGCACGCCGGCGGAAAGTTCGAGCACGGGAGTTACAAGACCGCCGGCGGCCTTCACGGCGTCGGCGCCAGCGTCGTCAACGCGCTGTCGAAGGAGCTCGTCGCGACCGTGCGGCGCGACGGGGCCGCGTGGGAGATGCGCTTCAAGCAGGGAAAGCCGACCGGCGCGCTCAAGAAGCTTGGCGCCGCGCGCGGCGCGGGCACGTCGGTGTACTTCAGGCCCGATCCTGCGATCTTCCCCAAGATTGAATTCGACGCCCAGCTGATCAAGGAACGGCTCGAAGTCGCGAGCTACCTGCACAAGGGCGTCAAGGTCACCTTCGAGGACGAGGCTGCGAAGGAAAAGGTGACCTTCGAGCACGACGAGGGGCTCATCGACTACTTGAAGAAGATCGTCACAGAGCGCGGCGCGAAGCCCGTGCACGAGGCGGCCTTCGTGCTCGCCAAGGACGACGGGTTGCGTCTCGATCTCGCGTTGCAATGGACCGAGGCGACCGACGAGCACGTGCGGTCGTATGTGAACGGCATTCCGACCGGTTCGGGCGGCACGCACGAGAACGGCCTGCGCGCCGGACTCGGCAAGGCGGTGCGCAACTTCATCGACACGCACAACCTGACGCCGAAGGGCGTGTCGGTCGCCGCCGAGGACATCCGCGAGGGCCTCACGGGCGTGCTGAGCGTGTTCATCCAGGAGCCGCAGTTCCAGGGGCAGACGAAGGACCGGCTGAACAATCCCGAGCTCGTCTCCGCCGTCGACGGCATCGTCCGGCCGGCGCTCGAGCACTGGTTGAATCACAACATCAGCGTCGCGGAGGCGATCGTGGCGCGCATTGTCCTCGCGGCGCGCGCGCGCGAGGCGAGCCGCGCCGCGCAGGCCGAGGTCTCGCGGAAGAGCGCGACGTCGTCGCGCCTGAATCTGCCGGGCAAACTGAGCGACTGCACGAACCCTTCGGCCGACGGCAGCGAGCTGTTCGTCGTCGAGGGCGATTCGGCGGGCGGATCCGCGAAGCAGGGACGGGACCGCACGCGCCAGGCCATCCTTCCGCTTCGCGGCAAGGTGCTGAACACCGAGAGCGCGTCGCTCGCGAAGGTGCTCGAAAACAAGGAGCTGACCGACCTCGTGACCGCGCTCGGATGCGGCCTCGGGAAGAACTTCGAGCTGTCGAAGCTGCGCTACGGCAAGATCATCATCCTGGCCGACGCGGACTCCGACGGCAACCACATCGCGACGTTGCTCCTGACGTTCATCTACCGGCACCTGCCGCAGCTCATGTCGAGCGGTCGGGTGTTCCTCGCGCAGCCGCCGCTCTACCGCATCGACATCGGCAAGGACACGTACTGGGCGCTCGACGACGCGCAGAGGGACGCCGTGCTGAAGCAGCACACGAAGAACGGGAACGGCCGCGCCGAGATCACCCGCTTCAAGGGCCTCGGCGAGATGATGCCCAAGGTGCTCTGGGAAACGACGCTCAATCCGAAGACGCGGCGGCTGCTGCGCGTGGAAGTGACGGATCAGCTGGTCACCGACCGCGTGATCAACGAGCTGATGGGGAAGGATGCGTCCGCGCGGTTCCGATTCATCATGGAGCGCGCCGAAGAAGCCGAAGAACTCGACGTCTAGCAGGCCTGAGGCCTGCGCTACACCTGAGCGCTGACCCGTGATCCGGATCCTCGTCACCGGCGGTACCTTCGACAAGCAGTACAACGAGCTCACCGGCACGCTCGCCTTCAAGGCGACGCACCTTCCGGAGATGCTGCGCCTCGGGCGCAATCGCGTGGACGTCGTCGTCGAGACGCTGATGATGATCGACAGCCTCGACATGACGGACGCCGACCGCGCGGTCATCGCCGGCCGCTGCCGCAGCGCGGCGGAGCCGCAGATCGTGGTCACGCACGGAACCGACACGATGGTGGAGACGGCCGCGGCGCTCGCCCACGCGCTTGGAGCGCAGACCGCGAAGACCGTCGTCCTCACCGGTGCGATGGTGCCGTACGCGTTCGGAAGCTCCGACGGACTCTTCAACCTCGGGAGTGCGCTGTCGTTCGTGCAGGCGCTGGCGCCGGGCGTGTACGTCGCGATGAACGGCCGGGCGTTCAGGTGGGACCGCGTGAGAAAGAACCGCGAGACCGGCGTGTTCGAGTCTCCCGGCGCGTGACGGAACGGTGTCAGAGAGCATCAACTTCGACCGCGCGGCGGGCTTCTACGACGCGACACGCGTCGTACCCGACGAGATTGCCGCCGCGACAACGGCGGCGATGCTCGACCAGATCCAGCGCGCGAACGCCGGCCGGGTTCTGGAGATCGGCATCGGGACCGGGCGGATCGCGCGGCCGCTGGCCCGCCGCGGCGTTCGCGTCGTGGGCGTCGACATCTCCTGGGAAATGATGGCGCGCCTCCGCGCGCAGCTCACGCCGGAGCACGCCGCGCCGGCGCTCCTCCTCGCGGACGCGACGGCGCTGCCATTCGCCGACGGTTCGTTCAGAGCCGCGATCGTCGTCCACGTCTTCCACGTGGTCTCGTCGATGGCGTCGTGCGTGGCCGAGATCATCCGCGTGCTCGCGCGCGGCGGCGTCCTCCTGCATGTGACTCGACGGCCGAGCGAACGCACCCGCCGCTTCTGGGACGCCAGCGAAGACGAGTGGAACCGGCTGCTCTCGACGCGCGGCTTCCCGCGTCGCAAGCGCGCGATGGACTCCGCACCGATCCGCCGCGCCCTTGAAGCAGCGGGTGGCCGGGTGCAGATCGTCGACGTCGCGGAGTCGCGCGACCCGCAGAGCGTCGAGCAGGAGCTCGAGCGCCTGCGGCTGCGAACGCACTCGTGGACGTGGCCGCTTCCCGCGCCCGCGTTCGACGAGATGGTGGCCGAGTACGAGCGATGGCGGCGAGACACGGTGCCGGAGGGATCGTGGATCGACGAGTCGACGATCGAGCTCGAGATCTGGCGCTGGACGTGACGTGACGGGCGCGTTCTTCAGGTCGGAATCTGCACGACCATCTTCGCGCTGCGGTGCGCGCGCAGCGTCTCGGGCAGCAGCTTCTTGCTCAGATACACCTTCGACTCGGCGTTGTCGCCCGGGTGGCGCTCGTACTTGACCACCTCGAACCGCAGGTGATCGAGCGTGCCGCGCATGTCGTAGAACTTGTTCTTCGTCTTGACGACGATCTCGTCGAAGCCCTGCTCGACCGCCCACGCTTCCTGCTGCTCGGTGAGCGCGCGAAAGAAGCCCTGACCGCGCCAGTCGCGGCGCGTCCCGCCAATCCAGCTGTACAGCACGCGCCGGCCGGCGAACTGCACATCGTCCCGCAGACGCTCGACCAGATCCGCGAGCTTCGGTTCGCGTTCGGGAACCCGGATTTCGTGCGAGACCTTGAAGGACACCGGCACCACGGTTCCGGGATCGTCGGGCAGCGGCGCGGTCGCGAGCAGAATGAGATGCGCGCGATCGTCGAGGCGGCGGACGATCTCCGTCGCGGTCTTCTTCCGCGGGAACTCGCCGAAGAATTCCTCGATGTACTGAATCTCGAGCGCGCCCTGTTCGAGCTCGTATTGCGTGATGTGATATTCCACTGAAGCGGCGGCAATTGTACAACGCGGATGCGGCCGGCTGAGCCGTTCTCGCGGCCGCCTGCACCTCCGCCGACACGTCGACCGTCGCGCCGGATACCACCCAATGCCACGTGACCGCTGCATCGTCGACTGCGGCGTTCACCGCGCAGGGCGGCACGGGATCGGTCGCGATTTCGGCGTCGCGCGATTGCACCTGGTCCGTGAGCGTCGAGGCGAATTGGGTGGGCGTCGAAACCCTGCGTGCCTGTGACGCATGCGGGCCTGACGGCGCCGTTCGCGCCGTACGTCAGTCTGGATTGGGCCCGCTAGCGTTCGGCGCGGGCCGTTTCGATCGTCCAGTCAGATCCGGCCTTGCGAAGCGTGAACGTCCAGGTTCGCGGCTCGACCCGAGGCTCGCCGCTGCCGACCCTGGGGACGTACCGGGTCTGTCCGCGGCACACGGCGCTGGCGACGTCTCCGCCGAGCCGCACGTTGCAGTCGTTGAACGTCAGCGACTGCGACCCGAGGCTGCTGAACGCGCGCGCGAGCGCATCCTGGTCGACGCCAGGCCAGACGGCGTGCGCCGACGCGGCGTCGAGGCCGTCGTACGCGAGGCGGAATCGCTGGAGCGTCTGGCGAACGAGCGATTCGTCCCTGAACGCGGGCGCCGGAACGACGGCCGAGATCGGCGTCAGCGCGGGCTGCAACGGCGTGACGGCGCCACGAGCCCGGGCGCGGGCATCGGGGCGGCTGTCGCGTCGGCGGCGGTGGCGTCGACGACGGACTCGTCGGTCATGTCGAGCGTCGCGATCGGCGCGGCGATCGCGAGCGCGCCGATCCCTGCGGTCTGGCGCGCGGGGAGGGCCTGCGGCTCGGGGACGCGTGTGGCCGCGAACACGACGGCCGCAAAGCTCACGGCCGAGAGGGCGGCCGCACCCAGACGGCGCGGATGCCGCGACGCCTTCGCGGCGTCGAGCGCGGCGTGGAGCTCGGCGAGGGCCGGCGCGTTGGGATCGAGCTCGCGAATCTCCTGGCCGGCGGCGGCGCCGCCATCAGGCGCTCGCGGAGCGCACGGGCCGCAAGGAACTCGGGATCGAGCGCCAGCGCGCGGTCGAGGGCTTCGATCGCACGCGTCCGTGCGCCGCGCTCCGCGGCGGCCTTCGCGGCGGTGAGTTCGAA
>Ga0187777_10002540_pt1 | contig 11650 bp, 10 predicted proteins | sample 1015_Q2_SP5_10_M_FD_132416 | JGI IMG/M metagenome (GOLD analysis project Ga0187777, IMG submission 132416) | Tropical peat soil microbial communities from peatlands in Department of Meta, Colombia - 1015_Q2_SP5_10_MG | ecosystem: Environmental > Terrestrial > Soil > Wetlands > Peat | place...
ACATCGGAACGAGCCCCCTCTATGCATTCCGCGAGGCGGCGATCGCTGCCAGTGACAATCAGCTTGTCACGCGCAGCGTCGTTCTCGGTGTGCTTTCGCTCATCGTTTGGGCACTCATCATCACCGTAACGATCAAATACGTTCTGATACTGCTGCGCGCTGACAACAACGGGGAGGGTGGCACGCTGTCGCTGACCGCACTGGCGACGCGCGCACTTGGAAGGCGCACCGCTTTTGTTTTCATCGTCGGTGTCATCGGCGCTTCAATGTTTCTCGGCGACTCGGTAATCACACCAGCGATTTCGGTGCTTTCAGCAGTCGAAGGACTCAAGCTTGCAAGTCCGGCATTCACCGAATTTGTTGTGCCGCTCACGGTGATTATCTTGGTCGCGCTATTTGCGGCGCAGAGTCGCGGCACCGCCAAAGTAGCCGCCATGTTCGGACCAGTCATGGTCATCTGGTTCGTGTCGATTGCGGTCGCTGGCGCCCTTCACATCCGTGATGATCCGACGGTGCTCGCTGCGATAAATCCATTCTACGGTATCGATTTTCTTGTCCATCATGGCGCAATCGGCCTTGTCACGCTCGGCGCGGTATTCCTGGTTGTAACCGGTGGCGAGGCGTTGTACGCCGATCTCGGCCATTTTGGCCGTAAACCCATCCAACTAGCCTGGCTTGGCCTCGTTCTGCCGGCCCTGTTGATCAACTATTTCGGTCAGGGTGCCAAGGTATTAGCTGATCCCGCGGCGATCGAGAATCCATTTTACCGTCTGGTCCCCGATGCCTTTCTATTGCCAATGATCGTGCTGGCAACGGCGGCGACGGTGATCGCAAGTCAGGCCGTTATCACGGGTGCCTATTCGCTGGTGCATCAGGCAATCCAGCTCGGTCTGCTGCCACGGCTCGCTATTCTGCACACGTCCGCTTCCCATGTCGGTCAAATTTATATCCCGCGCGTGACGATCGCATTGATGATCGGCGTGCTGCTGCTGGTCGGCTTGTTCCGGACTTCAAGTGCGCTTGCCTCCGCCTACGGAATTGCGGTTGCCACCACCATGGTGGTGGACGGGCTCCTCGCCTTTGTAGTGATTTGGAAACGATGGCAATGGCCACTCTGGCAAGCCTGTCTGCTGATCGCACCCTTTGTTATCGTCGACATAGTTTTCTTTTCTGCCAATTTTCTCAAATTATTCGAAGGTGCTTGGGCGCCGCTGCTCTTCGGGGCGAGCATGGTGCTCCTGATCCTGACCTGGCGGCGCGGGACCGGAATTCTGATCGGCAAGACACGACGCACCGAAGTGCCACTCGATACGCTGTTCCGCAGCCTGGAGAAAAAGCCACCGCATATTGTTCCAGGCACCGCTGTGTTTCTCACCAGTGACCCGGAATTCGCCCCAACTTCATTGCTGCACAATCTGAAGCACAACAAGGTGCTGCACGAAAACAATGTGATTCTCACCATTATCACGGCGGATACGCCCCGTGTGCCTGAAGAGGAGCGGGTGAGGATCACCCCACTGTCGAAGCATTTTTCGCGGGTGTCGCTGAAATTCGGCTATATGGAACAGCCGAATGTGCCGAAAGCGCTGGCGGTCGCGCGTAAACTCGGCTGGCAATTCGACATCATGTCGACGTCATTCTTCCTGTCGCGCCGCTCGCTCAAGCCATCGGCGAAATCAGGCATGCCGTCCTGGCAGGATCATCTCTTTATCGCGTTGGCGCGATCGGCAAGCGATGCCACCGACTTTTTCCAGATACCGACTGGCCGGGTGGTGGAGGTTGGTACACAGGTCACCGTTTAGGGCAAAAACTCCAGATTAGCGCCCGGCTCATAACCGTTTGATTCTTTGAATAAAAAGACCCACGCAAGGCTGCGATTTCCGCATGGCTTGTCGGCCTGTATTGCGTAAATTGCTGTGCTGAGACCTCGGCCGCGGCGTTATAAGCCGCGTCCCACAGATTTTTTGCATTGCACAATCCCAGGTTAATTCATGTCCCACAGTATTGCCGCCGTCCCCGGCGGCTCGGTCGCTACCGGCAACGGTAGCGATGCGCCGATCAAGGCCGGCTTCTGGTCGCTAACCGTCGGCACAATTGGCGTTGTCTACGGTGATATCGGCACCAGCCCACTCTACGCGTTGCGCGAAGCAGTTCTCGCGGCGACCGCATCGGACGCTGCGCTGAGTGAAGCGGTGGTGCTCGGGATTCTGTCGCTCATCATCTGGGCACTGTTTCTGGTCGTCACCGCCAAATATGTGCTGATCCTGCTGCGCGCCGATAACAAAGGCGAGGGTGGCACGCTTGCCCTGATGGCGCTTGCGTCGCGCGCGCTCGTTCGACGCAGCGGCATCGTGATCCTTCTCGGTATTATTAGCGGTGCACTGTTTTATGGCGACGCTGTCATTACACCGGCGCTCTCGGTGTTATCGGCGATCGAAGGCATGAAGGTCGTGACGCCAGCTTTCGATGCTTATGTGGTGCCACTAACGGTGATCATTCTGGTCATGCTTTTTGCGGTTCAATCGCGCGGTACCGCAAATGTGGCGACCTTTTTCGGTCCGATAATGCTGTTTTGGTTTGCCGCCATTGCGGCTGCAGGCATCTGGCATGTGGGGCAAAATCCGAAGGTGCTGCTCGCGTTCAATCCATGGTACGGAGTGAGTTTCCTGCTCCATCACGGGATCATCGCGTTCTACACGCTTGGTGCCGTTTTCCTGGTCGTGACCGGCGCCGAAGCGCTTTATGCGGATCTAGGCCATTTTGGCCGCGGGCCGATCAGGGCTGCTTGGCTAATCATTGTGCTGCCAGCGCTCATCATCAACTATCTAGGGCAGGGCGCATTGGTGCTCGCCAATCCCAAATCGATTGAGAATCCATTTTTCCTACTCTATCCCGATTGGGCATTGCTTCCGATGGTGCTGCTCGCCACTGTGGCCACAGTGATCGCGAGTCAGGCAGTGATCACCGGGGCCTATTCGCTGACACGCCAGGCGATCCAGCTTGGTCTGTTGCCTCGCCTCGAAATCCGCCACACCTCAGAAGCGTTGTTCGGCCAAATCTACATGCCGCGCGTCAATACGCTGCTGCTGATTGGCGTCTTGTTGCTGGTGGCGTTGTTCCGCTCATCAAGCGCGCTCGCTTCCGCCTACGGTATCGCAGTGACTGGTACCATGGTTGTGACTGCCATGATGGCGTTGATCGTGATCTGGCGGGTCTGGCAGTGGCCTCTGATTGCAGCGGCCGCCCTCATCGTGCCGTTCCTGTTCATCGATCTTACATTTCTTTCTGCCAATCTGCTCAAGATCGTCGAAGGTGGCTGGATGCCGCTCGCGCTCGGCGCGATGGTTATGACGATCATGTATACATGGCGCCGAGGTAGCCGTCTCTTGTTTGAGAAAACTCGGCGGCAGGAGACGCCGCTTGAATCTTTGGTGAAGAGCCTGGAAAAAAAGCCGCCGGCACGTGTACCGGGGACCGCTGTGTTCCTCACCAGCGATCCCGTGAGCGCTCCAACCGCCTTGTTGCACAGTCTTAAGCACTACAAAGTGCTGCACGAGAAGAATGTCATCCTCACTATTGAGACCGCCGACACACCTCGTGTGGATCCCGCAGAGCGCGTGCGCATAGAACCGGTCGGAAAAACATTCTCGCGCGTGGTGCTCAGGTTCGGTTTCATGGAAACACCAAACGTACCAAGGGCCCTGGCAATCGCACGCAAGCTCGGCTGGCAGTTTGACATCATGTCAACGTCGTTCTTCCTCTCGCGCCGTTCGCTCAAGCCCGCCACTCACTCGGGCATGCCTCGCTGGCAGGACCGACTATTTATCGGGCTTACCCGTGTCGCCAACGACGCCACCGATTATTTTCAGATTCCGACCGGACGCGTGGTCGAGGTCGGCACTCAGGTGACGATCTAGCGCTTCAAACAATCTGGTGCGCGGCACTGCGATTCCGGCTAGAACCGCGGCATTAATAGATTAATGGAGTTTCGCATGGCCGACGAAGTGCCGCGGGCGGACGAGGTCGTGAATCTCACGCCTGAGCAGGTCGCCGCGGGGTTGCGTGAAGGACGCATGTTGCTGGTCGATGTGCGCGAGCCCAATGAAACGTCGGTAGAAAGCTATCCCGACGCGGTGATCGTCCCGCTCTCGCGTTTCGATCCGGCTGCGATCCCCGATCCGCAAGGCAAGCAAGTTGTGTTCGCCTGTCGATCTGGCCGGCGATCCATCACTGCTTCGGTCGCAGCCCAGGACGCCGGATATCCCTACGACGCTCATCTCGCGGGAGGCATCATTGCCTGGAAAGCGGCTGGGCTTCCAACCAAGACCTGAGCCGCATCAAGCCGAGGTTTCAATGCGCCGTGCATTCGTGGTTGCCGCAGTGGCTCTCGGCTTTGGATTCACTGGCACCAACATGGCCAACGCACAGGGTGAGCGTGTGGTCAATGTCTATAATTGGTCCGACTACATCGACCCAAAAGTCCTTGAGAGCTTTACCGGAGAAACAGGCATCAAGGTCCAGTACGATACCTTTGATGCCAACGAAACTCTTGAGACTAAGCTGCTTGCGGGAAAATCAGGTTATGATGTGGTGGTACCGACCGCATATTTTCTGGAACGGCAGATCAAAGCGAGCGTGTTCCGGAAGCTCGACAAGGGCAAGCTTAGCAACCTTGGCAACGTCTGGCCCGAAATCGCAAAGCGGTTAGCGGTCTACGATCCCGGCAACCAATATGCCGTCAATTACATGTGGGGGACCACCGGCGTTGGCTACAACGTCAAGGCCATGCGGGAGCGGCTCGGCGCTGACGGCAAGATTGATAGTTGGGACATTGTGTTCAAGCCGGACAATGTGGCTAAATTCAAGGATTGCGGCGTGCACATGCTCGATTCAGCTGACGATATCATACCGGCCGCGCTGCACTATCTTGGTCTTGATCCGAATTCGGCTGATCCCAAAAATCTGGAAAAGGCAGCCGACTTGCTGATGAATATCCGCTCCTCTGTGCGCAAGTTCCATTCGTCTGAATATCTCAACGCCTTGGCTGGCGGGGAAATTTGCCTGGTAGTTGGCTGGTCCGGGGATATCAAACAAGCGCAAAAGCGCGCGCTCGAAGCCAAGAATGGAGTTGAAATCGGCTATTCAATCCCGAAGGAGGGCACGCAGATGTTCTTCGACAATCTTGCCATTCCGAAGGACGCCGCTCATGTCGCGGAGGCGCATGCCTTCATTGACTATCTTTTGAAGCCCGAAGTAGCGGCTAAAAACACCAATCTGGTGGCGTACGCGAACGGCAATTTTGCGAGCCAGAAATTCATCGACAAAACAGTACTCGACGACAAAAGCATCTATCCGGATGCTGCAACTATGAGCCGGCTGTATATCGTGAATGCCCGTGACCAGAAATCACAGCGCTTACTGAATCGGCTTTGGACAAAGATCAAGACCGGGCATTGATTGGCCGCTGATCTTCCGGACGCCAGCGCCGGTGTAGCCAAAGCCATTGCTCCGGATACTCTCGAATCCAGCCTTCAACGACCGAGGTGATGACCTGCATTGTGCCGGCGATGTCAATCTTGCCTTCCGCATCGCGCGCGGGAGTAATCGCTTCGGTCAATTCCGCACGAAACCGGTAACCGGGCAGGCGGATCATCCGCGTGCCATGGATCGGACAATCAAAATGGCGGGCAAGGCGCGCAAGCAGCGGATTGGCCGAAGTGCGGCGGCCAAAAAAAGTCACCGGGACGCCCCGTACATAGTACTGGTCGACCAGCATGCCAACATGAGCGCCCCGCTCAAGCGCTGCGGCGAGCTTCACCGGTGCCTCGAGGCTGGCAGAAATCAATTCACCCATATTGGCCTTGCGGGTCTCGCGCAGCCAACGGTCGATACCAGCAACGTTTGGCCGCCGGTAAAGAATGGCGCTGTCGAGCTGGTAAGTTGCGGCACAAATTGCCGGCAGCTCCCAATTGGCAAGATGGGCTGCAAAAACCAGCGCTGGCTTGCCGTCGTTCAGCAACCTTATGAAACGATCAATATCCTGTTGCGCGATTTCGATGCGCTTACGCGCTCTCGGATGATCGGGGTCGAAATCCCACAAATGATCAAGGTGCGCGAACTCGACGCCGACGCGGCCAAGATTGTCCCAACAGCCGCGCAATATGCTGTCAATTTCGGTTCTAGATTTTTTCGGGAATGCGTTCGCGAGATTCGCGCGCCCAATCCGGCTTTCAGGCAGTAGCGGACTGATTGTGCGCATGGTCCAGCCCGCAAAATCAGCCATCCTATCCGGATCGGCGAGACGAATGCCTTTGAGCAGGCCGATCGCGGCTTTGCCGATCAGCGCATCACTCACGCGCGTTAAACGGCGGCGCAGACGGCGGATCAGTCGTCTCATTGCAGCAGGCCTGTAGCGTCAGGACGGAAGATCTTTTGTTGATGACAGTGATTGCTTTTCGGGATCATGCGCTAGAAATTCACGATCACCTTGCCAAATACCTGGCGGCTTTCAAGTCTTGTAAGGCCGCGCTCGAAATCGACAAGCTCGACCTCAGTATCGATAACCGGTGTCATACCAGCGGCGATCTTCGACAAGCTGTCGCGTATGTTGCGCATTGAGGCGCCGAACGAACCAAAAATTTTGTATTGCTGCTGAAACAGCTGCATCAGGTTAATCATTACGGTCGGTCCCGCAGTCGAGCCACATGTCACCAGCCGCCCGCCGCGTTTGAGGCAGAGCAGGGACCCGTTAAAGCCTTCGCCGCCGACATGTTCAAAGACGACATCGACCCCTCTCTTGGCAGTGAGCTTACGAGTGACGCCCTCGAAACGCTCGGTCTTGTTGTTGATGACATGATCGGCGCCGAGCGCTTTCGCCTTCTCCACCTTTGCAACATCACCAACGGTTGTAATAACGGTGCAGCCGAGCGCCTTCGCCATCTTGATGGCGACCGACCCGATGCCGGAACCGCCTGCATGCACAAGAATAGTTTCTCCCGGCTTGAGTTTAGCGTTGTCGAAAAGCATGTGCTCAACGGTACCGAAAGCGATCGGAGCGCAAGCGGCGTCCCTCAACGAAACACCGGCCGGCACCGGAATCACTAGGCGCGCGGGCAGATTGATGAGATCACGCGCAAAGCCGTCGATATGGAAGCCCATGACGCCGCCGACGTTCTCACACAGATTGTCGCGACCCTCTCGACAGGCAGCGCATTTCCCGCAAGTCATGGCGCCGTACATCACGACCTTTTCAGCGGACTTGAGTCCCGAGACCCCCTTGCCAATCATGGTAACTTCGCCGGAAGCTTCAGCGCCCACGATCAACGGTAGTTGCCGCTTGGCGAACGCCATGCCCCGGTAGCCCCACAGGTCTAGGTGATTGAGCGCTACCGCCCTGATGCAAATTTGCACCTCGCCTTCGCCGGGCGGCGCGGGCGGCGGTACGTCGACAAGCTCAAGCTTGCGATCGGCAATCAGTCTTAGTGCACGCATGGCGGCTTGGCTCGCACAGCCATCAGGCCGGCTCGAGCCCCAGGACCAGGGAAACGTTTTGCCCGCCGAAGCCGAACGAATTCGAAATAGCGTGACGCATGCTCATGTCGCGCGCCTGATTAGGCACAACATCGAGCGGAATTGCCGGATCGGGGGTCACGTAGTTGATGGTCGGCGGAATGCGCTGATGCTGGAGCGTTAGCAGTGTGATTATTGCCTCAACCGCGCCAGCCGCCGAAAGTGTATGGCCGATCATGGATTTATTAGATGAAATCGGCAGGATCTTCATACGTTCGCCGAAGACACTCACACATCCAACATATTCCATTTTGTCATTTTCTGGCGTGCTTGTGCCATGTGCGTTGACGTAATCAATATCGTCCGGCGTGAGGCCCGCATCGCGAATAGCGTTCGCCATGCAGCCGATGATCGGCTTGCCATCGGGACTTGAACGCGTACGGTGAAAGGCGTCAGTCATTTCGCCGCAGCCTTCGACCACGCCCAAAATCCGGGCACCACGCGCTTTGGCAGCATCGTAGCTTTCCAGCACCAGCGCGCCCGCGCCTTCGGCCATGACAAAGCCATCGCGGTTCTTTGAAAAGGGTTTGGATGCGGCTTGGGGGATATCGTTGCTTGTTGATAGCGCGGAAAGCAACGAAAAGCGAATAACAGCTTCCGGGTTAATCGAGCCGTCAGTGCCGACGCAGAGTGCGGCATCAGTTTCGCCGCGGCGGATCGCTTCGACGCCGAGCTGAATCGCGGTTGCGCCCGAAGCACATGCCGTGGAGACAGAAATCGACGAGCCCTGCGTGCCGAATTTGTCGGCAAGATCGTCGGCGACCGAGCCAAGCTGGAAACGCCGATGAAGGGTGGGAAATCCGGCACTTACGCGCAACAGGTCGGAGTAGGTCACTTTGTCATTAGCGCGGGCCCTGGCGCCGATTTCAAGCCGCTGCGGCCATTCCAGTTCGATCGGGGGAACCGCAAGAAACAGCGGTCCGGGAAATTGGCCGGACGCGCCGATCTCGGATTGTCCAATCGCTTCCTCGGCGGCGAGCTCGGCAATTGACCCGGTCAATGCGGCAGAGGAGGGCGGCTGAGGCTGCAGAAAATCTACGGTACCCGCAATGCGCGTCTTGAGGCCATGGGTGGAAAAACGGGTGATGGCTTTGATACCGGACTCGCCAGCAGTCAGCGCAGCCCAATTGTCGGCCTTGCCTACTCCGAGCGAAGTCACGACGCCGACGCCCGTAACCACCACGGTCGGTCGGTCCATCTTGTCCCTGCCCGCTGCCATCCTGCTTACTCCTCAGCCCACCCGTTCAACGAGCGCAAGGCCTTCGCCCCGCCAGTGTCCGACGCCCGTTACCAGTACTTGGCGTAAATCCCCGTTCATTGGCCGTTCCAGGCCGGTCGAGTCACAAGGCGGAAACAGACTACCATGGCCGAGCGCTACTGTAGCCAGCGCTACATTCATGGGGAATTGCGGCTCCAGCCCATGGCCGAGATATGAGCCGGTCGCCCGGATGGCAAGGTCACGATGCGCTTCCAGGAACACGCGTTCCTCCGCTGTAGCAGGGTCGGCACCGGTGGCGCCAGATAGAACCGCAGCGTTTCCAGTGTTGATCTTGTCCTTGAGGCTATCCCACAACCGCGTGAGCGTTGCAGTGACGGTACCCGGTGCCCGCCTTCCCCGATCCGCAATGACGGCAGTCAGGCGGCCGAGCGGTTTTGCGCCGCGCGCTTGTGCGTGTTCGCGCTCCTCAATGACCAGAAAGGCACCGAGTGAGCCGATCGCGAAACCCTTGCCGCCGCGCTCCCACACCGGCGCATACTTGTCTTTCAACGCGAAATTGGCGAATTCGTAAATTATCAGCATGTCCGGCCGCTCACTGTTAAATGAGCCACCTATCAGTGCGATATCGCTTTGTCCTGCGCCGATGCGTGAATACGCGATCCGAACTGCGTCGACACCGGCAGATTCCTCACCCATAAAAGTGCGCGATGAGCCGGTCACTCCGTGCACGATCGAAATATTACCGGCGAGCAGATTGGATAGTTGAGCCAAGAACAGCGTTGGCCGCAAATCACTCATAAGGCGTTCGTTGAGAAAGGCAGGCGGATCAGCCGCCGCAGGAATTCCACTTAGGATATTGGAATCGACCGCGAGGTCCCGCTCGCCACCGCCCGCCGCCACGATCATGTCCATATGGGTAAGAATATCTGTGTTACCCTTGACATCGGCGGACTCGAGCGCGAGGCCTGCGGCGTATGTTCCGATGCGCTGCCAGTTTTCCATCTGCCGCTGATCGCCCTTCTTGGGGATCTGCGCGTCAAAATTGATCGGCGCCAGCGGGTGTACGACGAACGGCGCAAAAGTTGTTGTGTCGGCGGTGGGCTGAGCCTGCGTCAACTTTTGCCAATGCGCTTCGGGGCCCTCTCCGAGACAAGAAACAATTCCGACACCGGTAATCCAAACCTCCCGCATGCCCTCAGCCATCGGTCGCTACCCCAACCGGAAGACCAAGGCGCGCAGCCGTTTCGCGCATTTTCGATTTCATTTCATCGTTGGGAAAATCCATGAGTCGTAGCGTCAGCTCTGCTTCGCAAACCGTCTTGTCTTCCAGCACAATGGTTGCCGCGGTGACGCAGTACCCAGATCCCTCATGAATGAGTGTCGCCTTCACTGACAGAATTTGACCTGGCCTTGCAAATATACGGAATTTGGCGTCCTTGATTGCGACAAGGAATGCCATGCGTTCGAAACGGTTTGCGGCAAGGACAAGCCAGCCCGAGGTCTGAGCCATTGCCTCAACCAGCAGGACTCCGGGCATCAGGGGATACCCCGGAAAATGGCCTTCGAAAATTGTGCTCGCAGTGGGGATTGTTGCCTGAGCGCTGATTTTTCGGTCGGCGAGGCTGAGATCAACAATCCGGTCTATTAGCTGAAAGTACTCAAGACGCATGTGATCCGCGCACTAAGCCCCCTTGGCAGCGACGAGCTCGTCGATGCGGGCGCTCAAGTTCTTGAGCACAAAATATTGGTCAGTGGTAGCCTTCCCCTCGTTGACTTCTTGCGTCCATTGCTCGAGTGGGATCTTGATCCCGAAGGCCTTGTCGATGGCGAACGCGATATCAAGAAAATCCAGGCTATCAATACCAAGGTCATTAATTGCGTGGCTTTCCGGCTTGATGGAGTCGCGCGGGATATCGCATGTTTCGGCGATGATGTTGGCGATAGTGTCAAACGTCGAAGACATTGGTAACTCTCTGGTCGATTTCAGATTCTGGCGAGCGGACGGCCAGCGCGCCCAAGCCCCGCGCCATAGCCCCCCATCCGCGCTTCCACGGCAGGCAATTAGCTGCCCGTATAGCGAAGCAATGAGACAAGTTCAATGGTAGCGGCCACTTAGCACATAAATCGCGTGTCAACAGGCTCGAGGGGAACCAAAACTGATGTTTGAAAAACCTACCAGCGTTCCTTGGTGACCTCGACTGGTGTACAACCACGGCGACCCGACAGCACGCAATCCTGGTTCTTGCGCATCGCCGCCATGGTGTCGGCTAGCCAGATTCCTGCGCCAATGAGCGCGATCACGACAAAAAATGCCGCGATGTTCACAATCATTCGATGACGATAGTCGTCTGCACCCTCACTCCGTTCATATTTCGCCAGGTCTTCTACCGGGGAAGGCACAGATGATTGCGCGCCGGTGCGCCCGCGACGAAATTTAATGACGCGCTGCTCGTTTTCGGGCGGTAATATTTCCCGCTCTGGCATGAGCCATTTTATCATGTCTTGGGCCACACCGGTTAGGAACTAAACGCTTATCGCGCCTTTTATTTTCGCGATTTGCGCCGGGAACGCAGCGCAAGCCGAGGACTTCGTCGTCGGTAGCCTCAAAATTTCCACGCCTTGGGTGCGGGCGATGCCGGGCGGCGCTGCCATCGGCGGCGGCTATATGACGATTACAAATAACGGCGGCTCCTCCGATCGTTTGGTCGGGATTTTACGGTGGAGCCCATTGGAACGCAGGCCGGCGGCGGCTCGGTTATGCCTGACGGTACGCGGATGCAACATGGCCGTTGACCGGGTGCCGTCTTAATAGCAGCGAAAAATCAGAAGATTGTACGCTCACACCAATGGTTAAGGCAGTTG
>Ga0187777_10002541_pt1 | contig 11643 bp, 10 predicted proteins | sample 1015_Q2_SP5_10_M_FD_132416 | JGI IMG/M metagenome (GOLD analysis project Ga0187777, IMG submission 132416) | Tropical peat soil microbial communities from peatlands in Department of Meta, Colombia - 1015_Q2_SP5_10_MG | ecosystem: Environmental > Terrestrial > Soil > Wetlands > Peat | place...
GAACGCCGATAACGATCTGGCTGCCGTACCCCTATCCGGGACTTACCGTCGCCGGGCGCTACCTCGTCACGCTGCTTCGTCGGCTCGGATACCCGGCTCAGCTACGCGACATCATCGGCCACGCGAACGCATACGCACTCATCGCCGACTCCCGCACAAAGGCCCAGGCTTTCCTGTGGTATGACGGCTCACCCTTGCTATCGACGTCGCAGCTGATCGAGATCTACTTCGGCTGCCAATACTTCACCCCGAACTCACCAACCAACGGCAACATCGCCGAGTTCTGCGACCCGCGGCTCGATGCGCAAATCGCCAGCGCACGCGCCGCCGAAACAGACAACTCAGCAGACCTACCAGCGCTCTTGGCCCGAGCCGACCACACCCTCACCGACGACGCAGCACAAGTCCCCCTCGTGATCCCCAGCTACACCATCCTCGTTTCCAAACGCGTCGGGAACTACCAAGCAAGCGCGTCGCAAGGAGTCCTGCCAGACCAGCTCTGGGTCCGCTGAGGCCATCGCGATCAGCGCCTGGTCACTATTGACCAGCCAACACTCACCGGGCCGGACGGCTCACCAGAAGCAGCTCCCCTCGAGCCGGGAGTCGATTGCAGCCCGGAGCGTTCGGCCAGCCTCGCGGCGTCTCCTTCTGCGAATCGCCGGCCGTCCCCTGGGCGCCCGGTTTGCGATGAACCCGGCGCCGGAGCGGCCAGCGCTGGACTTCTCCCACCGCCCAGACTCAGCAGTGCGCCTCTGCCGAACCGCGCCAGCCGCGCGACGATCGCGTTGCGCGGAATGGATTGGCGCGGCTCACCGCGACGGGGCGTCGCCTTGGCCCGATCGCTTTCACAGAAAGGGGCTATCCATTTGAGTCAGGTTGCCGGCCGTGGTGGGCAGCCGACTCTCGGTCAAAGCATTGCGGGGTTGGCTTGAGCTGCGCCACTGATCACATGTCTCATTCGACCGCCGAGGCTTCTGGATTCTCACGGGTGTTGTCACAGGCGCGGCGTACGGAGCGGTGAGGGTGTCGCGCGCGCAACTCGGGAGCGTCATCGCTGGCCGCGAAGCATCCGTTGCGGCGACTAGCCCAGGGACTTCGCTTGTGGCGGTCGTCAGGCGCGGCGGCTTCGGTAAAGGAGCCAGCTCCCGACGAGCACGAGCAGTAGGGGCGGCTGGTCGAGGTCGTAGCCGATTTTGGGCAGGGTGAGGCCGTAGAACGTCAAGCCTCGTGCGACAGCCCATCCGAGCCCGCCGGCGATCAGCGTCGCCCCAATGAGCAGTCGTGGCTTCGTGACTACAGGGCGTGAATCCGCCGGCGTGACTTCGAGTCCTCCCGTCGTGATTGCTTGCCGGTTACGGATGGTGAGCACGGCGGCCGCGGTCGCGCAGGCGACGGCGGCTAGCACTAACAGGGTGACCGCGCTGGAAACGCCGCCGGTGCCCGATGCCGATGAGATGGTCCCGAGTGGGTGGCCAGCCGCGGCCGCAAGCTTGGGCACCGCCGTGATTGCCGCCCGCGCGAGGTCGTCGCTCCGGCTGCCCTGCGGCTTGCTCAGCGATGCGGCGGCGGTCGTCGCGGCTTGACCGAGACCCTGAACTCCGTATCCGTTGGGCATGACTACGAGGAGCAGTTGCTTGATGTTGAGAAAGCTGATCTCCTGGTCGAGGAAGTGGGCGTATTGCTGCGGCTTGGCGAACAGCGATGGGATCGCCCCGAGATCCGGCGGCGAGTCGATGAGCGCCACCTTGATCGGGAAGTGGCTGCGACTCGCGGCCGCGGTTTCTGCGTTCAGCGTCTTTTGCAGACCGGGGTCGACGGGCGGGCTGAATGGGTAGTAGACGTTCGCGCCGATCAGCTCGTCGCTGGCGGGGTCACCGTCGGCCAGCGCGGAGGCGGGCGCAACGGTCGCGGCCACGATCGCGAGCCCCGCGATCCATGCGATCACGCGTCGCATCCGTCAGCTCACCGGTGCCGGCGGCAGCCTGGTTTCGACACGATCGCCGGGGGAGCTTCTCACTTCGGTTCTCCTTTGGTCAGCCGAGGGCGCTGCGCAGAATCAGGATTGCGACGGTCACGGCGGCAGCGCCGGCGCCGAGCGCGAGCACGGCGGCGAACAGGCGCAGGCGGACTCGAGCGGACTTCACGACGCCACCGTGAGCGTGTAGGGGGCGGTGACGATCCGTCCGCCGAGCTTCATCTGTAGGAACAGCCGCCAGGTGCCGGGTGCGGGTAACAGCACCCCGATCGTGAGCTTTCCGGGCGCAGTCGAGGTCCCCGAGATCCGCGTCGAGGCGACGCCCGGCAGGATTCCGCAGTTCGGGGCGTTGGGGGCGCAGATGTGCGTGTGGAAGTAGTCGAGCGTTCCCTTCCGGAAGAAGATCGCGTGCGCGAGCGCGCCGAACCACGGGACGAACGTGGGCTTGTGGCCGTGCGAGTCGGTCACCTCGACGTTCAGGAACTCTGCCTGGATCGCGTGGAGGGTTGGGTGGGGCGCCATGTCGAAGTGGTAGCCGTCCACGACCAGGTTAGGTTTGTATGCGGGCAGCGGCAGGGGTCGGTAGTCACCGGTGACGTCGACCGTTTGGAACAGCTGGAAGTTGGGCTGCCCGCCGGGGATGTTCGGGTACACGTCGACGAGAACCTTGTATGGCCCCGGCGCTGGGAAAGTGACGGTCTGCCGAAGCAGTCCGTTCGGGCCGATCGGGGGATGCTGGTGGATGATGTACGCGAGGTCGTCGCGAACGATGATCAGGTGCACGCCGGTGTGCGGCCCGGTGCCGGTCTTGTACTCGGTGAGCGGCTTGCCGCTCGGGAGCAGCACGGTGAACGTGACGGTGACCGGGTGACCTGGGGTGACTGGTCCGGTTGGCTGAAAGCCGCCGAGCGTGTAGACCTTGGCGGGCGCGACCGTCGGCACGGTCAGCCCGCTGCCGGTCCCGCCGCACCCGCTCAGGACTGCGATCGCGGCGAGCGCGGCGGCGATCGTTGCTGTGAGTCGGAGGATACGGTGGGTCACGAGTTGTTCCCTTCCTCGGGTTTCATCCGTTGGCCTGGTCGACGATCAGTGCCGTGAACGGCGGACCGTGCTTCGGGGTCACCTGGAACGTGAGCCCCCAGCGGCCGACCATGACCAGCGCCGGCGCCGCGCGCGAGTAGACCCCCGGCTCGGTCTCGGTTAGCTGGTACTCCTGGGTCGGCATCTGCATCTCGAGATGGTTGAACAGCAGCGTCACGTTGGCTCCGCGCACCGGCTGCCGTCCCCTCGTGATCCGCAGCGCGAACGAGTCGGGTGCCGCGGCCTTGTTCGGGGAGACAAGGACCTGCAACGTGTCGCCCGCGTGGTGGATCGTCTGGACGACGCGGCCGGGGCCTACCTTCGCCAGCGCCGAGTTCTCGAGCGCGAACGCGGGTGGAGGGGGCGCAAGGCTCGACAGGACCGCCGCGGCGAACACGATGCCGATGACGACGAGGACCTCGCCACTCACCAGCGCGCGCAGCAGTCGTGCCGCGGGCTCGCCGCGTTCGGGCTGCCGCTGGGCGGCGATCAGTCGCGGTCGGGACCGCAGGAGGTTGCCCGACGCAATCAGCATCGCGCCGCCAAGCAGGCCGGTCTTGACGAGGATCGCCTGGCCGTAGCTCGTTTCCCACAGCGCGTTGACCGCCGGCGTGTGCTCGATTGCCTCCCCGATTCCGGTCGCGGCCAGCACCAGCACCGACACCAGGGCAACGCTCGAGAAGCGGGGAACGGTGACCGACAGCGCCGGCACCCGCTCTCGCGCGGACACGGTCGACCACAGCACGAGCAGACCGATAAGTCCGCCGAGCCACACCGAGCCCGACGCGAGGTGCAGCCAGTCGAACAGCAGCGTCAGGCCGCGGGGCGAGGTCTGCGCGGCGTGCCCGGCCGCGCCCGGGACGATCAGCACCGCCGCCGCTGCCAGCAGCGCCCCGCACGACGCGATCAGCTCGGCGACCGACCGGCGCCCCCTGTCCGGACGGTCGACCCACAACGCGATGCCCGCGGCCAGGCAAAACAACGCGAAGCACACCTCGAGATCGACCATCGCCCGACCGAACGCGGTCACCCGGTACAGCGGCACCAGCGCCGCGAGGTCGAACACGGAGCGCAGCGAGTCGTTGGCGGTCGACACGTCGAGATACACGGGGATCGCGATCAGGCCGAGCACCGCCGCGACCCAGAACGCAACCGACACCGCCTTCAGGCTCCCCCCCTCGACGGCTCGGACCACCGGTCGCGCGACCAGCAGCCGCATCACGAACAGGCCGATCGCCGCCATCACGAACACGAACATCGCCCAGCGCGCGATCAGCAGCCCCGGCGTGGTCGCCGTCGCCGAGATATTCGGGATTCGGAACTGGGGCGCGGGCCCCGGATTCGGTCCGACCGCGTACGTGAAGAAGCCGTTGACCGGGTGGCCGTCGACCGAGATCGCGCGCCAATAGATCAGGTACCACCCCTCGGGCAGGTTCGGCCGCACCGGCACCACCAGCGTGTCCGGGTTAGACGGCGACCGGTGTGCAGGCCCGGTCGTCTCCTGGTGCCCGTCGACGCTGGTCACCGAGATGATCGCGAACCGCGGCTCGACCGCTTCGTCGTAGGTGAGCTGGATGTTCGGTGGCGGCGCGTTCAGCACGACGCTCGCCGCCGGGACCGTCTTGACGAGGTAGGCGTGCGCGGACGCGGTGCTCGGCAGCACGAGCACCGCCGAGACCGCGGCCGCGACCAGTGCCGGCGCGGTTCGCGCCAGACGACTCACGCCAGCTCCCGCTCCCGCGAGCCGCCGATCAGTGCAAACCCGCCCGCCAGCAATCCGAGCACACCGACGACGAGCGCGATGATCGTCAGCACGGACACGCCCCCGCCACCGAGCGAGCTGACGGCCTCGATCGTCGGCGCCGGAGCCGCTGAGGATTCCGATCCCGCCCAGTTCACGATCGACCCGTCGGAGTATGTCTGCTGGACCTGGAACGTGTACGTCTTGGCCGACGCCGGCTGCGCTAGGAACTGAAATAGCGAGTCCTCCCCGGTGGGCGTGGTGCCGCCGGTCCACGTGACCTTCGTGATCACGGCGCTGTCCCCGGAGCCGGTCTGCTGCTCCTGCATGTGCCACCCCGGCGGTGGCGGCACGAACGAGTCGATCCCGAAGCCGGCCGGCACGGTCATCACGATCGTGCTGGTCGTCAGGCCGCTCTTCTCGGTCGGCACCGCGAGGCTGTAGAGCTGCAGCTTCCCGGACAGCGACACGGCCGGGCTGATCCGGGCGTGAGCCGACGCCACCGCCGGTAACCACAACCCGGTGCCGACCACGAGCACCGCGCTAATCGCAGCGAGTCCCATGCGGGACTTGAGGTTCAAGGTGTCCTCCTTGTTCGATGATCAGGATGGCGCCGCGGGCACGCGGCGCGACATGATCAGCCGGGAGGACCGCGGCCGGACCAGCCGTCCGCCAGCGGCGCGACGGCCGGCAGGAGCACGTCGAGGCATGAACGCGCTTCGGCTGGCGGACGATCGGCTACCGAGATTCGTCGCGCTTGACGCGCTGCCACCTCCTGGAGCACCCGCCGGGCGCTGTGGAAGACAGCCGCGAGCACGAGTGCGACGGCGAGCGCGGCGGGAATCGACCACCAGCCCCCGTAGCCGAAGATGCCCGCCAAGCCGCCGGGATGCCCTGTCGCGAACAGTCCCTCGAGGAACTCCTGGGTGGTGTACACCGCGACCAGGCACGCGGCGCACACGAGCCACAGCGCGGCGAACGAGAGCGTGTAGCGGGGGAGCGAGCCGCCGCCGCCGAGCGCCCGTCCGAGCGCAAGCAGGAACGTCCCGACCGCGAGTGCGATCAGGAGCACGATCCAGGGAACGACCGAATGTAGGTACGAGTGCCCCTGCGCCGCCAGCTCGACCCCGGCGCGGTTGCCGTAAGCGAGCCAATACCGCAGCTGGTGAACGGCGAACGCACCGGCAGGCATCAACGCCGCGGGCGCGAGGCGTCTGATCACGACGCCGCGCTGAAAACGTAACGTCATGCTGCGAGGAAGATACAGCCCCCGTTACGTGCCGGGCGGGAACGTATACGAGCGGTGCGGCGGGACGTAGGGCCCGACCTCGAGCACGATTTCCGCATGGCGGGCCAGTGGGACCTGCCCCGGGGTCTCCCGCCACCGGCGGCCGTTCACGAACACCGCCACCCGCGCGCCAATCGATGCCGAGAACGAAGCGAGCCGCCGTGTCGACAAGCGCTCGCCCCACGCTTTGAAGAGATCCGCCAGCAGCAGGCGCGACCCGGGCTGCACGAGCACGAGCCCGGTCGGGTCGAGCGTGACCAGTGCGCCGTAGCAGCGGGCGCTCGAGATCCGCCCCTCCGAGGAACGCCGAGGCGGGCGTGTCCCGATCCCAGCCGGCACGAGCACCACCCGGTTCGCGGCGAACACCTCGACGTGCACGCCCTCGCGCGGGCCGAGCCGGCGACTGCAAGCGCCGACGACAGCACCGGTTGCCGGCGGCTGGAACCTCGCGCCTCGCCCGATCGGACGCGCCTGCGCCACGAGCGCGGGCGGCGGCGGCGGCACGGTGGCCGTCGTCGCCGCTCCGGGAGGCCGGGCCGTGGACCCACACGCGACCGGGAGGATCAGGGCAGCCATCGCCGCGCTCGCGGTCCGGCAGAGCCGCATCCCGGGCCTCTATCAGCTGGGCTCGAAGCCCGAGTCGCGGTAATCGGACAGGCGGAACACGAGCAGCAGCAACCCGGCGCCCGCGCCCAGGCACACGATCGTCGTCACGCGCGCGAGGAACGCCGGCAGCGAGATCAGCACGAACCCATACAGGAGCGTCGTGATCATCTCACCGCCCGCCCACAGCGCCGCGACCCCGATCAGGAAGCACGTGAAGTAACCGGGGCGCCGGAACAGCGCTCGCGAGAACCCCCACCCGACAAACGCGAGGATGAAGGCGAGCTCGACGAACTGGAAGGGCGAGACCGTCGGGCGCCCGTGCAACTGCAGGCCAAGTCCGGCGATCGTAACCGCGATCAGAGCCGTGACCGCGAGCACGCGGGCGACCAGCCGGTCGAGCGCGGGACGCCGCAGTCGCCAGGCTGCCAGCACGCACGCCACCAGCACCACGATCCCCCAGAACCATACGATCGTCGGATTGTCCGCGTGCCACAGACCGCCGGAGATCGAGTCGAGCCGACCGTCGACCCGGAGCGGGATCCTCCAGCGGCCGACGAACGAGACGCCCGGCGAAAGGGCAATTGCGGCCAGCGCATGCAGCCTGCCGTCGTGCCACTCGTACGAGTGCCCGCCGGTCGCCCGATGCCAGCTCGCTGGCGTGGTCGGGCTCAGGTTCCCAGGAGGCGTCAGGGCGACCGGAGTCGCGTTGAGGAAGTACATCGATGAGTTGTGGTTCACCTCCACACCCGTGCGCGAGAACCGGAGGTACGGCGCGCCCCGGTAGTCAAGGATCACCACGGTCTTGCTTGGCGGGACCTGGAGCCACATCCGCAGGTCACCGTCCACAACCTTCGCCTTCAGACCGGCCGGGAGCTGGAGCACCTTGGCGAAGTAGCTCGAGGCTGCCGGCGCGATCGGGCCGTGCGCCTGCGCCGCGGATGGATGTGCGGCGAGCGCGGCCACGATTCCGGCCAGTGCGAGCACCGTGATGCGCCCCCCGAGTGCGAGCACCGTGATGCGCCCCCGGATCCTGGCCCTAGACTTCGCCGCGGCCTGGTCCAACACTGACGGTCCACGCCTCTTGCTGTTAGGGCTCATCGCAGTTGACGGACTCTACGGACAACCCGAACAGGCGCTCCGCCTCGGGCCTGCTGGCGCGAGTCGTCGCGGCGGCGATCATCTCGGCACTGGCCGCAGCGTCGTTCTCGGCCTTCGCGCGCGCTGACGGGGATCCGGCCAGCGACGTTCTAGCCACTCAGCCGCTGTTCCTGCCACAGGACGCCGGCATCCCGCTCGCCCAGCAGAATCAGCTGACCGGCCTGCTCGGGGCCGTCGCGAGCACCGGCTACCAGTTCCGAGTCGCGATCATCGCGTCCTCCACGGACCTCGGCTCGGTCACCGAGCTGTGGCGCCAGCCACAGACCTACGTTCGGTTCCTCGGCCAGGAGCTGGCGCTCGTGTATCGCGGACGGCTGCTCGTCATCATGCCGAACGGATTCGGACTCGAGAGCCTCAACCCGGCGGCACCCACCGACCCGGCAGCGCTTGCCGGGATCCGGATTCCGACAGGCGGCGCGGGCCTCGGGACCGCAGCGCTGACCGCGGTCCAGCGCCTGGCCGACGCATCGGGCCATTCCGTCCCGATCCCGGCGGCCGCCGCGACGACGACGGCTTCCGGCTCGGGCGACGCGATCCCGGTGATCGCGTTTGCCCTAGGCGCCGCCCTGATCGCCGTCGCTTGGGGCGCGAGCCTGCGCGCCCGCCCACCGCGCCCACGACGGGGAAAGGCCTCTTCGACGTAGGCAACGCGGCTCGGCGGACTGTCAACAGCGCTGGGCTGAAGACGGGGGTCCGGCCGCCCTGGGTGTGCCTGCGCCAAGCAGGGCCTTGACGTCGTCTCGCCGTCGTATGCCGACTGCCGTATCGTGATCCGCCAGTTGTCGCTGACGTTTGATATGTCCGGCGATCCCCCGGCCGAAGGGGGTCCACTCCGGGCCCACGCGAAGCCTCGACGCGCCTTCCACTGGTGTGCATGCGTGGTGGCCGTGCTCGTGGTTGTCGTCGTCGGGGTACCGGTGTCGAACGCGCGTGCGGACGGGGACCCGGGAAGCGACGTGCTCGTGTACCAGAACCTGTTCGCGGGGTCCCAGGTCGGTCTGTCCGTTCAGCAGCAGGTCCGGCTGGGAGCTTTGTTGAAGGCCGCCGCAAGCCGGGGGTTTCAGATTCGCGTCGCGATCATCGGTGGCACGCAGGACCTGGGTGCGGTCACAGAGTTGTGGCGCGAGCCGCGGACGTACGCCCGGTTCCTGAGCTACGAGCTGTCGCTGGCCTACAAGCATCGGCTGCTGGTCGTGATGCCGAATGGGTTCGGGTTCAACTGGCCCGGCCACTCACCGGCGTCGGCCTACCGAGTGCTCGCCGGGATCCCGATCGGGTCGGGCGCGTCCGGATTGTTCAACGCCACCGAGGCGGCTGTCGGGAAGCTGGCTCTGGCCGGCGGCGCGAAGCTCCCGTCCAGCGTGGTCACATCTGGGACGACAACCGCGCCGGCCACAGCGTCTGGCCCCGCCGCGCAGGCTCCAGCGCCACGGCGCAGGACCGATGATGTCCTCGGGATCGTCGTATTGGCGCTGGTGGGGGTCGCCGGGGTCGCGTCCGCGGTCCGGTGGGCGGCCCGCCGGCGGGGCTGGGGTAGGCCGCGTTTCTCGTCTCGTTCGCGAGTGAAGTTGCCGGCGATCGCCCGCTTGGCGATTCCGGGCGGCGCGGTCCTACTGATCGGGCTTGTCGCAGGCGCCGTGGTTCTGGTGCGATCGAATGCGCCCGCCCAGTCGCAGGCGGACGCGCTGGCCGCGAACCCGTTCCTGGATCCGGGCACGCCGGTGCACGGCGTGGCTTCCGATTTCACGCTGTCTGACCAGTTTGGTCAGCCTGTCTCGCTGCATTCGTACCGCGGCAAGGTCGTGATCCTCGCGTTCAACGATTCCGAGTGCACCACGATCTGCCCGCTGACGACGACCGCGATGGTGGATGCCAAGGCGATGCTCGGCAAGGCCGGCTCTCAGGTACAGCTCCTCGGAGTCGACGCCAATCCGGCCGCGATCTCGCTCGAGGACGTGTGGTCCTACTCGGCGCTCCACGGGATGCTCCACTCGTGGCGGTTCCTGACGGGCTCGCTGCCTCAGCTGAAGCAGGTCTGGAAGCACTACGGGATCGAGGCAGCGATCCAGGCCGGAGAGATCACCCACACCCCCGCCTTGTTCGTGATCGACCGCCAGGGCAGGCTGTCGCAGCTGCACATGACCCAGATGTCGTACACCGCAGTCCCTCAACTCGGGCAGCTGCTCGCCCAGAGCGCCTCGGCCCTGTTGCCCGGCAGGCCCAGGGTCCATACGGAGATCTCGTACGCGCGGATCCAGCCAACCCCGCCGAGCAAAGCGGCGACCGTACCACGCGCGGGCGGTGGGACAGTCAAGCTCGGACCCGGCAGATCCGCGAGGCTGTTCGTGTTCTTTGCCACCTGGGATCAAGAGACCAGTGGCCTCGCCGGCGAGCTGGATGCGCTCAACCGCTACCAGCAGGTCGCGGCCCGAACCGGGCTACCGTTACTGACGGCCGTAGACGAGGCGAGCGTCGAGCCCGACCCGAACACAGCGGCCGAATTCCTCGCCCACCTACCGCATCCACTGTCGTATCCGGTTGCGCTCGATCAGAGCGGAAAGCTTGCCGACGGGTACGAGGTTCTGGGGCTGCCGTGGTTCGTGCTCGTCTCGTCAACCGGTCAGCTCCTCTACTACCGGGAAGTGTCAAGTGCGGGGTGGCCGAGCACCGACGTGCTCGTGCGCTACGTCAAGACGGCGCTGGCACGGATCTCCGCGCCCGCCGGCGCCACCGCCGTCAGTCACGCGCTTGCCGGGTCGCCGCCCCTGCTCGCCTCGCTGCACGAGCAGGCCGACCAACTACTTGGGAACCAGACCGCGCTCGCCGATCGCATCCGCGCACTGCGCGGCTATCCGGTCGTGATCAACGCCTGGGCTTCCTGGTGCGGGCCGTGCCGCTCGGAGTTCAGCCTGTTCGCCGCCGCATCGGCGCGCTACGGACGGCAGGTCGCGTTCCTCGGCGCGGACACCGATGACTCGGCCGGAGACGCCCACACGTTCCTGGCGGCGCATCCCGTCAGCTATCCGAGCTACGAGACGACCACCCCCGACCTCGCGTCGCTGACGGCGATCCAAGGCCTGCCGACCACCATCTTCATCAGCAGAGCCGGCAAGGTCGTGTACGTGCACACCGGCCAATACGACTCGCTGGGCACGCTGGATCAGGACATCACCAGCTACGCCCCGGCCGGGTGAGCAACCGCGAGCCTGTTGCGCTGCTGCAGCAGGCAAGCGGAATCGCTCGTCTGACGTTTGGCAGTGGCCGCATTTGGACGATACTTCTCTTTGTCGGCCCACAACTCCTCGGCTTCGGCCTTCACGATGTCGAGCCGGGTGTAGCAGTCGGGAAATTCATTGAGGGGCTAGCGATCCTCGCGGTGATGTCGACGTCGTCGCTAACTCACGTTTGCCGCTCGCCTCGTCGTGGCGAGCCCCGACACGACGTTGCCGGTTCAAGCCGGAGCTGACCACGACTCACCGGCCAAGTCAGGACCTGGCGGACCTCAACCTCCACACGCCCCAAACCACGAGCACCCCGGCCGCGATGGACCAGACCGCGGCCGCCGCAAGCTGGCCACGAACCGCGCCCAATAACGCCACGATCACCCGCGGCATCCGGCGAGCTTTGGAGTATCGTGACCATCGCGGTCCTCTCCAAGCGCGCCACGCTTGGGGCGCCAGAAGTCGGACCGGCGCCCCTCCAATCGCCATTTCCAACTTGACCACGGAAGTAGCGGGCTTCCCCCGGCAGGTCTGCCTGGTCCCCTCCGGCTCAAGCATGGTCCGGCGTTATGCA
>Ga0187777_10002542_pt1 | contig 11642 bp, 7 predicted proteins | sample 1015_Q2_SP5_10_M_FD_132416 | JGI IMG/M metagenome (GOLD analysis project Ga0187777, IMG submission 132416) | Tropical peat soil microbial communities from peatlands in Department of Meta, Colombia - 1015_Q2_SP5_10_MG | ecosystem: Environmental > Terrestrial > Soil > Wetlands > Peat | place...
GACGCCGGCGCGGTTGTACCAGCTGCGGTCGAAGATGACGACCTCGCCGGCGGCCGGGAGGTGGTTGATGTAGCGCTGGATGTACATCTGCGACTTCTCGCGTTCGGTCGGCGCGGGCAGCGCCACGACGCGGAACACACGCGGGCTGACCCGCTCGGAGATCGCCTTGATCGTCCCGCACTTCCCTGCGGTGTCGCGCCCCTCGAAGACCACACGGACCTTCGCGCCCGACGCCTTCACCCACTCCTGCATCGCCACGAGCTCACCGTGGAGGGTGCGCAGCTCGCGCTGGTACTCCTTCTCCTTCATCTTCGGCGGCGCTTCGTCGGGTGGGGTCATCGCTCGACACCTCCCAGGTCGGGTCGGGTCGTGGTCGCGCTCAGTCGGTCCACACCCAGTCGCGGATCTCGGGCATGTCCTCGAAGTTCTCCTCCACGTACAAGCGGTGCATCGCCAGCATCTCGTCGCAGTACCGCTCGAGGTCGTCGGCTCCGGAGGGCCGGCGCCGGGATCGCCGTAGCGCATCCTTGCACAGGTGGTACCGACTCACGTTGTTGAGCACCACCATGTCGAACGGCGTCGTCGTCGTGCCCTCCTCGAGGAACCCGTGCACGTGGAACCGGTCGGAGTCGGTCTGGCCGTGGATCAGCTCGTGGAGTGCGCGCGCGTACCCGTGGAACGCGAACACCACGTGGCGGTCGGGTGTGAACAGGTCGTTGAACTCCAACGCGTCCATCCCGTGCGGATGGTCCTGAGCGGGGAAGAGCCGCATGAGGTCCACGACGTTCACCACCCGCACCCGGAGGTCGGGAACCCGGCGCCGGAGCAGCCACGCGGCCGCGACGGTCTCCATCGTGGGGATGTCACCCGCACAGGCCAGCACGACGTCGGGGTCGTCCCCGTCGTTCGACGCCCAGTCCCAGGCGCTCGCGCCGCGCGAGCAGTGGATTCGCGCCGCGTTGATGTCGAGGTACTGGAGCTGTGGCTGCTTGTCGATGACGATGAGGTTCACGTAGTCGCGGCTACGGAAGCAGTGGCCGGCCACCGACAGCAGGCAGTTGGCATCGGGCGGCAGGTAGATGCGGCTCACCTCGCCCTTCTTCGACATGATCACGTCGATCAGCCCCGGCCCCTGGTGCGAGAAGCCGTTGTGGTCGTTGCGCCAGCACGTGGACGTGAGCAGCACGTTGAGTGACGCGACCGGGCGGCGCCACCCGAGGCGACGCGCGTGCTCCAGCCACTTCGCGTGCTGGACCATCATCGACGCCGACACCATCGCGAACGCCTCGTATGTCGCGAACAGCCCGTGGCGACCGGTGAGCAGGTAGCCCTCCAGCCATCCCTGGCACAGGTGCTCGCTCAACACCTCCATCACGCGACCGTCGGGCGCGAGGTGATCGTCGATGTCGATGCGCCGCTCCTGCCAGCACCGGTTCTCCACCTCGAACACCGCGCCGAGCCGGTTCGAGTTGGTCTCGTCGGGACAGAACAAGCGGAAGTTCGCATTCGTCGCGTTGAGCCGGAACACGTCGCGCAGGGCACGACCGAGCACGGCCGTCGACTCCAGTCGGACGTTGGCGGGTGCGTCGACACCGACGGCGTAGTCGTACTCGTCGGGGAGGTCGAGGTCGGTGAGCAGCCGTCCCCCGTTGGCGTGGGGGTTCGCTCCCATCCGGCGGGCCCCGTCCGGGACCAGCGCGACAGTGTCGGGCCGCGGCTGTCCCTGGTCGTCGAAGAGCTCGTCCGGTCGGTAGCTGCGCATCCACGACTCGAGGATGGCGAGGTGCTCGGGATTCGTCCTCACCTCGCTCACCGGCACCTGGTGGGCCCGGAAGGTGCCCTCGACGGGCAGCCCGTCGACCACGGCGGGACCCGTCCACCCCTTCGGCGTGCGCAGCACCAGCGCCGGCCACCGTGCGCCGGTCGCCGGCGCGGTGGCGGCATGCCCGCCCCGCGCGTCGGTTTGGATGGCGTCGATGCGGGCGACGCAGTCGTCGAGCGCCGCGGCAAGGGCCGGGTGCACGACCGCGGGGTCGTCGCCTTCGACGAAGCACGGGTCGTAGCCGTGACCCGCGAGCAGGGCGCGGATGTCGTCGTCGCTCGCGCGCCCGAGCACGGTGGGCCCCGAGATCTTGTACTCGTTCAGGTGCAGGATGGGCAGGACGGCGCCGTCGCGCGCCGCGTCGAGGAACCGGATGCCCTTCCACGAGCCTTCGAGCGGGCCGGTCTCCGCCTCTCCGTCACCCACCACGCACGCGACGAGCAGATCCGGGTTGTCGAACGCGGCGCCGAACGCGTGCATCAACGCGTAGCCCAACTCGCCGCCTTCGTGGATCGAACCCGGGGTCGGCACGCTCACGTGGCTCGGTACTCCCCCGGGCGTCGAGAATCGACGGAAGAGATGCAGCATTCCCGGCGCGTCCAGGGTCACGTCCTCGTAGATCTCGGTGTACGTGCTCTCGAGCCACACGTTGGCCAGCACCGCCGGTCCGCCGTGACCCGGACCGGCGACGAACAGCATCGACCGGTCGGTGGCGCGGATGACGCGGTTGAGGTGCGCGTAGAGCAGGTTGAGCCCGGGCGAGGTTCCCCAGTGCCCGAGGAGGCGGGGCTTGATGTGTTCCGGTGCGAGCGGCTCCCGCAGCAACGGGTTCGCCTGGAGGTAGATCTGCCCGACGGTCAGGTAGTTCGCCGCTCGCCAGGCCGCGTCGAGGAGCGTGAGGTCCCGATCCGAGAGTGCAGCCGTTGCGGTCAACTCCCGAGGATCTTCGCCTTCTGCGCCTCGAACTCCGCGTCGGTGAGCACACCGCTGTCGTGCAGTTGGCCGAGCTTGGCGAGCTGGTCGAGCGTGTCGGTCTCGGGCGACGCCGGCGGCGGGGCTGCCGGCTGCGCGTAGGCCTGCTGCTGCTGCTGCTCGTACGCCTGCTGCTCGTACGCCGACTGGTCCTGCGACGCCCACCGGTTCGCCTGGCGCCGCGAGACGCGATTACTGACTGCGGTGGCGGTTCCCGCGACCACGGCCGTGCGCGCGACACCACGGATGAGCCCCATCGTCAAGCCTTCCCTTCTGCTGCGTCGAGCGCGTCGAGGCGCGCCATGATCGCCTGCACCGGTATCCGCCCGCTCGCCACGAGCTGGCCGCCCGCGTTGCGAACCGAGCGGGCGAAGGGCAACGACCACAGGTTCTCGTACACGATGAGCAACGCGGCCGAGCCGGGTTCGAGAGCGGATCCCACGGCCGCGGCGTCCTCGTCGTCGATGAGTCCGGACGACGCGCCGGCCAAGTCTCCCAGCTCGCCGACCTGCGCCGGGTCGAGATCCTGCGAGGTCATCGTCCGCAGGCCGCCGTCGGCGTCCTTGAACAGCATGAGGGCGTCGAGGATCCGGACGAGCCGGCGGTCGACCAGATCGAGAAGCGGTGGGACGAGCTCACCGTTCACTTCCTTGCCGCCGGGGAACTCGACGACGAACCAATCGATGGTCCCCGTCTCGTCCATGTCGATCACGTCGCAACCTCCGATCGGAATGAAGAACCGCTCACGAACGCGCCCGACAGAATGGATCATCCGCCTCGCCCAGGCAAATGGGGCGCCCCGGGGCCTGCTCCACGGGACTCCCGTATCTTGTCGGCGGCATGCTCCGCACGCGCCGGCGCCGATGAGCTCCCCGTGAAGACGGGATCGATCTCGTCGTCGGTGAGCCGGTGGGTTCCCGGCGTCGCGCTCGTCCGTTCCTATCGGCGCGAGTGGTTGCGCTCCGACCTCGTGGCCGGCGTGGTGCTCGCCGCCATCCTCGTGCCGCAGGGGATGGCCTACGCGCAGCTCGCCGGCCTTCCCGCGGTCAACGGCCTGTACACGACGATCGCGTGCCTCGTCGGCTACGCGATCCTCGGGCCGTCGCGGGTGCTGGTGCTCGGGCCCGACTCGTCGGTCTCGCCGCTGATCCTGGCCGCGATCACGCCGTTGATGGTCACCGGCGACCCCGCGAGTGCCGTCGTCCTGGCCGGGATGCTCGCGGTGCTCGTGGGACTGATCGAGATCGGGCTCGGTGTGTGCAAGCTCGGCTTCGTGGCCGACCTCTTGTCGAGCGAGGTGCAGGTCGGGTACATGAACGGTCTCGCGATCACGATCATCGTCGGCCAGCTCCCGAAGCTGTGTGGCTTCTCCACGAGTGCGGACACGTTCGGCGACGAGGTCCGCGCGTTCGTCGACAACATCGACTCGACGGTCGGCGCCGCGCTCGCGGTCGGAGTCGGGGTCCTGCTCGTGCTCTTCGTCCTGCCGCGGATCACCCGGCGCGTCCCCGCCGTGCTGGTGGCCGTCGTGGGCGCGACGGTGGTCTCCGCCGCGCTCTCCCTCGCCGACCACGGCGTGTCGACGGTGGGCACGCTCCCGAAGGGGATCCCCTCCCCGTCGCTCCCGTGGACGTCGGCTGGTGACGTCGGCCCGCTGTTCCTCGCCGCGATCGGAATCGTGCTCGTCTCGCTGACCGACACCATCGCGACGGCGTCGAGCTTCGCGGCGCGCCGCGGTGAGGAGCTGCAGCCGAACCAGGAGATGATCGGCATCGGTGCCGCCAACATCGCCGCCGGCTTCTTCCGGGGGTTCGCCGTTTCCACGAGCGGTTCGCGCACCGCGGTGGCGGAGCAGTCCGGCGCGAAGAGCCAGGTCACAGGGGTGGTCGGTGCCGGCCTCGTCGCGGCGCTCCTCCTCTTCCTGAATTCGCTCCTGGCCGACCTCCCGCAGTCGGCGCTCGCCGCCGTCGTGATCGCCGCAGCTGTGTCGTTGATGAACATCGCGGCCTTGCGTCACTACGCACGCGTTCGGGTGTCGTCGGTCCTGCTGTCACTCGTCGCGTCGATCGGCGTCATCGTGCTCGGCGTCCTGCAGGGCATCGTCGTCGCCATCTTCCTCGCCGTGCTCCTGTTCTTTCGCCGCAGTTGGTGGCCGCACGGCGCCGTCCTCGGGCGCGTGACCCACGGCGAGTGGCACAGCATCGACCAGCACGACGGCGCCCGCGAGGTGCCGGGGGTGCTCGCCTATCGCTGGGAGGCACCACTGTTCTTCGCCAACGCCGGTGCCTTCCGCCAGCAGATCCGCAAGCTCGTCCGCGAGCGGAGTCCGGAATGGGTGGTGCTCGAGTGCGAGGCGATCACCGACATCGACGTCACCGCCGCCGAGATGATCGAGCAGCTCGACAGGGAGCTCAACGCCGCGGGCGTGCACATGGCCTTCGTGGAGATGCGGACGCGGTTGCAGGACCTCGTGCAGCGCTACGGCCTGTACGAGACGCTCGACCGCGACCACTTCTACCCCACGATGGAGGCCGCGCTCGACGCCATCCCCGACGAGCGTCGTTGACCCCCGCCTACAGGTACCCCTCGCGCACGAGCCACTTCATCGCCTGGCTCCCCCAGATCGGCGGGAGGTAGCTCGTGAAGAGGCGGTGCGTGACGACGGTCGCGGTGGCGATCTCGGCGGGCACGCCGAAGGCGGTGAGCCCTGCGACCAACGTGGCCTCCGCGACCCCGACACCTCCCGGCACCGGGACCACACCCGTGAGCAACGACGACGACACGTTCACGAACACGACCTCGACGAACGAGATGCGGTCGCCGTAGGCGAGGAGGCACGACAGCAGACACGCCGACGCCAACAGGTTGGCCGCCACCGCTCCGCCGAGCACCGTGAGCACCTGGCGCGGGGTGCTCACGATGTCCCAGATGTTGTGCACCGACGCGACCACCTGCGGCCACACGGTGTCGACCCACCACCGGCGCACGGGCCGGACCACGACGACGACTCCGACCGCGACCGCGCCGACGAACACGGCGAGGATGATCAACTTCCGGCCGATACCCGTCGCTCCTCCGATCGCCGAGAGCTCCAGATCTCGTCCGACGAGCAGCGCGGTGCCGATGAAGAGCCCGAGTTGCGCGACCGTGCCGGACAAGCCGGCCACGAGACCGGACGTCGTTGCCGGGCCCACACCAACACCCTGCTTCTGGAGGAAGCGGATGTTCATCACCGTCGAACCCGCGCTGCTCGGCGTCACGAGGTTCACGAACGACACCGACATCTGCAGCAGCGTGGCGGGGAGGAGGGGGATGCTCTGCCGGACGGTGCCGATGGTCGTGAACGCCCAGCCGACGCTCGTCGACACCGCGAACGCGAATCCCAACGCGAGCCACGGCACGCTCGCCGTCTTGAGCGTGTTCACGAGGTCGCTCAGGCTGCCGACCTGCGCCAGCACGACCCAGACCGCGACGACCAGCGCGACGAACATCACGATGTTGAGCGGTGTGATCCGCCGCAGCTCGATGGCCTCCGTCGCCTGCATGCCGGTCTTTTCCGTGATGTGGTCACGCAGGGAGCCGAGAAGGTCCTTGTCGCCGCCGACGACACGCCGGTTGGCCGACGAGAGCGCCGGCTTCTGCAGGTACGGCAGGGCGGCGCCGACCACGTCGTTTCCGATGCGCGCGAGGGCGCCGTCGACGGCGCGCTCGGCACCGACGAGCGACGCCGACGCGACGAGCAGCTGCGCAACGTCCTGGTCCAGCCGCGACGACGGCGCCGACACCGAGGCCATCGAGAAGTCCTCGATCACCGTCGTGCTCGCACGCGCCCGGACGTGCTCGAGGTCGAGCGCACCGTGCGCGATGCGACCGGTGTGCAGGCGCCCCGCGTCGCACCACAGTGCGTCGAGCTTCTCCGCGACGTGGGCGTCCTCGGCCGACAGCGGGCGCACGCCGTCCGGACCCCGCGTCACGAGGACGGCCGCCGACGCGCCGGCGACGCCGGCCGCGACCACGGCGGGCACCGACGCCCCGGTCTCGCGAGCGGCATAGAGGCAGAGCGCCTCGTGCTCGACCTGCTGGAGGCGCGTGAGCGTGAGGGTCGGGCCCGAGTCCTTGTACCAGACGAACCGCCAGGCCTTCGCGAGCAGGCGCGTGTCGGCCGCGTCACGCCCGTAGACGCGCACGGGCAGGCACTCGCCGGCGGCCGTGGTCGCGGTCATGAGCGTGAACCCGCGCGACTGTTCCGGCGCGAGCTCCACCCGCTCGACGGGAAGGTTCAGCTCCGCGAGCGCGGCGGCGACCTGCGCGGTCGTCGGGCGCCCGGCCGGCGAACCCAGCGCCAGGTGGAGGAACGCCGCGATGCCCCAGGCGAGCGCCAGCGCGCCGGCGACGTCGTTCAGCCCTCCGACGCCGAGTGTGAGCGTGGCCACCACCATCAGGACCACAAGGAAGTAGCCGAGCCGCCGCACCGGCCGGGTGAGGTACGGCGCCGCCGTCATCACCACCGCTCCGACGACCGCGAGGTGCACGGCCGGGTACCCGCCGGGGTCGGTACCGTCGAACACGCCGGTGAGTGCCGAGCCCACCGAGTGGTGCGCGACGATCAGTCCGAGGAAGCGACCGAGGAACCACGCCAGTGCGCCGCTCGACGCCAGCACGGACGCGAGCCGGTAGCGGCGCGCCACCAGCCCGGCCAGCGCGACCAGCGCCACACCCCACAGGGCCCCGATGTTCGACAGCGTCTCGAGGAACGGGTGGAGGTTGTCCGGCAGGCTCGTGAAGAAGCTGGTGATCCGCTGCTCGACCACCGACAGATCGCCCGCATGCCGCGCGGTCGCGACCACGACGACGACGGCGAGGGGCAGCTTGACCAGATCGGCGGTGAGCCGGCGGTACGGATGCTCGTCCGCGTGCCCGAACGCACCGCGGAAGATGCGACGCCCCCTCACCCTCGGATCTTAGGTTTCTTCGGGGGGACTTCCGGCCCTTCCCGGCGCCGAGCGACTACCCGCACAATGCGCGACAGGTTGCGAGACGAACGCCGACACCTGACCACGCGCGATCGCCGTGGGTGACATCGCCACCCCCTCGAGCACCGTGCTCGATGTGGTCGACGCGACGGAGCCGATCGACCGGCTGCTGCGCGACCTTCGTGCATCGAGGAACGGCCTGTCCACGAGGGAGGCCGATCGCCGTCTCATCGTGTACGGGCCCAACGCGTTGCAACGCCGGGGACGGCGTCGCTGGTGGCGTGACCTCGCACGGCAATTCACGCATCCACTGGCCTTGTTGCTCTGGGCGGCTTCGGGTTTCGCGTGGCTTGCCGGGATCGTCGCGGTCGCGATCGCGATCGTCGTCGTGATCGTGGTGAACGCGATCTTCGCGTTCGTCCAGGAGATGCACGCCGAGCGCGCGGTCGAAGCGCTGCAGGGCTACCTACCTTCACATGCGACCGTGTTGCGAGACGGGGTCCGCGCGCCGGTCGAGGTCGCTCAGCTCGTCCCCGGTGACGTGCTCGACATCACGGAAGGCGACCGCATCTCGGCGGACGCCCGCCTGCTCTCCGGGACCATCGAAGTCGACACCTCGACGTTGACCGGCGAATCCAGCCCGATGACGCGTTCCGCCGATTGGACCGAGCCACGGGTGCCCTTGCTCGAGGCGCCCGACCTCGTCTTCAGCGGCACCGCCTGTACGGGAGGCGGGGCGCAGGCGTTGGTGTACGCGACCGGGATGCACACCGAGCTGGGACGGATCTCGGCGCTGTCGGAGCGAGTGGAGACGGAGGAGAGCCCACTCGAACACCAGGTGCGGCGGGTCGCCTGGCTCATCGCCGTCGTGGCGGTCCTGATGGCGCTGGCGTTCCTGCCGCTCGCGACCCTCGGTGCAGGCTTGTCGCTGTCCCAAGCCGCGCTCTTCGCGGTCGGCCTCATCGCCGGCCTCGTACCCGAGGGCTTGCTGCCGGTGATCACGCTCTCGCTCGCGACCGGCGTGCGCGGGCTGGTTCGGCGCGGCGCCATCGTGAAGCGGCTGAGCGCGGTGGAAACACTGGGGTCGACCGACGTGATCTGCACCGACAAGACCGGGACCCTCACCGAGAACCGCATGCAGGTCGCGCAGCTCTGGACGTCCGGCGGGCAGTGGGAGCCGGGCACGGGGCCCGACGGGCACGAGGCGGGGTCGTTCCTGCACCTCGCACGGGTGGCGGTCGCGTGCAACAACGCGCGCTCGCGTGTGGCCGGCGACGGCGTCGACGAGGGGGAACCGACGGAGGTCGCGTTGCTCGAGGCGGGCACGCAGCTCGGCCCGTCGCTCGGCCCGGAAGCGCGCGATCGGGCGCGCCGCGTGCAGTTCCCGTTCGACCCGGTCCGCAAGCTCATGAGCACCGTCGACGAGCTCGGCGGCGCCCGCTGGGTCGACGCCAAGGGCGCCCCCGAGGCCGTCGTCGAACGATGCGCTGCGATCATGACGGGCGACGGCGACGTGCGTTCTCTGTCGCCAGGCGACCGGGCCGCGGTGGCACGACGGGTCGACGAGTACGCGGGCGGTGGGCTGCGGGTCCTCGCGCTGGCGACGCGAGCTCTCGACCCTGCGGCGCCGCTCCCCTCCCGTGACGACGCCGAGCGAGACCTGACGTTCGTCGGGCTGGCCGCGCTCGTCGACCCGCCTCGACCGGGGGTTGCCGAAGCCGTCGCGCGCTGTCACACGGCCGGCATCCGCGTCCACGTGGTGACCGGCGATCATCCGCTCACCGCGCTCGCGATCGCGCAGCGCGTCGGTATCTCGGCCGACGATCCCACCGTGATCACCGGGGGAGAGCTCGACCGTCTGACCGAATCCGAGCTCGAGGACCGGTTGCAGGAGGGCCGCGAGCTCGTCTTCGCTCGGAGCTCGCCCGAGGCGAAGCTCCGCATCGCCGACGCACTGCGCGCCGAGGGCCACATCGTGGCCATGACCGGCGACGGCGTCAACGACGCCCCGGCACTGCGCCGCGCCGACATCGGCGTCGCGATGGGACGCTCCGGCACCGACGTGGCGCGCGAGGCCTCGACCATGGTCCTCACCGACGACAACTTCGCGACCATCGTGACCGCGGTCGAGGCCGGACGGCGCGTCTACGACAACGTCCGCAAGTTCATCTTCTACATCTTCGCCCACGCGACGCCGGAGACCGTGCCGTTCCTCGTCTTCGCGTTGGCGCGCGGTGCCATCCCGCTCCCGCTGACGGTGTTGCAGCTCCTCGCGTTCGACGTCGGTACCGAGACGCTGCCCGCGCTCGCGCTCGGACAGGAGCCCGCGGAACCTGGGCTCATGCAGCGCCCGCCCCGGCCTCGCCGTGAGGGCGTCATCCGGCGCCCCATGCTGATCCGGGCGTGGTTGTTCGTCGGGCTCATCGCCGCCGCGCTCCAGATGGCTGCCTTCTTCTTCGTGCTCCTCCACGCGGGGTGGCAACCCAACGACCCGGTCGGCGCCGGCACGCCGCTCCACCATGCCTACCTCCAGGCGACGACGATGACCTTCCTCGCGATGGTCATGGGGCAGGTGGGCACCGCGTTCGCCGCCCGCACCGAGCACGCGTCGTTACGTTCCGTCGGCGTCTTCTCGAACCGGCTGCTCCTCTGGGGCGTCGCCTTCGAGCTCGCGATCACCGCGCTCGTGATCTACTTCCCTCCGCTCCAGCACCTCCTCGGCACCGCCGCGCTCCCTGCGCATCTCGTGCTGCTCACCGTGCCCTTCCCTTTCATCGTGTGGGGATCGGACGAGCTGCGCCGGTACGCGGTGAGACGCCACCACCAGGCGTGAACGGAGCGCGTTGCTCAGAGGTAGAACCGTGCCCACGGACGACGGCAAGACCGGAGAGGAGCGCGATGGGCTGGGACTCGGTGGGCACGGTGGTGATCGGCTCGAAGCGCGACGTGCCCCGGCTCGGGTTCGGTGGTGCGTGGCTGACCGGACCCGGGACCTTCGGGCCACCGCCCGATCCCGACGCGGCGCGGAGCGCGGTCCGCCTCGCCTGGGAGCGGGGTGTCCGGCTCTTCGACACCGCCGACTGCTACGGGCCGGAGATCAGCGAGACGCTGATCTGCGAATCGCTCCACCCGTATCCGGAAGGTGTCGTGGTCTCGAGCAAGGGAGGACGGCTGGCGCGGGGTAACAACCAGTGGGACGCCGACGGGAGGCCCGAGCACCTTCGGGCCGCGTGCGAGGGGAGCCTGCGCCGGCTGCGGCTCGACCGGATCGACCTCTACCAGCTCAACGAGATCGACTCGAAGGTGCCCCTCGAGGAGTCGCTCGGCGCCCTCGTCGAGCTGCAACACGAGGGGAAGATCGGTGCGGTCGGTCTGTGCAACGTGACCGTCGACGAGCTCGAGCGGGCCCGCGCGGTGACGCCGATCGCCTCCGTCCAGGACCGCTTCGACCTGCTCACGCGTGAGCACCACGACGTGCTCGGGTACTGCACCGACCACGGGATCGTCTTCCTCCCCTGGTTCCCGCCGCTCAACGACCTGCGGGCAGAGCCGGCGTCGGTGCTCGGTGCGATCGCATCGGCGCACGGGACGACACCCGGCTCGATCGCGCTGGCGTGGATGCTGCGCGCCGCGCCGGTCACGGTCCCCTTACCCGGGACCTGGAACCCGACTTGGGAGGAGGAGAACCTCGCGGTCGTCGACCTCGACCTGACGGCCGACCAGATGCGCGAGCTCGACGGCCTCGCTCCTCGTGGATGACCGCTGACGCCGAACTGATCCTCCGACGGCTGGACGCCATCGAGGCGTGGCGCGGCGTTCGACGCGCTGGCCGAGACCTTCTTCTCTTGCGCCTTCGGTTGTGCACCGACCGCTCC
>Ga0187777_10002543_pt1 | contig 11635 bp, 9 predicted proteins | sample 1015_Q2_SP5_10_M_FD_132416 | JGI IMG/M metagenome (GOLD analysis project Ga0187777, IMG submission 132416) | Tropical peat soil microbial communities from peatlands in Department of Meta, Colombia - 1015_Q2_SP5_10_MG | ecosystem: Environmental > Terrestrial > Soil > Wetlands > Peat | place...
CAGTGCGGCAAGCACCTTGCGCAGGTTCGCCTCGTCGTCGATGACCAGCACCTTCGCCATGTGAGACGCGGATAGCATGCGGGCACGTGGGTTGCTGTGGCTAGAGTGGGCAGGACCCCCCGGTGCCCGAGCCCTCCGACAGCCGCCCACCTCCGTCCGCGCACGGGGCCGCCCGCGTGGCACTGGGGATCCTCCTCTCGCGGCTGGCCGGCCTCGTCCGGACGCGGGTGTTCGCCCACGCCTTCGGCACCTCGCCGGTCGCCGGGGCATTCTCCGCCGCGCTCCGCATCCCCAACACGCTGCAGAACCTGCTCGGAGAGGGTGTCCTCTCGGCGTCCTTCATCCCCGTCTACGCACGGCTCCTGGGAGAGAAGCGCGAGGAGGCCGCGGACCGCGTGGCGGGCGCCGTGTTCGGGCTCCTGGCCCTGACCACCGCGGCCGGGGTGGCCCTCGGCGTGGCGGCTGCCCCGTGGCTGGCCCGGCTGGTGGCCGGCGGGTATGCCGCCTCGGACCCGGCGTCCTTCGCCAAGACCGTCGAGCTGACCCGCGTTCTCTTCCCCAGCACCGGCCTCCTGGTGATGAGCGCCTGGTGTCTCGGGGTGCTCAACAGCCACCGCCGCTTCTTCCTCTCCTACGCGGCGCCGGTGGTGTGGAATGCGGTGCAGATCATTCTCCTCGTCGTCGCCGGCGGCCGGGTGGGGGAGGACCGGCTGGCCACGCTCCTCGCCTGGGCGGTGGTGGGGGGGAGCCTCCTCCAGTTCCTCATCCAGCTCCCGTCGGTGCTCGGTCTTCTCGGCGGGCTCCACCTCTCGCTGGACACGGCGAGCTCGGCGATGCGTACCGTGCTCCGGAACTTTCTGCCGGTGGTGGTCAGCCGTGGCGTGGTGCAGGTGAGCGCGCTGGTCGACACCTTCTACGCCTCCCTCATCTCCGCGCCGGCGGTCTCCGCGCTCTACTACGCTCAGCTCATCGGCGTGCTCCCGGTGTCCCTCTTCGGGATGTCGGTGTCGGCGGCGGAGCTCCCCGAGCTGTCCCGGGATTCCGGAGCGCCCAGCGGCGCCGAGGAGCGGCTGCGGCGGCGCCTCGACGCCGGGCTGCGGCGCATCGCCTTCTTCGTCGTCCCATCGGCGGTGGGCTTCCTCGCCCTGGGCGACGTGGTCGGTGGGCTCCTGGTCCAGACCGGGCGCTTCGGGGGGGCGGAGACGCGGCTCCTCTGGTACCTGCTCGTCGGCTCGGCGGTGGGTCTCCTGGCCGGAACGCAGGCGCGCCTCTACGCGTCGGCGTTCTACGCGCTGCACGACACCCGGACTCCGCTCCGCTTCGCCCTGGTGCGCGTGGCGCTGGCCGCCGGCCTGGCCTACCTCGCCGTCCGTTCCCTCGCCCGATGGCTCGGTGGGCCGGCGCTGCTCGGCTGCGCAGGCATCACCGCGGCCAGCGGCGTCGCGGCGTGGATCGAGTTTCTGCTCCTGCGCCGTGCGCTCGGGGCTCGCCTGGGCCGGACCGGTGTCGGGGGCGGGCGGCTGGCCAGGCTCTGGGCGGCGGCGGCGTTCGCCGGGGCGGTCGCGCTGGGCTCGAAGATGCTCCTCGTGGAGCGCTTCGGCCCCGAGCTGTCCAGCGCCGCCACCTGGGGAGGCTGGGTGCTGCCGGCGCCGGCGCTGCACCCGGTGCTCACGGCACTGGTGCTCGTGCCGCTCTACGGCGGGATCTATCTCTTGCTCACCCCGCTGCTCGGCGTCTCGGAGCTCTCGGGCGTCCTGACCCGTCTCCGGCGCCCGTGAGGCCGCTCTTGCCGCCGGGGCGGGGCCCGGACCGGCCCGGACCCCGGGGAGGTTTGCCTCCCGGGGGGTGGTTGTGTATAGCCGGCCCCCTCGGCACCGGGAGCGGAGGGGTGCGCACCGGCTGCGGCAATCGAGGTTCCAGGCAAGGTGAGTGACGAGCAGAAGTCCGGCGGGTCCGGCCCGCGCAAGCCCCGGCCCACGTTCGGCGACGTCATGCTGGGCATCCCTGCCGGCCGCGGCGGCGAACGCGAGGAGCGTCCGCGCAAGGGGCGCGGCAAGGCAGAGCGCACGGCTCGCTCCCCGGAGACGAAACCCGGGTCCCTCCCCGGCGGCGAATCGCCCCTGCCCGGCCGGGAGGCAGCCTCTCCGCCGCCGCCGGCCAAGACGCGCCGCCCGGAGCGCCGCCGGCCGCAGGGGCCCCTGGTGGTCGTGCGGAGGGCCACCGGCGTGGTCGAGACGCGCGAGCTGCTGGCGGAGCCGACGGCAGGTCCGGCCCAGTCCGAGCCGGCTGCGCCGCCGCCGGAGCCGCCGGCCGCGGTACCGGTGGCCGAGGAGGCCCCGGTGGCCCGCCTGGCGGCGGCGCCGGCCGAGCCGGCACCCCCCGAGGAGTCCTCCTTCGCCGAGATGCTCGCCGCGAGCGAGAAGCACGAGACACCCACCCGCCGCGTGCGTGTCGGCGAGAAGGTGCAGGGAACCATCTTCCAGCTCGGCGCGGACACGGCCTTCGTGTCGCTCGGGGGCAGGTCCGAGGCGATGATCGACCTGCGCGAGCTCAAGGACGAGGAGGGCATCCTCCGCTTCGGGGTGGGCGACGCCATCGAGGCCTACGTGCTCGAGGCCGGGGCGCGGGGCATCGTCCTCACCCGGACGCTCTCCAAGGGGTCGGCCTCGCTGGCCATGCTCGCCGAGGCCCGAGCCAGTGGGCTGCCCGTCGAGGGGCTCGTCCTGGCGGTGAACAAGGGCGGCTTCGAGGTGGCGGTGGGCGAGGCGCGGGCCTTCGTCCCCATGAGCCAGATGGACCTCCGCTTCGTGGACAAGCCCGATCAGTACGTCGGCGAGCGCCTGAAGTTCCGGGTGACGGAGGTGCGCTCGCGCAAGGTGGTGCTCAGCCGCCGGGCGCTCCTCGAGGAGGAGCAGAAGGCGCTCGCCGCGCAGACTCGGGCCACGCTCGCCGAGGGAACGGCCCTCCGGGGCCGGGTGACCGGTGTCCGCGAGTTCGGCGTCTTCGTCGACCTGGGCGGCATCGAGGGGCTGGTTCCGCTGGCGGAGCTGAGCCACCTGCGGGTCGGCCGGCCGAGCGACGTGTGCAACGTGGGCGACGAGGTGGAGGTGGCCGTGCTGCGCATCGAGCCGCCGCAGCCCCACTCCCCGGACAAGGCCAAGCACAAGGAGCGCATCACCCTCTCCATGCGGGCGCGCCAGGAGGATCCCTGGACGGTGGCCGCGGCGACCATCCACGAGGGGGATCGCCTGACCGGGAAGGTGGTGCGGCTGCAGCCCTTCGGCGCCTTCGTCGAGCTGCGCCCGGGAGTGGATGGGCTGATCCACATCTCCGCCCTCTCCGAGCGGCGCATCGCCCATCCACGCGACGCGGTCAGCGTGGGCGACGAGGTGAGCGTCCAGGTGGAGAAGATGGACCCGGCCGAGAAGCGGATCGGTCTCCGGCTGGTGCGGGACGGCGAGGTGGTCGGGAGCGGGCGGGGCGCGCCCGTCGAGGCGGCGGCCGCCACCGAGAAGCCCGAGGCGGCTCGCGCGGCGGCGCCGCCCCGGCCCAGGGTGGGGCAGGTGGTGAACGGCCAGGTGGACCGCATCGAGCCGTACGGCGTCTTCCTCGTCTTCCCCGGCGGCCGGGGGCTCATCCCGGCGAGCGAGACCGGGACGGACCGAGGGACGGATCTCCGGCGCCACTACGCCCTCGGCCAGGAGTTGAAGGCGGCCATCGTCGAGGTCGACGGCTCGGGGAAGATCCGCCTCTCCATCCCGGCCGCCGAGCGGATGGAGGAGCGGGCGGAGATGGAGGCCTGGAAGCGGAAGCAGCCGTCGGGAGGCGGCGGAAAGGGCTTCGGGACGCTGGGAGACCTCCTCAAGGGCCGGAAGCTCTAGGCCTTGACGGATCCGGATCGGGCCGCTACAAGCATCGGCCTTCGCCGCGGGGTGGAGCAGCCTGGTAGCTCGTCGGGCTCATAACCCGAAGGTCGCAGGTTCAAATCCTGCCCCCGCAACTTCCAAGAGCTGAAGCCCTACCGATGCTTATGTCGGTGGGGCTTCGGTGTTTCTGGGGGCCGAAACACCGGGCTGTGTCCAAATCGGGTCGGAACGCCGGAGATGAGAGCCCCCTCAGACACCGAACTGCTCGTCGAGCCAGTCCAGGACGCGGCGATTGAGCAGTGAGCGATTCTCCATCTCGCAATGGCCGTCGGCGCCCTCGGCGGTGCTGAATCGGAGAAGCGTCTTCGGACAGCGCAGCGCATCGAAGAACGCGCCTGCACCTGCAGCGAGGCCGTCGCCCTCCGCCTGAGTCAGCAGGGTCGGGCACCGGATGCGCTCTGCGCGGCCGTTCATGGTGAACAGCTCGGCGGAAGCCAAATAGGCACGCAGGTTGTCGACGCCATGAACCCAGAAGCCCCGCTGGATGACCTTCCATCGCATCTGTCGGTTGCCTCTGATGAACGCGTCCAGGCGGCTGATGATCGCCTCGTCGAGAGCTCCGAGGTTCTGCGCAGCCTGTGCGCTGACTCTGAAGTTCCGCACCAACAGGTCACGGAATCCGTCGGCGATGCCCCAGGTGGCCGGGTCGGCGATGAGCGCAGCGATGCGGGGTTCACCGGATGCCCCCCGAGGGGCGAGATGCCCCCCCAGGCTCCATCCGCTGAGCGCGATGCGGCGGGCGTCGACGAGCGGAAACGTAAGGGCGAAATCGACGACCTTCTGGATGACCACCTCCCAGTCCGGCCGCAGGGGAACGCCCTGCTCGTAGAGCATCGCGCCCTGGCCGGGACCATCGAAGAGCAAGGAGTGGTATCCGCGCCGGGAGGCCGCCACGGCCGAGGCGAAGTACATGTCGGTGATGGTGCCGTCGTAGCCGTTGGTGAAGAGGATGAGCGGACGCACCTCGCGCTCGAAGCCCTGCGCCGGAACGAAGTACGCGGGAAGCGGCGTGTTCTCGAACGGGATTCGCAGCGGTCGAATCGGATGAGGGCCGAGCGCGAGCGCTTGGTCCAGGGCCTGGCTTTGCTTCCGGAATGCAGCGAGGAGACGGGGGTCGACCGGACTTCCGTAGAGAGGGTGCAACGACGTGTCGTAAAAGACGCTTGCTCGGAAATACAGCTCCCGCGCGCTCTTCACGTGGCCCTTGGCCAGGGATGCATCTGCTTCGGCTTGCACCCGACCGGCCGCCGCGACCCATGCCTCGTGGTAGGCAGCATCGTCACCCTCGCCGACCGCCTGCCCGACGGAGCGAACCTCACCGAAATCGGCACCGCCGTAGGGGATGTACCCGAGCGGCCAGGTGCCGAACTGGTCGTGAAGCTCGTCCTTGAACAGCTGGGTCATTCCGGTTTCCTCGGTCCTGGTCGCAGCGGCCCTTCTAGGCGACGGACCGCTGCCCCTGAGACCGCGGTCATGCAGTGATCCCGGTTTCAGACCACGACGCGCGAACGGAAGCCAGCCACGAATTCGAGCAGCTCACGGCGCTCGTGCACCGTCACGATGGCCGCTCCGTTTCCAGGGGCCCGTCGCCGCGGCGGGTGCGGAGGTCTTCCCGAAGTGCCTCCCGCCGCTACCGCTTCGGGCAGTTCCCGGCCATTGCCCGTCTCCAGTCTTCGCGAGGTAGACCGGCCCTGGCCATGTCGATCGGTGGCGATGACACGGAGTGTCCAAGCCTCAGGGCCAAACCCGCCCGAGAGGGGGCCTATGCCCGCCTGCCCGATCGGCGACCCGGGTTCATCGCCCGAAGGTCGCAGGTTCAGTTCCTACCCCCGCACTCCGAAAACCGAGGCCCTGCAGCGACTCAGGCTGCGAGGCCTTTTGTGTCTTGGCCCAGAGCAACGTGTTGGAGCGCCCGCCCGGGGCGCTCTCGTCGACGAAGCGACGACCTCGTCACCGTCGAAGGCCGGGGCTGCGTCTCATGGCCGGCCATCTGCAGGACGACCGATTCCATGTCGAATTCGCTTGAATCCGGGCGGGAGAGTCTGCCCGATCCTTTCCCCGACAGGGTTCCATGAGCCTGCCGTCCCCCAGCCTCGCGCAGCGCCGCGGCGATGCCGCGCCGTTCGCGCTCGTGCTGATGGGATGGGCGCTGGCCGTGGGGCCACTGGCGCATCAGCTGCTCGCGCACGGCGCCCCCTTCCTCCAGCACCCGGGCGACGACGGCTGGGTCCAGCATGCGAACGAGCGGGGCTCGCCCCGCGCACCGGCGCGCCCACCTGCGCATCACCATGCGCCCGGGTCGCCCGAGCACCTCCAGGTGCCGCTGCTCGCCACGGCGCCGGTCACCGCCCTCCGCGCGGTGCTGGTGGCGACGCCCGCGGCACCCCTGCCGGCCTGGCGGCCGGTGACGCTTCCCCGCCGGTGGACTGAGGAGCAGCCGCAGGCGCCCTGAACGGAGCTCGCAGCACCCCATCCGTTCCGAGGCGTCTTCGCCAGCTTCAGCCCCGAGAGGGGGAAACCCATGTCCCGTGCCGTCGGGGTGAGCCTCGTGCTCATCCTGCTCGTGCTGCGCGGGCCAGCGTCCGCGCAGCCGTTCACTCGCTTGCCCGAGGCAGCGGGGCCAGCCTCGCTGGCCGAGCCGCCTCCCGGCGCATTCCTGACGCTCGTTCCCGCCGCCCGCGCACTGGGCGAGCAGGGCACTGCGGTCTCCCTCGACGGGGGGACCGTCGCGCGGCCGGAGGAACCGACTCGAGCCGCTCCAGCTCGTCCGAAGGGCGAGCCCGCGCCGCCGAAGGCGGTGATGGGTGAGGAGATCGAGGTGGTGGGGCATTACCTCAACCAGGTCGGCACCTCGACCTCGGCCAGCGCCGGCACCTACACCAGCGAGCTCATCGGAGACCGTCCGCTGCTGAGGCCGGGAGAAGTTCTGGAGCTCGTCCCCGGCCTCATCGTCACGCAGCACAGCGGCGCGGGGAAGGCCAATCAGTACTTCCTGCGCGGTTTCAACCTCGACCACGGGACGGACTTCGCGACCTACGTCGAGGGAATTCCGGTGAACCTCCCCACCAACGCCCATGGCCAGGGATACATGGATCTGAACTGGGTCATCCCCGAGCTGATCACCCACGCGGACTACTGGAAGGGGCCGTACTACGCAGAGAACGGCGACTTCTCCTCGGCGGGCGCCGAGAGGATCTACTACGCGCGAGAGCTTCCCCAGACGCTCCTCCTCGGGACCTACGGCTCGTACGAGTACGCCCGAGCGCTGGCGGCGGGATCGCCGGAGGTCGGCGGCGGAAGGCTCCTCTTCGCCCTCGAGGGAGAGCATCAGAATGGTCCCTGGGAGGTCCCGGAGGCCTTCTGGAAGGTCAACGGCGTCCTGCGATGGACGCGACCGTTCGGGAACGGGACCCTCACGCTTCTGGGGATGGGCTACTGGGGTCAGTGGAATGCGACCAACCAGGTGCCCCAGCGCGCGATCGATGCAGGCGAGATTGGCTACTTCGGATCCTTGAGCCCGTCCGACGGCGGCTGGACGCACCGCTTCAGCCTCTCCGCTGGGTGGGAGGGTGACGCGGCCGGGGGGCGACTGCTCGCGTCCGTGTACGTCGTGAACTACGGCCTCGAGCTCTTCTCCAACTTCACCGACTTCCTCTCCGACCCGGTCAACGGCGACCAGATGGAGCAGATGGAACGCCGCTGGTTCGAGGGAACCTCGGGCCGCTGGACTAGGAACTCCTCGTTCGCGGGCGTGGACGTCTCCTGGGAAGCCGGCTGGGACGCTCGGCTCGACCAGATCGATCCGATCGGTCTGTTTGCCACCGTCGCCCGAACGCGTCTCAACACGTGGAGCCTCGACAGCGTGTTCGAGGCCAACGGGTCACTGTGGGGTCAGGTTGGAGCCCGCATCACGCCCTGGCTCCACGCCATCCTCGGGCTACGTGGGACGGTCTACTCCTTCGACGTCAAGGCCAACAATCCCCTGAACTCGGGCACGACCAGTGCCGGGCTCCTTCTGCCCAAGGCGACGCTGACCTTCGGCCCATGGGCGCGGACCGAGTTCTTCCTCAACTTCGGCGAGGGGTATCACTCGAACGACGCCCGTGGAATCACTGCCACCGTGGACGCCAAGACCGGTGAGCCCATCACCCGGGTGACCCCCCTTCCGAAATCGCTGGGAGGGGAAGTCGGGGTCAGAACGGAGCTCGTTCCTCACTTGCAGTCCTCCCTCGACGTCTGGCTGCTCTACCTCGACTCCGAGCTCGTCTGGAGCGCCGACGACGGCACCACCAGTCCCTCGGCCCCGACGCGACGCATCGGCGTGGAGTGGGCGAACAGCTACCAGCCCTTGCCCTGGCTGCTCTTCGACCTGAACGTCGCGTGGTCGCAGGCGGTCTTCACCGCGGACGACCCGGGCACGGGTGAGCTGAAGGGTCAGCCCGTGCCCGAGGCGATCGCCTGGACCGTGGCCGCCGGCGTCACCCTCCGCGAGCTCGGTCCGTGGTCCGCGAGCCTGTTCGTTCGCTACTTCGGTCCGAGGGTTCTCTGCACGGAGGGCACCTGCGGCGGAAGCGGCGGCCCGGCCAACGGGACGCCCATCCTGTCGACCTCGAGCACGCTCCTCAATGCTCAGCTGTCGTACCAGGTGACGAAGAGCGTCAAGCTGACCCTGGAGATCCTGAACATGCTCAATTTCAAGGTGAACGACATCACCTACTACTACCAGTCGCGCCTCCAGAATGAATCGCCGGCGCAGTTTCCGGGCGGGATCTGGGACTACATGGTCCACCCCTCCGAGCCCATCCAGTTCCGCGGAACGGTGACCGTCCGCCTCTAGAACTGCAGCGCGAGGGGCGCTGGAAGCACTAGGATGAAAACATGAAGAGGTCGGGCGCGAGCGGAGGCGAGTCGGCATCGAGTCTCATCTCGAAAAGAATCGCCGAGCTCGGGGACTGGCGCGGGAAAGCCCTCGGCAGGATGCGCCAGCTCATCCGGGAAGCAGACCCGGAGGTCGTCGAGGAGTGGAAGTGGATGGGCACCCCGGTGTGGTCGCATGGCGGAATCATCTGCACGGGCGAGTCTTACAAGAATGTCGTGAAGCTGACCTTCGCGAAGGGTGCGTCCCTGAAGGATCCGGCCCGCCTCTTCAACTCGAGTCTCGAGGGAAATGCACGCCGCGCCATCGACATCCGCGAAGGAGAAGAGGTCGACGGGGCCGCGTTCAAGGCTCTCGTTCGCCAGGCGGTCGCGCTCAACAGCACAGGCAAGTCGAGACCTTCGAAGAAGGCGAAGTCCTGAGAGGCAGCTCATCCCAGAGCCGCCGGCCGCACCCTCTCCACCATCGCCTGAAGGAACTTGGCCGGCTCCTCGGCCGGTGGCTCGTGGGCAGACTCCTCGAACCACAGCAGCGTCTTCGAGGGTGCGGTCAACCTGTCGAAGTACGCGGCGCTGGTGCTGGCATCGATGACGTGGTCGTGGCGCCCGAGAAAGAAGAAGACAGGCATCCGGAGCGCCGGGACCCTCTCGACGAGATTCAGCGCCGATGCCTCGGGCCACAAGGCTCGGCTGAATCTCACGCCGCGGATGATGTTCGGGAGGTCGGCCACCGAGGCCTCCGGGCCGCCGAGCATGATCCGGGCCAGCTTCCAGAGTGGTACGCCTCGGACGATCCCCTCGAACCGCGCCAGCCACTTCCGTTCGATCTCCATCTTCTCGGCGGGGTGAGGCGGCGGGCCAATGGCGCGCAGCTGGCGGAGTGCCCGGCGGTTCCGGCGACGCGTCGCTTCGGCGAGCACGAACGCGTAGGACGCCGCCTCGCTGGCCGGCCAGTCGCCGACCTGGCCCGTGCCGACGTAGACCGAGACCTTGTGGGGGCACCGCGCCGCATAGAGGACACCGAGCGCGGAGCCCCAGGAGTGCCCGTAGAGGATGACCCGGTCATGGCCAAGGCGCGCGCGCAGCGCATCGACGAGCTCGTCGAGGTCGGCGAGGAGCTGCGCCACGGTCATGGACGACCGGGGAATGCCTGGATCGAAGGACTTGTCCGTGCCGCGTTGCTCCCAGTAGACGACGGTGAAGCCCTCCTCGAGCGCGGAGTTGAAGTGCCGGAAGAGGCGCATCTCCGGAATCCCCGGGCCCCCGTGCAAGAGAACCAGGACGGGGTTGGCGATACTCTTGCCGCGAATCATGACCCACTGATCGACCCCGCCAAGCCGCTGAAGGGCGATCTCGGCGATGCTGCCGGGGACGATGGCGCCGCTCGGGCCGCGAAATGGGTCCGTTCTTCCCGGATGTGCGCGGATCATCACCGCAGAGCCGCGCCGAGCATGCACCATTCATCCACCGGACGTGAGCCGCATCACGGTAAGGTCCGCCCCTCATGGACATCCGTCGACGACTCCTCCGCGCTGGACTGCTGCTGTTCCTTCTCGGCCTGATCTCCGGCTTCCTCGTTCCGGCCATGCTCAATCCGCGGGCCGGCCTGGCTGCTCACCTGGAAGGCGTGATGAACGGGACCTTCCTGGTGGTGGTCGGGCTGGCCTGGCCGGAGCTCCGACTCTCGGAGCGTGCCGGGAGGGTCGTCTGCGCCCTGTTGCTCTTCGGTACCTACGCCAACTGGGTGGCCACCACCGTTTCCGCCGTGCTCGGTACCAGCAAGGGCACGCCCATCGCCGGCGCCGGGTTCCGGGCCGCGCCGGTCGCCGAGACCCTGGTCTTCGCCACGCTCGTCCTGGTCGGGCTCAGCATGGCCGCCGCCTGCCTCGGTCTGGTGGTCGGCGCCTGGCGCCGGAAGTAGCCCCGGGATGCAGGTCGCCGCCTTCATCGCCATCAGCCTGGACGGGTTCATCGCCCGGCCGGACGGAGGCCTCGACTGGCTGGACCCGTTCCACGACGAGGAGCACGGGTACGGCGCCTTCTTCGCCGGCGTCGACGCGGTCGTCATCGGCCGCGGGACGTACGACACGGTGCTCGGCTTTCCGGCCTGGCCCTATGGCGAGAAGCGCGTCATCGTCTGCACCCACCGTCCAGGGCGCCCCGTCCATGGCGAGGAGCTCTGGGCGGGACCACCCCGGGCGCTCGCCGACCGGCTGGAGGGGGAGGGCGTCCGGCGAATCTACGTCGACGGAGGAGCGCTCATCCGGGGGTTCCTCCAGGAACGCCTGGTCGACGAGCTGACGATCAACGTCATCCCGCTCGTCCTCGGTTCCGGCCGGCCTCTTTTCACCAGCGGGCTCCCCGAAGTCTCGCTCCAGCTCCTCGAGTCCAGGAGCTTCCCGTCTGGCAAGGTGCAGCTCCGGTACCGGGTCACCTCGGGCCGGCGAGCAGCGCGTAGTGAACCGCCGCCGCCTCGTGCAGGCCGGCCAGGGTGATGGCGTTGTCGAGGAGCACCCGGGCCTTTTTCGCCTTCCAGCGCGGGGCGTCCTTGGCACCCCGCCGGTGAAGGGCGCCGGCCAGCGCTCCCAGGTGGAAGAGAGCGGACTCCCTCTTGCTCGGTGACAGCTCGGCGAGGGCGATCCGGTCCTCCTGGGGAGTGAGCCGCCGGACGAGCATCGACCGGCCGGCGAACTCGGTCGACCCCGCCATGCTCGGCGGGTGCGCCGGACACTCTCGCAGCGCGGCCAGCACGCGATGGGCTCCACGCTCGGGCGCCTCGTCCGAGAAGGCCCTCCCCGCTGCGGCCCCCTCCTCCTTCATTTCGAAGAGCCATC
>Ga0187777_10002544_pt1 | contig 11635 bp, 15 predicted proteins | sample 1015_Q2_SP5_10_M_FD_132416 | JGI IMG/M metagenome (GOLD analysis project Ga0187777, IMG submission 132416) | Tropical peat soil microbial communities from peatlands in Department of Meta, Colombia - 1015_Q2_SP5_10_MG | ecosystem: Environmental > Terrestrial > Soil > Wetlands > Peat | place...
GGAGACGCCGGCGGTGGCGCGCCTGACGATCTGCGGCGGCGTGCGCACCGAGAGGCGCGAGCGGGCCGCGCCGCCCTCGGCGAGGTCGGTCGCGATCTCTGCGCCCGAGTTGCCGGCGCCGACGACGAGCACGTCCCGGCCGAGGAACCGCGTCGGGTTCCGGTACCCGGACGAGTGGATCAGCTCGCCGGTGAAGCCCTCGCGGCCCGGCCAGCCCGGCACGAACGGGGCCCCGTTGTAGCCGGTCGCAACGATCGCCGCCCGCGCCGGCAGCGGCCCGTGCTCGGTGTCGAGGCGCCACGCGTCGCCGTCGCGCTCGATCCGCTCGACGCGCGTGCTCGTGCGCACCTCGAGCCCGTCGGCGTACTCGTGGAGGTAGGCGAGCAGGTCGTCGCGCGACACCCAGCGGCCGTAGCGGCGCGGGATGCGGAGGCCGGGCAGCCCGGAGAGGAGCCGCGGCGTGTGCAGGTGGAGCCGGTCGTAGCGATCCCGCCAGGCGGCGCCGGGCTCGGGCCCGGCCTCGAGCAGGACCGCCTCGACGCCGACGCGGCGCAGCAGCACCGCGGTGGCGAGCCCCGCCGAGCCGGCGCCGACGATCGCGACCTCCCGCGTCTCCACGCCGTGGTCCTACCATCGCGCTGCGACGAGAGAGAGCGGGTGGCGGGAATCGAACCCGCATAGCCAGCTTGGAAGGCTGGAGCTCTGCCATTGAGCTACACCCGCACGCGGGCAAGGGTAACGCCCCGGCCCTCTCGCCGGAGGCCGTGGAGAGGCGGTGAACGATTCGCGGCAAGGTGGTCGCCGCGCCGGCTTCGGCCGTCGAGTCCGTCCGCGACGCCGTATGCTGCGCGCGCCCGAATGTCTTCGATGCGGAGGAGAGACATGGCCGTTTTGATGGTGCTCGACCTTCCCGGCGCGACGCTGGAGCAGTACGACCGCACGAACGAGATCCTCGGCATCCATGGTGACGAGGACGCCCCGGACGGTCTCATCTCGCACGCGGCCGGCCCGACGGACGACGGGGTCCTGGTCGTCGACGTCTGGGAGTCCGGAGAGGCGCTGCAGAGCTTCTTCGACGGGCGCGGCGTCGCCCGCGCGATGCAGGAGGCGGGCGCACCGCCCGGGGAGCCGCGCGTGCTGCCGTTGCACAACCACTTCGAGGGCGGCGGCGCCAGGGCGGGCGTCTTGATGCTCGCCGAGCTCGACGACTTCGCCACCGACACGTACGACGCCATGGCCGCGACGTTGACCGCGCACACCCCCGAGGACGACACGCACCCGGCCGTTCACCACGCGGCCGCGGTGACCGAGAGCGGCGGCATGCTCATCGTCGACATCTGGGAGTCGCCCGAGGCGTTCGGCGCGTTTGCGCAGGAGGCGCTCGCGCCGGCAGGCGAGGCGGCGGGAATCGACCCGTTCGAGCCGCGCTTCGTCCCGATCCACAACCGCATCAAGGGCTAGTGGTCGCGGCCGCAAGCACGGCTGTGCGCCTGGCGGCCCGCAGACGCGTCGTCTGCCGTCGTCCTCGGGAGGCCGCATACCTACGGGTATGCGGCCTCCCTGCGTCCTAGGGGTCTGCGAACCGCCGTTCGCGAACGACCTTGTGGCCGCGACCACCAGCGGGCCGACACGCGTGCGTGCGCGGGCTACGGTTCGCGGCATGCATCCCTCAGCGGAGGCCGTCGGGCTCGTGCCCGCGCTCGCGCTCGCGTATGCGCTCGCCGCCCGCGCTCGACGCCCAGAACGCGCCCGCGTAGCGGCAGCCGCTCTCGCGCTCGCCCTCGTCTTCGCCGCGTTCGCCACCGAGCTGCAGCCGTTCGCGCTCCACACGTTCCTGTGGGCGCACCTGCTCCAGAACGTCGTCCTCGCGGAGTGGGCTCCGGGCCTGCTCGTCCTGGCGATCCCGCCGGCGATCGCCGCGCGCGCCACCGGCTCCCTGCTCCTGCGTCCGCTCGTCGCGCTGCCGCTCTGGCTCGGCACGTACTTCGTCTGGCACCTGCCGTGGATCTACGACCTCGCGCTGCGCCAACCGCACTCGCTGCTGCATGTCGAGCACCTGACATATCTCGGCGCGGGGATCTGCATGTGGTGGCCGGTGATCCACGGCGTGTACTCGGCGGGTGTGAAGGCGGCGTACGTCTTCGCGGCCTTCGTGCTCGCCTCGCCGCTCGGCCTCGTGCTCGCCCTCATCCCGCGGGCGATCTACTCGTTCTACGTCCACGCGCCGCGCACGTGGGGGCCGTCGCCGCTCGCCGACCAGCAGATCGCCGGCGTGACGATGGCGGTCGAGCAGGCGATCGTCTTCTTCGCCGTCTTCCTCTTCTACTTCCTGCGCTTCCTGCAGGAGGAGCAGGTCTCGGGCGCGTTCGACGAGCTGCGCGCCGCGCGCCGGTGAGGAGTCGCAGAGCCTACGCGGAGGCGAGCTCGATCCGCTCGATCACCACATCCTCACGCGGCCGGTCGCGGGCGTCCGTCTCGAGGGCCGAGATCGCGTCGACGACGTCCATGCCCTCGGCGACGCGTCCGAACACGGTGTGCTTGCCGTCGAGCCACGGGCACGCGTCGGCAGTGACGATGAAGAACTGGCTTCCGTTCGTGTTCGGCCCGGCGTTCGCCATCGCGAGGGCGCCGCGCACGACGAGCTGCCGGTTGAACTCGTCCTCGAACGTGTAGCCGGGTCCGCCGGAGCCGGTGCCCGTCGGGTCGCCGCCCTGGATCATGAAGTCCGGGATGACGCGGTGGAAGGTCACTCCGTCGTAGAAGCCCTCGCCGGCGAGCGTCACGAAGTTCGCGACCGTCTTGGGAGCGTCCTCGTCGAACAGCTCGACGCCGATCGCGCCGTGGTTCGTGTGCAGGGTCGCAATGGACATGACCGGCAGCGTAGCGCCGGACGCGGACACGGCCCGGAGCGCGTGTGGCGGGCCCGACAGATTCGAACCTGCGACCCACTGATCAGAGGTGCCGCCCCCTCTTGGTGCCCTCGACCTCGCCGGTTCAGATCGGCCGCGTGGCGCGCACGACGACGTCGAATGCGACTCGCGTTCCCTCCGGGGTCTGCACGGGTCGCTCGACGCGCTCGGCACGTTCGACCACGAGGTCCGGTAGGTCGGCGACGATCTCGGGGCCGGTGTAGAGCACGGCCGGGTTGTGTGGCCCGCCGTAGCCGTGTTCGAGGTTCGATCGGTCGTGACCGATGAGCAGGAACGTGCCGCCGGGCGCGGTCGCCTGGGCGGCCATGTTCAGGATCGCCCGTCGCTCCGGGACCGGTACGTGCAGATAGGTGAGCATGACGAGGCCGTACGCGTCGCGCTCGGGTTGGTAGCGGAGGAGGTCGGCGGCGACCCATACGCAGGTCGCGCCGCGACTTGCAGCGAGGCTGCGGGCCTTTTCGAGCCCGACGGTGGAGAAGTCGACGGCGGTCACGTCCCAGCCGCGTTCGGCGAGCCAGACGGCGTGGCGCCCTTGCCCGCAGGCGAGGTCGAGTGCCCGGCCCTTCGGGAGCGTGGCTACCTCGGAGACGACGAAGGGGCACGGTTCCCCCGCCCAGCGGCGGTCGTCGTCTGCGTGGCGATTGTCCCAGTCGGTCTTGTCCATCCTGTCATGACCGGGTCGGTGCTTCGCGGACACGTCGGGCCACGGTCCGGGTGTGCTGTCCCCGCCGACCGGATGCGTCGTCTGCGCGGTGAGGGAGGGGTGCTCAGTCGAGGTCATTCGTTGATGCAAGCTCGGCCCACCAGAGATCGCCGTAGACGGGGCGGAAGACTTCGCCGACGGCGATGAACGCGTGCGGAGTCGAGGGGGCGTCGATGACGAACGCATAGACATCATCGGCGTCGTGGCTGAACGAGCGCGCTCCTACGCGGCGCGCCTCGTCCTCGAGCCTGGCTTCTGCGTCTGCATGTTGGGCTCCTTCATGTGGGCCCCCTCGGACGCTGAACATTCCCATCGCCCGACTCTCTGGGGCGGTCAACCTGCCTCCGCCGCGTCGGCCCGCGTCTGTGGGAGAGAGGCGCCGCAGAAGCCGGTTCCGCCGCGATTCGGGCAGAGGAGGCCGAGCAGGGTCTCGTCTTCGTCGAGGACGATGATCCGGCGGTGCGGATTCCGGGCCGCTCGGTCGTACGCGGTTTCGGCCGAGTCGCTGGGCGAGAGCGCCTCCGGCTTCGGCTCGGCGAACGGTAGGGCCGCTGCGTCGGGGTCGGCTTCCTCCGGCAGCTCGGTGATCGCCCCGCGGAACCTGCGGCCGTCGGCCAGGAGCACCATCTGGACGCGCGGGCTGTCTAGCAGCACGCGCACGTCCGCGACCGATGCCTCAGCCGGAAGCGTCTTCGGCGTCCGAAGCATGAGGTCGGCCACGGTCTGCTCGGAGACGGCAGGAGTCTGTGGCGCTTTGATCTCGTCATGGTAAGGCGTGCTGCCGTGCTGAGACAAGGCGATGCCTATGCGATCTTGCGAATGTCACCGTATATCAGTGGCATGCACTTATGGTCTTTGCGGTTGATAGGCTAGGCATCGCCTTTGTACTCGACCGAGGAGCGCTGTGCATCGTGACGTCTAGCTTCAGCAGGGCCGCGCTATTGCGCCGGGGTGCGCAGGGCGGTTCGCTGGTCTTTCTCTCCGGGTCAGCGCTCGCGGCGTTTGCGAAGAGCGCATCGGCGGACACCCTTCCCGACGGCGATCTTGCCTATCTCCGCCTGCTGATCGGCGCGGAGCTTCTGACGGTCGACTTCCAGACGCAGGCGCTCGCAAGCGGCAAGCTGGGGGCCGGGGCGGCGGGTCTCGTCAAGCAGATGCTTGCGGACGAGAAAGCGCACTACAACGGGCTCGCCAACCTCATGGACGAAGCGGGCCAGACGCCGGCGACGGCGGACGACATCAACTTCTCGTACCCGAGCGGCAGCTTCGCCTCGGTTGGTGCGATCACCAAGCTCGCGGATGGCCTGGAGACGCTTGTGCTCGGGGCCTACCTCGGCGCTGTCGAGAACGTCCAGACGGCGCAGCTACGCCTGCCGATCGGCCAGATCGCAGCGAACGAAGCGCAGCATCTGAGCGCGCTCGCGCCGCTATCGGGGCGAGGGCCGATCGGTGATGCCTTCGCGTCTGCCCTCCAGATCGACGCCGTCTCGGCTGCGCTCGGCACCTACGAGAGCTGAACGATGCCCAAGGAGCTCTACACGGCAAGCGAGGCGGCTTCGGCACTCGGGATCAGCATCGACACACTCCGTCGCTGGGACAGGGCCGGGCGTGTCCGCGTGCAACGCGACGCGAGCAATCGCCGGGTCGTCACTGCCGCGGAGATCGACCGGCTCCGCGGTGACGGTGGCGGCTCGCACCTCAGCGCTCGGAACCGCTTCAAGGCGACCGTGACCGAGGTGAAGGTCGATGGGCTGATGGCCCAGGTCGAGATGGTCGTCAGCCAGCCCGTTCGCCTGGTCGCTGTCGTTACACGCGACGCCGTCGAGGAGCTCGGGCTCAAGAGCGGGATGGCGGCGACAGCGATCGTCAAGTCCACGAACGTCATGGTGCAGCTCTAGCGAAAGGGGTTCGTCGGTGTCAGCCAGGAATCGTCGCCTTGTCCTCACCGCAGCCGTGGCTGCCCTCGCCCTCGCCACGGTCGCGTCCTTTGCGGGACGGGCCTCTGCGACGCCCCGCGCCCACCAGGCAGCGCGCGCGCAGATCACCGTCTACGCCGCGGCGTCCCTGACCAACGTCTTCCCGGCGATCGACGCGGCACCGAAGTACTCGTTCGGCGGTTCGAACACGCTCGCCGCCCAGATCACCCAGGGCGCCCCGGCGGACGTCTTCGCCTCGGCGAACATGACGCTACCGAACCAGCTCTTTGCGAAGGGCATCTGCTCGAAGCCGGTCGTCTTCACTCGCAACACGCTGGTGATCGTTGTGCCGAAATCGAACCAGGCAGGCATCCACAGCATCTACGACCTGACCAAGCCCGGCGTCAAGATCGACATCGCCGGCTCCGGCGTGCCGGTCGGCAGCTACACGCTGCAAATCCTCAAGAACATGAACCTGTCGGCTGCGGTGCTCAAGAACGTCGTCAGCCAGGAGACCGACGTTCGTGAGGTTCTGGCGAAGGTCGCGCTCGGCGAGGCCGACGCGGGCTTCGTCTACTCGACGGACGCCAAGACGGTGCCGGGCCAGGTCACCGTGCTCAACGTGCCCGCGTGGGCGCAGCCGAAGGTTCAGTACGGCATCTGCGTCGTTTCCAAGAGCGGCGACCCGACAGATGCGCAAGCCTTCGTCAACGAGGTGCTGAGCAAGGCAGGTCAGGCAAAGATGCTCGCCTACGGGTTCCTGCCCCGCGTGAAGCCCGTTCCGAAGAAGTAGCGGCGACGGCGATCACCGAAGGCATGGGCGATCTCGTGGCGGCTGCCTGATGCGACGCGCGGCTGTGACCGGCCTCTACGTCGCCGCAGCGGTCGTGGCGCTTGCGTTCCTGCTGCTTCCGATCGTGGCGATCTTCGCGCACACCTCGCCCGGCAGGTTGCTCGCCCAGCTCTCCAACCCGGTCGTCAAGGACGCCCTCCTCGTCAGCTTCAAGACCAGCCTGCTCGCCCAGGCTCTGATCCTGATCTTCGGCACGCCGACGGCCTACCTGCTCGCCAGCCAGCGCTTCCGCGGCCGCGCCCTTGCGATCACACTCGTCGAGTTGCCGCTCGTCCTTCCACCCGCCGTTGCCGGGATCGGGCTGCTGGCCGCGTTCGGACACTTCGGCCTGCTCGGCTCCAGCCTGGAGGCTCTCGGGATCAGGCTTCCCTTCACCCAGAGCGCGGTCACGATCGCGGTGGCGTTCGTCGCCAGCCCGCTCTACATCCGCCAGGCGATCGCCGCGTTCGAGGCAACCGACCCCAACCTCGCGGCAGCCTCGCGCACACTCGGCGCCGGGCCCGTGCGTACCTTCTTCCACGTCGTGCTGCCGCTCGCACGCGGCGGACTGATCGCCGGGCTTGCCCTCTCCTTCGCCCGCGGGCTCGGCGAGTTCGGAGCCACGATCATGTTCGCCGGAAGCCTGGAGAAGGTCACCCAGACGCTGCCGCTGGCCATCTACGCCGAGTTCGACCAGAACTTCAACGCTACCCTGGCCATGAGCGGCGTGCTCGTCCTGATCAGCATCATCATGCTCGTCACCCTCAGAATCGGACTGTCATGGCCAGGCTCGTCCTCGACCAGATCACGGTCCCTCTTCGGTCTTTCGATCTTGAACTGACCCTGGAGGTCGGCGCCACGGTCGCCCTCGTCGGCCCGTCCGGCGCCGGGAAGACGACCGTGCTCCGATCGGTCGCGGGCTTGGTCAGGCCGAAGTCGGGCCGCATCCGCTGCGACGACGCCGTCTGGTTTGACGGCGAGCGGAATCTCTGCCTTCCTCCCGAGCGACGGCAGGTCGGGCTTGTCTTCCAGGACTACGCGCTGTTCCCGCACATGACCGTCCGCCAGAACGTCGAGTACGCTCGTCGGCACAGGGCAACCGAGTACCTCGACCGCTTCGGCATCGGCCACCTCGAACGTGCGCGCCCGGGCGACCTGTCCGGCGGCGAGCGGCAACGGGTCGCGCTCGCCCGCGCGCTCGCGCGCGACCCGAACGTCCTCCTGCTCGACGAGCCGCTCTCGGCGCTCGACGCCCACACGAAGGCCGACGTCCGATCGGAGCTCCACGAGCTTCTGGCCGGACTCGCCATCCCTGTCCTCCTCGTCACCCACGACTTCGAGGACGCCGCCGCACTCGCCGACGAGGTCGGCGTCATCGTCGACGGCCGACTCCGGCAGACCGGAACCGCCGCCGACCTCGTCGCCCAGCCCGCCGACCCGTTCGTCGCCTCCTTCACCGGCGCGAACCTCCTCCACGGCCACGGCGTGTCCTACGGCGACACAACCGGTGTCCGCCTCGCCGACGGCACCGTCATCACCACGACCGGCATCGGCCAGGGTGACCTCGTGCTCGCCGTCTACCCCTGGGACATCACCCTCTCCACGACTCCGCCCAACGACTCAGCCATGAACGTCATCAGCGGGCCGATCCGCACCATCGCCGAGCTCGGCAACCGCGTCCGCGTCTCGATCGGCCCGGTCAGCGCCGAAATCACGGCGGAGTCACGCCGCCGGCTCGACCTCCAGGTCGGGCGGACGGCGTTCGCATCCTTCAAGGCGACAGGAACCCGTATCGTCGCCAGCGGCGCCCATCGGCAAGACCAAGCACACGCGGAACCGGAGACGGCAAGCCGCGAACGGAGGAGACCGGCATGAAGCTCAGCACCCGCAACCAGCTCCAGGGAACCGTTACCGACGTCAGGCTCGGCACGATCATGTCCGAGATCACCGTTGATGTCGGCGGCCAAACCGTCGTCGCTGCCATCACCCGAGGGAGCGCAGAACACCTCGAACTCGCACCCGGAGACAGCGTCACCGTCCTGATCAAGGCGACCGAGGTGATGCTCGGCAAGTAGGGCGAGCCGAAAGGCCCCATCGGGCGGGCAACCTTCCCTCCCACGTGGCGCTTCGTCACGCGCCCGGCAGGATTCGAACCTGCGACCCGCGGATTAGAAGTCCGCCGCTCTGTCCCCTGAGCTACGGGCGCGTGGCCGAAGCGTACCCCCGTCTCCGGAGAGGGACGGTGTACCCTGTAGCCGCCTCGCGGTGGCGGTAGCTCAGCTGGTAGAGCTCCGGGTTGTGGTCCCGGTGGTCGGGGGTTCGAGTCCCCTCCGCCACCCTCGCGAGAGCCCGTTGGCGACGCGGGCTCGTGACGCCGGGACAGCTCCGCCGCCGGCTTTCATCGGAGGCCGCTACGCTTGCCCGATGTCAGACGCGCTCGAGCGCCTGAAGGCGCGCCTGGCGGATCAGCACTCGCTCGACGGCCTTCTCACGCTGCTCGCCTGGGATCAGCGGACGGTGATGCCGCCCGCCGGCGCGGGCCACCGGGCCGACCACGTGGCTCTGCTGCAACGGCTCTCGCACGAGCTGCTCACCGACCCGGAGGTCGGACGGCTGCTCGACGAGCTCGAACCGGTCGAAGCGTCGCTCGACCCGGACTCGGACGACGCCTCGTTCATCCGCGTCGCCCGCCGCGACTTCCAGAAGGCCGTGCGCGTCCCGGCCGAGTTGCGCGCGGAGATGGCCCGCGCCGCTTCCGAGGCTGCGCCGGTGTGGGTCAGGGCGAAGTCGACGTCCGACTTCGCGCTGTTCCTGCCGCTGCTCGAGCGCAACATCGAGCTCCGCCGACGCTACATCGCCTGCTTCGAGCCGCAGCCCGATCCGTACGACATCCTCCTCGACGACTTCGAGCCGGAGATGAAGTCCGTCGAGGTGACGCGCATCTTCGACGAGGTCAAGGCCGAGCTGGTGCCTCTGATCGCCGAGCGGGCCGACCGCGAGGTCGACGACTCCTTCCTCACGGGCCGCTTCCCGCCCGACAGGCAGGTCGCGCTCGGCTGGGAGGTGGTCGACCTGTTCGGCCACCGCCCGGGTGCCTGGCGCATCGACCCGACGGAGCATCCGTTCGAGGCCGGTGTCGGCATCGACGACGTCCGGATCACGACCCACTACCACGACGACAGCCTCGAGTCGCTGTTTTCGACGATGCACGAGTACGGGCACGGCCTGTACCAGCATCAGCTGCCGAGCCGGATCGCGCATCTGCCGGTCGGCTCGGAGGCCTCGCTCGGCATGCACGAGTCGCAGAGCCGGTTGTGGGAGAACCTCGTCGGGCGCAGCCTTCCGTTCTGGCGCTTCTTCTACCCGCGCCTCCGCGAGGTCTTCCCCGAGCAGCTCCGCGGCGTCGAGCTCGCGCGCTTCTACGCGGCGATCAACAGGGTGCGGCCGTCGCTGATCCGCATTCGGGCCGACGAGGTCACGTACGGCATGCACGTGATCCTGCGCTTCGAGCTGGAGCAGGACATCGTCAACGGGGACGTGGAGCTGCGCGACCTCCCCGGGCGTTGGGCGGAGAAGATGCACGAGTACCTCGGCATCGAGGTCCCGGACGACGCGAGCGGCGTCCTCCAGGACATGCACTGGTCGGTCGGACTGATCGGCTACTTCTCGACGTACCTGCTGGGCACCGTGATGTCCGTCCAGATCTGGGAGAAGGCCGCCGACGACATCGGCGACCTCGATCAGCAGATCGAGCACGGCGAGTTCGCCGCGCTGCGCGAGTGGCTCGGCGAGAACGTCCACGCGCACGCCCGCAAGTTCCCGCCGCAGGAGGTGCTGCGACGAGCGACCGGGGCGACGATCGACGCGAAGCCGTACCTCGCGTACCTGCGGAAGAAGTACGGCGCGCCGGTCACCGCCTGACCGCCGGGCCACTAGGCTTCACGGCGCGGCCCCGTAGCTCAGCGGATAGAGCGGCAGCCTTCGAAGCTGCGTGCGGAGGTTCGACTCCTCCCGGGGCCATCGCGACCCCGCGCTGTGGCCGGTGGCGTGAGCTCCGGGTTCCGCTACTGCTCGACGAGCCGGCGCGCGAGCGCCGGGTCGTCGGCGCACAATCGCTCGAACTCGTGGCGGTCGACAGCGAGGACGCGGAGATCGGTGGTGGCCCGAACGCGCGCTGCGCGCCTGCCACGCGCAGAGGCGAGGGCTCGTTCGCCGATGACCGCGCCGGGGCCGAATTCGAGGTCTCCCTCCGGCGCTTCGACCACCACCGTGCCGTCGAGGATGACGAAGACGCCGGCGCCGTACTGTCCACGTTCGATCAGCACCTGCCCGGCGGGGATGTCCGCCTGGGCGCCGGCTGTCTCGAGTCGGCGCAGATCGTCGTCGTTCATCGCGCACGAGTATCTCAGAGAGCAGGGGCGGTCCGAACAGGGCGACGGCCTTGCTCTGTCAGACGGTTTCGGAGCTGCCGGCTACCCCAGCGCGGTTCGCGGCTACGGCAAGCGCGACCGCCGCGCACCCGAGCACCGCGCAGCACCTGGTCAGCCGAGGACGGTGTGGACGAGGAGGAGCACGATGACGACCGCGGTGGCGCCGGCCGCGAGTGCGACGAGGGCGCCGAGAAGCCGGATGCGGGCGCTGCCGGAGGGAGGTGGGCTCTCGTTCATCCCGTTGCGTGGTCGACGACGAGGGCGGTGAACGGCAGGCCCTTCGCAGGAGTGACGTCGAAGGAGAGGCCCCAGTGCCCGACCATGACGAGCGCCGAGGCCGGGTGCGAATAGATGCCGGGGGCGGTCTCCGTGAGCTGGTACTCCTGGTTGGCCATCTGCATGTCGAGCATCGCGAAGGTGAGGGTGACGTCGGCACCGCGGACGGGCGCGCCGTTCTTCGTGATCTTCAGCGTGAACGTGTTCTGCGCGACCGCCTTGTTGGGGTTCACGAGCACCTGGAGGACGTAGCCATTGCTGTGCACGCTCGCCGCGACGCGGCCCGGACCGACGTGCGCGAGCGCGGATCCCTCCTCGGCGAGTGCGGCCGCGGGGGGAGCGAGGCTCGAGAGCACGGCGGCGGCGAAGACGGCGGCGCTGACGAGCACCACCTCGCCGCTGATTGCGCGCCGGAGCAGCCGGGCGGCCGGCATGCCGAGCTCCGCCCGCTCGCGCGCGGCGACCAGCGTTGGCTTGGTCCTCAGGAGGTTGACCGCGCCGAGGACAAGCGCCACGGACAGCAGTCCGATCTTGACGAGGATCGCGAC
>Ga0187777_10002545_pt1 | contig 11632 bp, 10 predicted proteins | sample 1015_Q2_SP5_10_M_FD_132416 | JGI IMG/M metagenome (GOLD analysis project Ga0187777, IMG submission 132416) | Tropical peat soil microbial communities from peatlands in Department of Meta, Colombia - 1015_Q2_SP5_10_MG | ecosystem: Environmental > Terrestrial > Soil > Wetlands > Peat | place...
GCTAGTCCCAGTCGAGCCTGACGCCGGTGAGCCTCCGCTCCCTCACCGCGGCGCGGACGGCGTCGGCCTCCGCCGCGAGGGACGGGATCTGCTTGTCGTGCAGCTCGACGAGCAGGTGGTGGATCAGCTCGATGCGCCCTGTCCGGAGGAGCTTGCGCAGGATCGGCAGCTCTGCTCCCTCGACGTCCATCTTCACGAGCTGGGTGTCTCCGACCTCGGCGACGAACGCGTCGAAGTCCACGGTCTGCACCTCGACGAAGGAGCCGGGGTCGACGTTTCCCTTGTCGGCGACGAGCGATGCCCCGACCGACCACTCGAGCGGATTCTCGGCGGCCTGCTCGTGGAGATAGAGGCGCTCAGTGCCGTCGTGGTCGGAGACCGCCTGCTCGTAGATGGTCAGGTTCCGGCGCCGGCCGAGCCTGCGACGCAGGAACGCGCACGCGTCGGGATTCGGTTCGAACGCGAACACGCGCGCACCGGACGCGACCATGACGTTCGTGTACGTCCCGATGTTCGCGCCGCAGTCGATCGCGACCGAGCCGCGGCCGAGGCTGCGGAACGCCGGCCGGAACTCAGGCGCCACGACGCGTCCCGCGACAAGGCTGCGGATGCTCACCCGCGGCGTCTCGTCCTACCGTTCGACATCGCGGGCGAGTGTGCCACGGTCCGCGACGGCACACCGTTCCGGGACGTGCACTACGGTCTCCGCGTGATGGAGCGCATCGTCGGATGACGCTCGGCCGGCTCGCCGCGATGCCGTCACGCGCAATGCTCGGCGCGTACGTGCCTGCGCGAACGCGCTCCTGGCCCGCGCACACGCGCCTGTTCGTCGTCGGTGACCGCATCGGGTGGTCGATCGACGACGACGCAAATCGGCTGCGCGCACGCGCACATCGCTTCGGCTACGACGTCGCGCCTGCAGAGTGGGCGCCGTTCACCCGACGGCAATCGGTCTTCTACGCGAGTCACTTCGACGCGTTGCGGCCGCGTCCGCTCGCGTCGTCGCATCGGCTCGGTCTCGCGTACTTCCACGGACGACCCGGCACGGACGGTCACCCGGAGTTCGACGAGGCCTACGACACACTCCGTAGCCACGCCGACCGGATCGACCGCGTCCAGGTGACGCACGCGGAGATGGAGAGGCTCGTCGTCGACGCGGGTGTCGACGCGACGCGGGTGTTCCGGATTCCGATCGGCGTGGACCTGGAGAGGTTCCCGCTCGGCGATCGGCCCGCTCGCGCGAAGGCTCGGCAGTCGCTCGGCCTGCCCGCGTCGGCCTTCGTCGTCGGCTCGTTCCAGAAGGACGGCGTTGGCTGGGAGGAAGGTCTCGAGCCGAAGCTGATCAAAGGCCCCGATGCGCTGATCGACGTGCTGGAGCGGCTGAGCGCGACGACTCCGGAGCTCGCGGTGCTGCTCACCGGCCCGGCTCGCGGTTACGTGCGCCGCGGGCTCGAACGGATCGGCGTGCCCTACCGTCACGTGACGCTGCCCTCGCGCGACGAGCTTGCGCGCGCGTACCACGCGCTCGACGCGTATCTCGTCACCTCGCGGCAGGAGGGTGGACCGAAGGCCGTACTCGAGTCGATGGCCACGGGTGCGCCCCTCGTGACGACACGCGTCGGCCAGGCCGACGACCTCGTTCGCACCGCGGAGAACGGCTTGATCGCCGACGTCGACGACGTCGACGCACTCGTCCACGCGGTGCAGCGCGTCCACGACGAACCAGAGCTCGTCGCGCGGCTGCGCGCTGCCGGAAGGGCGACCGCCGAGGCGAACGCCGAGGAGCAGCTGGACGCGCGCTGGGCGGGGCTGCTCGAGGGATTCGTGCACCGTGCCGGTTGACCACGCGCGGATCGACCGCTACGCGACCGCTGTCTCCCGCTGGGCGCGGCTGCTGACCACACGTCGGCCGAGCGCAGGCGTTCGCGTCTTCTACGGGCACGACCGTGTGCCGGCACCCGGCGACGCGGTGGCAGGCGGCACGGCGAAGTTCCAGAAGCTCGCGGCCCGCTTCCCCAACAGCCCGACCGACTTCACGCTGCTCTATCTCGGCTCGACCTGGCTTCCGCGCGACCTTCGGCCGCTGCTCGCTCTCGCAAAGCGCCGGGGCATGCCGGTGGTCGTCAACCAGAGCGGCGTCGGCTATCCCGGGTGGGCGGGTGACGAGACGGAGGCGGTCAACCAGCCCTTTCGCCGCGCGCTGCTCGCTGCCGACCACGTCCTCTACCAGAGCGAGTTCTGCAGGGAGTCTGCGCGGGACTTCCTCGGCGAGCCTCACGGCACGTGGGAGGTGCTCTCGAACGCGGTCGACGTCGAGCTCTTCACGCCGGCCGCCGTGCCGCCGTCGGCTGGCCCGGTGCTCCTCCTCGGCGGCGACCAGACGCAGGCATATCGCTTCGAGCTCGCCGTCCGGACGCTGGCCTGTCTCGTCGAATCGGAGCCCGATGCCCGCCTGCTGGTCACGGGGAGGCTCGTCTCGTCTGCCGAGGAGCTCGTCGCTCGCCTTCGGCTGGGCGGGCGGGTCGAGCTGCTCGGCCGCTACGCGCAGCGCGACGCGCCTGCCGTGATGCGTCGCGCGCACGTCCTCCTCCATACGAAGGTCAAGGATCCGTGCCCGACCACCGTGATCGAGGCCATGGCATGCGGCTTGCCGGTGGTCTACCCGGCGAGCGGAGGCACGCCGGAGCTCGTCGGCGACGACGCCGGCATCGGCGTGCCGCATCCCGGCGGTTGGGAGCGAGACGAGCCGCCCGAGCCGGAGCAGCTTGCCGATGCGGTCGTTCGAGTGCTCGCCGACCGAGAGGCGTATGCGGCCGCAGCGCGTCGACGAGCAGTCGGGCGCTTCGCCCTCGGCCCGTGGCTCGACCGGCATGCCGAGCTCTTCGCAGAGCTGACCGCTCCGAGGACGCGCCGGCCTCGAGGCTAGGGCCGCCTCGCCTCGAGCACGAGCGTCTCGAACGCGTTGAACTCCGGCGGGATCAGACGACCGTGCTGCTCGAGTCCGGCGAGTCGAGCGTCGTCGCTCTCGCCGACCGGACGCTTGACCACGTCGACGAAGCCGGCCGTCTCGAGCGCGTGTGCGAGGGTGCGCTGGTCGTAGACGAACCGGTGGCCCCAATCGCGCATAAAGTTGTTGAGGACAAACGCGGGCAGGTACGCGTCGGCGTCGTGGACGAACGTGTCCACCGACCAGCGGACGTAGCGCAACGAGATCTCGTCCTCGTCGCGATCCCAGAGCCGGACAAGGCGATCGAGCGACGGTGTCGCGATCCGAAGGCGTCCCTCTGGTTTCAGCACTCGCCGACATTCACGAAGGCAGTGCAGCCCGTCGCTGTACGAGAGGTGCTCGACCATGTGCTCGGTGAAGACGACGTCCATGCAGTCGTCCGGCAAGGGGAATCGCCTGCGCGCGTCGAGGTACACGAGCTCTCCGCGACGGCCGTGGTCGTCGACGTCGGTGTTCAGCCAGCCGTCGATCACGTTGTACCCCGCGCCGAGGTGCAGCTTGCGAACGGAGTGCTCGGCCAGGTACGCGTCGATGCGGCCGCCTCGCCGCAGCCGAGTCGCATGGAAGGGGACGCTCTTCATCGTCTCCACCGTCGACGTGTAGCCGGGGATGCGGCGAAGGCGCTCCTTCGCGCTGACGGTGCCGCTCACGACGAACCGGCCCCGGCGTGCCGGTAGCCGAGCACGCGTCCGCGCAGCGTCGAGACGTGGAAGCCCGCTCGCTCGCGATCGCGCCGGACCGTGGCGAGCAGGGCACCGCCTGCGGGACGGAGCATCATCCGCGCGACCAACTGCGGCGGGTAGCGATGCTTGCGAAGGATGTAGCCGACGCTCGCTCCGTCTCGCGCGCCGATCGCCCGCAACGACATCGGCGTGAGCGACGGGACGTCGTGCAGCACGACGAGCGCCGGGTCGTACTCGATCCGCGCACCCGAGCCGATCGCACGAACGAGGTAGTCGATCTCCTCGCCGGACGACCATTGCCTCGGCGAGCCGAGCCCGAGCTGCTCGTCGAACGGACCGACTCGCTCGACGATCGCACGCCGGAGGAAGATCGTGTAGGAGATCCCGCGGTTCCACAGGTTCGTGCGGGTGAGGACGGCCGGGTCGACGGCCCACGTCGGTGAGGAACTGCCATGCGGGTCGACGGCACGGCCGGTCAGTCCGTCGAGCTCGGGGTGATCGGCGAGGCGGCGCGCGATCCGATCGAGCAGGTCCGAGGGAAAGGAGCAGTCGTCGTCCGGGAACGCGACGACGTCCGCCTTCAGCGCGCCGAGCGCCGCGTTTCGTGCACGTGACAGCCCGCGCTCCGCGCGCACGAGCACGACGTCGAGCGCCGCGTGGCGTCGCAGTACGCCGTCGACGCGGTCGTCGCCGTTCTGGTCGACGATCAGCACGCGGAAGTCCTTGTACGCCTGCTCGTCGAGCGACGAGAGAAGCCGATCGAGCTCCGTCACGCGGCCGATCGTCGCGACGACGAGGTCGAAGGACGGAAGGCGCGGCGAAGCCAAGGACCGTACGCTAGCGACGTATGGCTGCCGTGTCCTCACCGCTCGTGTCCGTCGTGCTCGCGGTCCACGACGACGCGCCGTACCTGCCGCTCGCGGCGGAGAGCGTGTTGCGGCAGAGATTCGCCGACCTCGAGTTGATCGTCGTCGACGATGCGTCGACCGACGAGACGCCGTCGTTGCTCGATGCAATTCGCGATCCGCGGCTCGTCGTGCTCACGAACGACGAGCAGCTCGGCCTTGCCGCCTCGCTCAACCGCGCCCTCGACCGCGCGCATGGCACGTATGTCGCACGACTCGACGCCGACGACGTCGCGATGCCCGACCGGCTCGAGCTGCAGCTCGCGCGGATCCGCGCTGCACCGAGAGTCGCAGCGGTCGGCACCGGCATCCTCGACCTCGATGCAGAAGGTCGGCCCGGACGTCTGCACCGACTGCCGGTCGGGACGACGGCTGTCCGCTGGCACGCGCTCTTCTCCGCGCCGATGATGCATCCGACCACCCTCGTCGAGCGGGCGTCGCTCGACGACCACGGAATCCGCTACGACGCCTCGTACCTCGAGAGCGAGGACTACGACCTGTTCACGCGGCTGCTGTCGATCGCCGACGCGGACAACCTCGCGGAGCCGTTGGTGCTCAAGCGCATCCACGCCCGGCAGGCGTCGATTCGTCGCCGCGACCTGCAGGAATCGTTCCAGCGGCAGATCGCGCTGCGCGAGATCTCACGACTGGCCCCGGAGCTCGCGGATGCCGAGCTCGCCTGGCGACTCGGCACCGGCCGCAGCGTCCCCGCCGAGTCGCTCGACCGTGCGGCGACGGCGTACCTCTCCTTGCTCGAGCGCTTCGAGGAAGCACACTCCTTCGACCGAGCGGTCTGGGAAGCGGTTGCGCGTACGCTCGCACGGAACGGGCTCGTGCGTCGTGCGCTGCGGCTCGTTCCCTCGCTTCCCGCACGAACCGGAGCGGCCAGGGCGCGCCGCGCAAAGGACGCACGCGTCGCGCAGCGTCGGGCGACCGCGTGGCTCGAGCGGCTGGCGCGGCCCTCGAGCTTGCGCGTGACCATCGTCTCGCCGGAGCCGACGCCGTACCGCGCGCCGCTGCTCGATCGCGTCGCCGAGCAGGCCGAGCTCGAGCTGACGGTCGTGTACGCCGCGACGACGGTCGCCGGTCGCACGTGGTCCGGCGCGGATCGTGACGACGCCGTCGTCCTCCGCGGGGTTCGGATCCCGGGCGCGCGGCGCATCCTGCGCCACGACTACCCGGTGACCGCCGGGATCTTCCGTGCGCTGCGCGTAGCACAACCGGACGTCGTCGTCGTCTCCGGGTGGAGCACGTTCGCCGCGCAGGCTGCGATCGCCTGGTGCCGCACACGCCACGTGCCCTTCGTCCTGCTCGTCGAGAGCCACGACCTCGACCGCAGAGGGAGCTGGCGCCGGCTCGTCAAGGGCAGCGTTGTGCCCCCGATCGTCCGAGGCGCCGCCGGCGTGCTCGTCGTCGGCTCTGCGGCGCGCGACTCGGTGATCTCGCACGGAGCGCGCCCCGAGCGAGTGCGTGTCTTCGCCAACACCGTGGACGTCCCGCTCTGGGAAGAGCGGGCCGAGCGGCTGCGCGAACGGCGCAGGGATCTGCGTGCCGCGCTCGGTGCCGGCGACACGGACGTCGTGGTGCTCTCCGCTGCACGGCTCGCCCGGGAGAAAGGGCTCGAGACGCTCGTGCGCGCGGTCGCCACCGCCGGCGATCCTGCGCTGTCGCTCGTGATCGCGGGCAGCGGCCCACGGGAGCACGACCTCACCGCACTCGCGGGCGAGCTCGGCGTTCGGTTCCGGCTCCTCGGTGAGCTCCCGGAGGAGCGTCTCGCCGAGGCATACGTCGCCGCCGACGTGTTCGCCCTCCTCTCGCTCCACGAGCCGTGGGGCGTCGTCGTCAACGAGGCGGCCGCGTCGGGTCTCCCGCTCGTGCTCTCGAACTACGTCGGCGCGGCGCGGGACCTGCTTCGCGAGGGCGAGAACGGCTTCGTCGTTCCCGCCGGGGACGTCGGCGCGACCGCGGAGGCGCTGCGCCGGCTCGCGCACGACCGGGAGCTCCGCGCCCGAGCCCGCGCAGTCTCGACCGGGCTCGTCCGGGAGTGGGGCTACGAGCCGTCGGTCGCGAGCTTCGTCGCAGCCGTGCGCGAGGCCGCTTCCCGGTAGATGCGCTCCTGCACGTCGGTGACGCGGTCCCACGACGCCCTCCTGGCCGCCTCGATGCCGCCGCGCGACAGGCTCTTGCGGAGCTCCGGGTCCGAGAGGACCCGCCGGACGGCCGCGACGACGGCGTCCCCGTCGTACGGCACGACGAGCGCCTCGCCGCTCGCGAAGAAGCTGGCGACGCCGCAGCGGTCCGAGACGACGACCGGCGTGCCGCTCGACGCAGCCTCTGCCGCGGCCATGCCGAAGCTCTCGCCCTCCGACGCGAGCACGAACACGTCTGCCTGTCGGTAGAGCTCGAGCGGCGGCCGGTTCGTTACCGGCAGCGTGTGGATCCGGCCCGCGACGGCGGCGTCGGCACGTGCGTCGTCCATCAGGGTCGTCGCGCCGTGCCGGTCGTCGGGACCGACGACGACCACGTGCGCGTCGTCGATCCGGCGCGCGGTCTCGATCAGGTGCTCGATGCCCTTGCCGGCGGCGATCCGGCCGACGTATAGGACGATCGGCGCATCCTCGGGGATGCCCGTGCGTGTACGCAGCTGTCCATCCGAGCCGTTGCCCGACGCCGGCTCCGGAAAGCCGTTGCCGCGGACCCGGACGGGAACGTCGGCGCCGCCTGCGAGCACGTCGTCCCGCTCGCGGTTGGACGCGACGACGATCGCTGCGGCGCCGGTCGCGACGCCGCGGTAGAGCGTCGCGTCCAGCGTGCGCTTGAGCGCGACCTTGCGGAGGCGCGGGCGGAACATGCCGAGCGGCTCGAAGACGTACGGGATGCCGCGCAGTCGGCACCACGCCGCCGTCCACGTCGTCACGGGGTCGCGGAACCCGAACACGTGGACGACATCCGGCCGGCGCAGCCGCCTGAGCTCGAGCGGCAGCGTCGGGGTGATCCCCATCCAGCGGTACCGCAGCGGCGTCGCCAGGTAGTGGACGGTCGCGCCGTCGACCGCGGCCGTCGAGGAGTGCCGCGACGGACGCTCGTGGAGATCGATCAGCGTCGTCGTGACCACCTCGACCGCGTGGCCGCGGTCGGACAGCCTGCGCACGAGCTCGCGGGCGGCGACCACCGGGCCGCCGAACGAGTGGGACGGCCACCAGGCAGGCGCCGCGAAGAGGATCCGGAGCCGCGGTTCGACCATCGGCGAGAGGCTATCGTCGGCGCGTGCCGTCTTCGGGACGACCACGCGTGCTCGTGCTCAACCAGTACTACTGGCCAGGCGTCGAGGCGACTGCCCAGCTGCTGACAGAGCTCTGCGAGGCGCTCGCCGAGGAGCTCGACGTCCGCGTCGTGACGGGCGTGCTCCACGGCTACGAGGACGAGCCGCGTCGAACCGAGCGCAACGGCGTCCAGATCGTCCGCGTTCCCTCGACGTCCTTCGAACGCTCGAAGCTGCTGGCGCGCGCCGCGAACTACGGCACGTACCTGACCAATGCGCTCGTCTCCGGCCTCAGCGGGCCTCGCCCCGACGTCGTGGTCTGCATGACCGATCCGCCCATCGTCGCCGACGTCGCGCTGCTCGTCGCGCGCCGCTATCGCGTCCCCCTCGTGGTGATCAGCCAGGACGTCTTCCCGGAGATCGCGGTGCAGCTCAAGCGTCTCGAGAACCCGGCGGTGATGACGGTGCTGCGGTTTCTGGTCTCCGTGTACCTGCGTCGGGCCGACCGCGTCGTCGCGATCGGCGAGACGATGCGCCTGCGGCTCGAGGAGAAGGGCGCCCCGCCGGACCGCGTGCGCGTGATCCCCAACTGGGTCGACACGACGAGGCTGACGCCGCTCGAGCACGACAACCGGTGGTCGACCGAGCGCGGCCTCGAGGGGAAGTTCGTCGTCATGCACTCCGGCAACGTCGGCCATGCGCAGGACCTCGACTCGCTCGTGCGTGCGGCGACGTTCCTACGCGACCTCGACGACCTCGCGATCGCCATCATCGGCACCGGCGCGCGCCATGCAGAGCTGGTGGCGCTCGCGGAGCTGCTCGAGGTCGAGCAGGTGCGGTTCCTCTTCTACCAGCCGCGCAAGCGCCTGTCGGAGTCGCTCTCGGCGGCGGACGTGCACGTGGTCGGGCTTGCGCCGGGCCTCGCGGGCTACGTCGTCCCGAGTCGGCTCTACGGCGTCCTCGCCGTGGGTCGACCGGTGATCGCGGCCGCCGACGCGGAGAGCGAGACGGCCCAGATCGTCGCGCGAATCGGGTGCGGCGTCGTCGTCCCGCCAGGCCGACCCGAGCTGCTGGCGCGCGCGATCCGCGACACGCACGACGGGAGGTACGACCTCGAGGAGATGGGTCGGCTCGGCCGCGCGTGGGTGGAGACGGAGGCGGACCGGCGCGTCGCCGTGCAGCGTTACCGCGACCTGCTGCACGAAGTCGCGCGAGGCTGAGCCGGAAACTAGGCTCCCTGCGAATGACGACCGTGCTCTTCACCTGCGCGGGCCAGCGCGTGGACATCGTTGCGGCCTTCGCGCATGCGGGCGCGACGACCGTCGCGGTCGACGCGAATCCGCTAGCGCCGGCGCTCTACCACGCCGACGTCCACGCACTCGTGCCGCGCGTCGACGACGCGGCATACGTCGAGTCGCTTCGGACGCTCGTCGACGAGCACGACGTCGAGCTGATCGTTCCCCTGACCGACCTCGACCAACTGATCCTCGCCCGCGCGCGGGAGACGCTCGGCGCGCTCGTCCTCCTGCCGGACGCCGATACCGTCGAGCGGCTCGGCGACAAGTACCTCGCGCACGTCCTCTTCGAGGAGCGCGGGATTCCGTCGCCGCCGACCTGGCTGCCCGACGCCATCCCCGCCGACGCATCGTTTCCGCTGCTCGTGAAGGCGCGGGCGGGCTTCGGCTCCCGCCACATCTACGAGGCGGCCGACAAGCGTCAGCTCGACTTCTTCCTCGACTACACCCCGGTCGAGTCGATCGTGCAGGCGAGGCTGCCCGGCGAAGAGTTCTCGATCGACGTGATCTGCGATCTCGACGGCCGGTGCCTGAACGCGATTCCGAGGACGATGATCGAGTCGAAAGGCGGCGAGTCGATCAAGGGAATGACCATACGCGACGAGTCGCTGATCGAGTTCGGGTGCGACGTCGCGGAACGGCTGCGACTCGTCGGACCAGCGAACATCCAGTGCTTCCGCGAGAGGGACGGCCGTCATCTCGTCACCGACATCAATACCCGGTTCGGCGGCGGCTTCCCGCTGCCGCTCGCGGCGGGAGGGCGCTATCCGGAGCTCGCGCTCGCGCTCGCGCGCGGCGAGCGCCCCGAGCCGCGGCTCGGCGACTTCACCGAGGGCATCGTGATGACGCGCTTCTTCTCCGACCTGAGCTTGCGGTGGAACGGCGACGGGACGCTCAAGCCGCTGACGCGCATCGAATGAGCTACGTCGTCACCGGCGCGGCGGGTTTCATCGGGTCCCATCTCGTCGAGGCGCTCGTCGCGCAGGGCGAGGAGGTGGTCGCCGTCGACTGCTTCACGGACTACTACGACGTCGAGCTGAAACGCGAGAACGCACGCGGCTTCGACGTCCTGCAGCTCGATCTCGCCGACGACGAGCTCCCGCTCGACGGTGTCGAGGGCATCTTTCACCTCGCGGGCCAACCGGGTGTGCGCAGTTTCGGGGACGTGTTCGAGGAGTACACGCGCCGCAATCTGCTGGCGTCCCGTCGCCTGTTCGAGGCGGCTGCGCGTTCGCGCGTTCGCGTCGTCTTCGCGTCGTCGTCCTCGGTGTACGGCAACGCGGAGAGCTACCCGACCCTCGAGGACGCAGAGACGCAGCCCATCTCTCCGTACGGCGTCACGAAGCTCGGATGCGAGCACCTCGCCCACGCGTACGCGCAGGCGTTCGACCTCGACGTGGTCGTGCTCCGATACTTCACCTTCTACGGCCCAAGGCAGCGACCGGACATGGCGTTCGCCCGGATGGTCGACGCGCTCGTCCGCGGCAGCTCGTTCGAGCTCTACGGCGACGGGCTCCAGTCGCGCGCGTTCACGTACGTCGCCGACGGCGTCGCCGGGACGATCGCGGCGATGCAGCAGGCTCCAACGGGTGCCGTCTACAACCTGGGCGGCGGCGCGGAGGCGACCATGCGCGAGGCGATCCGTGTGCTCGAGGACGTGTCGGGCCGGACGCTCGAGCTGATCGAGCGGCCGGCTGCGCGTGGCGACGTCCGCCGGACCGCGCCGGACACCGGCCGGATCGAGCGCGAGCTGGGCTGGCGCGCGACGACACCTCTCGCCGACGGCTTGAAGGCACAGTGGGAGTGGGCAGCAACTAGAGTCGCCGCTTCGAGATGAGCACAGAGTCTCGCGATCCGGAGCTGGACGCCGAGCAGGAGGTCGACCTCGGGCGCTACGCGCGCTCGGTCGTCAGGCGCTGGTGGCTGCCGCTCGCCGGCTTCATCGCCGGCGCAGTGATCGGCTACCTGATCTCGCTCGGCGGCTCGCAGGTATGGAGCGCGAGCTCGACCGTGTACCTCGGCACCCCGTACAGCCCGATCTCCAACGTCCTGCTCACGAATCCACAGACCAGCCCGGCGGCGGTCAACGCGATCGTCCATTCCGAGTCCGTGATCGAGGCGGCCGCGCTCGCGGCGCACACGAAGCCCGAGTCGATTCGCGGTGGCATCTCGACGAAGGCGCTCACCTCGGGCGCGGGCACGACCGCGGCGCAGAAGAGCGCCGCCAACCCGCTCGTGCGGATCACGGTTCAGACCTCGCGAGCGCGCAAGGCGCGGCTTGCGGCGAACTCGCTGGCTCGCCAGGTCGTCGACAAGCTCGGCACGTACGCGGACCAGAAGATCTCCCTCCTGCAGAAGCGAATCGCAAACGATCAGTCGCAGCTGAACGCGATCAAGAGCGTCGGCAGCGGAGACGCACTCGCGAAGGCGGTCGTCTCGATCGAGGCGAGCCAGGTCCTCCAGGACCAGCTGACCGCGCA
>Ga0187777_10002546_pt1 | contig 11630 bp, 7 predicted proteins | sample 1015_Q2_SP5_10_M_FD_132416 | JGI IMG/M metagenome (GOLD analysis project Ga0187777, IMG submission 132416) | Tropical peat soil microbial communities from peatlands in Department of Meta, Colombia - 1015_Q2_SP5_10_MG | ecosystem: Environmental > Terrestrial > Soil > Wetlands > Peat | place...
AATATAGTGAAGCTTTGTCAGCCTTCAGGATCGGTCCCTGCCGTCTACCGACATGTCTGTAGACGTTCTGCAGCTGACGCGGCAGACTTCGAATCGTAACAGATAGATCTTTGATTTTGCTGATGCGAGACCGCTCGGCGCGAGGTCTAAGCAAGCGCCTCAACGCGTTCCACGACTCGTCGGTCGTTAACACTTCCAGAAAAGCTGCGCAGTTCAGCAGCTGCTCTTTTTTCTGAATTTCCGAACTCAACACCAAACCAAAAGAATATGCGTTTCGACCGCCTTCGTGATCCAACAAATAATACCCAAGTCGATTTTGGATCGCCGCCGAACTGCGCGGATCAAACGAACCTAGTACGCATCCGGGATGATCCATCAAATACCGGCCGACAAGGTCATGTGAATTGCCGACACCATTCGGGTTGGGTCTTGTGGAGGCGAGAAGCAGCCGCGCATTTTCAAGAGCGCCACACGCCAGAACAACAATGTTCGCTTTTACTTCCACGCGCCGACCGCCAAGCGCGCGCACCTCGAGCGACTCGACCCGCCTTCCATCTTCGCTCGTGTTGATATGCGTGACGTTGGCATGCATAAGTAGTCTTACGTTGGACGCGTTTATTGCGGCGATCGCTCTTGAAAAGCGAGTGGGCTCGTGAGGATTGCTTCTGTCTTTGCTGTACTGCCAAAATTGAGACTTCAAAAACGCGGGATCAAAGCTCGGCCTGGGCGTCGAAAGTCCTAGCTCACTCCAAAGACGGTCATCATAGATGTTCGGTCCGAGCCCGAGGTATTGTCTGGACCGATCCAGGAATGGATCGATGTCCGCCTTACAAATCGGCCAGCCAGAATGCGGCACCCAGGCTCGGCGCTCGAAGTCAATGTCGTCAAAAGATGCGCAGCGACCAACCCAGGTATGCGAGGATCCACCGATAATGCGGTTTCGTACGCGATCCTGAGGCGTCGTGCGAGTGGCTCCCACGTTCTCGACGTCATAAAGAGCCTGATCGGCGGGCGTTTCTTCCGTTCCCCCGCCTTCAATGAGTAGCACCCTAATTCTCGATCCAGCAAATTCCATTGCGATCGTCGCGCCGGCTGGTCCACTTCCGACAATGCACAGATCGGCCTCGATCGACCTGGAAGATTCCAAGTGTTGCAAATCAATGAACTGCATGGCGACTCATTGCTTAGTGGAGAACTCCTCGCAACGCCTCCGCATATTAACCGTCGGAGGCCGCTGTTAGCCAGATGACGGAAATCTGATCTATTATTTCCGGAGCAAGTTATCGTTCCGACAGGAGACGGTGGGTACCGTGATGGAAGCCAACAATCATCGAGCGCCACCAAAGCCGCTGCCCATCACTATCGCTTATCTGATCCTGGCCCATAGCGCGCCCGATCAACTTGCTCATCTTGTCCATTCATTGCCAGAGAACTCGCCGATCTTGATTCACATCGATCTTCGCGCTGATGCGGAGATATATGAGCGATGCGTTGAACTTCTTTCCGATCGTCCGAAGCTTAAATTCGTCAAGCGACACAAGTGCTGGTGGGGCTCATTCGGCATAGTCGAGGGCACGATCAGCTTGATTCGAACCCTGGTCGACGATGGGACGAATTTCGATTATGCAACGCTTTTGTCAGGATCGGACTATCCAATAAAATCAAATAGTAAAATCGCGGAATTTCTCGCTCGAAATCGCGGCAGAGAATTTATCGAATCGTTTTTATTGACGGAGCCAAATCGCTGGTCAAATCATGCAAGAAATTACAGGACTCCGGAAAAGGTTCTTCGCCGGCACTTCCGATTTCGCTCGCGAGTTATAAGGCTGCCGGGCTCACGCAAAATGCTCGCAGGTCTGCAGCCATATGGCGGATCCCAGTGGTGGACCCTCACGAGCGAGGCGATTGCTTATGTCGCACAGTTCGTCGACGCATCGCCGGGCTTTCGTTCGTTTTTCAAACAATCATTTATCCCGGACGAGTCGTTTTTCCAGACAATCATCTCTAATTCCTATCTTGTAAATCGGGTAACGGGCGACAACCTTAGACTGGTGGTTAATGATCGCTGCTCGCCGCCATATCCGGCTATTCTGAAGATCGATGACCTGGATATGCTCCTTTCGTCCGACAAGCTGTTCGCGCGTAAATTTGACATTCAAAGAGATGCGGCAGTTCTCCAGGCCTTGGACGAACGAAACAATGCGTCGGGGGATTCCTTAGGGACCAGCTAGTCACGCAGAAGGCTCCACGTACAAAGCTCGCCTATGTCCGCTATTGGCCCTTAGCGGACATTCCAGCAAACACTTGCTTCGGGAATATGCACCGATTTCATTTGATTTATCGGTGCCGGGTGAGGGAATTGAACCCCCGACCAACGGTTTACAAAACCGCTGCTCTACCGCTGAGCTAACCCGGCTCGAAACGAGAGCTACCAGCGTCGTTCCGGTACCACAAGAGTGCAGGTACCTGGCCCCGCTATGTCACAAAAAAGCCCCGCACAAACAGGGCAGGGCTGAAGCGGCGGGAACGGCCGTGCGCGGGCCATCTCTGCCTGCATGTGGGTAATACCCCGACCCTTGGTTGCCGGCAGGAAGATCAGATCGAGAAGCCAGTACAACGGCTTTAGAGGGTGGTGGCTAGTTTTTCCAAGAGGTCGATGAACCAATCGGCCGCTTGCAAAACGCCAAGCCGCGCCCTGCGAGTTTTCCTTGAGATAGATCTTATGGAGCAACTTGAGCGCACGTTTATAGGCGCCGTGCTGTCTTGCTGACTCGCCAAGTCGTTGTAGGCGCGCCGAAAGTTCCGCACGCGAGCTTCCAGGTTATCATGGCGTCTACGAAAGCCTTGGCGCTGCCGCGACGGCGACTGGGCGGATGATGAAGCGGGCCGGCGACGCGGAACGGTGATTAACTTTAATGACCGCGCACTTTGTCTGAAAAGTCAGGCCAATTCATTGGAGGGCTACGCCACAATTAATCTTACCTGGCGTTTGATGGCGGCGCCGTAAAGCGGACACTGTAAAATACGGCTCCATTCGCGGCAGCCTGGAGCTCGAAAGAATGCGCCTCCGCCTTGCTTTCGCAATCATTGCCACCCTCGCAAATGCAATTGCGGCGAGCGCCGCGGATGTTGCTGGCGGAATAGGTGGTGCGGGCGGAAACTATCCGTCATATGGCGGGATGGAGCCGGTGATTGTTTATGACTTCGAGCCCGGCGTTATCGTGCGCACCTATTGGGAACCGCCGTGGGGCAACCGCCACTATTTTCCAAAGACCGGCCGGCGGCCAAAGGTCGGGCGGCTCGAACACATGCCTCCACGCCGCATGACAAGAAATGAAAGCTACTACCGTTATTGGTCGGTCTCGTCGTTCTTCATCCATGGACCACCGCCCGAAATCATTCCTGGGCCACAGCGCGAAATCATTCCTGGACCACGGCGCGAAATTCCCGCATTCCCGCGCGAACCTCAGCCGCAAGGATTGCCTGAAGCGGTGCCGGGTCCCTAACCGGCATGCAGACGCCGGCTGGCAACATAGAGCGCGAGCGCGGCGGCGTTTGACACATTCAGACTCTTGATCTCGCCCGGCAGGTCAATACGCGCGACATAGTCACAAGTCGCTTTGGTCAGCTGACGCAGGCCCTTACCTTCGGCTCCAAGAACTAGAGCGAGCGGTAACCGTAGGGCCACGCTCGCGAGATCTGTATCACCAGTGCTGTCGAGCCCGACAAGCAGGAAACCTCGTTGGCGTAGATCCTCCAGGCCGCGTGCCAGATTCTGCACCGTGACCAAAGGCACCATCTCCAGTGCTCCTGATGCCGATTTTGCTAGTACGCCAGTCGCTTCGGGGCTATGTCGGGCCGTAGTCACAATCGCTTTCGCGGCAAAGGCAGCAGTTGAGCGCAGGATCGCGCCAACATTGTGCGGATCCGTGATCTGGTCGAGCACCAAAACAATGGCGTTTTGCGGCAGCTCATCGACGGATGGCGCGGGCAGGGGATCTGCCTCCGCCAAAAGACCCTGATGCACGGCGTCGGGTCCTAGTCTGGCGTCGATGACATCGGGACGCACCAGTTCCAGTTTGACCGGAAGGGCAACACCGTCGTCGGCAAGTCGGCGCGCGGCATTTTCAGTGGCCAATAGGCGACGGATGTGGCGGACAGGATTTTCGAGAGCGGCCTTGACTGTGTGCCAGCCATAAAGCAGAGCAGGACCGTCCGAAGGACGCTCAGCTGGGCGGAACCGGCCGCGCGGAACGGCTGGCCTTCCGGTCCTGTTTCGTCGCGTCCGTGAATTTGATTGCCAGGATTTTCGGGCCATCGGCGTTTATTCTCATGTGCCCGGCACCTTTTGCAATTGCCATTCAGCACTACTTTGCCTGCTCCATTGACTTCGCTTTGTTAGCTCTCCATAAAACCGGCAATCCCGCCCCGACCGGCGGGCGGAGCCGATTGTCTTTCGAGATCAACGCGATGCGATGGCTTCGGGGGAGTGTCCCGAGCGGCAAAGGGGGCGGACTGTAAATCCGCTGGCTATGCCTTCGTAGGTTCGAGTCCTACCTCCCCCACCACTCGATTTTACAGTGTAATCGCCGAGACCAGCGCCGCAGCGAGCGGCCTTTCAAGATTGCGTTTTTAGCGGGCAAGAATCTGTTCATCTAGATCGGGCAACACGCGGAAACTTATGACAACTTCCGGCTTCCGACTGTACGTGATCGGCGATATCCATGGTCGCCTTGATCTGCTCGAGCGCATGATCGAGTTGGTCAATGCCGACATTGGAGCGCACGACGGCGGCGAAGCTCTGATTGTGACCGTCGGAGACTACATCGATCGCGGCCCTAAGTCGCGTGAGGTTCTCGACCTCCTGCTGAAGAATCCATTCGCCGGAAAATACGTTGCGCTGAAGGGCAATCACGAGGCGCTTTTGCAAACCTTTCTTGCTGATCCGACGATCGGCGCAGATTGGTGGCGTCTCGGCGGGGCGGCAACGTTGCGTTCGTTCGGTATCGAGATCAAACGATGGATGACACGGCGTCGGTATGCGCAGGCTGCTGAGCAATTGCGTAAAGCACTCACCGACCAGCAGATGGACTTCCTGAATGAGTTGAAGACATCGTTGGTTGTGGGCAAGTTCTTCTTATGTCATGCGGGTATACGCCCGGGCGTACCCCTGGACAGTCAAGATGATGACGACCTGCTATGGATCCGCAACGACTTTCTCATTAGCCAGATCGATTTTGGTAAGATCGTCATTCATGGCCATACGCCGACACAACATCCGCAGATTCTGGCGAACCGCATAAACATTGATACAGGTGCTTTTTTTTCGGGACGACTGACGTGTATTGTAGTGGAAGATAGTCACCACCGCTTCATCTCGACCTGAACAGTCAGAGGCAAGCGTACTAGCCTTACCCATATTGCGTTCAGCCAAGCGCGGAAACGTTTCAGCCCACTTTTCGCTGGCGGCTCGTCGACCGGACCGGCTTTTTTGCCTCAGCCTTTGCGCCGCGTTTGCCGGAAATTGGCAACAGCATTTCCGTTTGCCCAGCGATTTGCTTTCGCTGGTTTTTTGACTTGGTGACTCGTTGCTTGACCTGTCGTTCGGCCTGAACGCTTCTCTTCAACGCGTCCATAAGATTGATAACTTTAGCCGGCGCGCGCTCATGAGCTGTTTCGACCTTGATGCCCTTGGACTTTTTGTTGATCAGATCCTTAAGTGCGACCTCATAGTGGTCTGCAAAATTCTGCGGCCTGAAGTGGCCAGATTTTGTTTCCACAATGTGCTTTGCCAAATCCATCATATCTTTGCTTAGCTTCACATCAGCAATCTCGTCGAAGTACTCTTTTTCATCTCGAATTTCGTACGGATACCGCAACAACGTTCCCATAATGCCTTTGCCGCGAGGTTCCATCGCGATGACGTGCTCTCGATTTGTCAATACGACGCGACCGATCGCCACCATCTTCATCTGTTCGATCACGTTGCGGATGACGACAAAAGCGTCTTGTCCGACTTTACCATCCGGAGCGATGTAGTAGGGGCGGATATTGTAAAGGTCGTCGATCTCGGATTTCGGCACAAACTCATCAATCTCAATCGTCTTCGTACTTTCGACTGCTATCGATTCAAGCTCGTCGTCCGTGATTTCGACGTAGTGTCCCTTCTCGATGGCATAGCCCTTGACGATATTTTCCGACGGGACCTCCTCGCCGCTGTCTTCATCGACCTTGCGATAGCGGATGCGATTGCCGGTCCGCTTGTTGAGTTGGTTGAAATTGACTTTTTCGCGCTCAGTGGTCGCGGGAAACAGCTGAATCGGGCATGATACAAGCGATAATCGCAAGTATCCCTTCCAATACGCACGCGGTGCCATGACGAACTCCTACGCAACAACAATTCAGCCTAGCAAATTTCGTTCACTTCGTACCGTCTGATGCATGGATGTACTGGACTGTGTTCTTATTCCGTTCCAACATCTTTGGCCAAGGGCGGACGCGGCACTCGATAAGGCAAGCCATGGACCCGGCCGATCAACATCTATCGTTCTGTTGGAACGTAGTATTGCGCTATCCGCTCATCACGTTGGCGATAGCCGTATCCTTGACGACGAATGGCGATGCTGCGTGTGTGTGTCGTTGCATTGATGGTCGAATGCAACCTTTGTGCAGTTTTCCGACTGACATGCCTACATTTTGCCAGCCAAATCCTTGTCCGCTTTCGGCGCCTCCCACTAATTCGCCGATAGCGCCACCAGTTGGCACACGCTGGTGTTCCCAACAGCAGATTTTTAATCCCGATACGGGCCGATATGAATCGCAAACTGTTTGTCGGTAGTTCAAAGTCCAAAGGAGCGGGGCTGCCGTTGTGGCTCCAGCAACCCCGCGAGCGCAAGAGGACGCATTGAAGACGCACACTCAAACGCTCGCGCAAATTATATTCGTTGACGAACGCGAAGAACGTCAATTCATCTCATACGGTAACAATATGAAGTTAACGTGATTTTGGGTAGGCATTAAGATTCGGACGTCGATTGCCGTTGCACGCAAGACAGCGGAAATCTTTCGCAAAAGATCATTTTTCCCGGAATGCACGCACGATCTGGTCAGACAACGGTTTCATTAAGTAAGAGATGATCGTCCGGTCACCAGTCTGCACAAACGCATCCACCGGCATTCCTGGAACAAGTTTCACATTTCCAAGCCTGGCGGTCTGCTCGCGATCCAGTGCGACTCGTATTGTATAGTAACTCGAGCCGGTGCGTTGATCCGTCGCAGTGTCGGCTGAAACGCGTGTGACTTTGCCAAAAATCTCGGGCGTCGTGCGGGTGTCAAAGGCGGGAAACCGCAAAACTGCGGTTTGTCCAACCTGAACTTTGTCAATGTCCTGCGGATTGACCTTAGCTTCGACCGCTAGCTTTTCGGCATCGGGAACGACGAGCATGATAGGTTCGCCGGCAGGAATCACCCCCCCTACCGTGTGTACTGTTGACTGAAATATGGTGCCCGCCTGAGGCGCACGAATGTCGGTCCGCTTGAGTTGATCCGCTGCGGCGACCTTGCGCTCCACGAGTTCGCCGATCTTTCCGTCGGTTTCTCGCATTTCTTTGGCCACTTCACTGGATGCATCTTGGTCAATTTGGATAATTTGCAAATTCAATTCGGCAATTTTGCCTTTAGCCTGCGCGATGGATGCAACTAACTGCCCGCGTTCTCCGTCAAGGCGAGTTGCGTCACGTTCAAGTGAAGTCACCCGAGTGATTGGAACGAGATTTTTTTGAAAAAGATCTCGAACGCCGCCGAGTTCCCGTTCAATGAGTGTGACCTCACGTTCTTTCGAAACCTGCTGCGAGCTTAGGCCGCTGATTTCTTTTCCAAGTTGCTCTATACGTTCGCGGAGTTGTGCTCTTTGGCCATCACGCGCGGCGCGCCTTAGCTCAAAAAGTTTCCGTTCAGCAGCAAGGACTTGGCCGACTTCCGGGTCATCAACTCGTTGCAAGAGATCATCGGGAAATTTGATTGACTCTGCGCGATCTCGCTCGGCTCCGAGTCTTGCCTTGCGAGCTTCGAGTTCTGTCAATCCCTTCGTTACGATGGCAAGATTTGCACGTGTTACAGTGTCATCAAGGCGCACCAACAGATCACCGACGTCAACGTGGTCACCGTCATGCACCCGAACTTCGCCGACAACACCGCCTGTCGGATGTTGGACCTTCTTGACATTGGAATCGACGACAATACTTCCCGGCGCAATCAATGCACCGGCAATTTCCATCGTTCCTGCACACACCCCGACGATACCAGTCAGGAAAAGGACAACAGCGCCCCCCGCTACCGTATAGCGACGAATAGCTTCGCGGGTATCCGAGTCGTCGAGCATCTTCATGCCGGTATACTTTCAGGTGTCGCTCTCAAAGCGGGTGCGGCCGGTGGTCGTTGAAGTTTCGACAAAATGCTTTCTTTGGGACCGAAGTCGACTTGCTTGCCATTCCTCATGACGAGCAACAGGTCGACACCCGCAATTGCGCTTGGGCGATGTGCGATGACAACGACAATACCGTTGCGAGCACGAACACCAAGAATTGCTCGGGTCAAGGCCTCATCGCCCTCGGCGTCGAGGTTTGAGTTTGGTTCGTCAAGTACAACTAAAAATGGGTCGCCAAATAGCGCGCGCGCGAGCGCAATTCGCTGGGCTTGACCGCCAGATAGCAACATGCCCTGTTCACCGATGGCCGTTTCATAACCGTTCGGCAAACCTACGATCAGGTCATGCACGCCGGCCGCTCGAGCAGCAGCAATGATGTCTTTTGCCTGCGCATCACCAGAGAAACGTGAAATATTTTCGGCGATCGTGCCGCTGATGAGTTCGACATCTTGTGGCAGGTAACCGATTCTCTGCCCCAAAAACTCCGTCGCCCATTGGTCGTACGTAGCGCCATCCAACCTGATCGTGCCGCGTGCCGCTTGCCAAACGCCGACGAGCAGGCGCGCGAGGCAGGATTTGCCGGAACCACTGGGACCGATAATCCCCAAACCGCTACCGGCCTTCAGCGTAAAAATTGCATCTTGAACAACAATTTTTTGTTCGCCTGGGGGAACAACGCTTGCATTCTGAACAGCGAGGTTTTTAGACGGTGGGTCAAGCGCTATCGGTGCTGTGTTTTGAGGAAGCAGTGTAAGCACTTGGTTTAGGCGGTGCCAACTTTGCCGCGCGGCAATAAAGCCCTTCCAGTTCGCGATTGCCAGGTCAACAGGTGCAAGGGCGCGAGCACTCAAGATTGAACTGGCAATGATGATACCTGCCGTCGCTTCTTGATTGATGACTAGGTATGCCCCGACAGCTAGCACCGCGGACTGCAATAACATCCGAAGGATTTTCGATGTCGAAGAGAAGCCTATGGCAATATCGCTCGTCTCGCGTTGAGCGGCGAGATATTTCTTGTTTGTTTCTTTCCAACGTTTTGCCAGTCGTTCAGTTATTCCCATCGCAACCAGGGCTTCAGCGTTGCGACGACTCGATTCAGCAAGACTGCTCCGTAAAATGGCTAGGCCCGTCATGTCCTTTCCTGGAACGCGCGTGTAGATTTCGGTCAGTAGAGTCAGGGTGCACAGAACAATTGCACCCAGCAAAGCGGTTAGACCGATCAAATAATGAAATGCAAAACAAATACCGAGGTAGAGTGGTATCCAGGGTAAGTCGAAAAGTGCAATGAGCCCCATCCCTGACAAGAAGCCGCGCAAGCTGTCGAGATCGCGCAGTAATTGTAGTCCTTCCACGCGATGTCCAGCTTTCAATGGAAGGCGCACAAGCGAGTCATATACGCGAGCACTGATCGATTCATCTGTGTACGATCCAATTCTTACAAGAATGCGGCTTCGGATAAGATCCAGAACACCGAGCGCTCCATACAACACGCTCGCGACAATGAGCAGAGCGACGAGCGTCGGGATGCTACGGCTGGGCAATACCCGATCGTAAATTTCGAGCATAAAAATTGCACCGGTGAGCATTAAAATATTGCTCATCCCGCTGAATAGCCCAATTGCGATAAATGCGTTGCGGCATGACGCCAGCACCGCAGCAATCTCAGACTTGGTGGCCGCTTTTATAGATAGGGGATTTCGAAGTGATATCATTGCCCCAGACACCCGCCCAAATTTCGTCCAAGGAGGACATCTAAGGGTTTTGCGCTCTAATTTGTCTTAATCCGCATGGCTCATCGATGATTGATGCTTAAAGAAATTTCAAAATCTGAAACGAGCTAGGGTCGGGCGCTAACCACCGGGGGTAACAAGATGAATCAAGCGTAAAATTGTATGTTTCTCAGATAACTAATCGACTTAGAATTGGGTTTCTAGACAACGTGAACGTTATTCGTTGTGAGTTGTGCAATCAGTGTGTTGTGTAACGTGACTGAATTGGAAGCATCTACGGTGAGCACAACATCGGCGCCTACCTGACTGGCATGAGCCAGCACATCGGCAAAATTTGCAAACACGTTCGAGCTAAACTGGACCGTGTCGTTCGCTGGCTGAAAATCAGCGACGGTATCTTTTCCAATGGTCCCGGAAAATACGAAGGTATCGTGTCCGCCATTGCCAGTCAGGATATTGTTGCCTTCATTGCCGGTAATGATGTTGTCAGCGGCGTTGCCCGTGCCGTTGATGCTACCAGCGCCAGGCGAGAGCGTCAGGTTTTCGACCCCATTCGGCAAGGTATAGTTGATCGAGGATATTACCGTGTCGGTGCCCTGGTTGGGTCCACTCAATGTCTGCACTGCATCCGCGGTCTGACCAGTGACATAGCCTCCACTGGTGACCGTCGTGCCGTTGAGATACTCCACCCATTGAGTCGTGCCGTTCTGATAGAGCACGTCCTTGTGGCCGTCGCCGTTGGCGTCGACAAAACCCTGTGCCGGCCAGCCGGCCCAGCTCGGCAGTATCACCGGCGTCTGTCCGACGCCGTTTTTGATCAGCTGTAGTTCGGTCGCATTTGTGCTCGCATTGACCAGCAGCACGTCCAGCTGGCCGTCGCCGTCGAGGTCAGCCGTGCCTTTGATGGTAAACCCTGCCGGCGGCGTGTAGGCACTACTTCCCTCGGTCACTATGTCGCCGGGATTGTTCACGATGTAGGTGTCGTTGCCTTTACCCCCGATCATGATCGCAGCGCCGCTTCCACCGTCGAGAACATCGTCACCAGTCGTGCCCAAGATCGTACTCAATGGGCTCGAGGCTGCGCTAATATTGCCCGCGGCGTCAGTAACGGTAGCAGTGAAGGTGTGGGCGCCACTCAGCGATGGAGTGGTGTAATTCCATCCGCCACTGCTGTCAGTAGTGACGCCACCCAAGAGGGTGGCCCCATCGTAGATTTTGACCGCGACGTTAGCTTCTGACGTGCCGGTCAGAGTTAAAGCGCCGGTATCGCTCAGGGCGCCGATGGTAATGCCCGGGGTTGCTGGCGGAGTGGTATCGATGGTGACCGCATAGGCGGCTGAGGCTGAACCCGTATTGCCGGCGGCGTCGGCGGCGGTTGCCGTGAAGTTGTGGACGCCGTCGCTGAGTGGCGAGGTGGTGTAGCTCCAGTTTCCACTGGCATCGGCGATGACGCTGGTGAGCAGGCCGCCGCCGGT
>Ga0187777_10002547_pt1 | contig 11625 bp, 12 predicted proteins | sample 1015_Q2_SP5_10_M_FD_132416 | JGI IMG/M metagenome (GOLD analysis project Ga0187777, IMG submission 132416) | Tropical peat soil microbial communities from peatlands in Department of Meta, Colombia - 1015_Q2_SP5_10_MG | ecosystem: Environmental > Terrestrial > Soil > Wetlands > Peat | place...
AACGAGGACGTTATCGACCTCTACGACCGCGTGAGGATCGGCAGCAAAGTGGTGGTCCTGTAACCTGACCTCAGGCTCAGGCACTATCCCCGCCGCCGAAATCGCCGCCCGCATCGCCAAAGTCATCGTCAGCGCCGGATCCATCCGCGGCATCGTCGTTGCCGAACGGCCCGGTAGGCTGTGCGTTACTTCGCGGGCGGTCCGATGTCATTAAGACCTGCTTCGCGTGAGAGGTCGCTTCCAGCGGCGCTACTTTCCCACGGAGAGTTGGCCGGCAGCACAGTTGCGAATGCGCTGCCGCCATGATGACCGAACATCGAGCTGATGGTGTTGAGCAAGAGCGTGCCGCCGATAACGCCGGCCGCAGACGCCGCGGCAGTGCCGAGAAAAGAACCACCCGGCGATGGCGCGGCGGCGGCAAGAGTGGCGCCCCTGTTCCAGCGTGGATCTGGCTCGGTTGACGCAGCTGGGCGCACGCCCGGAACTGATGCAGCGCCAGTACGCGCTGTGAACGCCTGGCGCATGCTGTCGAGAAAGCCGCTCGCAGGGGGATCTGTATCGTCGCCGCTTAGCTCGCGGATCCGTGCGTCCGCGCGCCTGAGGGCTTCATCCTGAACCAGCACCGTTTGCACCAGGGGATAGACCGCATTGGGCGCGCGGGCCAGACCGTCGGCAATTGCGTGTTCCGCCTGCGCATCGCGTGGCGCTGATTCGAGCCGCGCCAGGCGGTCGAACAATTCATCAACCAAGTGGCGTTCCTGCGGGGTCATGATGTCCTCCCGTAACGTCAGCGTCGTTATTTAGGGATCCCCACCGGTTTCGCCAGTGGGTCGCGCCAAAGCGACGCCGTGCTCGGCCAGTACTTTCGGGAAGGCGTCGGAATTAAAGAAAGCATATTCGTGCTCACGCAGTGTGGTCAGCGAATCGAGCGCTTTTAGCGCAGTGTCGGCAAAGCCCGGATGACACATAATTAGACCCCCGTCCGGCAGGCCCGAAAGAAAACGCGGAAATACCCTGGCGAACTTGGCCTTCGCATTGAAAGCATAGGTTCCGGCAAACGCCGGATTTACTGCAATGCCCTTCCGTTTGGCCTTGCGGCGGAAGCCCACGCTCAAAATATCGAGTGTTAGTGCCTTGCGGTCATGCAGGCGTCGTCCTGGCCGGGCGCGGCCACACTGTCGCACCCACGCGTGCGGCGCTCCTTCGGCGACCACATTAAGAAATGCATCGCGTATCTGCGGGAACAGATGCACATGCTGGTGCCCATCGAGAAAGTCAGGCGGGTGGCCGAAGGCATCGAGGAAAGTACGCAACTGAGTGGCGATTTCGATCATCAGCGATTCCAGCCGCAAGCGGCGGCCGGCTGTTGCCCGCAATATTTCGTTGAGCGGCAAGAACTGGCCGTTACGCAGCGGCGCGAAAGCCGCGCTCAACGGTTTGAACGGCGCGGTAAGCGTCACGTGCAGACCAAGGGCCACGCGCTTTTCACCGGAATTGAGCGCATACAACGCAGCCGCTTCATCGCTGTCTAGGTGCGGCGCGGCGACCATCACCGAGGTGGCGTTAATGCGACCGCGCAGGATCAGCTCACGTATGCCGGCGTTGACGCCCGGAGCAATTCCATAATCGTCGGCGCACAGCCAGATACGGCGAGGAGCCGTGCGCATGACGCGTTCGCTTATTCGGCCGCGCGGGATGCCACCGGCCGGGCCTTGGCCGATTCGCTCGCGCGCTTCACGCTGTGTTCAGCGACGAAATAGACCGGCCGCCCTTTGATCTCGGACAGCAACTTACCGACATATTCGCCCAGCACGCCGATCAGGACGAGCTGCACGCCGCCGAGAACCATCAGGCCGACCACGAGCGAGGGATACCCGGGGACGTCTTTGCCGTAGATGATGGTTTCGATAAGGATCTCAATGCCGAAGATCAACGCGCCGGCGGCCAGCAGGAGGCCGAGCAAGCTGGCGATGCGTAGCGGCGCCACCGAGAATGACGTGAGCCCTTCAATCGACAGCCCAATCAGCGTCCACACGTTCCACCTTGTGGCGCCGTGCGCGCGCACCGCCGGCTCGTAATCGACGCGGACCTGGCGGAAGCCGATCCAGCTCGACAGACCCTTGAAGAAGCGATTGCGTTCCGGCATTTGCCGCAACGCCGCCGCGGCACGCGGCGACAACAGGCGAAAATCCCCGGCATCTTCCGGAATCTTGTGGCGTGACCCCCAATTGAGCAGCGCATAAAACCAGCGGACGCCCGCGCGCCGCACCCACGTTTCATTCTCGCGATGAGCCTTTGCGGTGTAGACCACGTCGTAACCGTCATCGAGCCAGCGCGCAACCAGCGCGTCGATCAGATCAGGAGGATGCTGGCCATCACCGTCCATGAAGAGAATGGCGCCATGTGTGGCATGATCGAGGCCTGCAAGGAGCGCCGCTTCCTTTCCGAAATTGCGTGACAAGGTCACAACCTGAATATCGAGCGGCAGGGCAGGAAAGGATCTGGCGATTTCGCTGGTGCCGTCGCTGCTGCCGTCGTCGACGTAGACCATTTCGACGTTTAGCCCACGCTTGATCTGCAGATGGCGCGCGACCTCGGCAATACGCTCGTGCAAGGCCGGAAGTGCCGTAGCCTCGTTAAATAAGGGCACGACAATCGACAATGTTTGCGCGGACGACGACGCTCGCGTGCGGCCGCTTGCTCTGGTCGATTTAACCGCCATCCTTGGTTGACCTGCCATTCCGGTTTACGGCGATCTATACCGCACCGTGGCGGCGCTGTCGCGTCCCGGTCTACCGGGACATGTTTTGCCGTGCTAAGCCGAAACCGACGATGATCCCGGCGCCCCTGCAAAATATCCTCGATCGTCTTACCGTGGCCTGGCATGAGCGCGCGATTGCGCTCAAGGCGATCAGCTTTGCACTGGTCGGTGTCATCAATACGGCGGTCGATTTCAGCGTTTTCTTGATAACCGCCGCCCATCTGCATTGGCCCCTGGTGCCGGCCAACGTGATTGCCTGGCTAGTGGCAGTTACTTTTTCCTATATGATGAACTCGTTCACAACCTTCGCTCCCGAGTCGGGACGAACTCTACGTTGGCGCGATTACGCGGCCTTCGCGGCATCCGGAATTGCAGGCATGGTATCGAGCACAGCGGCATTGTTCGCGCTGTCGTATCTGTTGCCCGTGTTACTGGCGAAGGCGATTTCAATTCTGGTGAGCTTTGCGGTCAATTTTTCGCTCTCACACTTCATCGTGTTTCGCTCGCATCGTGGCAAATCCGGCCAATGATGGTTGGCCATGCAGCATGACCACAACCTGACAGCTGACCTTCCGACTTTTGTCACACACCTGGAGTGCGCAATGACCAGCGAGCGTTATGCGGCTGACCAGGTGCACAATTTGTCGCGTGCCGGAAAACCTTTATTGGTCCGATACGATCTTGCAGGCATCCGCAAGGCCTTGAGCAAGGAGACGCTTGCCGCGCGCCCGGCCGACCTTTGGCGCTACCGCGAAATTCTGCCGGTTCGCCGGGCCGAAGACATCGTGAGTCTCGGCGAAGCGATGACGCCGATCGTGCCATTGCCGCGCCTTTCGGAAAAACTTGGTGGCGGCGAAATTCTGGTGAAGGACGAAGGCCGGCTGCCGACGGGCTCATTCAAGGCACGCGGTCTTGTGATGGCGGTGTCAATGGCCAAGGCGCTCGGAATCAAGCACATGGCAATGCCGACCAACGGCAATGCCGGGGCAGCGCTCGCCGCTTACGCTTCGCGCGCGGGCATCAGGGCCACAATTTTCTGCCCGGAGGATACGCCCGGGATCAATGTCAGCGAGATCGCCCTGCAAGGCGCCACCGTTTATCGTGTCAATGGATTGATCGATGATTGCGGCAAGATCGTCAGCGAGGGCAAAGCCAAAGCCGGTTGGTTCGACACGTCGACATTGAAAGAGCCGTATCGGATCGAGGGCAAGAAGACCATGGGTCTTGAGCTCGCCGAACAGCTTGGCTGGCGTATGCCGGACGCGGTTTTTTACCCGACCGGGGGTGGTACCGGACTGATCGGCATGTGGAAGGCCTTCGCCGAGCTTGAAACGATTGGTTTCATCGGAAAAGAGCGTCCGCGCATGATCGCGGTTCAGGCCGCCGGTTGCGCGCCGATGGTGAGGGCCTTTGAAGCAGGTGAAGAGCACGCACCGCGCTGGGAAAATGCACACACCATAGCGGCAGGGATTCGCGTGCCGCAGGCGATTGGAGATTTTCTTATTCTGCGCGCCGTGCGCGAGAGCGGCGGCTTTGCAATTGCAGTGCCTGATGACGCTATCCGCACAGGCCTCGATGAGGTGGCGCGCGAAGAAGGGCTGCTGCTGTGTCCGGAGGGCGCCGCTACCTACGCCGCCTACAAGCAGAGTCTCAGGGACGGACGTGTGAAGCGCACTGACGAGGTCGTGTTGTTCAACTGCGCGAGCGGTCTGAAATATCCTCTTCCGCCTGTGCATCGCACTCTCGATCGGCATAAACCCATCGATTTCGCAGCGCTATGACGGCCGCAACGATCCGCGTTACAGCCCGGCTTCCAGTTTCGCGTAAAGCGGATTGTCGCGCGAGAACACATAGCCGAGTTCTGCTACAGCCACGGCTTCGGCACCGTTCTCGCGCAGGAAGCTGGTCAACGCGTAAACCTGATCCGGCGGGCAATGCAGGATCAGCATCCCTGACGAAGTTGGCCCGCCGAAAGGGGCTTCGATCGCGAATTTGCGCTTGGCGCTTTCGACCAGCATATCGGTGCCGGCCGCAAAGCGCGCACGGACTTCGCGAAAGGCGCGCGCGCGCGCCTGTGCGGCGACCCTGTCAAGAACTACGCGCGCAAGATCACGTTCCTGAGTGCCCCAAGCCGCGCCACGGGCCGCCACCAGGTTTGCCTGTGAACGCAGGATTGTGCCGTCTTCCACGACTTTCAGCCCGTTAGCGGCAAGCGTTGCGCCGGTCGTTGTAATGTCGACGATCATCTCTGCAGTGCCGGCGGCGGGTGCGCCTTCGGTCGCGCCCGAGCTCTCAATGATGCGATAGTCGATGACCCCGTGCGCAGAGAGAAAGTCGCGCGTCAGATTGATGTATTTGGTCGCAACCCGCATCTTGCGGTCGTGATGCTGGCGGAAGGCAGTCGCAACGTCATCAACGTCGGCCATCGTGCGCACGTCGATCCAGGCCTGCGGCACCGCCACCACCACATTGGCGAAGCCAAAACCAAGGCCCTCGATCAACACGACGCGTTTTTCGGTGTCCGGAATCATCTCGCGCACCAGGTCCTCGCCGGTAACGCCCAGATGCACCGCGCCCGCCGCAAGCTGGCTGGTAATTTCGGCGGCCGACAGGTAGGCGACTTCGATGCCATCGAGCCCGCTAATGGCGCCGCGATAGTCACGCGCGCCGCGCGGTTTTATCAAGGTCAGCCCGGCACGCGCGAAGAATGCTTCGGCATTTTCCTGCAGGCGGCCCTTGGCCGGCACAGCGAGAACCAAAGGCGAGCTCATGACCCGCCTCCGTAAACGCCCAGTCGTTCGATCCAGACCGCGAAACCAACGGCCGGGGTAGGATCTGACGCGCCAAGCCGCGTGAGTAGCCCGTCGTACCGGCCGCCCGCGACCAATGGATCACCGGTGCGCTTGGGGTCGGTCAATTCGAATACAAGGCCGGTGTAATAGTCGAAACCGCGCCCGAAAGCCGTCGAAAAACGCACTTTCTTGAGGTCGACGCCGCGCGCCTCAAGAAATCCGGTGCGGCTTTCGAACTGATCGAGCGCGGGTACGAGTGCCGACGTCATATTGGCCTCGCTTGTGAGCGCGCGCAGCGCAGCGGTGGCGCCGTCGGGATCGCCTTGAATGGCGAGAAATCGCTCGATCAGCCTACGGACATCGCGCGGCAACCTGGCGCTTGCGCCGAGAGCAGATTGTTCGAGGAAGCGATCCGCAATTTCGCCGATTGAGCGCCCGCCGATGGCATTGATACCGGCGATCGACAGCAGGTCAGTGACGAGCGCGTGCGCGCCCTTCGGATCGGAACCGGCCAGCGCCGCCAACACGCCTTGATATTCGGGCCTCGCATTATTTCCGCCGAGCACAAGCCGGTCGAGGTCCTGTGCCAGATTGGCCTTGCGGTTGAAATCCTTGATGAGTCGCCGTTTCCAGGCTGCTGGCAAATCGAGACCGGCGACGAGGCTCGCAAAAAGCGCGACGTCGCCAATCTGGATGTCCGGGGTCGCAAGGCCATAGTGCGCGGTCGCTTCGAGACCGAGCGACAGCATCTCGGCGTCGGCCGCCGCCTTGTCGGATCGGCCGAAGGATTCAATGCCGGCCTGCAGGAATTCAGCCGGAGCATCACTGCGATGGCGGAAAACCGGGCCGAGGTAACAGAACCCTGCCGGCTTTCCGGCGAGACCGGACGCGAGATAGTCGCGCGACACAGGAATGGTCAGATCTGGGCGCAGGCAGAACTCACCGCCATCCGGCGTCGTCGTCAGATACATGCGGCGACGGATGTCCTCACCGGAGAGGTCGAGGAATGGTTCGGCTGGCTGCAACAATGCGGGCGCAACGCGGGTGTAACCGGCGCGCTCATAGGAGGCGACCAGCGTATCGGCCCGCGCATCGGGTTCTTGCCTCTGGGTTGTCACGCTCGCGTCCATTCGTATTCCAAAGCGACAGCAAATTCGGGTTTGCGAGCCGGCGTTTAGCATGGCGGCCTTAAGGATTCGACGATGTTTGCGCGCTGGCCTTAACGGCCGGGAAGGCCAAATGTTTGTCGTCGTTAATGAATTTCGCAGGGCGCTGGCGGGCGGCAGCTTTGCTTACGGGCGCCTAACCACGCGCCCGTAACGGGTAAATGGATTCTCAATACAACCGACGTCGGCCGGCCCTCGGTGGAGACAAATCCATGATCAATCCCGATCTCGCGCCCAGTCGTCGAGGCGTTCTACCATGCCTTGTCCGTACATGGAGACGCTCGACGGCTACCGGGCTAAAGGTAACGTGGTGACGGGATAACTGCCTCTTCTGCGGCTGCGAGCGGTAGATGCCGCTGCACGCCGTGCTATCCTGACCAACCGTGTCTGCTTCGGAGCACATCATCATGCGCCGTCGGTCCACTTTTGTTGCTGTATTGCTGTTGATCGCTTCGCCCGCGGCCGCCGTCGATATGCCGACGCGCAAGGCGGGATTGTGGGAACTGAAAATGGAGTTCGCAGGCCGCAATCTTCCGACTCAACTCATGCAGCAATGTACCGATGCCGCCACCGACAAGTTGATGACCCTCAATTTCGGCGGCGCGGCCGACAGGAACTGTCAGAAGCGCGACGTGCGCAATAGTGGCAGCACCATCACGGTCGACTCGGTCTGCACTTTCGGGGATGGCACCACGACATCGCACGCCGTTGTCAGCGGTGACTTCAACAGCGCGTATACAGTGCAGGTGAATTCGACCAGGCAGGGTGGGCGCCCCATGCCGGGCGCGGCGCCTGGCGGTGAAACGCAAATGACGATTGCCGCGAAATGGCTCGGGCCTTGCGCAACGGGTCAGAGACCCGGTGACGTCATGATGGGCAACGGCATGAAGATGAACGTGCTCGATCTGCAAAACGCGGGCGGGCCGCCGGGCCGGCCGTAGACAACACCTAGCTCTTTGCGGTCACGGTCACTTCAACCGTCATGCCGACGAAATCCTGCGCGCTGCCAACATAGCTTCCGGTAATGGGAATCGCCTGTGATGGATCGCGTGTGACCGCGACGCGGATCAGATTTTCGCCAGCGATCAGCACGTCGGTCGGGTCATATTCGATCCAGCCAGCGCCAGGCAGATAAACTTCAGCCCAGGCATGGGTTGCCGCCACGGCTTGTGTCTCATCGCCACGGTCGAGCGCGGGGTCGTAGAGGTAGCCGCTGACGAAACGCGCGCCAAAACCCAGATATCGCGCGGCCTCGATGAACACCATGGCGAAATCCCGGCACGCGCCTTTTTTTTCCTCCAGCGTTTCGGCTGGCGTCTGGGTTCCAAGCTCGTGGCGCTCCCCATAGACGATGTGGGGCTGGAGCGCTGCATTCATCGCAGTGAGCAGGTCGAGCGTACGCATTGGCCGCGACGTAACAAAGCCGTCGGCCCAGCGTGCCAGCACGCCGTTCGGATCCGGATAGTGCTGCTCGAGCAAGCGGCCGAGGTCGACCCGATCGCTGCTGGAGTAGATGAACGGATAGAATTCGGCCTCCGGTGCGATGGGAAAAACCGGACCCTCGATCCCGTAGCGCTCGATTCTCAGCGTACTCACGATTTGCAGCATCACGGCAGCAGTCTGAAAATCCACCAGAGCTACCGAATTGCCGAATACATCGTGCATCCACCGGACGTTACCCGGCGGTGACAGGGTCAATTCAGCGCCCACCAGCCGCAGGTCATGGCTGTCGCGCGGGCGCAGCATCAAGCGGTGCGGACCAAACGTCACGGGCTGGGCGTAACGATAAGTGGTCGCGTGGCGTACGGTCAGGAGCCGCATGGTTTCGCCATCCTCGAGGGCATCCAGCGGGATGCAAGGCGCGCGCCAATTGGCGGGCTGATTTAAACCAGTTTATGCCGGGCTAGAAGCTTGCGCACGGCTTCGACCAGCCCGTCTTCCTTCACGGCGAACTGCGCTTCGGCCTGTTTCTTCAGATAGTCCTCGCGCTCCTTGGTGTCGGCGATCGTCGCGCCAAGAATGAGATCCTTGACCTGAACCTCGCCGCGTGCCTTTTCATCGGCGCCCTGAATGATGGCGCAGGGCGAGCCACGCTTGTCGGCGTACTTGAGCTGCGTGCCGATATTGTTCTTCGGGTTGCCGAGGTAGAGCTCGGCTCGGATGTTGGCCGCGCGCAATCTCGCAACCATGGACTGATAGTCGGCGATGCGGTCGCGATCGAATACGGTCACGACCACAGGGCCAGGCGCGGGCTTTTCGCTGATCTTGCCAAGGTGAGCGAGGGCGGCTTGCAAGCGCGATACGCCGATGGAAAAACCGGTGGCCGGCACCGGCTCGCCGCGGAAGCGCGACACCAGCCCATCGTAGCGCCCGCCGCCGCCAACCGACCCGAAGCGCACCGGTCGGCCTTTCTCATCTTTGATTTCGAAGGTCAGTTCAACTTCATAGACCGGGCCGGTGTAATATTCGAGGCCGCGGACTACGGATGGGTCAATTACTACCCGCCCGTCATCATAGCCCGCTGCGGCAAAAACCTTCCTGATGGCTTTGAGCTCTTCTACTCCTTCGGCGCCCAATGCATTTCCTTCTACCGCTGTTTCAAAATTCGCGAGCGTGACCTCATTGTTTGACACCAAGCTTTTGGCGCTTGAACCATCTTCTTTCCAGCCGGTGAAACTCAGAAGTCGAGTGATTTGAACGTCGGTTAATCCGGCTCCTTTTGTGAAATCTCCCGACTCGTCTTTGCGACCTCGACCCAGCAGCTTCTGAACCTCATTGCCGCCTAACCTGTCCAACTTATCGATCGCTCGCATCACAGCGAGATGCTTTTCTGGCGGAATACCATTAGCTTCTATTATTCCATCAAGAATTTTCCGATTATTCACTTTCACCACGTAACTGCCGCGCGGAATCCCGAGTGCTTTCATTGTGTCCGCTGCGAGCATGCACATTTCGGCATCAGCAGCCATGGAAGCGGCACCTACGGTATCGGCATCGAACTGCGTGAACTGGCGGAAGCGTCCCGGCCCGGGCTTTTCATTGCGAAACACCCAGCCATAGCGATACGAGCGATAGGGCAGCGCCAGTTTCTGAAAATTCTCAGCTACATAGCGCGCCAGCGGTGCGGTCAGGTCATAGCGCAGCGACAGCCACTGCTCGTCGTCATCCTGGAAGGAAAATACGCCCTCGTTCGGCCGGTCCTGGTCGGGCAGGAACTTGCCGAGCACGTCAGTGTATTCAATCGCCGGCGTCTCCACAGGCTCAAAGCCGTAGCGCTCGAATACCAAACGAATAGCCTCCACCATGTGGCGGGTGGCGGCGATCTCAGCCGCCCCTCGGTCGGAAAGACCGCGCGGCAGGCGGGCTTTAAGTTTGGTGGGTTTTTTGGGCTTGTCGGCCATTGGCGGTACATATCAGAGACGCGCGTTACGGCAACGCTGTAAACCGTCATGGGCAGCCTTGTCCCGCCCATCCACGGCTTTATGTGTAAAATGGCAAACCTTAGGTGCCCGGCGCGAGGCCGGGCATGGCGGCTTCAAACGGTGACAGGTCATGGCACAAGCCCAGGCGCAGGCAAAAGTCGGCATTCCCAACGATCTCGAACCCTATTGGATGCCTTTCACGGCCAATCGGGCGTTCAAGAAGCGGCCACGTCTTATCGTCGGCGCCAAGGACATGCATTACATCGCAAGCGACGGGCGCAAGGTTCTCGACGGCTCTGCGGGCCTCTGGTGCACCAATGCCGGTCACAATCGCAAGCCCATTGTCGAGGCCATTCAGCGCGAGGCGGCAACGATTGATTACGCGCCGGCTTTCCAGTTCTCTCATCCCAAGGCATTCGAATTGGCAAGCCGTATCGCCTCGCTTGCGCCCGGCGATCTCGACCACGTATTCTTTTGCAATTCCGGCTCCGAAGCCGTCGATACCGCGCTGAAGATCGCGCTCGCCTATCACAATGTGCGAGGCAATGCCTCACGTGTGCGGTTGATCGGACGCGAGCGCGGCTACCACGGTGTCGGTTTTGGCGGCATTGCGGTCGGCGGCATCGTCAATAACCGCAGGCAATTCGGCGCGCTGCTGGCCGGGGTCGACCATCTGCCGACAACCTACAATCGCGAGAAGCAGGCCTTCACAATCGGCGAACCGGAGTGGGGCGCGCACCTGGCCGACGAACTCGATCGCCTGGTCGCGCTGCACGATGCTTCCACAATTGCGGCCGTCATCGTCGAGCCGGTGGCGGCGTCCACTGGCGTGTTGGCTCCCCCCAAAGGTTACCTCGAACGGCTGCGTGCGATTTGCGACAAGCACGGAATACTTTTGATCTTCGACGAGGTGATCACCGGCTTCGGCCGCCTCGGGAATGCATTTGCAGCCGAACGTTACGGGGTTGTCCCCGACATGATCACTTTCGCCAAGGGCGTCACCTCAGGCGCGGTGCCCATGGGCGGCGTGGTTGTGTGCAAGGGCATCTACGATGCCTTCATGAAGGGGCCCGAGCACGTTATCGAGCTGTTCCACGGGTACACATACTCGGCGCATCCGCTTGCCTGCGCGGCGGGCCTGGCGACCCTCGACGTCTATCGCGAGGAACGGCTGTTCGAGCGTGCCCGCAAGCTGGAAAGCGCGTGGGGACAGGCAGCGATGGGGCTCAAGGGGCTGCCGAATGTGCTCGATATTCGCCCGGTCGGTCTGACGGTCGGCATTGACCTCGCAAGCAAGCCCGACGCGGTGGGAAAACGCGGCATGGAGGCACTGGAACTAGGCTTCTTTGAGCATGATTTTATGTTCCGCGCGGTAGGTGACACTCTGGCGCTGAGCCCACCGCTGATCGTGACGGAAGCCCAGATCGGCGAGATGTTCGACAAGCTTGCGAAAATCATCCGCCAAGTGGCGTAACCGCGAAGGC
>Ga0187777_10002548_pt1 | contig 11622 bp, 8 predicted proteins | sample 1015_Q2_SP5_10_M_FD_132416 | JGI IMG/M metagenome (GOLD analysis project Ga0187777, IMG submission 132416) | Tropical peat soil microbial communities from peatlands in Department of Meta, Colombia - 1015_Q2_SP5_10_MG | ecosystem: Environmental > Terrestrial > Soil > Wetlands > Peat | place...
TCAACGATATGAACGACCATTTGGTCCTGTTCGAATTCGACCGTCAACAGGATTTTTTTCTGGCGGTCCTGCAAGTTGCCATAGTTATAGGCGTTGACCACGCCTTCGCGCACGGCCATGCCAAGCTTGTGGACGTCGTCTTCACCAAAGCCGGCCGCTTCGGCAACGCGCATGATGATGCTTTCGGCCAAGTCCACGCTTTCTAGTTCTGTGTTCAGCGTAACTTCCAGACGTTGGGTCGGAGGAACCATCAGGAGCGTGGAGACATACCTCGCATCAAGAAATAAAAACGCCCAGTATGGGTATCATACCCGGCGCGCGCGCGTCAATCGGCAGGGCGTTCTAGGTGTCACGAATGTGAACGTGACACGAATCCATCGTAAGTCAAATAGATACCCATGACGAGTGAAATCGCCATGAACACATCGAAGTACTGCGCGTAATGGAGCTTGCGGAGGAACAAGTCAGCTTCGACCTCTTCGGGCAGGAACAAAAACAGCAGGCCCTTCATCAACGCGATCCAGCCGACCATTGTGACCATGACCGTCGATATACCACCCGACCACACGTTGTGAGCCAAAACCATCGCCAGACCCGCGACGAGCGTGAGGATGCCAACGAGAAACATCAAAGCTGCGTTATGCAGAAGCGCCGTAATCGTTTCCACGAAGGACTGTTTGCGAACCGCCATCGATATCGCGACCGAAATGCAGTACAGCCCGATCCACCTGCTCAGAAAAACGGTGCGTGGTGACATGACTCCTCCCATCAGAAAGTGTGCCGGGCAGGCCGTATTGGAACGTGCCGTGGTACCGGAGCAGGGAGTCAGGCGTCGGATAGCGATTCGTCAAACCCAGCACCCTTTTTCTTGGCTGCCTCGGGCTTCCTCTCTCGCGAGGGGTCGATTTCGCCAACCTCGAGGATTTCGCCACAATCCAGGCATTCGACGTATTGTGCCTCGTTGTCCTGGGCGATGAGCTGCGTGCGTCGGTGCGGACAGGCCGGGGTGGGCATAGGGCAGTCAGGTCGAGTATAGCATTCCGCTCTCAGGCGGCCTTCCAGGCGTTGACAAACGAGTGGATTTGTCACTATCTGTTGGCTGAAGCTTCTGAAAGTGGGGGCGGCTTGAATCTCACCACCCAAACAACCTCTCAGAAAAGGTTGGGCGGCGCTCTGTTCTATGGAATTGTGATCTTGCTCGTTTATCTCGCCTATTTGGTTTTCGCTCCCTTTCTTGCGCCGCTCGCCTGGGCGGCTGTGCTCGTGGTGGTGTCCCACCCGGCCTACGAATGGATGGCGCGCCGCTGGGGTACGACCAATGCGGCCATCGCCGCTACGACCGGAGTGACTCTCATTTTGATTGTGCCAGTTTTGTTCGTCATGATCGAATTTGTTCAGCAAGGGATGATGGCCGCGCAATCGATTCAGCTGAAGGTTTCCAGCGGCCACTTTCTGTGGCTCAACCGTCTTTGGGAGGCTGTGCAGTCCCGTTTCCCCAACCTTACCCTAGAAGATCTGAACGCCTCGCTTCGAAGTTACGGTGAACAGTCCGCGACGTTTGTAGCGGCGCGCCTTGGCACGATTTTGAAGAATGTGGCGGCCTTCCTATTTCGCCTTTGCGTGACCATCCTAGCGATGTTCTACCTTTTTCGCGATGGCCCTTCCATGGTTGAGCGGTTGCGGGAAATTTTGCCTTTCGAGGAATCCCATCGAAATCGAATGCTCGAGCAAGTGCGGACGCTCATCTTTGCCAGCGTTACCTCGAGCCTGGTGGCCGCGGCCTTGCATGGCCTGTTGGGCGGTACCGCCTTTGCCCTGATGGGCGTCAAAACACCCATTTTCTGGGGCGTCATGATGGCGTTCTTCTCATTTGTACCCGTGGTTGGATCGTCGCTGATTTGGGTGCCGATGGCCATCAGCCTGGTGGCTGGAGGGCAGTGGAGCCGAGGGATTGCGCTGGCCATCTTCTGCGCCGTCATTGTCGGAAGTGTGGACAACCTGGTGAGACCGCTCTTCATTAGCGGCCGGGCAGCGATGAGCGGACTCGTGATCTTCATCAGTGTCCTCGGAGGGATCGGCGTATTCGGCCTGCTGGGTGTCGTTTTGGGCCCGATCGTTGTGGTGACGGCGGCCAGCCTTCTGGACCTGTATGTCCCTCCTGCGGCGGCTGGAAACAGCTAGCCCGACACGTGTGCCAAGGGGATGGACGCCATGCTAGAGTAGCGCCCCTTGGAAGAAGCAGCATGGGAAAGAACTCTAAACCGAAACACGTGACGCTCCCGTCGGATAAACTCAGGTGGCGCTGCGATCCGATGCGGATTCCTTTCCAGACGACGGCTGAGATTGAACCCGCCGGCGGCGACATGGGACAGGATCGCGCTTTGCGCGCGTTGCGGATGGGCGTCGAGATGACAGCGTCTGGTTATAACCTGTTCGTCTGCGGGCTTTCTGGGACCAGCCGCGGCGGAATGATTGTCCGCATGATCGAGGAATTGCATCCGGACAGCGAGCCGGCGCCGGATCGCTGCTATGTCAACAACTTCAAGAATGCAGACCGCCCGCGCTTGCTGACCCTTGCCCGCGGCCAGGCCAATGCCTTCAAAAAAGAGGTCGAGTCGGGGATCGATTTTCTCCGGCGACGCATTCCGCAGGTTTTCGAGGGGGAGCCATTCCAGCGTCAAAAGACCCGCATCGTCGAACGTTTCACGCAGCGGGAAAAGGAATTGATGGACGACTTCACCCGAAGGATTGCGCGGGAGCAGTTCGCGCTCGGCCGGATGCAGGTGGGAGCCGTGGCCCTGCCTGAAATTTTTCCCGTGCTGGAAGGTCAGATGGTCCCGATCGAGGAGATCCCCAAAATGGTGCAGGAGGGGAAACTCGAAAACGTGACCGCCGAAGAGATCGAGCGCAAATATGACCAGTTTCGCCAAGAATTTACAGTGGTTTACCGCCGCACTCTTTCGCTTTCTCGCGAGCTCGCCAGCGAAATGAGTTACCTCGAGCAGGAAGCCGCTTCGGTGCTCGTCGATGGCGTGATCGAAGAACTTAAGGAAAAGTATCCCAGCGTGCAGATCGCAGAGTACTTAGAAGAAGTCCGTCATCATATTCTCGACAATCTCGATCCCTTCAAAGAGCGCGAGGGCGAAGAGGAGCAGCCTCCTTCTGAGGGTGGCGGCGCCCCGCGCCCGGAGCGCACCGAGCGCGACCCCTTTCGCGTCTACGGTGTCAATGTGATCCTAGCGCACAACGAGCACGATCGGTGCCCCGTTGTCTTCGAGACGATTCCGACCTATGCCAACCTGTTCGGCACCGTCCATCGCAGTTACGACGCGCGTGGCGGAGCCTGGAATTCGGACTTTATGGACCTTCGCGGCGGCTCGCTCTTGCGCGCCGACGGCGGCTTTCTGGTAATGTACGCACTCGACGCTCTCACCGAAACCGGTGTGTGGCGGACGCTCAAACGCACGCTGAACCACGGCAAGCTCGAAATTCAGCCCGTGGACATGTTTTTCCCCTTTAGTGCAAGCGCGCTCAAGCCCGAACCCATCGATGTCCACGTCAAAATCATCCTAATCGGCGATCGCGAGATGTACGAGCTCCTCTACGACTACGAGGACGACTTCAAGAAAATTTTCAAGGTGCGCGTCGAGTTCGATGAAGAAATGAAATGGAACGACGAGGTCTTCCGCCATTACGGCGGAAGGTTGCGAAAGCTCGTGGAGGACGAAAAGCTTTTGCATTTCGACCGCTCGGCTGTCGCTGCCATTCTCGAGCATGGCGTCCGGCTAGCGGGACGCCGTGGGAAAATCACCGCGCGTTTCTTTGAGCTCGCCGATCTGGCGCGGGAGTCCTGCTACGCGGCACGGCAGGAGGAACGAAACGTCATCACCGCCGAGCATGTGCGTCAGGCACTCGACGCCAAAATCGACCGCCACAATCTGCTGGAAACCAAGCTGCGCGAAATGATCGAGCAGAATTTGGTCTTCATCGACACCACAGGGGGACGGATCGGACAGGTAAACGGCTTAAGCGTGATGGAAATCGGGGGATACGCCTTTGGCAAGCCGGTACGCATCACCGCCTCCGTCGCACTCGGCAAAACGGGGATTATCAACATCGAGAGAGAGTCGAATCTCAGCGGGCGCCTGCATGACAAGGGGGTGCAGATCATCTCCGGCTATCTGCGGCGCACTTTCGCTCAGGACAAGCCGCTTTCGCTTTCTGCCAGCGTCTGCTTCGAACAGTCCTACTCGGGCGTGGACGGCGACAGCGCCAGCTCCACGGAGATTTACGCCCTGCTCTCGGCCCTCTCAGAGCTGCCGATTCGGCAGGATCTCGCCGTGACGGGCTCGGTCAACCAGATGGGCGACGTTCAGCCGATCGGGGGCGTAAATCAAAAAATCGAAGGCTTCTACGACGTCTGCCGGCTGAAGGGGTTCAGCGGGGCGCAAGGCGTCTTGATCCCGGCCGAGAACGTCGAAGAACTGATGCTTCGAGACGATGTGATTGCCGCTGTGGACCAAGGGCAGTTCCACATCTATCCGGTCGAGTCGATCGAACAGGGGATTGAAATTCTCACCGACACGTGCGCCGGGAAGCTCAATTCTGCTGGCAAATTCGAGGCCGGCAGCGTCTTCGCAAAGGCGGATGCTCGACTGAAACAGATGGCCGACACGCTGAGCCAGTTTGAGTAGCGCTATTCGAGCAAACGCCGCATACGCAGGTTGACGGTAATGGTTTGGGTGCCCCGCGCGATGAGAACTCGATACCGGCCATCCGGCTGACGGAACAGCGAGCGAATTTCGGCCAGCGACAGGTCCGCGGCAGCCTCTTCGTTGATGCCTTCAAGGATGTCGCCCTTCCGAATCCCCGCATCGGCGCCCGGTGTGTGCGGCCAGACCTCGGCCACCTCAAACTGCTTGAGCCCAGGACCGCTCGCCAGGATCGCTAGGCCGCTCATGTCTTCGAATTCATCGGCGCGAAAGTTGCTGCTGCCATCCAGAATGATCTGGTGATGTGCATAGTCGAAGGTCACGATGAAGCGCCGCAGCAGTTTCGCGCCTATTTCCCCTGCCAGCCGCCGATTGCGATCCGCCAATGCATTCTGGTGCGGAAAAACGCCGATCGATTGCGCGACAGTGAAGGGGCCCATATCGAACGCGCTCACGCGTGCAAGTTCGACGGGATCCGAGCTGACCCCTGCAAATTCGGTGCTGGGGATCGTTTTGTGTGGACGCAGCTTGTGGGAATCGGCAAAGGCGGGTGCCAGCAGCAACGAGGCATTGAGCGCGGTGTCCAGAACGAAATCGCCTTCGATGGGCTTCGTCCCGCTGACGCTAATTTTTGCGTGCACCACGGGGAGGCCGGCGATGAACAATAGCGGAACGCTCTTGCCGCGGCCCGCGTACTGATAACTCGCCGGATCGTAGAGCCGGACGGTTTGCCGCGCGTAATTGATTTCCATCACCGTGCAGGCGAGGAAGTCATTGCCGAGTGTTCCCTCATACGCCCGACCCACCTGAGCGCCAAAGTCTTTTTTCGCAACTTCGCCCAGCGAGGCGAGGGTGACATCGACTCCGCTGAAATTGAGCACAACTGCTTCGAGGTCGCCAAGGCCCAATTCCGCGCGACGGTCCGGGTCGATTGTGGAACGAGGAGCAGTCGAATCCAGCTCAAACAAGCTCGGTTGGCTTCGGTTCACGGCCGTCGGCAGGAACACCAAACTATCCACGAAACGTGCAGGGATTTCGGCCGCGTTGCCGCCGCTACGGAATTGTACCGAGGCCGTCGGCTGCTGCCATCCCTCGACACTTGGGTGAACCGCCAAAGCCTTCCGAGCCCAAAGGCTTGCGCAGAGCATGAGTAAGATCGCTGCCCACTCTTTTTTTTGCCGCTTCATTTCCTTCTGCCGTCCGTTGAAGCTATCACGACGGGTACCCATCAGGGTGCGGGAGCGAGATATCCCGAGCGAGCCAGCACTTGATACTCACTGCGCTTGGCCCGCCCTGGATCTGGCTGGCTGCTGCTACTGCCGACTTCGACGGTGAGGGTGTGAAATTGGTTGTCGTGCGCCGGGACAATGCCAAGCACGTACTGGTGGCGCATGGCGGAGGCAATTTCGCGATAGATGGGAGCGAAATCCTGATCGGACTGCGGGAAATAGGCGCGCCCACCGGTCATGGTCGCGAGCGAGCGAAGCACCGCATCGGCTTGTCCGAATGCGTCGGTACTGTTGGATTTTGGATCGGGCGCTTTCCCCGATATCTTTTTCCCTCTCGGCTTTTGGCCGGACTCCCCACGCAACGGCCCGCCGAGTGCCACACAGAAAACCACCACATCCTCGCCACGCAGCTTTTGGGCGAGGGCCTCCCACCGGGCGGGCGGCGACGAATCCAACCCCGTTGTGAGAAGTACAATCTCCCGTTTGCCGGCCATCCGCGCGAGCCAATCCAACACGACTGACAGAGAGTCGTACAGCTTCAGATCTCCCGCGCCGATGGTGTATTGCGTCTTGCCTAGGGCAGCGAGCAGACTGGTTTTATCCGTTGTAAACCCAAGTGCTGCTTCTGGCCTCTCGTCGTAAGTCACGAGCGCCACCTGATCTCCCGGTGCGAGGCCTTCGACGAGGGCCGAGGCCGCGGCCAGATGCTGGTTGTGGATCAAATACACCGCAGGGCTTGTTTCGAGCAGAATGAGCACCTCGGCAGGAGTCTCTACTGGCGCAAAGAACTGAATGGGTTCATCGACGCCGTTGTCGAGAACGCGAAAGCTATTCTCTGCGAGGCCGCCGACGAAATCCCCGTGCGTGTCAAGGACGCTTGTCTCGATGGGCACGAGTTGCGTCCGGGGAGACTCGATGACGTGTTCGGACCGCGGGGCGGAGTCCTGCGCTGGGCAGGCGTGCACGTAGAACGCGGAAGCGAGCAGAGCGGCGGCGACGGATCGAAAGCCTTGTCGGGAAACCTGGCGCGGCCTACTGAATGTAGGAATCAAAGTATATGCCGTTAGAGTCCTTCCACCATCCGCTCAGCGCGAAATGGAGGTGGCGGGAGACCACCCCAGGCTGGAGCCAGCTCCAGTCGGGTGGCTGCTGGCTTGTTCGGTTACTGGAAGCTGCCTGACTTTCCCAGTTGGCAACTATTTTCTCCCACGGTATGAGATCGAGGTCCGCAGCACCGAGCCCGGAAAGCCGCTCCGGCAGGCGAGACCGCAACGGTGCGTAGTCAGAATTGGCAAGAACGCCCGCCGGGGGCGGATCGGCCGCCTGGGGGTTCAGCCGCTCGATAGCTCCTCGCAGCATCGCCTTTCGCGGCGCGGCCAGAAGCATTTGGGGTGTGACTGCCAGGTAATAGAATCTCCTCCGCTGCTGATGCGTATGTGGATCCTGATAAGGATAGGCAAGATCGAGAAACGCCTGCGGCCCAGAGGAATCCTCCGATACGATCATTGTGCTCGCTAGCGCCCGTACGACACGCAGAACGGCCTCCGGCTTCTGAATGGAAACGGCGAATAGCTGCTCGGCCGTGCCGTCATCGGCATAGGTCGTCATGGACGCGATTTCGCCCGTGAAGAGTTGGAGAGCATCGATCACGGGCATCCCGAGAAAGGCTTCGGCCGCCCTTTCCGACGCTTCCACGTGGGCGGCCTGCCCAGGGAGATTCTCGACGACAGCACTCGTAAACAACTGATATACGGCCGCCAGATTGATCCGCGAGATGGAGAAGGCCGGGGCTATCTCGACCGCCGGCTGCGTTTGAAAAGTCGCAAGGCTCGCGCCAGCCAAATCGAACGGCCCTCCGGGGGAGGCGTCGCCTAGGATGGCGCCCCGCATGCGGGTTCCCTCGCCGTCAAAACTTAGCCCGCTCCCAATCGCACGGATTCTTTCCAGATGAATCGATTTTGTGCCTGGGGAAGCGTTTCCCAAATCCGGAATACGCCCGAAAAACTCGAGCGTCGGGTCGCTGCCCACGTACTTCCGCATCTGCCCATATGCGGCAAGCCCGGTGACCGATGCGGATTCGGAATCAGTTCCACGGAAACGAGTGATGAGATCCTCAATCACTTGTTTTCGATCGGAAGTGAGGAAGTAGTTTCGCGTCTGTGCGATGTAGGATGCACCCGTGGCTGTGGCGCGCACTTCCACTGATGTTCCGCCAAAATCGTATTTCGTCACCTCCACCGGTGTTTTACTCGCGACCGTGCTCAAGGCTCGCCACTTTTGGATCAGGTCAGCCTTGCCGGTGAGGTCATATACGAGAAACGTCGCAAACGGCGACGCGGCCTTGCCCGTGGCAGAAGCCTTCTGGGCATCCGGGCTCGCGACGATGCCGAACACAACCGAATTGTCCAGCAGCGAAAAAAGGTCGGGCATAAGCAATCTCGTGATACCGTCTGGCCCTTTGGGCTCGCTCCGCTCGATCTGAGTTGTGAGGGCCGTCCACATCGGGGCAACCGCCGGGTCATGCAGGAGTTGGAGGAGATGGTTCTTCCGTTCGGCTCCCGCTATAGCCGCAGTTCCTCGCCACTCCAGATAGCACACCGTATCCGGTGACAGCCGCTCGACGATCGGTGGGGCTTGGGCAAAAAGCGATATTCCTCCCCCGAATGTAAGACAGGCCAAGAAAATCAGTCGGCAGCCATGCGGCCACACGTGGCGGGCATGCCCTCGGCATTTCAATTGGCTCCTCCTCCCCTTACCGATCCGGCTCCTTATCTGAGCGAGCGGAATGCGCTGGGTGGGCGTTCTGCTAATGGCCAGAATGCCACGGAGGAGGTGAAGGCACGCCGGAATGTCACGCGAGGTTTCGCTATGAGCTAATAACGGGAGCTATTCTCCAGAGGGCGCCGGCGGCGGAGCGGCACCTGCCGATTTCGGCGTGCTCAGATAACCCTTGATCTGATCCTTCGCTACGTCGAAGACCACGATCTCATACGGCGCACGGACACCATGCACATAGAACTGAATGGGCTCGCCTGCGGTCCTATCCTTCTTCTCAATCGTCTTGTCATCCGCAACAACGTTGAGCGTGTACTGGTATTTCTTTGGATCCGTCTTTTTGAGCTGCACTTGAATCGGGCCGACGTGCTCGAGGCCTTTTTTAGACTTATTGAGTGAGAATTCGAAGATGTCGCGCTCACCCAGTCTCTTCAGCTCCTCTACTTCGTCATGGTTGCGAGCGATCAGACCGCTCTGCACACCCAGGTCCCCCTTCATGGTCTGCATCTGGGTCTTTGTGGCTGCCAAATCCGCTTTCGTCGCATTGAGATCGGTTTGCGTCCCGTTCAGCTGCGTGCTCATCTGTCCGAATTTCGCGGTCGTATCGGCCTGCACCGCTCCGATCTGCTCACGCAGTTGCGCATCGCTCTTTTGCTGCTCCGTTTTGACGCTTTGCGCGAGACCCCGCGCGCGAGCCAGCTCATCCTGGGTCAGACCGAGCTTTTGCGAGGTGACGTCGAGCTGCCCTTTCAAATCAGCAATGCGCGAATTCGTCTTGTCGATCTCTGCGACCATCGCCTGCGTTTTCTTATTTGCGTCTTCCTGGCTCTTGCGCAAGGCTTCCCGCTGCTCGTAATTGGCATAGAGCAGGTAGCCCACCAGCGCAAAGGCCACAACGAAGAGTATGGTCACCCACCGTGGCAGCGCCGTCGCTTCGACCGCAGGGGTCTCGGAAGGTATACTCGGGGTCGAACTCATCAATCCTCCTTAAAGAGCGGGCCGCAGCCGCGCTCGAATTGGCCGGATTATCTCCGAGCCGAGCCGCGAAGTCTATCGCCTCGCAGCAGGCGTGTTTCCATGGCGTTGGGGCCAGTAGGCCTCAATCGAGGTGGTCAGGCCACCCCTCGGCGTGAACTCTCCCGTCACGCGGCACCAGGCGGGCTTGACCGCTGCCACGATGTCGCGCAGGATCCGGTTGACTGCGTTTTCATAAAAGATTCCGAGATTGCGGTAGGCTAGTAGATACATCTTAAAGGCCTTCAACTCCAAACATTGCTTCCGCGGCTCGTATTGGATCGTAACTACGCCGTAGTCGGGCAGGCCGGTCTTTGGGCAGATAGACGTGTATTCCGGTACGCGGATCGTGATCTGGTAGCCTGGGAACTGATTCGGCCAGGTTTCGATCTTTGGCAGGTGGGTATCGATTCCCGCGCGCGCATGGGCAGATGTATACCCGTTCATTTCCTTCCCTTCCAAAACTATTATGGCACGGCATACCCTCTCCCGGTGTTCTTGCTGTGCCCGATGGTTTTGGCTATGCTAACGCGTTTCTCGGAGATAGGCAGGGAATGATCTGTCCTCAATGCCGCAGTGCAGACTGTTTTCGATCTCACCGAAGCGGAGTTATCGATTTCCTTGGAACCATCGCTGGCTTAAGACCGTGGCGGTGCCACACCTGCGACTTCCGGTTTTATGCCTGGCGCGTAGCAGTCTCTTTCGCGGGATATGCCCACTGCCGGCGCTGCGGAAATTTCGATCTCGAGCGCATTTCCCGCGAGCGGGTTGGGGCGGGTGCTCGGACGTTTCTACAGCGTGGCCTCGGCTTTCCCGCGTATCGATGTGATCCCTGCCGAGAAAAGTTCTTCAGTCTGCGCCCACGCCGCCGCATTCTTCCGTCAATGGTTTCCCGTGCTCAGCAGAAAGCCGTCCATTCGGGATGAACAAGCCCGAGCAAGACGTAGAATCGAAAACGGGGACAAAACGAGAGAGGCTACTCGCCGGTGGGAGATTGCACGACTGCCGGATCGGGTCCACTTAAGGAGACAAGCAAGCGGCGGAGCTTCGCGCGATCTTCGAGCCCCATCGCAACGGTCTCAAAACCGGCCTGATGCGAACGCACGTAGCGCACCACTGCCCGCATGTTGATGGAGCGCAGTCCAGCCGGAATCTTCAGCGTCGCTTCGGTGCCCACAGCGAGCTGAATGTCGCCGCTCAGCAGTCCTCCCTCTAGGCTTAGGACGCTGATCGCTGACGCATACTTTCCTCGCTGCGAGGTGACGACGGCGGGTACGTTGCGTGCCAGCCGAATCCGCCGGTATCTGCGATGCCGGACGACATCGCGATCAGGGATCGGATCGAGGGGAGCCAGCGCCATGGCTTTCGTGTCGAGGCCCGATTTCGGTAGAAACGCCTGAATCCACTCGGGGTCCAGTTTCATGAGCGCCTGTGCGGCGGCCACGCGGATTTCTTCTGGATAAGCCCACCCAAAGGCCTTGCGGGCTTCCACAAACTGCCGCAAGTGCCCGCCGGCCGATGAGGCGCGCATCCGCCCTAATGCTTCGATGGCTTTCACGCGCAAGTACTCGGCGCCCTCTGGCAGGATCTCCCCCTCCGCCAAGCGCAACAGCTTGGCTGCCGTTGTCGGGTCACCGCACATCCCGATCTCATCCAGCGCCTGCGGCAGAGCGTCCGGATCGAGCTTCTCTATCATGGTTGACAGCAGCTGACCTCGTTCCGGTGCGCCAGCAATCGAAAGCTGGCGCACGATGGCGTCGTGAAAGCCGCGTCCACCATGCCGCAAGCGCTCCGGCAGCACGTCCTCGACGCCGCTCGGGTCGAGCCGGCTCAGAAGGCCAACCACCGTAGCTGCCTTGGCCGGCGGCTCGGACTTCAGCACTTCCTTCAAA
>Ga0187777_10002550_pt1 | contig 11618 bp, 8 predicted proteins | sample 1015_Q2_SP5_10_M_FD_132416 | JGI IMG/M metagenome (GOLD analysis project Ga0187777, IMG submission 132416) | Tropical peat soil microbial communities from peatlands in Department of Meta, Colombia - 1015_Q2_SP5_10_MG | ecosystem: Environmental > Terrestrial > Soil > Wetlands > Peat | place...
CGCTGACTCTCCGTCAGCCCATCTACTGCGATCAAATCGCCGAGCGGGAGTACTCGATTGAAGGCACACCGGCCGACGCCATGATTGTGGCCTTCCACACCCTGCTCAAAGAGAAACCCGACATCGCCCTATCGGGTATCAATCGCGGTGGAAACGTAGGCGAAAACATCTACTATTCCGGCACAGTCGGCGCGGCTATGGAAGCGGCCATCAACCGGATCCCCGCCGTCGCTGTGTCAGTCGTATACCGCGGGCGCGAATACAACTTTGAACTCGCTGCAAAATTCATGCATTCGCTCGTGCCCTTGGTTCTGCGCGAAGGTCTCCCCGAGGGAGTGCTGCTGAACGTCAATGTACCGCAGGACTGGAGCGGAGAGGTGCGGATCACGCGCCAGTCGTCGAAGATCACGCGCAACGTTTTGGTGCCGGGATCGGATCCGCGAGGACGCCGCTATTTCTGGCTGAGTGAGCAGCAGTTCATCGAAGGGATTGAACCGGACACTGACCACGCTGCGATTCGTGACCGCGCCGTTTCCATCACCCCACTGGAAATCGATCACACCCACGCTCGATCGCTTGAGCATCTTTCGCACTGGCGGAAACTTCTCGAAGAATCCGCCTCTGAGCCCCAGCCGAAAGCCCGCTGAAAAGACGCTTTTGGCATGTGTTATTTTAGCCTTCCTATGTTGGCAGGTTTCTGGCGTCGGGCGATCGGCTGATGGCAAAAAAAGCGGCGGCAGTGAAATCCGGAGAACTAACGACCGAGCAGATCTTCGCACCCGGCGGTCTGCTCGCACGGCAGCATCCGGGGTATGAATTCCGCCCTGCCCAGTTGGCCATGGCGAAGATCGCCGACGAGGCATTCCGAAAGCACCAACACGTCGTGATTGAGGCGGGCACGGGCACGGGCAAGACGCTGGCGTACCTGATTCCGGCGATTCGGAGCGGACGCCGCGTGGTCGTCTCCACTGCGACCAAATCTCTTCAGGAACAGCTGTTTCAGAAAGACGTCCCTTTTCTCCAGAGGCACTTCGCGCCGCATCTGAAAGCGGCTCTGATGAAAGGCCGAGCCAATTTTCTCTGTCGGCAAAAGGTTCACCAGATGAGTGGCCAGCCTGTGCTGAAAGGGATCGACGAGATCGACTGGTTCGCGCAGATCCGCGATTGGGAGAGGTTGACCCTCACGGGTGACCGTAGTGAACTTACCTTCCTTCCCGACGATGCCGAGCTATGGAACCGTATCGATGCGCGCAGCGACCTGTGCACCGGCCAGAAGTGCTCCGAGTTCCAGCGCTGCTTCATTACCGCTATGCATCAGCGCGCACACGAAGCCGATCTGATCATCGTCAATCACCATCTCTTCTTTGCCGACCTAGCCATTCGCCAGGACGATTTCGGATCGATTCTGCCCGAATACTCGGCTGTCGTCTTTGACGAGGCACACGAGATCGAAGACGTCGCCAGCGACTATTTCGGCCGCCAGCTATCGAGCTACCGTTTCGAAGAGCTCGGGCGCGACATTGAGCACACCCTTCGTCTCGAGCAAATCGAAGCCGCGCCCGTCCGGCGGCAACTCAATTGGTTTCGCGAACGCGCCCGCAGCTTCTTCGAGCGATTTTCCGAACGCGAAGGCCGCCATCCCTTCGGAACATTGGAAAGAAATCAGTTTCTTGAGCAGAATCGCGAGCCGTATGACGAATTGGCTGCTGTTTTGAAGGGAGTGGAAACTGAGCTGGCGGCTCTCACGCCGAAGCCGGAAGAAGTGGTGGCTCTGGCGCGGCGCGCCGCGGAGATGCGGCGGGAACTCGCCTTTCTGATTGAAAGCGAGGAGAAAAGCTACGTCTATTGGTACGAACGGCGCGGCCGGAGCATTTTTCTCGCCGCGACTCCGATCGATGTCAGCCAAATTCTGCGGGCGCAGCTTTTCGACCGCTTTGATACCGTGATCCTGGCCTCCGCGACGCTCGCCGTCGGTGGCCGATTCGACTATTTGAAACAGCGTCTCGGCGTGCTGCCGAGTGAGGAAGAGATCCTTCCACAGGAATTCGATTACTCGACCCAGGCACTGCTTTACCTGCCGCCCGGCTTGCCCGACGTCCGCCATCCCTCCTTTGCCGAGCGAGCGGCGGACGAAATTGTGCGTTTACTTGAAATCTCCCAAGGCCGCGCGTTTGTTCTCTCGACGAGCCATACGCAAATGAAGGATCTTTTCGAGCGCGTTTCCACTCGAGTCAGCTTTCCACTTCTGCGGCAGGGCACGGCCCCGCGTTCGATCTTGCTCGAGCGCTTCCGCACTACGCCGCATGCGGTGCTGTTCGCCACCGCCAGCTTCTGGCAAGGCGTCGACGTGCCCGGCGCACAACTATCATGCGTGATCGTCGACAAACTGCCATTTGCCGTCCCGAGCGATCCAATCGTTGCTGCGCGCGTTCGCGCGTTGATTGAGGACGGCCACAACGCGTTCTCGGAATATCAAGTCCCGGAAGCGGTCCTGGCGCTGAAGCAGGGCTTTGGCCGTCTGATCCGCTCGAAAACCGACCGCGGCGTCCTCTCGATTCTCGACAACCGGATCCAGCGCATGCAGTATGGTAAGATTTTTCTCGAGTCCTTACCCGAGTACAAAACCACACGGGACATCACGGAAGTCGCGCGCTTTATGGAGACATAGTCCGGGAACGCGCGGTGTGTTGTGGGAAGAAAGCTCATGTACGAAATCAGCGTGGATGCAACGTTTGCTGCGGCTCACAACCTCCGCGACTACTATGGCAAATGCGAAGACCTGCACGGCCACAACTACAAAGTGCGCGTGGTCGTCGAGGGTCCAGAGCTCGATTCCACAGGATTGCTCTACGATTTCGTTCATCTCAAACAGGTGATTCAAAGCGTGATTCAATCTCTCGACCACAAGTATCTGAACGAGCTGGCGCCTTTCGACACGCTGAATCCTTCGGCGGAAAACATTGCGCGGCACATCTACAATGAGACGGCCAAGCGCCTTCGCCCATCGCCCAACGCCGCGCGCGTTCGAGACGTCACCATCTGGGAGACGGACACGAGCGCGGCAACCTACCGGGCCTAAACCCCTGCCTCATTCGCCCGCACCGACGCTATCGCCTATCGGGTGCAGTTGCGCCATAATATGGCTGCCATCGTTTGGGGGGAGTCCTTTTTTGAGAAATCGGAGGTGTCGCCATATGAATGTATGGATGCGCAGGTGGGCAGCGCTGGTGATGTGTCTTGCATTCGCTGCTGTCGCTCGAGCCCAAAGCGCCAGCGTTGCGGGCCAGGTCCTAGATCGCGACGGCAAACCCTGGCCGGACGTTACGATCACGATCAAGAGTGAGTCTGGACGCAGCTTTACGCTCAAAACGGACAAGGATGGCAAGTTCAATCAAATCGGATTGAGTCCGGGCCTCTATACGGCGATCTTCAGCAAACCGCCCGAGCTCGCCAGCTACACCGTACAACACCAGGTTTCCTCCGGCGAACCGGTCGATTTCTCGGTCAATTTCAAGCTGCTTGTTGCGCAACAGGGACCCAGCGCGGAAGATCAGAAAAAACGAGAAGAGGCCCAGAATCAATTCAAGAACATGAAGGCGCACGTGGATGCCGGAATCGCGGCACTCGCGGATGCCGATGATCTCCGCAAGCAATTGAAGACGGCCACGGCCGATCAGAAATCCGGCCTTCAGGACAAAATCAACACGGACTATCAAACCGCCATCAGTGAGTTGCAGCAGGCCGAGCAGGGAGTCGGCGCCAAGGACACCAAGAACCATGCCGTCATTCTGTCGAATTTGGCCATTGCCAACAACCTCGCGGGCCACTACGACGACAGTATCGGTGCCTACCAGAAAGCGATTGACCTGAACCCCCAGGCGGGATATTACGCCGGGCTCAGTCAGGCACTAGCGAATTCCGTCTCGACGCAAACCGATCCTGCTGTGGTCTCGGCCAAAATTGCGGAAGCTGGATCAAATTGTGACAAAGCCGCGGCGCTCGATCCCACCCCGGCGAACACCGCCCGCTGCTGGAAGAACATCGGGATCGTTTTGACGAACAAGGGGGACCTCAAGAACGCCATTGCCCCGCTGGTGAAAGCGACCCAATCCGATCCCAAGGACGCGCAGGCCTGGTATCTGCTGGGAAGTGCCTATACGGGCACGATTGACACCAAGCAGGAAGGCGACAAGATGACCTATGTCATCCCGCCGGGCACGTCCGATGCGTATCAGAAGTGCATCGACGCGGACCCCAATGGGCCGTACGCCCCGCAATGCAAGTCCATGCTCGACAGCCTGGCACAGATGGCGGGGGGCGAGGCCACAACGGTCGGCGCAAGGCCGAAGGCGACAAAGAAAAAATAACCACGGGTCGATCGACGATTTTTTCGCCGCCCACTTCGCCTCTCGACCAACCGCGAGGACAATGCTATTCTCTCTTCGCTTCATCACGAGGTTTCCGTGGCAGAAGTGACTTCCGGTCATCCCGACGTGCAACGGCGACGCAGTGAACGAATCTCAAAATCTCTTCCTCTGATTGTTCGCGGGATCGATCTTCTGGGTCAGCCGTTCGAAGAACGCACTTCCACCGTGACCCTCAACCTTCACGGCTGCCGCTATGTATCGAAGCATCACCTGCCCAAGAATACGTGGGTTACCTTGGAGGTTCCCCAAGAGCCCCGACGCCGCCACGTACGCGCCCGCGTCGCCTGGATTCAGCGGCCGCACTCGGTTCGCGAGTTTTTCCAGATCGCCGTGGAACTGGAAAGCCCGGCCAACATTTGGAATATCACGCCTCCTCCCATCAGCTGGGAGTCCAGTGAGACTCCCGTCGATCCAGCGGTGGAAGGGCTGGGGGAAGTCGAGCCGCGAAATCGCGACCTCGCAATCGCCTTGGAAAAGACCAATTCGACGGAGAAATTTGGGCCCAACATGAGCAACGAGCCGTTTGAAACCTCGTCCGTACAACCTCCCCAAGCTTCCGTCGACAGCCCCTTATTGCTTCAATGGAGCGCTGAATTCGAGCGCCGAGCCGCAGCAGCCGCCAGCACAGCCGCGGCGCACGCTGTAGAACAGATTGAGCGGGCCATGGAAGACTTCACCCGTTTGGAGAAGGGGATCCGCGAGGACTTCTCCACGCAAACGGCGGCCACCGAGCAGGCCTTGCTCGAATCGCTCAAAACGGAGCTGGAAAGAGGCCTTCAGCAGGCTCGTGATCACCTCGGCGATCTCGATCGAAGCGCTCAGGCACTCCATCGAGAGTACGAAGCGGCGGTTGAGCGAATGGGCCGACTGTCGGATGTCGGAAGTTGGCGCGAGCGTCTCGAATCGGAGATGGCGATTGCTCAGGCGCAGTGGAATGAACTTCTGCAGTCTTCGCTCGATAGCAACATCGGGCGGTTGGTAGAGAATTTATCGAGACGTTCCCAGGAACTGCTTCAACTGGCCGAGCAAAACATCTCGGACCGCTTTGCTGAGCTGCGCCAGCCTTTGTTACAAATGTCTTCGGAAGCGCACGAGACACTTTCCTCAGCGCGTGCTGCACTTCGGGAGGAGCTCGTGCGCGCGAATTCCTCCCTGAGCGAAATCGAGCATGCCACGGCGCGAATGAAGGAATACTCGGCGCGGCTCGAGACCACGAGCCATGACACGCTTGATGAATTGCACAGACGGCTGGAAAACATCGTGGAAGCGCAGACAGATGAAATGAACAGCCGCGCCGAGCACCTTGTCACCGACGTGTCGCAGCGCCTGTCGCCGTTGCTGAGTTCTTTGAGCCAGCAAGCGGCCGAGCGCACCATCACAGAGATCGACTCCCGACTTGCGCCGCAGCTTGCGCAAGCCTCTGAATTGATTCACGGACTCGCTTCGCGGGGAACCGAGGCGGACGAAAGTCTGCGTCTTCACCGCGAGCGCCTGCGTCAAGCATCGGAGACCAACCTTCGCGAAGCCGCTGCGCAAACTGCGGCAGCGCTCTCAGGTCTGCGCGGCGATTTTGAGTCCGTGCGAACCGAAGCTTTCGCGAAATGGAGCGAAGAGTTGGATGCCAGCACCGTGCGTGCCTCGAACGCGGCCGCTGAATCGATCGAGCGCTCCTCGGAGTGGTTCCAGCAGGAAACTCGTACGAGGTTGCAGGTCATGGCCGAGCAGACGATCGGATCGGCCGCGAGCAGCTTCGAAGAGAAGACCGCTGATGCTGTTCGCCGGTTGGAAACGCTCCTGGAGGAGCAGTCTTTGGGTCGCGTTACCGAGATTCGCCAGCATTTGGATGGCATCGCCAGCGAAATCACGGGCCGCACGAGGTCCGAACTCGACCGAGCGGGTGAAGCGGCAGCTGCGTCCTTCGGCCAGGTTCTTCGTCAGGTATCGGATGAGCAAACGGAAAATTTTTCAACCGCAAGCCGCACCACGCTCGCCGAGCGGGGACGGGCACTGGAAACCGTGGCGGCGGAGCTCCTTCAGAATCTCGAAGCTAATGCGCAAGCGTCGATCGAGCAGTTCCGCGCGCGCATGGCTTCGCAGCTGGAAGGGAGCATTGCCGAGGGCCGAATTGCTTTGGCCGCCGAGTTCGCCTCGGCACTGAGCGCCCATTGCGCCGAGCGTGAGGCACATGAGCGCCGTTGGGCCGATGATCTCCAGCGCATCAGCGACGAGACCGTCGCAAGGCACCAAGACCGACTGCAGAACGCCAGCGATTCCTGGGTGGTGTCCTCGCTGCGGCGGCTCAACGAGCACGGACAATCTGCTATCGAATCGCTGATGCATTCGGCCGATGAAACGGTGCGTGAATCGTGCGCCAAGCTGTTCCAAGGGCTTTCGCAAATGCTGCGGGAGCGCCCGGCCCATCTCAGCGCACACTTCCCTCCAGGCGCTGCCGAACAGCCGCCTTCCGCCCACAGCGAATCGGTCACCGGAGCGAACGCCTGAGCGTACGAGCTCACTCGATGCCCACAATCTCCCTGACCGCGTTTGCGACGTAAGCGATCTGCTCTGAGGTTAATCCTGGATGGATGGGCAGGCCGATCACCCGTTCACATGCGCGTTCGGCGTGGGGAAACGTTCCGGGCGGGCAACCGAGGGATGAATACGCTGGCTGTAGATGGACGGGCCGCGGGTAGTGAATCACGGTTTCAATACCTCGTGCGGCGAGCTGCGCGACCACCTTGTTACGGTTCGCTGTGTAAATCACGAACTGATGGTAGACGCCTTCGTCTCTCGGCGCGTCTACCGGCAGCTCAAGGCGCGCTCCGGCGAGCAGCCGGCGGTAGTCTCGTGCGATTTGCTGCCGCTTAGCTGTCCATCGGTAGAGATGACGCAACTTCACCCTCAGCACGGCTCCCTGAAATCCGTGCATGCGGTAGTTATAGCCCACGAACTCATGCTCGTATCGTGCTGTCTGGCCATGCGAACGGGCCGCCCGCGCAAACTTGGCGATCTGGTCGTCATTGGTCGTGATCGCACCTGCTTCTCCGTACGCCGCCAGATTCTTGGTTGGATAAAAGCTGAAAGCTGCGAGTGTCCCAAGTCCACCGACGCGACGCCCTCGGTAGCGCGCGCCATGAGCCTGAGCCGCGTCTTCTAGGATGCGGAGGTTGTGACGCTCGGCAATCTCGCCGATGGCATCCATGTCCGCCGGGCGCCCGTAGAGATGTACCGGCAGGATCGCTCGCGTACGTTCGGTGATAGCACGCTCGATCAACTTCGGATCGAGATTCGCCGTCGTCGGGTCAATGTCCACAAAAATGGGCACGGCCCCGCAGTAACTGATGGCCTCTGCCGTGGCGAGGAACGTATTCGGAGTCGTTATGACTTCGTCGTCCGGCTGCACCCCCAGCGCCAGCAGTCCCAGGTGCAGCGCCGCTGTTCCGTTCGCCAGCGCGACGCAATGCTTCGTTCCGCAAAAGTCGGCAAATTCCCGCTCGAAGGCCTCCACTTCCGTTCCCAGGATGAATGAGGCGTTTGTGCAGACGCGCTCAAGCGCTGGAAGAATCTCTCCGCGCAGTTCCTCGAATTCCGCCTTCAGATCCAGAACCGGAACGTTCATCCCAACAGACCCCTCGTGCTCGAAAAACTCTACTGTACGGTACCCTTCGGCGACAAGCCTGCGTTCGAACGTGCCGCCTTGCCGAGCATTGATTCCTAGAGCAAGTACTTGCCCTTTGCTCACAAAGTTTTTCGGGTCTTCTGCGATCGATAGCCTATGATAGGGCGCGCGCATTCGGCAGCCGAACGCGCCCGAGGCGAAGGGGGGATGGATGAATTGGTTAACTAGTGGGATTTTGCTTGTTAGTGACTTTCGAACCCAATGCCTATGCCCGAAAACCCCAAATCTAAGCGTCGTTACCAGCGCATTCCCACGCCCAAGGGCCTCTGGGTCGCCTGGCAATATAACAACAGTCAAGATGTTTCGCGGGTTCGCGACCTGAACGTCGGAGGCCTGTTTATCGCCACTCCCATTGCTCTTCCGGAGGGAGCTATCGTCCAAGTTCTTCTCTCCGTTCCAGAGGGGGAGATAAAAGGCCAGGCCGTCGTGCGTAACGTGACGCCGGGCGAGGGCATAGGCGTTGAGTTCAAGGACCTCCCACCACAGGACGCCGATCGCCTCGAAAGGCTCGTGACGCGCCTTCTACGCGCGATCCCGGGTGAGCCGGCCTAGAAGGGTGGTTCAGGTCTCGTAGAACCTTCCGGGCCTTCGCTTATTTACGGCCGAGCCTGAACTGAGCTATTGTGTCCAAGAAGCCTCCGGTAAGGAGTCCTCAATGAGCGATGACTTTGTTCCTGGCCAGCGGTTGGGAGATTACGAAATCCTGAGCGTGCTCGGCTCAGGCGGCATGGGCAGAGTTTACAAGGTCCGCAACGTCATCTCCGACCGCGTGGAGGCGATGAAGGTCCTTCTCGCCAATCTCGCCGACCAAAAGGAGTTGGCGGACCGCTTCTTGCGTGAGATCAAGCTTTTGGCGGCGCTGCATCATGGGAACATTGCTTCTCTCTACTCTGCGCTTACGCTAGACAACCGCTTGGTGATGTTGATGGAGTACGTCGAAGGCGTCACTCTGCTGTCGCACTTGCAGTCTGCTCCGATTTCGGCCGCCGACGCAATCAGCTACTCCGAGCAGATCCTGTCCGCTCTCGGTTACGCCCACCAGATGAACGTGATTCATCGCGACGTAAAGCCCAGCAATATGATGCTTTCTCCCCAAAAAGTGGTGAAGCTGATGGACTTTGGCATCGCTCGCCCGAACAACGAAGTCGGCATGACTCTGACCGGCACGACCCTGGGGTCTTTGAATTACATGTCGCCCGAGCAGGTCAGGGGCGCGGAGGTGGACGCCCGCTCGGATGTGTATTCTTTTGGGGTCTCGCTTTACGAGATGGTCACCGGACAGCTTCCGTTCCAAGGAAACAGCAACTACTCGGTAATGTCCGCACACATACAGCAGATACCTCCTCCTCCGATTACCATCCGACCCGATTTACCGAAGGGATTGAACGAAATCATCCTGATGTCCATGGCCAAGGATCCCCAGGACCGCTTCCAAACAGCGGAAGCATTCGCAAACGCGCTGAAGACGGTTGTAAGCGGACCCACCGCATCTGCGAAAGGTCCGGCCACGAGCCAAGCCGTGGCGAGTGCGATTCCGGCGGGTGCGCCCGCCGCGGTGCGGCCCGCCAGCACCGTCCCTACGCAGCCCGTAACCGTCGCCGCTCGGGCCACCGGAGCATCGCCATCACCCGCCCCGGCACGCGGCCATCGAGGACTTTACATGGCGCTCGGTGGATTGCTGGTCGTGGCAGTTCTTGTTGCGGCAAGCCTGTATGTGCCGCACCGGATTCGGACCCATGCGAGCTCAGCCACCCCACCCGCGCCCCCTGTCCAGTCCGCAGCACCGCCAGTTCCCCCTGCGCCCGCAGATGTTTCCGTAGAGCCCTCGGCCCCTGCTTCTGCTGCGGCGCCCGTGCCTGCAGCTCCTCCCCGGGCGGCTGCTGCTCCCCATGCCCAGGCTGCCCAGCCGCAACAACAGGACTCAGCGGCTGCGCAAGCCCAAGAAGAAGCGGCACGGCAGGCTCAAGAAGAAGCAGACCGAAAAGCTGCCGAACTAAAGGAAGTAGCACAGCAAACCGATCAACTCGACGCTCGCGCCGCCGCGATTTCGCAAAGCCTCGACAACCTGCGTCACCAGCAGGCTGCCCAGGGATATGGCTTGCGCGGCGACATGGCCGCCGCCGAACAACTCATGAAGACCAATCTCTCAAGAGCCCAATCGGCGCTGGACCAAGGAGATGCCGCGAAAGCAAAGGAGTATCTGACGATTGCGGAGTCGCAGGCTGAGAAACTGGAGGGTTTTCTCGGCCGCTAGCGCTTTCTTCTCCTAGCTGCCGCTAGATGTGAGTCAGTGTTCCGGTAATCTTTGTTCGCCGCAAGGCCCATCCGAACACCACAAAAGACAGCGGTATCAGTACGGCTGCGAACACGAGCAGCGCCAGAAGCGAACGCCACAGCTCCCCCCACCCGGCTCCCCCGAGCAGTGCCGCGCGCATTCCTTCCAGCGCATAGGTGACGGGAATTAGGCGAGCGAGCAACCGTAAGGGGGTGGGCAGCACCGCGACCGGATACATCATTCCTCCGACCAAACCAGAAATACCCAGCACCACCCACTTTGCTGGATTTCCTCGTTTGAAAAGGATTTGATAACTCGCGGACAGAATGCCGAGTCCCAGAAAAGCCAGAATCGAAGCGGCCAGAATTAGCAATGCACCGGGCCAGTTGGCACGGCTGGGCATAAATCCGAAGAACAGCGCACCCCATCCCAGATAGACGCACGTGCGCAACGCCAGGGCCACGAACGGATACGCGGCCGATCCTAGCAGGATCACCCGGAGAGGAGTCTGTGTAACGAGCAAGGCCTCGAGTGTGCGGTTTTGCCGTGCCTCTTCAATGCTGGAATCGAAAGCGCCCAGCGCGAGGCTCAGGTAGTCAAAAAATGCAAATCCGACCAGTGCAAATGCAAAGTAGTTGCTTCCAGCGGGCAACAGTTGTTCGAGTTCCGGGCTCTCCACAAATCTCGATAAATAAAAAAACGTCGCGACCCCAAACAGGGCGTCAATCGTTTCAAGAACGAGTGCACCGCGATACCCGCGCGCAATCGCGAAATCGCGCTGGAAGAAGGCGATGATTTTTCGGAATGTGCCGATGGAACTCACCCGATCTCCACCGCCGCGGATGAGCGCGTCAGGCGCGCGACGGCCTCCTCGAACGTTCGAGCACCCGTGGCAACGCCTAGGCGAGCCGGCGAATCATACGCAGCCAATTTTCCATGATCGAGCACCAGCACTCGGTCGGCGACCGCTTCGACCTCGCTCAGCGCGTGCGAAGCGAAAAGCAGCGTCGTCCCCCGCCGGCGGACGAGCTCATCCTTCAGTAGCCGGCGAAAATCTGCGGCCGCGGGCGGGTCGAGGCTGCGCGTCGGCTCATCCAGAAGCAATACAGCGGGCCCGTGCAACAGCGCGCGTGCCAGGCCGAGGCGATGCGTCATGCCGGTCGAAAAAGTTCGTACCTGCCGGTCGATTTCACCGGGGATCCCCATCCACTCGGTGACTGTCCGAATTCGCTCGCGA
>Ga0187777_10002551_pt1 | contig 11615 bp, 9 predicted proteins | sample 1015_Q2_SP5_10_M_FD_132416 | JGI IMG/M metagenome (GOLD analysis project Ga0187777, IMG submission 132416) | Tropical peat soil microbial communities from peatlands in Department of Meta, Colombia - 1015_Q2_SP5_10_MG | ecosystem: Environmental > Terrestrial > Soil > Wetlands > Peat | place...
ACGCCCTGATCGACCAACCGCCGAATGCGCTCTAACTGCACCGGCGCAACGATGGCGCCAATATCAATGGCTTTATCGAGTGGAGGTCCGGCGCGCAGCGTGTTCATACGCTCGCGAACTCTCTCTATCAACGCCTCTGCAATGCTTTCCTGCATCAGCAGACGCGAACCGGCGCAGCAGACTTGCCCCTGGTTGAACCAGATGCCGTCAACCAAACCTTCCACTGCACTGTCGAGGTCTGCATCTTCAAAAACGATGAATGGCGATTTTCCACCAAGCTCGAGTGAAAGGCGCTTGTGACTGGAGGCGGTCGCAGAGCGAATAGCGCGTCCCACTTCGGTTGAACCGGTGAAGGCAATCTTGTCTACATCCGGGTGCTTCACCAGAGCTTCACCGGTTGATCCATCTCCGGTGACGATGTTGACCACTCCCTGCGGCAATTCAATTTCGGTACAAATCTCAGCAAACGCCAGCGCCGTCAGAGGAGTGAACTCCGCTGGCTTCAAAACCACGGTATTGCCGGTAGCCAGTGCAGGAGCAATCTTCCACGCCAGCATGAGCAACGGAAAATTCCATGGGATGATCTGCCCCACAACGCCGCAAGCCGTGTACCCAGGAAATTCCGAGTCGAGCAGCTGCGCCCATCCGGCATGGTGGTAAAAATGTCGCGCCACTAGCGGAATATCGATATCGCGGCTCTCGCGGATCGGCTTGCCATTGTCCATGGTTTCAAGGACCGCCAGGCGCCGCGAATGTCGTTGGACCGCTCGCGCCATAGCGTATAAATAACGGGCACGCGCATGCGGGATCAGCGATTGCCATGCAGGGAGCGCCTTTCGCGCGGCTTTGACTGCGGCATCGATGTCCGCCGCTGATCCCTGCGAAACGGTTGCGATCTTTTCGCCTGTTGCCGGATCAACCGTATCGAAGAAAACACCGTCGATAGGATCACGCCATGCACCGTCAATGAAGTGGCCAAATCGCCGTCCATGCCGGTCCAGCCAAACCAGCGCCTCTTTCGGGTCCTCCGGCGCAGGCCCGTATTCCATGCTTACGAATTTTTCAGCGATGCTCATCGTCGATTTAGCGATTACGCGATCGGCTGCCGGTAGTCCGCCGAATACCGCCCGGTCGCATGATGCTCCAGTTGTCGCTCAATGTCGTTCAGCAATCCACTGGCCCCGAACCGGAACAACTCCGCTTTCATCCATGGCGTTCCCAATTCCTCTTTCATCAGCGCCAGCCACTCGAGCGACTGCTTGGCTGTGCGAATGCCTCCGGCTGGCTTAAAACCCACCGCCATTCCAGTCTCGTGCGCATATTCGCGAATGGCCCGCGTCATCACCAAACTGACCGGTAGAGTTGCGTTAACACCCTCCTTCCCAGTCGAGGTTTTAATGAAGTCCGCTCCTGCCATCATCGCCACCAAGCTGGCGCGAGCCACATTTCGCAGCGTGAGCAAATCCCCAGTCCCGAGGATCACTTTCATATGGACGCTGCCGCAGGCCTGGCGAAATTCGGCAATCTCATCGTAGAGCGCTTCCCACTTCCCGCCGAAAACCAGCGCCCGAGTGATGACGGTGTCGATCTCCTGCGCTCCCGCCGCAACCGAGCGACGAATCTCCGCAACTCGTTCCTCAAAGGGGCTAAGCCCCGCCGGAAATCCGGTAGACACTGCCGCAACTCGAATGTCGGTCCCTTCCAGAGCACGCCGCGCGGTTTCGATAAACCGATGATAGATGCAAACTGCAGCCACCTTGATATTGAGTTCCTCAATTTTCAACAGCTTCACCAATTCATGCTGAATGGGCTGGCGAGCCTTGGCGCAAAGCCGGCGCACGCGTTCGTCGGTATCGTCACCGGAAAGCGTAGTCAGATCCATGCAGGTGATCGCGCGCAGTAACCACGCTGCCTGCCATTCTTTCTTCACCGTCCGGCGCGCCACGTGTGTTTGCGCCCGCCGCTCCACCGCGCTGGTGTTCACTCGCGCTTGCCTCATCCATTCGAGATTCAAAGGAATGCCGCGATTCGGCAGTAGCGAGTGTCCCGAAAGCGTCGCAATCGGCGCCTCCGAAACCGAAGCTGGTGGGAATCTATCGGGCGCGGCGGATACCTGCTCCTTAACTCCAAACCGCCTTATTGCGTCGCGAGGCATGATTTGCATTGTACGGCAGTTCCCTAGCAAATCGTACCTTTCGCCCTTGACACCCTTTCTGCCGCGAGGCTAGGCTACGTTGCCACTCGATTTCCGGAGAGAACGATCCTGAAGCGGCTCCAAGCACGAATTCTGCTCACTTGCACGCTGATTGCAATTGTCGTGCTGCCCCTTTCTGCGGCACCAAAGAAAATCATCTTCGATACCGATCCCGGCACCGATGACGCTATGGCTCTCATGCTGGCGCTAAATTCGCCGGAATTGGACGTCCGCGCCGTGACCGTGGTCCCCGGGAACGTTGTGGCGGCACAAGGTCTCGACAACGCCCTTCGCATGATGTCGCTGGCCAACCGCTGCGACATCCCAGTGGCCGCCGGGGCGCAGCATCCGCTATTCCAGAAACTGACGACCGCTGAGCTCTGGCATGGCAAGAATGGTCTGGCAAACATTGAGCTGCCACCCAGCAAATGCAAAGTCGATTCACGTTGGGCTCCCGACCTGATCATCCAGATGGTCCACGCTGTGCCGCATGAAATCACACTCGTGCCCGTTGGCCCGCTGACCAACATCGCGCTCGCGGTGGAAAAAGATCCTTCGATCGTTCCGCTGGTGAAAGAAGTTGTCCTTATGGGCGGCTCGATTTCCGGTGGCAATGTGAACGCCGCCGCGGAAGCCAACATCGCCAATGATCCGGAAGCCGCGCAAATTGTCTTCCAGGCCGGTTGGCCGCTCACCATGGTCGGGCTCGACGTCTCCAATAAGACTCTGTTCACCCAGAAGCATCTCGATCAGTTAGGCAATACCCACGGTCCGATCAATGATTTTATTTATCAGGTCGCAAAGTTTCTTATTGATCTCTCGGCAAAATACGGCTTCTCCGGCACGGCGATGTACGATCCGCTTGCCGTCGGCGTTGCCATTGACTCGACGTTGGTCACCGCGCCGGAAATGCACGTGGATGTTGAAACCCGCGGACAATTCACCCGGGGCGAAACTGTTGCCAATCGCGAGGGCTACGTCAAGCGAAATGTGCTTCACGGTGATCACTACGTAATCGAAGGGCTGGATAAAGTCGCGCCCAATGCAAAGGTCTGCGTAGAAGTCGACGCCGAGAGATTCATACGACTGTATCTCTCAAGAATCGAGGCAAAGTAAACACCTTGACGACTTGTCATTCCGAGGAGCAGCGACGAGGAATCTGCAGTTTTGGTTCTAACCAGACGCGTTCCTTAACGACCTCATGTTCACACCACACACTCTGTCAGCCGCATTGATCATGATGATCACCAGCGCGGTGTGCTGGGGATCATGGGCAAACACTTATAAAGGTGTGAAGAGCTATCGGTTCGAGCTCTTCTATTGGGACTATGCGATCGGCATTTTCCTGATTTCGCTTATCCTCGGCCACACCATGGGGATGACGGGGCCCGGCCCGGATAACCTGATCAACAACATTCACTCAGCCAGCGTATCGAATGTTGTCCACGCGCTCATCGGTGGCGCCCTGTTCAACCTTGCGAATCTCTTATTGGTCGCAGCAATTGATATGGCCGGATTGGCTGTCGCCTTTCCGGTTTCCATTGGGATCGCCTTGGTCGTGGGCGTGGTCTTGAGTTACGCGCTCCAGCCGCAAGGAAGCCTCGGTTTTCTGACTGCCGGAGTGATCTGCGCCGTCATCGCCATCATTCTCGATGGCAAAGCTTACGCGAGCTTGGCCAGCGCGGCTCGTTCAGCTTCCAAGAAAAGCCTGACCGTCTGCGTAGTTTCCGGAATTTTGATGGGTCTCTGGGCCCCATTTATGACACATGCCATGACTCGGGGCAATCCTCTCGGGCCATACAGTGCCGCAATCTTTTTAACCTTGGGAGCTCTACTGTCCTGCTTCATCTGGAACATCTATTTCATGAAGCATCCGCTGGTTGGAGATCCAGTACAGTTTTCTGGGTTCTTTTACGCTCCAGCTTCGGGGCACATACTAGGCCTGCTGGGCGGATTCATTTGGGGTATCGGAACCGTCTTCAATCTCGTCGCCGCGCACTTCACCGGCGTAGCCATTTCTTACGCTATTGGCCAGTCTGCTCCCATGGTTGCAGCGCTCTGGGGCATCTTCGTTTGGAAGGAGTTCAAGGGTTCAGGTTCGCAATCCAAGGTCTACCTAGTCCTGATGTTTGTCTTCTACAGTCTGGCCATTCTCCTGGTGGCGCGAGCAAACGGCTGAGATAGTTCGCAACAAATACGTTGACGACCTCCAGCTACTCTCGATCCAAGAACTGCAGATCCCTCCTCGCGTTGCTCCTCGGGATGACAAGAAAGATTTGGCCGATTGCTTATGCGGCCGACACATCGTTGCTGGCCTGGAAAGCCTTCGGGTGGGAGAAGGTAAAAATCATCGCCGTGCCACTCGTGCTCGACTGAATGGCCATCTCGCCGCCTAGCTCGCGTATCCGCTCGCGCATCCCCGCAATGCCCACTCCAGTTCCGTTCGTTTCGTTTAAACGGGTGAGATGCTGTTCGGGAATCCCGTGTCCGTTATCGCCAATCCGGAAGGTAAGGCAGCGGCCATCCGAGCATAGCGTCACCGTGGCCGCGGTCGCGCCGGAGTACCGGTGAACATTCGTCAGAGCTTCCTGCAAGATCCGAAACAATACTAATTCGACCGTTTGGGGCAGTCTTTCCATCTCCTCAGCAATTTCGCACTGCACGTCAATTCCGCTGCGTTTCGTGAAACCCTCGACAAACCAGCGAGCCGCTGACCCGAAACCCGCCTCATCCAGCATCGGAGGATGGAGCAAATACGACGTAGTGCGAATTTCCTGCAAAGCTTCAGCCGCCAGCGCATCATGCTCGTTCAGTAACCGGGCGCTCTCGGGGCTTTGGGCTATTGATTCTTGCAGCAGTTCCAAGCTCATCTTAATGGCCGCCAGAGTCTGACCGGCACTATCGTGGAGATCACGAGCAATTCGGCGTCGTTCCTCATCCTGAATGTCCATGAGACGAACGGATAGCCGACGCAACTGCTCCTCGGTCGTCTTTCGCACCGTAACTTCCGCCTCCAGGTTGAACAACGCCTGCGACAATGCCGCCGTACGTTCCTGCACGCGTTGATCGAGCAGATCTCGAGCTGCCTTGATCTGCAGCCGCTTGCGCCGGTTTGCGTCGCCAAGGGCAATGAGAACAGGGCAGACCACCAGGCAAGCCACCAAGCTGTGAATATCGCGTCGATCGGCGATCTCTAAACTGTACCTTGGATCAACAAACCAGTAGATGACGCCTAAAATGCCAACCACCGCGCTGAGAATCGACGGTCCCAGTCCGCAAACCAGAGCAGAGAAAACCACCGCAATATAAATGGTGGCATAAAAGCCGGCATGCCCAAAGATTGGTTCCAGAGCGGCGCGCAGGGCAATGGCAAGGACTGCACTCGCAAATCCTACCGCGTAGCGAGTTGCGATCGCAGGCTGAGGTAATGGGGAGAGAATGGGCAGAGGACGCACGCGCGAAAGCTCTCTCAATTCGCCACTGGACACCAGTTAAGGACAACCCTGCGTGGCCAACAAGCGCCACCTGCTTATGTTAAATCATCTTCTGCGCACAACTGATCATATTTCCTACTCTGGCACGAATGCATACCCGAAAAAGCATTAACAAATGCAGCGTACGCATGCGCCAACACACGCCACCCACACCGTCCCACTCAAAATATCGCTCCCCGGAGCATTGAACTTGTCGACTGAAAGCGGCCGACGTTTTCTGCCTGGTTTTTACCGCGGCCGAATAATATCGCTCAACACATCCGGCTTCGATTCATCCCGGATCAGGTGCGGATATTTTTCTCCTCCGCGATAATTCAGGCCGTAGGTCTTGTAATACTCTGTGTTCTCGATCAGCAACTGCAGCGGTTCCGAGCTGTTCTTACCCGTCTTCAGCGCATCGCGCAGCACTTCTCCGCTAAATCTGCGGCCGTTCACCGCAACCAGCTTCATCCCCGGCCCGATTCCCGCCTGTGCCGCAGGCATGCCCTCAATGGTATCCACGATCCGCCCATCTTCTTTCAACAGCAAGCCAATCGAATAACTGGCATTCACCTCCTCGTGATCATGTTCGATATCGCGGAAGAGTTCCGACCGATTCTCGTCGTAGACCAACCTCCATCCACTGCCTTCGATGCCGCCCAGTGGCGCTCCGGGTCCATGATTTGTCAGACGCACAGTCCAGAATCCAGCCCAGTCATAGGGCGCAATTTGATTGAGTGCATTCATGACGTCATCGAAGGTGTACGTCTTCACTTCCGGCGGCCCGGCTGGCGCACCTTCAAAAAGGCGACAAAAATCATCGATGGACTTTTTCCCGTTCGTCTGCTGGCGGATAATCGTGTCGACCCACAACCAGTTCAGCACATCTTCATCGTAGTAATCCAGATCGCGCCGCCATGACTCCCACTCGGATGGCGCTCCTTGCATCGCCGGCACGCCGTCTGCGGTGTCCTGCAGATTTCGCCAACTTCGGCCCGGAGTGTGGTCCAATTGCGCAGCAATTAACCCGAATGAATCACGCAGTTGCTCGGGAGTTCGCAGCCCGCTTCGTGCACTCAGCATGTCGCCGAGATATGACGTCAATCCTTCGTACACCCAGAGCAAATCGTCCTTCATCGGATCTTCATAGTTCGCTGTGGCCAGATCCGCAGGACGCCGATACTTTCCATTCCACGAATGAACATATTCATGAGGCAAAAGGCCGGCTGCCAAGAGGCGCAGCTCCGGATCTACCAAAGAGCGCTCACCCGTCCTGCTGTCATTTGACTCGTGGTGCTCGAGGCCAAAGTGCGCCACATGATCGCTCAAGGTGTAGAGAAAGTGGTAGTCGCGGAAATGGCGCGCCCCAAAAAGCTTAAAGGCCTGATCAGTCAGATTCTTGTAGGGAGTAAATACATCAGCTGGAACGTCCAGCGCTGCGGCACTGTCCGCCGCGATGTCCATCTCCTGAGGCGGATTCTCGGCGAGCGGAACCACCTTCAGGTATTCACCCGCAATCACCGGCGAATCCACCAGCGTCGTCAGCGAAGCTGGTTTGAATCTGGTTTCATCCCCGCTTTGCGAAGCAATCGGTAATGCAGTCCCGGATTTCCACCCTGAAGGGAGCCGGAGCGTCGCTTCATAGGTAAGTTCGTCGGAAGTCCAACCTGCTGGATAAAGTAACAACGTATTCCAGATGATCAAGGTCAATTTGTCGGTTGTGGACTGCGCGCCGGTATACAGCCCTTCTCTTCCCGTCGGCGACATGTAATCGAGCGCCGCATCCACTTGGGAGACGCCTTGCGGTACCTCCACGTGAAACGTCCATCCATCCACCAGATCGCGACGCCATTTCAGCATTTGGCCATTGCCGGTGAAATGCACTCCAGTCAACTCTTCAATCGGTCCCGTCGGTCCATGCTCTCCGGGAATCCATTTTGGATAGTAAACCGTGAGTGTCCCGGGCGAAGCCGGAATTGTGAGATGCGCGTGGAACATTTTTCGGGGTGCATCAGTGGCATCCACTGAGAGGCTTATCGATGGGGCGGTTCCTCCTGCTGCGGTCTGTCCTACAGCCAAGCATGACAAGCTGATAACAACGGCGATAAAGCAGGCGCGAGTAAAGGAAACTTTCATCCAAGGGCTCCTTCTTGTATTAAAACGATTCGTTACAAGCAAACTGCTGAATATATCAAGACCGTTTGATGCGCGTCACGGTCCAATCCGGAGCTCCGAATCCAGGATCGCAACCCTGACCCGGTAGCATTATCATCCCGAGCTGCCTTCGGTTGGCGGCCGAGGGATCTCGGCGAGCCGCGCAAAGTGTGGCGCGTTTTGCAACACAATAACCGAGCGCTCGGCTAGCTTCCTTATTAAACCGCGCCAGTACCGTTTGGCTCACATCCTTATCGAGCTGCACCCATTACAAAGCGGCACTCGGAGTTGCTATCATTCTTCCGTGTCCTCCAATCCCCGCGGAAAATTCATCAGCTTTGAAGGGCTCGACGGCTGCGGCAAAAGCACGCAATTGGAGAGGCTCGCAGCCGCATTGCGAGAGGAGAGGTTAGCGGTCGTGGTCACGCGCGAGCCGGGTGGCACGGTAACCGGAGAGAAAATTCGGCACCTTATCCTCGATACCAATACTTCGGGCCTCGCTCCTTTTGCAGAGCTGGCTTTGATGTTTGCCTCGCGCGCTCAGCATATTAAAGAGGTGATCCAGCCAGCACTTGCGCAAGACAAAATTGTGTTATGTGATCGCTTCACCGATTCCACCGAGGCATACCAGGGGGGCGGCCGAAAGCTTGGCAGCGAGCCGGTGCTGGATTTGCATCGAATTCTGTGTGGCGATTTGCAACCCGATCTCACGATTCTGATGGATTCCGACGTCGCGGCGAGCGTCGAACGTGCGCGCCGCCGTAACAAAACACGAACTGCCGACGCCGACGAAAACCGGTTCGAGCAGGAAAACCGGGCCTTCTTCGGACGAGTTCGAACTGCCTATTTGGCAATTGCCCGGCGCGAGCCTCAGCGGGTGGCTGTCGTGAATGCTCGCGGCACTCCCGATGCGACCCATGAACAGATCATGAAACTCGTGCGTAGTAAATTGAAGCTGGCGGCGAAAACCGCCTGATATGTGCATTTGGCATTTGGTAGCCACGATTTACCTTGCAGGACCAAGTGCCAATTGCTAAGTGCCAAAAGCTATTCTCATGCCTTTTTCCGATTTTCATGGCAACTCGGATGTGGTGCATCGACTCCGCGACATGCTGGGTCGCGAGCACTTCCCTCATGCCGTAATTCTCTCCGGTCCCGCAGGGTCTGGGAAATATACGCTGACTCTGATGCTCGCGAAGGCTATGAACTGCCTGCAACGGCCAACCACCGATGGACTGCCCGATTTCTGCGGCCAATGTTCCAACTGTGTTCGGATCAGTGGAGCGCAAGATCTCGAATCCCGGTGCGCGGAAGCCGTGGAAGCGCGGGAAGGCCTGCGGGAATCCGACAGAAAAGATACGCGCATCTTCGTTCAGACGCATCCTGACGTCCTGGTCATCCCTCCTGACCCACCCCAAATGATGATCAAAGTGGACCAGGTCCGCCATGTAATCGATACCATCTATTTCCGTCCTGCCGAGGCCGAAGAACGCGTCTACATCTTCACCGATTCAGCATTCATGAAGGAAGCGGCTAATTCGCTTCTGAAGGTGCTGGAAGAACCGCCGGAATTCGCCACTATTTTCCTGCTGACCGAAAACGCCGGTGAGCTGTTGCCCACCATTCGATCGCGCGCCATGGTGATCACGCTCCACGCTCTCAGCTTCGAAGAAATCGAGCACGACTTGGCCCGGCACCGCCCCGATTGGAACCCGAAACAGCGTGCGTTGGTCGCGCGACTATCAGGTGGTGCTGTAGGTCGCGCCCGCACTTTCGATCTGCCGGCCTACACGGCGTCTCGGCAACATGCGTTGACCATCCTTACCACGGCCTTGCGTGGCACGGATCATTCCGAGCTATTCAAGGTCACGGAAACCTACCGCGCCGGAGCCGAGGGCCGGGCAAAAACCGAGAACCTGCTGCGCACGCTCTACTCTCTCCTGCAGGATCTTCTATTCATGAATTCAGGCGCGCCGCAGTTGGTTCGCAATGCAGATATCGAAGCAGAACTGAGGAAACTCGGGGAATCGGCTGATTTCACCTGGATCGCGGCAGCTGCCGATCGTCTGGCCGATGTCGAACGCGGCATGAGACGCAACCTGCTGCGATCGCTTTCCCTCGATGCCTTCGCAACGGCGATGGAGAAGACGGGCTGACTACCGACTCCTGACTCCTCGGCGCTCCTCCCCCACCATCCGACCATTGTCATCTTCCTTTCCCTATGCTACGGTAGGGGTACAACTCACGCCTTCAGACGCACAATCACAGTCATACCGTGTGGCCCGCGTGAAAAGCGTGTCGGACAGGTGACGCTATGAAAGATGCGATCGGTGCTTTTCCAGCCGAACATACGATCGATGCGGACGGGTTCGCCAATCGAAAATTGATTCGCCCTTCGCTCAACCGCAACGACTCCTTCAGCCGCAACGATCACAACCATTCTTCGTCACCCATGGGCGACCGTCGGCCCGACCGCAATGATCGCAACGATCGTGGGGATCGCAATGCTGGCGGCAGAAAGTCCTCGCCGCCGGAACAGACCAACGCCGAAAACTTTTATTATCAGAAGCAGATGCAGTCGAAGACCCAGATGGTCATCGTGCTGCGCGACGGTGAACAGGTGCACGGAGTCATCGAGTGGTATGACAAGGCATGCCTGAAAATCAACCGCAACGGCGCTCCCAACCTCATGATCTACAAGCCCGCCATCAAATACATGTATAAGGAAGCCGAGAACGGAAAGAAGTAGGTAACGAGTTGTTAGTAGCTCCTAGCTAGCAAAAACATCCCTACCATCACCTAATCGCTGTCCCTCGAGCCTGGCAACTCGCTACCAGCCCCTAGCTCCTAGAGTTTCGGCAGCACAATCCCCTTTTGTGCCTGGTACTTGCCTTTACGATCGGCGTAACTGGTCTCGCACACCTCATCCGACTGGAAGAAGATGATCTGGCACAAGCCCTCATTGGCGTAGATTTTCGCCGGAAGTGGCGTACTGTTGGAGATTTCCAGCGTCACAAAACCTTCCCACTCCGGCTCAAACGGGGTGACATTTACGATGATTCCGCAACGCGCATAGGTCGATTTCCCCACGCAAATGGTCAGCACATCCCGGGGAATTTTGAAATATTCAACCGAGCGGGCCAGCGCAAACGAATTTGGCGGCACAACGCAGCACTCGGAACGCACCGTCACAAACGATCGCTCGTCGAATTTCTTGGGATCCACCACCGTAGAATTTACGTTGGTGAAGATTTTAAATTCGTCGGCCACGCGCAAATCGTAACCATAAGACGACAAACCGTAAGAAATAACCCCTTCCCGTACCTGCTTTTCGGAAAAGGGATTGATCATGTCATGTTCCGTCGCCATCTTGCGGATCCAGCGATCGCTCTTCAGCATGAAGCTCCTTTGGGATTGAGTAATTTGTAATTAAGCAATTCAGTAAATTAAAGCGTGAGTGGTGCTGCAACTGAGGAGGGTCTTCAAATTGCAAATTTCAAAATTACCAAATTACGAAATGTTGTTGGCTGGGTAGGCACATATTACGGGAGATGCTGCCCGTTGACAATCTCCCATATGTCCCTTAGCATCAATCACTTGGTTCGCCAATCAGACTTCGTCCCCGGGAGCCGCTCGTGATTAAGCTCGACATCATCAATGAGGTAGTCAATAAAACCGGAATCACCAAGACCAAGGCCGAGTTGGCCGTCGAAACCGTCTTCGAAAGCATGAAACGATCTCTCGCCAAAGGCGATCGCATCGAGCTGCGCGGATTCGGAGTGTTTAATGTCCGC
>Ga0187777_10002552_pt1 | contig 11611 bp, 6 predicted proteins | sample 1015_Q2_SP5_10_M_FD_132416 | JGI IMG/M metagenome (GOLD analysis project Ga0187777, IMG submission 132416) | Tropical peat soil microbial communities from peatlands in Department of Meta, Colombia - 1015_Q2_SP5_10_MG | ecosystem: Environmental > Terrestrial > Soil > Wetlands > Peat | place...
CCCGCAGATACGCGAGCACCGCCAGCACCCGCCGGTGGTCATCGTCGCCGGCGGGCAGGTCGAGCTTGGCGAAGATGTTCGAGACGTGCTTCTCGACCGCGCCCAGCGTGACGACCATCTCGCGCGCGATCGCGGCGTTGGTGCGGCCCTGGGCGATCAGCTCCAAGGTCTCGCGCTCGCGGGGCGTCAGCGCGTCGAGCTCAGCCCGGTCGCCGCTCCGATCGCGATCGGCGATCAGCGCGCTGACCACCTCGCGATCGAGCGCGGTCCCACCGGCCGCGACCCGCTTGACCGAGTCGATAAACGTCCTCACCTCGCTGACGCGCTCCTTGAGCAGGTAGCCCACCCCGCTCTGGCCCGCCGCCAGCAGCTCGCCGGTGTAGACCGGCTCGACGTACGCGGACAGGACCAGGATCGCGAGCTCGGGATGGCGCCTGCGCGCCTCGAGCGCGGCACGGATCCCCTCGTCGGTGAACGTCGGCGGGAGCCGCACGTCGCAGATCGCCAGATCGGGCTTGTGGCCGTCGACGATCCGCAGCAGACCGGGACCGTCGTCCGCCTGCGCGACGACCTCGATTCCGTTCTCGGTCAGCAGCGCCACGATCCCTTCGCGGAGCAGCGCCTGGTCCTCGACGACGACTACTCGCACGGCAGCACGGCCCACACGACCGTTCCCTCACGGGTCATGCTGTGAACCTCGAGACGCCCGTCGAGCGCCTCGACTCGCTGCTTGAGCCCGGTCAGCCCGCTCCCCGCGGGGTTTGCACCCCCCGGTCCGTTGTCGGCGACCTCGACGACGAGCATCGCGCCGTCTAGGCTCAGGGTGACGCGGGCGTGGGCACCCGGCGCGTGTTTGACAACGTTGGTCAGCGACTCGGCGACGACGAAGTAGGCCGCGGTCTCGACCACCGGTGGGAGGCGGCGGTCGAGATGTCCGACCACCTCGACGTTCGCGGTCGATCGGCTCGCAAGCGACTCGACCGCGGCGACCAGGCCCCGATCCGCGAGCACCGGTGGCGCGATCCCACGCGCGAGGTCCCGCAACTCCCTGATCGCGGCGGTCGCCTCCTCCCGAGCCCGCCGCACGAGCGCCGCGCTGTCGGGATGGTCGGCCAGCCGCTCCTCGGCGCGCCCGAGCTGCATGCTGAGCGCGACCAGCCTGGCCTGGGCACCGTCGTGCAGGTCGCGCTCGATCCGGCGCAGCTCGGAGGCCTGAACGTCGAGCGCGCCGCTGCGCGTGCGGGTCAGCTCATCGACGCGAAGCTGGAGTGAGCGTTGACCGGGGCCCAAGAACGCCGCGTGCAGGGTAAGCGCGCCGCCCAGGCCGATGAGCGGGAAGACCGGCCAGAAGAAGCCGAATCCCGACATCGCCCAGATCGCGACACAGGTGAGGAACAGCACCAGCGAGATGCCCGCCTGCATCAGGTACCGGCGACCCGCTCCCTTCGGTCGAAGCCGCGCCCAGCGCACGGCAACCGACAGGCCGGTTGGGATCGCGAGTCCGAGCGCCGCCCACATCGGCCAGAAGTAGCCAGCTCCGGTCACCGCCCAGATCACGATCAGGCACAGCAGCAGCACGGCGAGCGGCGCGAACGCCGCTCCCCGCACCACTGACCGCAGGCCGGGTTCGGTGCCGTGGTCACTCATTTTGCGATCCGATCGCTGCGACACCGACTCCATGATCCCAGCCCCCGGTGCGCCGGCGCGAGGCGCGAGCCGGAGCGGGAGCGAGGCCGCGGTCGCCGAGCAGCGTGAGCGCCGCCGGCAGCGCCAGACCGCGCACGATCGTCGCGTCGAGCGCGATCGCGACCGCGAGCCCGACCCCGAGCTGCTTGAACTCGAGCAGCGGGAGCGTGGCGAACACCGAGAACACGGCGATCATCACGAGCGCGGCGCTGGTCACGGTTCCGCCGGTCGAGCCCAGTGCCGTGGCGGCGGCCTCCCTCGCGCTCGCGCCCTGTTGGCGTGCCTCCCGGGCGCGTTCGAGCATGAGCACGGTGTAGTCCATCGACAGGCCGAACAGCACCACGAACGCGAACAGCGGCAGCCAGTCGACGACCGCGCCGTCGGACCGGAAGCCGAGCAGCGACTGCGCCCAGTGGTGCTGGAACACCGCGACCAGCACGCCGAACGCCGCGCCGACCGACAACAGGTTGAGCCCGATCACCGCCAGGGCCAGCCTTACGGAACGGAACGCCGCGACCAGCAGGATGAACGCCAGCCCGAGCACGAACGCGATCACCAGCGGGGTGACGTCCGACAGGCGGCTCGTGAAATCAAGATTGCCCGCGTAGTCGCCGGTCAGATCGGCGTGCGCGCCGGGAACCGTACTGACGACCGCCGGCTCTAGCTCACGGCGCAGCGTCTGCACCTTGTGGTCGGCGACGGTGAGACTGGACTCGGGCATCGGGATCTGAAGCAGCGCGGTCTGACCGTCGCGTGAGATCTGCATCGCCACCGCGCCCCGGCCGCCGGTGATCCGTTGCCCCTGCAGGCCGATCCTGCGCAGCTGCTGCGTGGCCCGCTCGCCGTGGAGTCCGTGTCCGCTGACGACCAGGCCGGCCGTGTCGGTGGATCCCGGGAACGCCCGCTCGATCGCCCGATCGGCGACGCGGATCGGCGTGTTCGGCGACACGTCGTTCGGGCCCGGCTCGGCGGTCTCGATCGAGAGCAGAGGCGCCGCCAGCGCCGCCAGCACGATGACCGCGGTTGCGAGCGCGGTCCGGGGATGGTTCGTCACCCCTGCCGCCAGCGCCCGCCACATGGTTCTGCGGCTACGCCGGGCGTGGGCGCGACGGCGGCGGCGCGGCCAGATCCGGCCCCGGTCGATCCGGGCGCCGAGCAGCGCGAGCATCGCTGGGAGCACGGTCAACGATCCGACGACGGCGATCAGAACCACCAGGATCGCGCCGAGCGCCATCGAGGTGAAGACCCCGAAGCCGGTGAAAAGCAGTCCGGCGAGCCCGATTACGACCGTCATGCCGGCGACGAGGATCGCGCGGCCGACGGTCGCCGAGGTGGCGGCGAGCGCCGCGTCCGCGGACGCCCCATTTCGCCGCTCCACTCGCTCTCGACGGATATAGAACAGCGAGTAGTCGACGCCGACCGCGAGGCCGATCAGGACCACGACGGGGGCCGTCGAGGAGCCGTTCGGGGCGATGTGCGAGACGAGCCCGAGCGCCCCGAGCGCCGCTCCCACCGACGTCAGGCCGAGCAGCAACGGCACCGAGGCGGCAACCAGCGCGCCGAACGCGAGCACCAGGATCAGCAGCGTGATCGGAATCGAGATCAGCTCAGCTCGGTGAAGCCCGTTGTTGACGAGCTGCGTGATCGCGTTGTCCTCCGAGCCGCTGCCGGCCTCGTTGAACGTGACGCCGGGCTGCCGCGCGGACAGTCCGTCGACGAAGTGCTGCACTTGGGCGGCGCGGGTGTCGGGGTTATTGGGATCGCCGCGCAGCGTCACTACGACAAGCGCGGTTCGGCCGCCGGCCCGTTGGAGGTCGGGCGAGCGGTCGGGGCCGTCGACCGACCTGACCGCCGCCAGGCGGCGCGCGCCGTCCTCGAGCGCGTTGACGGCGTGCGCGGTGCGCTGCGGGCTGCTCGAACGCACCAGCACGTTCTCGGTGGCGGGGCCCTTGAGGCCCGACGCGGACAGCCGAGCGTCGGCGCGGGCCGATTCACCGGTGCCCGAGCCTGAGTTCGAGAGCGTGCGCATGCCGGCGCTCGAGCCGAGCGCCACGCACGCCACGATCAGCGCGAGCCACAGCGCGACCGTCGTCTTCGGGCGACGCGCCGCGCTCCGGGCCGCGGCGTGGACGAAGCGGGCGAGTACGCCGGAGCTGGCCGATCGGCCCGAGCGCCCCGATCCGCCCGGGCCAGTCGGACCGCCGGAGCCACCCGCACCGCCGGAGCCACCCGCACCGCCATATGTGGTGGTTGATGAAGAAGTGATTTCCATGCATCGGAGACTGCCTTCGGCGGCCGCCGAAATCGCTGGTGCGACCGGGCGTGTGACAGGCTGAGGACCCCCGTCCACGATGGTGGGGAAAACCCCACCATCGATGCGTGCTCCGCCCCCCCGGCCGCTCGGCCTCGAGGCGCTCGACATCCTCCGGATCGAGAGGTGGCCGGCTCCGGAAGCGGATCCCGTCCCGGGTCGTGCGGATCCCGTTCTACGACCCGGACAAGACCCGGCCGCGGTCCTGATCGCGGCGGCCGCGAGCTATCGTGGCGATTGTGACCGAGCCGGAGGGAGTCCCGCGTCTCACGCGGGTGGCCCGTCCGACCGACAGCTCCGGTTTGATGCCGCCGCCGCAAGCCGGAGACCACGTGCTGTGGATCGGCGAGGTGGAGTACCTCGACCAGCGTGACACCGAGCCGCTGCTGTTCTACACGGGCCGGTTCGGCACGATGGGCGGGCTCCGCGACCGCAGTCCGTAGGCGCGGGGCGCCCCGGCCACACGCCCCCGGCCTACCCCGTCGGCGCCGCCCGGACCAGGCATCGCGCGTCGCGGCGCACCACGCGCACTGCGACGTGCTGATCGTGCACCCGCCCCACGATTAGCCCGGCGAGCGGTCTTCGGGGCCGCGATGTTCATTGCTGAACGCGTTCATGGATGAACGTAAGGGGGGCAAGGAAGCCCATACGCAGCGGTCGCCGGAGCAGACAGACTGGTCGTCCACGGACTCCGGTCGGGGTCCTGGGACCGGCATCTGACGTTGCGCCCTCGGGCCTGTGCTGGTGACTTGCGTGGTGCTCAATTTGGAAGCCGAGCTTGGTATGAAACGTCTGTTTGGAGCTCTTCTCGTTCTGGGCTGCCTGGTAGCCCTTGGCCTTTCCGAAAGCGGGTCAGGTTCTGCTGTTGCAGCGGCTGCGGCGCCCGCCCAGCGGATCGGAATGCGGGTCCTGGTGATCACCGACGGGACCGACACGAACTTCGCCGACCCGACCTGCACCGCCAATCCGGCCATCTGCAATGCCGGCATCGCCTACCAGGATTGGGCCAACACGCTCCGGCGCGAGGGCGTTCCGTACACAACGATGGTCACGAACAGCGCCAGCCCCGGCAGCGTGCCGCTGCCGGCGCTCTCATCGACGCTAGCGAACGGAACCCAGGTCGCCAACTACGAGGGCGTGGTCGTGGCGGTTTCCGGCACCGTGGGCATGACCGATGCCCAGTGGACCGCGCTGCAGACGTTCGAGCATCAGTTCTCAGTCCGCCAGATCACCGCCTACGCAGTGCCGAGCAGCGACTACGGGCTGGGCTCGGCCAACCCGGCCGGTGGCTCACAGCTGCCGCTCGCAACCCCGCTGACGCTGACCGCGACCGGCGCGGGGGTCTTCCCGTACCTCAAGCACGTCGCCGTCGACCCGACTCAATCTACCTGGGCCTACGAGGCGACCCCGCTGCCGGGCGCGAGCGTCAACACGCTCATCTCCGGCCCCGGATCGAGCTCCCTGCTGGGCATCTACACCGCCCCCGACGGGCGCGAGACGATGTTCCAGACCTTCAACGAGAGCCAGTACTACCTCCAGAGCGAACTGCTGCGCCATGGCGAGCTCGACTGGCTGGCCAGGAACACCTACTTCGGCGACCAGCGCAATTACCTGGAGACCGACGTCGATGACAACTTCCTGGCCGACGACACGTGGAGCGTCGCCGGCAACGCCACCACGGCGCCGCATTCCACCGATTTCAACCCGGCCGACGCGCTGCGTGAGGTTTCCGCCGACGTGGTCACCGCGGCCAACTGGTCCAGAGCCAACAACTTCCGGATCGACATGCTGTTCAACGGTGGTGGCAGTGTCGCCTGGGCCGCGGGGTGCACGGTGGCCACGTCAGGCGACAACGGCACAGGTGGTACCGGCACCGGCTGCAACCCGTCGGCGCCGGGGACCGATCCGCTGCTGGCCCAGTTCCAGGCGACCGATCCCGCGACCGGCAGGCCGTACGTGGACGATTTCGCCTGGATCGGCCACACCTGGGATCACCCGAACATCGACGAGGGCTGCGCGACCCAAGATTACGTCGAGGCCGAGATCAACCAGAACACCATCTGGGCCTCCACCCCGGCGTCGACGCCCGGTAATCCCAACACAGGCGGGCTCGGTCTGAGCGCGAGCACCGATCCGGCTGCCGCGCTTGGCAGCGAGAACCCGAATGCGATCGTCACCGGCGAGCATTCCGGTCTGGCGAACCTGCTCCCCGGCAACCCCGGTCAGGTCGATCCCCCCTCACTCAACGACGCGACTCCGGCGACGACGGGTGGGACGCTTGCCGCCGGCCAGTACGTGTACGCCGTCAGCGACCAGTTCAACACCGCCGCGCCGGGCGCGACCACGGTCGCGGGCGCCGGGCAGTCGGCCGCTTCGGTATCCGCGCCCGTGAGCGTCACCGGAACCACCTCTTCGGTCTCGCTCACCTGGGACGCGGTGTGTCACGCCGCCGACTACCTGATCTACCGCGCGCCGTACACCGGGACGATCGGCGCGTGGTCTCTGATCGGCAAGGTGACGGCGAACACCGCGACCGACTTCACCAACCCAACCGGTAACTCGACCACCAACACCAGCGGGGGCGGGGCGATCGAGAAACCCTTCATGGACACCGGAATCGTCGGGACGCCCACGGGGAGCAGCGGCACACCCACCGCTACCACGGTCCCGGCCGATCAGGGCACCGCGGTCGAGAGCCCCTACGAGCAGAACCCGGCCCTGGATGCCGCGTTCGCCGGCACGATGGACGGCGGGATCAAGTACTTCGGCTCCGATGCCTCGAAGCCGTATCCGAATCCGGCCGACGGTTCGTTTGCCACGGGAGCCTACGGCGGTGCGGAGTACCCGACCGGCGCGGCCTTCCAGGACGCGGGCGGCACGGCGATCCCGCGCTACCCGACCAACATCTACTACAACGTCTCGACGAACGCGCAGGAGGTCGACGAGTACCAGACGCTGTACGACCTGCCCACGTGCGCGCCGATCAGCGGAGTGACCACGTGCAACCCGGCGGGAACCCCGTTCACGATCGCGCAGATCATCGCGAGCGCCGACCAGGGCATGTTCCAGCACATGATGGGCAACGATCCCCGCCCGCACTACTTCCATCAGACGAACCTGATGAGCCAGCCGGGACAGGGCGACGGCCTGTTCTACGAGACGATCAACCCGCTGCTGAGCGAGTACAACACGTATTTCGCGGCCAATACGAATGCGCCGATCGAGCAGCCCACGATGGCTCAGATCGGCGTCCTGCTCGGCGAACAGGCAGGCTGGGCCGCGGCCAATGCCGCGCAGATCACCGGCTTCATCCAGAACAGGTCGGTGACCGTGCAGAACGGCGGCCCGGCGACCGAGATTCCCCTGACCGGCACCGACGTGGGCACCCCGTACGCCGGCACCCAGTCGGGTTGGACATTGGCGCCGAGCGGCACCAGCACCTACACCGCGCTCGCCGCCTGGCCAGCTCCGCCGACGGGCCCCGTGATCCCGACGCCACCGACTGGGTCCTCGCCCGGCAACCCGTCTGGACGGCTTGCCTACATCGCGATCCAGGCCGCCCCAAAGACGGTGTCGATCAAGAAGGGCAAGGTCGTGGTGTCGCTGAGGTGCGTGGCCACGCGAGGCAAGACCAAGAAGGGAAAGGTCTGCGCGGGCCAGTTCAAGCTCAAGGCGGCCGGCCGTGTCCTCACCCACAAGTTCCGCTTCAAGTCAGGCAAGATCGACCGCGTCGCTGTAACGCTCCCCAAGCGCATGCGGGCACGAGCCGCCTCCCTGCATCGCAAGCACCGCAAGCTCATCGGCGCGCTCGTGATCTCGACGAAGCAGCCGAAGGGAGCGGCGCGGATCACCTACGGCAAGCTGACGATCAGGGGATGATGAACGGGCGACGGTTGATCCTGGGTTTGGCCGTGAGTGCCATGTTGAGCGCGTGGCTGCTGCCGGCCACCTCAGCCGCGGCCGCCGAGACCGTCAAGGTCAGGTTCGCGTCCGACAGCATCGTCGCCGACGGCACTTCCACCACCACCGTGACGGCGGTCGTCACCAGCGCAGGGGTCCGGGTCACTGGACACACGATCGTATTTACGGCCAGCGACACTGGGGTCCAGTTCGGTGCTACCAGCGAGAACGCGAACGGTGCCTACGTCGCCACGCTCACGAGCTCGATCCACGCCGGGACCGTGATCGTGAGCGCTACCGACGAATCGGTCACGCCGACGGCAGCCGGGGACGGGACGTTGACGCAAACCGCCGGTCAGGCCACCACTATAGGTCTCGCGCTCTCGCCCACATCGATCGTCGCTAACGGCAACTCATACACAACGGCCACCGCGACAGTTGCGGATACTCACGGCAATCCGGTCACCGCAGACAACGTCGCCTTCTCCTCGTCGGATCCCGGGCAGGTCGTGGAGAGCGTCACAAACAGCGGCAACGGCACCTACAGCGCGCTCATCAGGAGTTCGACGACGCCGGGCCAGATCACGATCACCGCAACCGACACCGCCGTGAACCTGAGCGCGGTGGCCTCGCTCACACAGACGTTAGGCGGGAGCAACCTGTCCCTCGATGCGTTTCCGTCGGTCGTGGTGACGAACGGAAGTGTCACGTTGCTTGCCGCCGTGACCGCCAGTCCAGGCTTCCCGTCGGGCACCGTCACCTTCGCCAGCGGTGGCCGCCCGATCGCCGGCTGTGTCGGCGAACCGATCACGCCCTCGACTCCGGCGGCCACCTGCACGACCTCGTTTGCGGCCTCCTCCTCCCCTGAGCTCGTAACCGCAGATTTCACACCGAACTCTGCCTCCGGTGTCGCGGGCGCCGCAGGATCCGCCACCGTGACCGTCGGTCCAGACTCGACGTCGACCTCCCTCGACGTCTCCAACACCACCGGGGTCGGTGTCAGCACAACGTACACCGCCACCGTGCAGCTACCGGTGGGCCGGTCGGGTCCCGTCGAGCCCAGCGGCACGGTCGAGTTTCTCGACGGTGGTCAACCGATCGGGTCCTGCCTCAACCAGCCGCTCATCAACGGAGGCGCGCTGTGCACGGTCAGCTACGGGTCGGACGGTACTCACAGCATCACCGCGCGCTACAGCGGCGATCTCAACTTCAACGGCTCCACATCGACACCGCAGACGGTGAACGTCGCGCCGCTGCCGCCCAACGCCACCGGAATCATCGCGGCCACGATGCAGTGGACCTTCATCTACACGCCGACCTACACCAAGGTCCTCGCGCTCATCGTCAACGGGCTGCCCCCCAACGCCACCGTCGCCGTGACTTGCCACGGACGAGGCTGCCCGGTCGCCAAGCGACTCGCGATGACGGCGCGAAGCAAGCGTTGCCAGACGACCCAAACGAACGGTAAGTGCCCAGGCGGCCTGAAGAGGGTCGACCTCACCCCGGCGTTCCAGAATCGCCTCTTGCGCGCCGGGACGCGGATCTTCGTGAGGATCACCCGGTCTGGCTGGGTTGGCAAGTCCTACACGGTCACAACCCGCGCGGGCCGTCAACCGCTCATCAACGTAGGCTGCATGGCCCCCGGAGCGACGCGCCCGGGTGGGAAGTGTTGATCGAGCTGCCCGCCCCCGCCTGCCGCAATGCTGGGTGCACGCCGAAACGACTGATCGCCGCCACTCTCGCGAGCATGTTCGCGCTTGCGGCCCCGTTGTACCTGACGCCGTCGGCGAGCGCCGATGCTAGTGTGACGCCCGGCGATATCTACACGGCAGTTCCGAGTTCTGGCTACCAGTACCTCCATTCGCCACAAGGGGTCGCGGTCGACTCCCAGGGCAACGTGTATGTCGTCGATGCTGGTGCAAACGACGTCAAGGAGCTGTTGCCCAACGTCGTCTGCACGACATCACTCGCTCCGGCATCCTGCTACGTAATCGTTGCCGGCGGCGGCGCCCCAGCGGCTTCCACATCGACGTGGACGATCGACGGGACGGCGGGGCTCTCCGGCGACGGTGGTCCGGCGACGCAGGCGCAGCTCAACGACCCGCTCGGCATCGCGGTCGATTCAGGCGGCAACCTGTACATCTACGACACCGGCAACTATCGGATTCGGATGGTGCCAGCGGTTTCCGGCACGTACTTCGGGCAAGCGATGACCGCCGGCGACATTTACACGATCGCAGGCGACGGGACACCAGGCGACGGCGGCGACGGTGGGCTCGCCACCAGCGCGGAGGTGGGAATCGGCGAGACGCTGGCCGTCGGCACGGACGGGAGCGTCTACTTCAGCGACCTCGTGTCCGGCTGTGTTCGGAAAGTCTCACCCGAGGACCTCATCACCTCGTTCGCTTGTGGCCTGGACGCGCCACTCGGACTGGCGTTCGATTCGAGCGGCAACCTGTACGTGTCGAGCGTCGGCGCCAACCAGGTCTTCCGGGTCACGCCCGCCGGCGCTGTGTCCGTGTTCGCCGGCACGGGCACGCCAGGATATGCCGGAGACGGTGGCCCGGCGACGGCCGCGCAGCTCGATGTCCCGCACGGGATAACGGTCGCTCCGAACGGAGACGTGCTCATATCCGACAGAGACAACTGCGTCATTCGGTCGGTCTCGTCTGACGGCACCATCAGCACTTACGCGGGCGACAGCTACGCCAACGCCAACGGCGTTGGTCGGGGCTGCGCATATGGGGGATATTCCGGCGACGGCGGCCCCGCCACTGGTGACGAGGCACAACTGGGCTATCCCGAAGCGCTCACGGAGAGCCCGAGCGGCAACCTGTACATCGTCGACACCGGAGACGATGCCTTGCGTGAGGTGATTGGGGAACAGACACCCGTCGCGAGCGATTCGCCGCCGAGCATCAGCGGCGATGATCTTGCGGGGCAGGTTCTGACGGCGAACCCGGGCGAGTGGGCGGGTACCCCGTACCCCTCCCTCAGCTATCAGTGGTGCGTGAGCGGCGACGGTGGGGTCCAGGGCGACTGCCCACCGGGCTATTCCGCCATCGCGGGCGCGACCAGCCAGACGTACACCGTCGTCCAGCAAGACATCGGCGACGCGCTGACCGTAGTGGTGTCGGCCAGCAATCCACTCGCAACCGCGTCGGCGTCCGCCGCGCCGACTTCCAGTATCTCGAGCGCTCAGTAGACGCCGCACGACGGCCCATCACCGTTTCCGGGCTTCGCCCGTGTCGGGCGCCAGGCGTGGCGGAACAGCCGAGACCGAGCTTCAGGTCTCTCGCGCCGCCCACTCCAGCAGTGGCTCGAGCGAGAACGCCGCGTCGTCGATGCCCGCGTGGGGGTCGCCGATCGCGGCGAACCGCGCCGGCACCGTCGCAATCGTGAGCTCGCGCGGGTCGACGTCGTCGAGCTCCTCCCACGCGATCGGCGTGGACACGGTGCCAAGTGGGTTGCCCCGGACCGAGTACGCGCTCGCGATCGTATGGTCGCGAGCGTTCTGGTTGTAGTCGACAAACACCTTGCGAGGATCACGATCCTTGCGCCACCAGGTGGTGGTGGCGTCCTCCGGGATCCGCCGCTCGACCTCCCGCGCGAACGCGAGCGCCGCGCGGCGAACCATCGTGAACTCCCACCGCGTCTCGATCCGCGCGTTGACGTGGATCCCGCGCTTTCCCGACGTCTTCACGAACCCCTCGA
>Ga0187777_10002555_pt1 | contig 11603 bp, 7 predicted proteins | sample 1015_Q2_SP5_10_M_FD_132416 | JGI IMG/M metagenome (GOLD analysis project Ga0187777, IMG submission 132416) | Tropical peat soil microbial communities from peatlands in Department of Meta, Colombia - 1015_Q2_SP5_10_MG | ecosystem: Environmental > Terrestrial > Soil > Wetlands > Peat | place...
CAGTTGTAGCGGAGCAGCAGCTTCTGCGCGTCGAGCTCCAGCCCTTCGATCTTCTTCTTCAGCTCTCCGGAGAACTTGCGAATGAACGAATTCGCGAGCGGCACGATGTCGTCCTTGCGCTCGCGCAGCGGCGGCATCTCGATCGCGACGACGTTCAGGCGGTAGTACAGGTCCTCGCGGAAGTGCCCCGACTGCACCATCGACGGCAGGTCGCGGTTGGTCGCCGCGATCAGGCGCACGTCCACGCGCAGCGTGCGCGTGCCGCCCAGGCGTTCGAACTCGTGCTCCTGCAGGACGCGCAGGATCTTCGCCTGCGTGCTCGCGCTCATGTCCCCGATTTCGTCCAGGAACAGCGTGCCGCCGTCGGCCTGCTCGAAGCGGCCGATCCGCTGCTTGTCGGCGCCCGTGAACGCGCCCTTCTCGTGCCCGAACAGCTCGGACTCGAGCAGGTTCTCCTGCAGCGCCGCGCAGTTCACCTTGACGAAGTTGCGCGACGACCGAAGCGAGTTGTGATGGATCGCGCCGGCGATGAGCTCCTTGCCCGTGCCCGTTTCGCCGCGGATCAGCACGGTCGTGTTGCTCTTGGCGACCTTCTTCACGATGCCCAGCACGTGCTGGAGCGGCGGGCTCGACCCGACGATGCGGTCGAACTCGTAGATGTTCTGCTGCGTGCCGCGGAGGTACTCGAGCTCGTGCTGAAGCCGCTTGTGCTCCAGCGCCTTCTCGATCTTGACCTCCATCTCCTCGATCTCGAACGGCTTCTGCACGTAGTCGAACGCGCCGCTCTTCATCGCTTCGACCGCGGTGCTGACCGACCCGAAGGCCGTCATCAGAATCACCGCCGTCGTCGGATGCAGCGCCCGCGTCGTCTTCAGCACGTCGAGCCCGTCGCTGCCGCCCATCTTGAGGTCGCTCAGGACGACGTCGTAGTAGCCGTCGTGCAGGCGTTCGATGGCGGCGTTGCCGTTGCTCGCCTCCTCGATTTCGTGCCCGGCCTCCGAGAGGCCGCGCGCGAGCCCGCGCCTGAGCGCGTCGTGATCGTCAGCGATGAGAATGCGACCCATATACTCGTTTCCTCGGCGTCACTTGAACCACGTGGACGCGCTTGCCACGGGCAGCGTCACCCGGAACCGCGTACCGGCTGGGCTGCTGCTGACGTCGATGCGCCCGTCGTGCGCGTCGACGATCTTCCGGACGATCGCCAGGCCCAGGCCCGAGCCCTTCGGCTTCGTCGTGAAGAACGGATTGAAAATCTTGTCGGTGATCTCCGGCGCCACGCCGGGGCCGTCGTCGGCGACTTCGACCACGAGCATCGGCGTCGGCGGCTGGAGCCCGGCGATCGGATCCGGTTCCTCGACGATCGTGCCCGCGGAAATCCGGATGTGCCCCTTTCCGTCGAGCGCCTCGAACGCGTTCGCCAGAAGGTTCGTGAACAACTGGCAGAGCTGGTGCTGGTCGCCTTCGATCGCCGGCAGGTCCGTGCCGACGTCGACCGTGATGTCGACGGCGCCGCGGGCCACCTTGCTTTCGGCGAGCGTGACCGCCTGATGCAGGACGGGGGCGACGTCGGTGCGCTCGACCTGGAGGCGCAGCGGCCGCACGAACTCGAGCATCTCCACGACGATCGCGTTCGCCAGCTTCGATTCGCTGATGATGTCGGTCAGCAGCGACTGCGCCGCGGCCGAATCCGGCACCTGGCGCCGAAGCAGGCCCGCCATGACCTCGATGCCCGCGAGCGGATTTCTCAGATCGTGCGCGATGCCCGCGGCCATCTCGCCGAGCGACACCAGACGGTCGCGCAGCCGTTCGCGCTCCTCGAGCTGTTCGACCTGCGTCAGGTCCTTGAAGAACATGACGGCGCCGATCGCGCTCCCGTGGTCGTCCCTGACCTGCGACAGCGTGTAGCCGATGACGCGATTGAGGTCCTTCAGCCGCAGTTCGGCGCGGTTCGGCAGGTGGCTCAGCTCGAACGCGCTGGTCAGCACCCGGATCACCGCGGGGCGGCTGTGCAGCACGTCGGCGAACGGCCGGCCGATGTCGTGCGGCGCCGGAGTGATGCCGAAGATGCGGTACGCCTCTTCGTTCATGAGCGTCAACGTGCCGTCGCGCCGGAACGCGATCACGCCGTTGCGCATGCTGTTGACCAGCTGCCGGAAGAACGGATCCTCGGACCGGTCGACCTGACGCGACACGAGATTCTCAGGCGCGCGGCGCTTCGCGCGCACTGGCCGCTTCGAAGGTGTGGGCATCGTCAGGTACACGGGTCCTCAGCTCAACACCAGGGGCAAAGGACGTACCCTGGACCTTTGGCCGCTGAAGAGCTGGAAACCCGCACAAAAACGCAACTTACGGTTATCTGGAGTGTCGAAAAGCGGAGCGATTATAACAAATCTGTAATCGGATGACGAAAGCGTCTTGGACGCTTCTCTTATGCCTCGGCGAGGTCCGCGGCCTCCTGCAGCTCTTCCCACTTATGCATCAGCTCGCCGACCTGCCACATCAGGGCCTGGTGGCGGTCGATGGTCGGCTGGGCGGCGGCTCGGTCGTCGTAGAACCCGGGGGCGGCCATGGTCTGTTCGATCTCGCGGATGGCAGCCTCGCACTCGGCGACCTGCGCTTCGAGCTTCGCGAGCGCGGCGCGCCGTGCGTCGCTGGCGCGCTGCTTCCGCCGCGCCTCCGCCTGCTCGCGCTTCTGCTCCTCGCGCGAGGGCTTTGGCTGCGGTGCCGGTGGCTTCCTCAGCGCAGAGTTCGCGGAGTTCGCAGGGATATCCTTCTTCTGCGCGTGCTGCGTTCGAGCGGGCTGCCTGTCAGCGCGCTGCCGCTCCTGGCCTGCCTGCCCGACCTGCCCCACCTGACCGACCTGCCCATCCGGGTGCGCTTTGTGCCACAGGAACTCCTTGTAGGTGCCGGGATATACCAGCGCCTGCCCGCCGCCAACTTCGATGATCTTGGTCGCGAGCCGTTCGACGAAGTAGCGGTCGTGCGACACGAAGATGAGCGTGCCGCCGTAGTCGACCAGCGCGTCGAGCAGCACCTCCTTCGAGTCGAGATCGAGATGATTCGTCGGCTCGTCGAGCAGCAGCAGGTTGGAGGGGCGGAGCAGCATGCGCGCCACCGCCAGGCGCGTGCGCTCTCCTCCTGACAGCACGCGCACCTGCTTGTACACGTCGTCGCCGGAAAACAGGAACCCGCCGAGAATGTTGCGAATGGCCGGCACCATGTGCAACGGCGACCCCGAGGCGAGCGTCTCGTAGACCGTCGGGCCCGGGTCCATGCGCGTCGCTTCGTCCTGCGCGAAGTACTCGCGCACCACGTTGTGGCCGTCGGTGCGGGTGCCGGCGTCGGGCGGCTCCTCCCCGGACAGCATGCGCATCAGGGTCGATTTCCCCACGCCGTTCGGTCCGACGAGCGCGATCCGGTCGCCGCGCTCGACGTGAAGGTTCAGGTCCTTGAAGACGACGAGCTCGCCGTACGCCTTGCGGCCGTGCTTCACCTCGAGCACGGTCCGGCCGCTCTTCCCGCAGGTCGGGAAATCGAAGTGGATCCGCTTCCGCTCCGGCGGGACCTCGATCGGAACGACCTTTTCGAGCAGCTTGATCCGGCTCTGGACCTGCGACGCCTTCGTCGCCTGGTAGCGGAACCGATCGATGAACATCTTCACGCGCGCGACTTCCTCGTCCTGCTCGCGCTTGGCCTTCCGCAGCGCCTCGATCCGCGCTTCGTGCTCGACGAGATAGGCGCTGTAGTTGCCGATATAGTCGGTCAGCTTCCTGAGCGTCAGGTCGGCGATGCGCGTCACGACCGCGTCGAGGAAGAAGCGATCGTGAGAGACGAGGATGACCGCGTGCGGATAGGCGTTCAGGTATTCCTCGAGCCAGTTGCGCGCCTCGAGGTCGAGATGGTTCGTCGGCTCGTCGAGCAGCAGGAGGTTCGGCTGGCCGAGCAGCAGCTTCGCCAGCGCGATCCGCATCTGCCAGCCGCCCGAGAAGGTCTCGGTGAGTCGCTCGAAGTCCGACGGCTTGAATCCAAGGCCCTGCAGGACCGTGGCCGTCTTCAGTTCGATCGAATAGCCGTCGTGCAGACGGAAGCGGTCCTGGAGGTCGCTGTAGCGCGACAGCATCGCCTCGTGTTCCGGCTCGGGAATGGTCGCGTCGCCGAGGCGCTCCTCGAGCGCGTGCATTTCGTGTTTGACCGCCAGCAGCGCGTCGAACGCGCTCGACGCTTCGGCGAAGAGCGTCCGGCCGCGGTGGTCGAGACCGTCCTGTGGAAGATAGCCGACAGTCAGCGCGGCCGGCTTGACCACGGTGCCGCGATCCGGTTCGTCCATGCCGGCCAGCATCCGCAGCAGCGTCGTCTTGCCGGCGCCGTTCGGGCCGCACAGACCGACGCGCTCGCGGTCGTCAATCTGCCAGGTGACGTCGTCGAGGAGCACGCGGTCGCCGAAGGATTTCGTGAGGCCGGAGAGCTGGATCATTGAAAAATGCGGCAGGCTCTAGGCTTTGGGCTCTCGGCTTTGGCCTAATCAGGCGAACCTTCCCGCCGAAAGCCAAGAGCCTAGAGCCCAAAGCCCTGTTTAAGTGTAACAGACGGCAGGGGTTATGCTACGCTCACGAAGCCAGCGACTCAGGAAGGCGGCGGACGTGGTCAACGACAGACAGCAATCCTTCACGCGAATTCTGGCGGCGCTCGTTCTCGCGCTCGCCGTATCAGCGGCCGCTTGCGTCCAGACGGATCCGACGTCGAACCTCACTGCAATTCCGCAGACGATTCTGAACGACACCTTCAGCGGCACGATCCCCGTCGGCGGCAACGACATTCACGACTTCTCGTTGACGCAGGGCGGCGGCGTGATCACGATCGCGCTGAACGCGATCAACCCCGCGAACACGATCGCCCTTATCACGATCGGCTTCGTGCAGAACGGCGTCTGCGTGCCGTCGATTGGTCCGGGCACGGCGCTGGTAGGCCAGTCCGTGAGCACCCAGATTTCGGTCCTGCCGGGCGACTACTGCGTGGTCATGGCCGCGGGCAGCAACGCCGGCGTCCCGGTGACCTACACCATTGTCGTCAGTCACCCTTAGAGGTCCAAAAGGTCCAGAAGGTCCAGAAGTCCGAAAGGCCCGAAAGGCGACGAGGCCGAGGCGAGCGGCGGCGCCTATTCGCAGCGTAGCGCCACGAGAGGATCCACCTTCGTGGCTCGTCTGGACGGGACATAGGCTGCCAGTGTCGTGACGAGGACGAAAGCGGCCGGGACGGCGACGAAGGTCGACGGATCCAGCGGCGCGACGCCGAAGAGCATTCCGGAGAGCGAGCGCGCGCCCGCCGCCGTGCCAAGCAGACCGAGCGCGATGCCGGCCGCCGTCATCCAGGCGCTCTGGCCAAGCACCGACCGCATCACTTCCGCCCGCTGAGCGCCCAGCGCCAGCCGGACGCCGATCTCCTGCGTCCGCCGCGCCACCGTGTACGACAGCACGCCGTAGAGGCCGAGCGACGCCAGCATCAGCGTGAGCGCGCCGAATCCGATCGCGAGGTACGCGACGAGACGTTCCCGCATCAAGTCGCGTTGGAGCCGATCCGACATCGGACCGACGTCGCTGACGAGCAGCTGCGGCTCGGCGCGCCGAACGGCGGCGCGGATGGCGCCCGCGGCGGCGCGCGGGTCTCCCGCGACGCGCACGTCCAGGTTGGTCAGCCCGGTTGCGCGCGTCACCGGCTTCTGCTCGACAGGGAAGTACACGATCGGCACCGGATCGTCGTGCAGCGTCTGCGTGTGCGCATTGCGCGCAACTCCGACGATCTCCGTATCCAAGTCCGAGAAACCGAGCCGCTGGCCGATTGGGCTCCGCCCCGGGAAGAAGCGACGGGCGATCGTCTCGTTGACGATCGCGACTTTCGGACTGCGAACGGTGTCGCGTTCGTCGAACTCCCGGCCGGCGACGAGTGGGATGCCGACAGTCTGGAAGTAGCCAGGACCGACCCAGTTGTTGAAGAGGGTCTTGCCCGGGCCCGCGCCCTCGACGCGGAATACGGACGAGGAGTGGCACCCTGCGATCAACCCGCACCGCGACGCCGCGGCGGACGAGACGCCGGGCACCTCGCGCACCGCGGCGACGAGCCGGCGCGCGAGCTCGGACGCCTGCTCCGGCGGATACAGGCTGGCAATGGGATCGAAGGAGACCGTGACGAGCCGATCGGGAGAAAAGCCGGGGTCGACGCGCATGAAATTCGCTAGCGTTCGGCCGAGCAGCGTCGCCGCGAATACGATGACGACCGACAGCGCGAGCTGACCCACCGCCAGCGCGCGCATCCCGGGCGGGGTCGCCTGTCCGACCGCCTGGCGCTGATGCGTGGGGGCTGCCGCCTTCCGTCCGAGGACGATCGCGCGCCACGCCGGCGCAAGCCCAAAGGCCATCGCCGTGCCGAGCGACACGAGGCTCGTGAACGCGAGGACGCGGCGATCCGGCGCGAACACGATCGGCAGGGCGCCGGACTCGCCCAGTACCTGTCGCGCAAGGAAGCCGCTCGCAGTTTCGCCGATCAGCACGCCAAGAACGCCGCCGCTGAACGCAAGCACCAGGCTCTCCGTGAGGGCCTGGCGCACCAGGCGACCAGCCGACGCGCCGAGAGAAATGCGGATCCCGATATCCCGGGCACGCCCGGCGGCGCGCGTCATCAGGAGGTTCGCGATGTTTGCGCACGTGACGAGGAGCACGAGCGCGACGAGTCCGCCGAGCGCGAATAGCGCTTGCGAGTACTCGGCGCGCAGCAGCGAGAACCCGCGTGTGACCGCCTCGACCGACAGCGTGTGCGACATCATGTCTTGTCGCTCCCGCGGATCGGAGAACGTGCTGGCGAGGTCGGCGAGGCCGTCGCGGTTGGCTGATTGCAGCGCGGCGACGGCGGGCTCGCGCTCGCCTCGTGGCACGCGGCCCACCAGGTTCAGCCACGCGATGGCGTCCTGATCGAGAAACGAGGCGTCGAACGAAGAGCGGCCGTAGCTGCTGGTGTTTCTGACGTAGCGGATGGCGTTCTGGAGTGAGACCGGAAGCCAGAAGTCGGCCTCGGCGTCGGTCCACAGTCCGACGAACCCCGGTGGCGTCACGCCGACGATGGTCACCGAAAGACCGTTGACCGTAAGCGTCTGTCCGATCACGTTCTCTTCCCCGCCGAGCACGCTTCGCCAGAAGCCGTCGCTGACCACCGCCACCGGCGTCCGGCCCGGCCGCACATCATCAGGGGCCAGCAATCGGCCGCGAGCAACCGCGATGCCGAGCGTGTCGAAGAAGCCGCCGGAAGCCAGCTGTCCGAACGCAAAGTGCACGTCCGAGTCCGCGGGCAGGCGAACGACCATACGCGCGCTGCGCGTCACAGCGGCCAGTGAACCGTGCGAACCGAGCGCTTCCTGCAGGCGCGTGAACCGCGGGTAGCTGAAGACCAGGAACTGCCCCGTGCCGCCCTCGGCGTCCGCGACGCCCTCCGGCCCGTTCTCGTACAACATGACGAGATCGGCGGCGTTCCGCACCGGGAGCGGCTTGAAGACGACGGCGTCGAGAAGCGTGAAGATCGTCGTGTTGGCGCCGATGCCCAGGGCGAGCGTCAGGATCGCGACCAGGGCAAAGCCGGGCGTCTTTGCGAGCGCGCGGGTCGTGAGCCGCATGTCCCGGCGAAAGTCCTCGATCCAGCCAAACGTGCGGGCATCGCGATGTCGGTCCGCCGTATGCGCAACGCCGCCGAAGCGGCACAGCGCCGCGCGACGAGCGTCGCCGGGTGACAGGCCGCCGCGCTCGTAGTCTTCCGTCGCTTCGGCGAGGTGCGCGGCGATTTCCTCGTGCATCTCGCGCTCGAGACGGCGCGAGCGCAGGTGTCCAAGAACGCGGGCCAAGAAGACGCGCAGGCCCGTCATGGCGTGTCCTCGTCGATCCTCAGGAAGCGCGCGACGATGCCGGTGGAACGCTCCCAGTCGGCGGCCTCCTGTTCGAGCTGCCGCCGGCCCGCACGCGTCAACGAATAGATCTTCACGCGGCGGCCCGACTCGGATGTTCCCCACTTCGAGGCAATCCATCCCATCTGCTCGAGGCGCAGCATCGCGGGATAGAGCGTGCCCTGGTTGAGCGCCAGCTGGTTGCCGCTGATCTGTTCGATGCGCCGTGCGATGCGGTAGCCGTGCAGGGGACCGAGCGCCTCGAGCGTCTTGAGAATCATCAAGCCGAGGCTGCCGTGCAGGACGTCGCGTCTCTCGGCTCGCATGTGTTGGAAGCCTACAGCTTCGACCTGTTGGGAGTCAACCTATAGCGAGGAAACGACCATCGGACCTTTTGGACTTCTTGGACCTTGTGGACCTCTTGGACTTCGTTATTCCCCGAGCGCCTTGGCCGCCGCCGCGAGGACCTGCGGCACGCGGAACGGCTTGGTCAGGTAGCCGGCGACGCCGAGGTTCAGCGCCTCGATCGCGCTGGACTCGGTCGAGAAGCCGGTGATCACGATGACAGGGAGATCCGCCTTGTACCGCTTGGCCTCGCGGATCACGGTCAGGCCGTCCATCCCCGGCATCTTCAGATCGGCGATCAGCAGATCGTAGGGATACATCCGCATGCGCTCGAGCGCGGAGCGGCCATCGGGTGCGACGTCGACGTCGTACTCCGCGAGCGCCAGCGTCTTCGACAGCAGATCCCGGATGCTTGCTTCGTCGTCGACGACGAGCACGCGCGGGCGGCCGGCGGCGGCTCCCGGCCTCGGCGCGGGCGCCGGGGCGGCGGCCGGCGACGGGCGGCTCCCGCCGCGGAGGCGCTGGCTGTCGAGCCAGGCGTCGATGTCCCGTTTGCGGAAACGCCACTGGCGGCCGACGCGCACCGCCGGGATCTTGCCCGCCTTGATCAGCCGGTAGACCGTCCGCAGATTGACCTGGAGATACTCCAGGACTTCTTCGGTCGTCAGGAAGGTTTCTTCAATCATTCGACGCTACGGGCAATTCGACGGTGAAAACGGCGCCGCCCTCCGGATGGTTGGCCGCGGTGATCTGCCCGCCGTGATCCTGCACGATCCCGTAAGCGATGGCCAGTCCCAAACCGGTTCCTTTGCCCACTTCTTTGGTGGTGTAAAACGGCTCGAAGAGCCGTGGCAGGGCATCCGGCGCGATGCCGCATCCGGTGTCCCGCACGGTTGCCACGATTCGGTCGCCTCCGGCCGCGGCCCGGGTCGCGAGTTCGATCCGTCCGGCGGCTCCGGTGGCCGCGATCGCGTGCTCGGCATTCATCACCATGTTCAGGAAGACCTGGTGGAGCAGCAGCGGATCGCTCTGAACGCGTGGCAGTTTGTCGTCATAGTGTCGCACGACTTCGATGTCCTGGGCACGGCACGCGGCGGCGCGCAGGGCGACGACCTTCTGCATGACCGCGTTGAGGCTCACCGAGCGGCGCGCGACCTGCCGCGAGCCGGCGAAGACGAGCAGGTTGCGGACGATTTTCGCGGCGCGATCGGCTTCGCGGTAAATCGTCTGCACCTCTCGCCGCAGCTGCTTGGGAAAAGCGCCGGTCACGCGCAACAGCTCGAGGTGGCCGAGCACGCCCTGCAGCGGGTTGTTCAGCTCGTGCGCGATTCCGGCGACGAACTGGCCGAGCGCGGCGAGCTTTTCAGACTGCGTCAGCCGCTGGCGCAGTTGTTCGCGTTCGGCCTCGAGCTTCACCTGCGGCGTCAGATCGCGCGCGACAATCACCGTTCCGACCCGTTCGCGCTCCGGATTCAGGAGATCCGTCACCGTGACCAGGAACGAGCCGTTCAGGGCCGGATCCGCGATTTCGCGCGAGGTGGCGCCGCGGCCGTCGGCCGCTCGCGATTCCCGTCCGACCTCCGCCACCCAGTTCGCGAGATCCATCCCGACCGCTCCGGCCAGCGGCTGCTCGAGCAGATCCTCCGGCGCGCGCCCGAGCCTCGCGGCGAACGCTTTGTTCACGTGCACGATGCGTCCGGCGGTATCGACCACGGCGACCAGGTGGGCGATCGAATCGAAGGTGTTCTCCAGCTCCCGCCGCGAACGCAGGACGTCGTCGAGCAGCTGCAGGTTTTCGATCGCGCTCGACAGCTCGCGCCCGAGTTCGTCCGCGCGGTCGAGGAGCTCGAGCTCGCCGCCGGCCTCGAGCCGGACGCCTTCGAAGACGATCGCGCCGAGCGCGCGGCGGCAGCCGCGGAGCGGCACCGTCACCGACGCCGTCGAGGGGTGCGGCCCGGGCAGAAGCTCGGCGCGGGCCCGCCGGAGCGCGGCCGCCGGAATGGCGGTCTGATCGTCGGCGGCGACGCGCGTGCCTTCGGCGGTTTCCTGCTGGTCAGAAGAGGCCTCGAGCACGAGCATGCGGGCACGGCGCTCGTGAATCCACACCGACGTACGGTCGGCGGCGAACAGCCGGTTCGCCCCGTGGCAGAAGATGTCGAGCGCGCTCGCAATCTGCAGCGTCGATCGGATGCTCTCGTAGAAATCGTCGAGGAGCTGTCGCAGCTCGCGCTGCAGCTCGTCGCGCTGGCGGAGCCGGGACAGATCGATCGCCGTCAGGAACGCGTCGGCGACCACCGTCCCGTCATCCACGGAAGGAACCGTGCCCGGGGCGAGCGCCACCGTGAGGATCCCGATGCGATCGTCGCCGCGGAGCAGCGGAATCAGGAGGATGCCGCGCCCCGCCAGCCGGCCGGCGAGGTCCGGCATCTGCCGGACGGGATCGTCCACCACCACCGGACGGCGGCCGGCGAAGACCGACTTGAGCAGCGTGCTTTCGGGGCCGTCGGGGATCCATGGATCGGTCGGCAGCGCGTCGAGACCGAAGCCGGATGTGGCCTGGAGCGCGCCGTTCCGGGGATTGTGTTCGAAGAGAAGCGACGCAGACCCCCCCGTGGCATCGAGCGCGTACTGGTGGAGGCTGGACAGGAGGTCGCCGACGCCATCGGCCCGGGCGAGCGCCGAAAAAAGCGAGGCGGCAGGCGGAAGTGTGGCGGTGGACCCGGCGGACACACGGGTCGGCCGTCGCGTGCGCGTAACTCGGGGCATGCTCAGCAGACTTGGGGGGCTGCCGGAGATTCTACGCCATAAACCCCACGACGGTCAGGTGTTACCCCGATCCCTATAATGGAGCTGTCCCGTGGCTCCGACTATCGGCACCCCCGCCTCGTCTAATGAGAGCGCCGTGTCAACCGACGAGGAGCTCGTCGCCCGCTCGATTGGAGGCGACACCGACAGCTTCAACGAGCTGGTGCTGCGGTGGGAGCGCCCGATTTTCGCGCTGGCGTACCGCACGATCGGCCGCGAAGAGGACGCGCGCGACGTCTGCCAGGAGACGTTTCTTCGCGCGTTTCGCGCGCTGCCCGGGTTCCGCGGCCAGGCCAAGTTCTCGTCGTGGCTCTACCGGATCACGCTGAACCTCTGCCGCGACTGGGCGCGGAAGGAGCGCCGGACGCCGGTCGTCCAGGCGCCGGAGGACGTCGACCTGCTCGAGCTTGCGGCCGCGGCCGCGCCCACCGTCTCGATCGAGGACGTCGTGGCCGACCGTCATCTCGCGCGCGCCGTCGAACGTCCGGGTGGTCTTCCTCCCGCCTGGGTATGTGAGCGAGACGAGGTCCCC
>Ga0187777_10002556_pt1 | contig 11602 bp, 10 predicted proteins | sample 1015_Q2_SP5_10_M_FD_132416 | JGI IMG/M metagenome (GOLD analysis project Ga0187777, IMG submission 132416) | Tropical peat soil microbial communities from peatlands in Department of Meta, Colombia - 1015_Q2_SP5_10_MG | ecosystem: Environmental > Terrestrial > Soil > Wetlands > Peat | place...
AGGCGCCGGGGTCCTAGGGTTCCGGCGTGGCGTCCGGCGAGGGAGGGGCCTGCGCGTGGCGGCTCTCGCGCACGTCGACCGGCCGGACGGCGTGAATGGCCGAGCGCCGGGCCGTCCCGGTGAGGCTCCGGACCAGGTCCCAGACCAGCGCCGTGCTCAGCGCGTCGAAGCAGAGCGCGAGCAGCAGCGCGGCGAGCGCCAGCCTGAGCAACGAACGCGGGGACCGTCCGTCAGGGCCCTGTAGAACCGAGTGTGCGTTCGCCATACGACCACCACCTGCTCGGGGTGACGCTCGTGCGCCACCCTCATTGCCCCGGAGTGACGCAAGCTCCGGGCCAGATCTTCCAACCGGAGAACACCCCGAAGACTGCAAAGGTTTCCCCGCCGGAAGCCCGCGTTCCGATTGAAGAACCTTTCGCCCCGAATCGCCGCGGCGTCAAAATCCTGTGCCGGCCGCGGTGGAGAGCGCACAGGTCAGCGTCGACCCGAGAGCGTGCAAAATTGGACCACCGCTCTGCGTCATGCGAGCCGCGGGCCACGTGTCGTCGCTCTGGCCACACCGGGGGCTCCGGCCAGGCGACGAGCCGGAGCTCAGCGGGCCGGCCGCGGCCGGTGTGCCGCCAGGAAGCGCTGGCAATCCGATCCGCACTCCGGGAAGAGGCCAAGGAGGTCGAGCCGGCGGGCGCACTCCTCCTCGAAGACCGGCTCGGGACGGGCGCAGAGCGCTTCGGCCTCGGAGCGCGTCCGGGCGAAGAGGTCGGCCCGCTCGGCGGGCGGCAGCCGGAGCACGGCTCGCCGGGGCGCGGTCATCTGGAAGAGGACGGCTCCTGCGACCAGGAGCGCCCCCACGAGCAGGGCAGCGAGGCCGAGGGCCTGACGCCGCCGTGAGGAAGGGCCTTCGACGTCCATGCCCGACCGGCCTCAGATGCGGATGAGGAACGCCAGGTTCATCCGGTTCTCGAACGTGGCCAGGCTCGGCTGAAACCCGGCCACGACGCTGCCGGGCGCGCCCTGGTTCCCGCCGGGGGGAGTGATCCCCCCCGGCCCGGCGAAATAGGGGACGTTGGCCCCGCGATGGATGTACTCGAGCCGCACGGTGGTGAACTGGGTGGGCATGAAGTCGAAGGTGATGGACGAGTCCCACGCCTTGAAGGGATCGCCCGGGTTGGCGGTGAAGTAGGGCGTACCGGAAAAGGCCGTGGCGCCGTTGATCGACGGCAGCAGCACCAGGTAGCGGCCGGGATTGTTGATCGCGCCGACCCCCACCGTGAGCGCGAAGACGTCCCTCACGAACCAGAACCGGTTGTAGAACATGAAGCCGAGGAAGAACTGCGAGGGCGAGCTGGCATTTCCGCCGAAGCACGAGACGCCCCCACCGAGCTCGCACCCGGCGTCGACGGTGAAGGAGAAGGCCATCTTGTCCAGGACCGAGCCGGGCTGATCGAAGTACTTGATCTGGATGCTGGTGTCGGTGTGCATCCGCCACCGGTCCGGATTCCCCAGGGTGTCGGTGCCGAAGTACTCGTTGGTGACGAAGGAGATCCAGCCGGTCGGGCGCCAGAGGATCTGCCAGCCGAAGCCAGGGGCGGTGTTGAACTTGCCGTAGGCCTGCCATCCATTGACCAGCCAGAGCTCGACCTTGAGCCGGTCGCTGGGGAAGATCTGGATGCGCGCGCCGTTGAAGAACCAGGGTGTGTTCGCCGAGACGTACGACATCTGGTACACCCAGTTCTCGTAGTTGTAGTAGCTGCACAGGCCGACGTAGGACATGAACAGTCCGATGTCGACGTTGATGCCGTACAGCACGTCGAAGTGGTAGCCCCCGTAAGCCTCGGACAAGTAGCGGTAGACGTCGGCCAGGCTCCACTGGCCTCGCCCCGGGCTGGCGTCGTTGCGCGGCGTCATCGTCGAATAGAGGCCGAACTGCGTCAGGATGCGCCCGCGGACGTTCTTCCAGTGGAAGTCGCCGCCCAGGCCGAGGTTCTCGACCTGGAACTCACCCGTCCGTCCTGAATTGGTCGACCCGACGAGGGAGTCGTCCTTGGGGTGGGCGAAGTCGAAGACGTAGTTCGCGTCGAACGAGAACTCGCCGGTGAAGGCCTCGGTGGAGAGCGGGAAGGTGGTCTGCCGGCTGTTCCCGTTGAGCCAGGTGAAGTCGGCGTAGGCAAAGGGCTCGGGCTTCGGCGCCGCGGCGATGACCGTCTCGGCGGGCGAGGCCGGCGGAGCGCCTTGGGAGGAGGCCTCCACCGCGAGCGAGGGCGCAGAGAGACAGGCGAGGGCTGCGACGACGGCAAGTGGATGGATCCGACGTTGGGCTCGCATGGCGAACAACGAGCCGTAGCAATCGCAGAGCCATCCACCTGATCCGACCAGTCGCGATCCCGGTCAGGCCGGCGGAGCTCGCCGCAACATGCGGCGGCGCACGATCTCGTTGCGTTCTGCAACGAGTCGAGCAACCCTTGCGTGCATGATGCACGACCCGAGCGCGCGCGGAGTCGAGCGCGCGCAGCCCGGCCGGTGGCATCGCTCACCCCGGCGGCGCCTGGTCCGGGAAATGCTTCGGGGTGGTCCTGGCCAGGGGCTGCTCCTGGCCCTGGGCATTCTCGGGGCCCTCCCCGCGGGCGCGGATGGAGTCGCTCTTCCCGGAGGCATCATCCTCAGAGGAGCAGTGGACGTGTACGGCGGCGTGAACTTCAACTTGCCCAGCGATCGCGACAGCTGGTTCTACGGGGTGGGCACCTCGGGAAAGAAGGCGAACGAGTTCTCGGTCAACCTCGCCTCCATCGACTTCTCCAAGGAGCCGGAGCCGGTGGGCTTCCATCTGTGGATCGCCGGGGGGACGGGCGCGTTCGTGGTCCACCAGAGCGAGCCGGCGGGCACGGTGGCCGGCGTCCCGGTGTGGCAGTACATCCAGGCGGCGAGCGTCTCGGCCCGGATCCCCGTCGGCCGTGGCATCATCGTCGAGGCGGGGATCATGCCCAGCTACCTGGGTTTCGAGGGCCTGGCCTCGTGGACCGACTGGACGTACACCCGCAGCTACACCGGGGACCTCTCACCCTATTACGACTGCGGCGTCCGGGTGGCCTACGCCTTCACCGACCATTTCTCGGCGCAGGTGCGGTTCCTCAACGGCTGGCAGACCATCGGTGACGTGAACAACGCCAAGTCCTACGGCGCACAGGTGGCCTGGTCGTACGAGAGCTGGAGCCTGACGGTGAACGGCTATGCCGGCCCCGACCTACCCAACGACGACGTGGACTGGCGGTTCTTCGGCGACGTGGTGGCCACGGTCACCCCGTGGGCGCCGCTGCAGCTGGCGCTGGAGATGAGCGCCGGGACCCAGCAGCAGCCGACCTCCTCCAGCTCCAACTGGGGCTCGGTGGCGCTCTATGCGCGCTGGGAGTTCATCCCCAAGCTGGCGGCAGTGGTGCGCGGCGAGGTCTATCGCGACGCCTCGGGCTTCATCACCGGGACCCAGCAGACGTTGACCGAGATCACCGGGACCCTGGCCTACGCTCCCTGGCCGCCGCTGCTGATCAAGCTCGATGCCCGGTGGGACCACTCCACCGCCAACGTCTTCACCGGGAGCGCGGCGCCCGTCGGCGGACAGCTCCAGAAGCTGCCGACCCAGACGTTGCTCATCGCCGGGGTCGTCGCCCAGCTCTAGGAGGTGGCCTCATGCTCGATGCCGTTTTCGTCGCTTCCACCATCGTCTTCTTCCTGGTCGCCATCGCCTACGTGCGTGCCTGCGACCGCGTGTGAGGCCGCCCGATGAGTCTCGACCACTGGCTCGGCGCCGCCGTCTCGATCCTGCTCACCATCTACCTCGTCTACGCGCTCCTCCGTCCGGAGCGCTTCTAGGTCCGCCATGACGTCCCCGGGATGGCTCCAGATCGTCGTCTTCTCGGTGCTCGTCCTGGCCCTCACCCGGCCGCTGGGTGCCTACCTCCACCGGGTGTACGAGGGCAGCCGGCAGCCACTCCCCCGCTTCTTCGGGTCGCTGGAGCGTGGCCTCTATCGCCTGTGCGGCGTGGACCCGGCGCGCGAGCAGACCTGGGGCGAGTACGCGGTGGCGGTGCTGGTCTTCAGCGCGCTGGGGATGCTGGTGACCTACCTGCTCGAGCGGCTCCAGGGAGCGCTGCCGCTCAATCCGATGAAGCTCGCCGCCATCCCGCCCGACCTGGCCTTCAACACCGCCGCCAGCTTCACCACCAACACCAACTGGCAGGCCTACACCGGCGAGTCGACGATGAGCTACCTGACCCAGATGGCGGGTCTGGCCTGGCACAACTTCACCTCCGCCGCGGTGGGAATGGCGGTGGCGGTGGCCCTGGCCCGCGGTCTCACCCGGCACCTGACCGCGGGGGCGCCACGGACGCTGGGAAGCTTCTGGGTGGACCTGGTGCGTGGCACGCTCTACGTGCTGCTCCCCCTGTCCATCGCCGCGGCCCTGGTGCTGGTGAGCCAGGGGGTGATCCAGAACCTCGCTCCCTACCGGGAGGTGGTCACTCTGGAGGGGACGAAGCAGGTCATCGCCCTCGGCCCGGTGGCCTCCCAGGAGGCGATCAAGGAGCTGGGGACGAACGGCGGCGGCTTCTTCAATGCCAACAGCGCCCACCCCTTCGAGAACCCGACGCCGTTCACCAACTTCCTCGAGCTGCTGCTCATCTTCGCCATCCCGGCGGCGCTCACCTACACCTATGGACGGATGGCCGGGAGCCAGCGCCAGGGATGGGCCATCCTGGCGGCGATGGGCGTGCTCTTCCTCGGCGGGGTGAGCGCCGCCTACTGGGCCGAGGCACATCCCAACCCCGCGCTCCACGGCCTGGCCGTGGCGCAGGGCACGGGCAACATGGAGGGGAAGGAGGTCCGGTTCGGCGTCGCCGCCTCGGCCCTCTTCGCCACGGTGACCACCGACGCCTCGTGCGGCGCGGTCAACGCCATGCACGACAGCTTCACGCCGCTCGGTGGCCTGGTCCCGCTGGTGAACATCCAGCTCGGCGAGGTCATCTTCGGGGGCGTCGGCGCCGGCCTGTACGGGATGCTGATCTTCGTCATCCTCAGCGTCTTCATCGCCGGGCTGATGGTCGGCCGGACGCCGGAGTACCTGGGCAAGAAGATCGAAGCCCGGGAGATGAAGCTGGCCATGCTCTACGTGCTCATCTTCCCGCTGATCATCCTCGGCTTCACCGCCTGGGCGGCGGTGTCGCCGCTGGGCACCTCCTCGCTGAACAACGCCGGGCCCCACGGGCTGAGCGAGCTGCTCTATGCCTTCACCAGCGGGGCGGGCAACAACGGCTCGGCCTTCGCCGGCCTCAACGCCAACACCCCCTTCTGGAACGTCACCCTCGGGGTGACCATGCTCGCCGGGCGCTTCCTGATGATGGTGCCGGCGCTGGCCATCGCCGGGACGATGGTGGGGAAGAAGGTGGTCCGGCCCGGTCCGGGAACCTTCCCCACCGACGGCGCCCTCTTCGCCGGGCTCCTGGTGTCGGTGGTGATCATCGTCGGTGCGCTCACCTTCTTCCCGGCCCTGAGCCTGGGACCGATCGTCGAGCACTTCCTGGCCAGCGCAGGAAAGGTCTTCTGATGGCAACTCCCAAGGCCAAGTCCATTTCACTCTTCGACCCGGCCATCCTCGGCCCGGCAGCGAGGGAGAGCTTCCGGAAGCTCTCCCCGACGCTGGTGGCCAAGAACCCGGTGATGTTCGTGGTCGAGGTGGGTTCGGTGCTCACCACGCTCCTCTGGGTGCGAGATCTGGCAGCCGCCCATCGCTCGGCCCCGCTCTGGTTCACCGGGCTGACCAGCCTCTGGCTCTGGTTCACCGTGATCTTCGCCAACTTCGCCGAGGCGGTGGCCGAGGGCCGGGGCAAGGCCCAGGCCGACTCGCTCCGGAAGATGCGCAAGGAGACCACGGCGCGACGGCTGGTGGACGGCGGCGAGGAATCCGTGCCCGCCTCGGCGCTGCGCAAGGGCGACCGTGTGGTGGTCGAGGCCGGGCAGCACATCCCGGGCGACGGGGAGGTCATCGAGGGCATCGCCTCGGTCGACGAGAGCGCCATCACCGGCGAGTCGGCGCCGGTCATCCGCGAGAGTGGGGGCGACCGCTCGGCGGTCACCGGGGGTACACGCGTGCTCTCCGACCGGATCGTGGTGCGCATCACCGCCAACCCGGGTGAGTCCTTCCTCGACCGGATGATCGCCCTGGTCGAGGGGGCGGCCCGGCAGAAGACGCCCAACGAGATCGCCCTGCACATCCTGCTCGTCGGGCTGACGCTGATCTTCCTCTTCGCCTGTGTGACGCTCGTCCCGCTCGGCATCTACAGCGGGGTGGCGCTCTCGGCCACGACCATCGTCGCCCTGCTGGTGTGCCTCATCCCCACCACCATCGGCGGGCTCCTTTCGGCCATCGGAATCGCCGGTATGGACCGGCTGCTCCGGAAGAACGTCATCGCCATGAGCGGGCGGGCGGTGGAGGCAGCCGGGGACGTGGACACCCTGCTCCTGGACAAGACGGGAACGATCACCCTCGGCAACCGCATGGCCACCGAGTTCCTCCCCCTGGGCGGGGTCCGGGTGGAGGAGCTGGCCGATGCCGCCCAGCTGAGCAGCCTGGCCGACGAGACGCCCGAGGGACGGAGCATCGTCGTGCTGGCCAAGGAGCGCTACCGGCTCCGCGGCCGGGAGGTGGCCGAACCGGGGATGCACTTCATCCCCTTCAGCGCCCACACCCGCATGAGCGGCTGCGACATCGGTGGGCGGGCGATCCGCAAGGGAGCGGTCGATGCCATCGCCGCCCACGTCCGCTCGCTGAGGGGAAGCATTCCAGCCGAGGTCGAGGCCGTCGCCTCGAGCATCGCCACCTCGGGGGGGACGCCGCTGGCCGTCTCCGACGGCCCGCGCATCCTCGGCGTCATTCACCTCAAGGACGTGGTCAAGGGAGGAATCAAGGAGCGCTTCGACCGATTCCGGGCCATGGGCATCCGCACGGTGATGATCACCGGGGACAATCCGCGGACGGCGGAGGCCATCGCCCGCGAGGCCGGCGTGGACGACTTCCTGGCCGAGGCCACTCCGGAGGCGAAGCTGCGCCTCATCCGCGAGGAGCAGGCGAAGGGCAAGCTGGTGGCCATGACCGGCGACGGGACCAACGATGCGCCGGCGCTGGCCCAGGCCGACGTGGGCGTGGCAATGAACACCGGCACCCAGGCGGCGAAGGAGGCCGGGAACATGGTCGACCTGGACTCCAACCCCACCAAGCTCCTGGAGGTGGTGGAGATCGGCAAGCAGCTGCTCATGACCCGGGGGACGCTGACCACCTTCTCCATCGCCAACGACGTGGCCAAGTACTTCGCCATCCTCCCAGCGATGTTCGTCGGTGTCTTTCCGGAGATCGCGCCGTTGAACGTGATGCGGCTGGCCTCCCCCAGCTCGGCCATCCTCTCCGCGGTGATCTTCAACGCGCTGATCATCGTCGCCCTCATCCCTCTCGCCCTCCGCGGAGTGCGCTACCGGCCGATCGGCGCGGCGGCCCTGCTGCGCCGCTCGCTGCTCGTCTACGGCGTGGGCGGGGTGATCGCCCCCTTCGTCGGCATCAAGGCCATCGATTTGCTCCTCGCGGCCGTCGGCCTCACCTGAGAGACCCCATGCGCTCCATCGCTCTCGTTGCCCTCCGTGCCACCCTGGTGACGCTGGTGGTCACCGGCCTTGCCTACCCCCTGGCCGTGACCGGGCTCGCCCAGCTGCTGTTCCCTTCCCAGGCCAACGGAAGCCTGGTCAGCGATGAGCGTGGACAGGTCGTCGGCTCGGAGCTCCTGGCGCAGAGCTTCAACGCTCCGGGCTACTTCCAGCCCCGGCCCTCGGCCGCCGGGCAGGCCGGCTACGACGCCACCTCCTCCGGTGGCAGCAATCTCGGCCCGACGAGCAAGAAGCTGCGCGACGGAGCCGTCGAGGCCCTTCGCAAGCTCGAGGCGGAGAACCCGGGCGCGCCACGCCCGGTGCCTGCGGAGCTGGTCACCGCGTCCGGGAGCGGGCTCGACCCGCATCTCTCCCCGGAGGCTGCGCAGTGGCAGGTGAGCCGGGTGGCCCGGGCGCGCGGGGTGGCCGAGGACCGGGTCCGGGCGACGGTGGCTGCCCACACCGAGGGCCGGACGCTCGGATTCATCGGGGAGCCGCGCGTGAACGTCCTCCTCCTGAACCTCGCCCTCGATCGGCAGTTCGGGCGGCTGCCCCTTCCCGCCCCGGCCGCCGCCTCCCCGGCTGCGCCGCCACGCTAGGGTGGATCGCCCCACCCGCGCGCGGTTCCTGGCCCGGATCCACGGCGCGGGCCCGATGCGTTACCGTTCCCGGGCGATGGCCATTCCCCCGGCGCGCATCAGCCAGCTCCGTCCTCGACCCGAGGACTTTCTCACCCTGCTCGAGCGCGGGAAGCGGGGCCGGCTCAAGCTGTACATCGGCTTCGCCGCCGGCGTGGGAAAGACCTACCGCATGCTCGAGGAGGCGCACGACCTGCTCGACCGGCAGGTGGACGTGGTGGTCGGCTACGTGGAGACCCACGGGCGGGCGGAGACGGCGGCCCTGCTGGAAGGTCTCCCGGCCGTGCCCCGGAGCCAGATCACCTACCGCGGGGTGACGGCGGAGGAGATGGACCTGGACGCCATCCTGGCCCGCAAGCCGGCGGTGGCGGTGGTCGACGAGCTGGCTCACACCAACCTTCCCGTGTGCCGCAACCGGAAGCGCTACCAGGACGTCCAGGAGCTGCTCGGGGCAGGCATCAGCGTCATCGGCGCCTTCAACGTGCAGCACCTGGAGTCGCTCAACGACCTGGTGGAGCGCGCCACGGGGGTGGCGGTGCGGGAGACGATCCCCGACTCCTTCCTGCAGCTGGCCGACCAGGTGGTGAACCTGGACCTGGCGGTGGAGGACCTCCAGGAGCGGCTCCGGGCGGGGAAGATCTACCGGCCGGAGAAGGTCCCCCAGGCGCTGGAACGGTTCTTCCAGCGCGACAACCTGGTCACGCTGCGCGAGCTCGCGCTCCGCGAGGTGGCGGAGAGCCTGGAACGCTCGTCCACTCGGGGAAAGACGCTGGCCGAGGCCACCCAGCAGCGGGCCACCGGACGGGTGATGGTCTGCCTGTCCTCCTTTCCCCCGCACGCCGCGGCGCTCCTCCGGCGCGGGTCACGAGCCGCCGGACGCCTCAACACCGACTGGTTCGTGGTCTACGTGGAGACCCCCTCCGAGGCCCCCAACCTCATCGATGCCGAGGCCCAGCGGCACCTGCTGGCGAACATCGAGAAGGCGCGCGAGCTGGGCGCGGAGGTGGTGCGGCTCCGGGCCAAGGACCCGGTCGCAGCGTTGATCGACTTCGCCCACAGCCACGGAGTGGGGCTGATCCTCATCGGCCGCTCGCAGGCCGGGGGGTGGAGGCGCTGGCTCGGACAGACCATCGACCTGCGGCTGGCGCGCGAGGCGACCGACGTCGACGTGCAGCTGGTGTCCTTTTTGGAGCCGCGCGCGTGACCCTGCGCACGCGGCTGCTCCTCGCCCAGGGGCCGCTCGCCCTCGCCCTGGCGGTGGTGGGGATGGTGGCGGTGGCCACCCTGGCGGATCTCGGAAAGAGCGGACAGCGCGTGCTGGCGGACAACTACCGGAGCGTGCTCGCCGCGCAGCGGATGAAGGAGTCGGTGGAGCGGATCGACAGCGCGGCCCTGTTCCTGGTCATCGGCGAGGACCGGCTCGGGCTCAACCAGGCGGCGGAGAACCGGCCGCGCTTCGAGGCCGAGCTGAAGGTGGAGGAACAGAACATCACCGAGCCCGGAGAGCAGGAGGCGGCCACCGAGCTGCGGCGCCAGTGGACGTCCTACCAGCGGGACTTCGACGCCTTCGTCCAGCTCTCCACCGCGCCCGAGCGGCGCGAGCGGTACCTCCAGGTTCTCCACCCCGGCTTCCTCCGGGTGAAGGACGCTGCCGACTCCATCCTCACCATCAACCAGGACGCGATGGTGCAGCGGAGCGAGCAGCAGCAGCGGAAGAGCGAGCTGGCGACCACGGTCACCGTGCTCGTCGTGCTGGCAGCCCTCCTGGCCGGCCTCTTCGCCTCCGGCTCGCTGGTCACTCGGGCCCTCCGTCCCCTGGCCGTGCTCGGGCAGGCGGTGCGCCGGCTGGGCGAGGGGGATCTCGACGCGCGGGTCCGGGTCCAAGCGGGGGGGGAGATCGCCCAACTGGCGGAGGACTTCAACGCCATGGCGGACAGCCTCCGCACCTACCGGCAGAGCAGCCTCGGGGAGCTGCTCCAGGCGCAAGCCTCGGCCCAGGCGGCCATCGACAGCCTGCCCGACCCGGTCCTGGTCTTCGACGCCGGGGGAAAGCTGGTCAACGCCAACCGCATCGCCGAGGGGCTGCTCGGCGCCCGCCTGGATGCCCAGGCCCCCCTCGCCCCGCTTCCCCCCGAGGTACGCACCCTGGTGGACCGGGTGCGGGGCCACGTGCTCTCCGGCCAGGGTCCGTACGTGCCGCGGGGCTTCGAGGAGGCGGTGCTCGTCGCCTCTCCGGACGGAGGACGGGCGCTCCTGCCCCGCGCCTCGCCGGTGGAGGACGAGGGCGGCGGGCTGATCGGCGCCACCGTCGTCCTCCAAGACGTGACCCGCCTGAGGCGCTTCGACGAGCTCAAGAACGACCTGGTGGCCACGGTGGCCCACGAGTTCCGCACCCCGCTCACCAGCCTCCGAATGGCGATTCACCTCTGTCTGGAGGGGTCGGTGGGGCCGCTGAACGAGCGGCAGCTGGACCTGCTCCACGCGGCGCGCGACGACTGCGAGCGCCTGCAGCGCATCGTCGACGACCTGCTCGATCTGGCCCGCATCCGCGCCGGGTTGCTCGAGCTGCGCCAGGAGGCGGTCGACACGCCGGCGCTATTGGACCAGGCCCAGGCCGGGCTCCGGACCACGGCCGCCGACGCCGGGGTGACGCTCGAGTCGCGCGTGGAGCCGGGCGGCGAGTCGCTGGTGGCCGACCGGGAGCGCCTGGCGCTGGCGCTGCAGAACCTCCTCTCCAACGCCATTCGCCACACCCCCCGCGGAGGCTCGGTGTCCCTGGTGGCGGCTCCGTCGGGCGGAAGCGTGCGCTTCAGCGTGCGCGACACGGGCGAGGGCATCGCCCAGGAGCACCTGCCCCGGGTCTTCGACCGGTTCTTCCAGGTGCCCGGCGCCAAGGGGGGGAACGCCGGCTTCGGCCTGTCCATCGTCAAGGACGTGGCCGAGGCGCACGGCGGGACGGTGGGGGTCGAGAGCGCGCCCGGGGCGGGGAGCCTCTTCTGGCTCACCGTGCCAGCCCGCCCTCCGGTTCCTCCGCCGGCCTGAGCGCCCTAGCCCTGCTCGTACTTCTTCCGGCGACGCCAGAGGGTGGAGGCGTCGATGCCGAGGACGCGCGCCGCCTCCTCCAGCGTGGGACTCGAGGCCAGCACCCGCAGGGTGTGCTCGCGCTCGATGGCCTCCAGCGTGTGCTCTCCGCCGAGGGCGACGGCCCGCCCGCCGGCGGCGGAGATGCGCTCGGGCAGCGCGCCCGGCTCGATGCGCTGGGCCGGCCAGACGATGAGCGCTCGCTC
>Ga0187777_10002557_pt1 | contig 11602 bp, 8 predicted proteins | sample 1015_Q2_SP5_10_M_FD_132416 | JGI IMG/M metagenome (GOLD analysis project Ga0187777, IMG submission 132416) | Tropical peat soil microbial communities from peatlands in Department of Meta, Colombia - 1015_Q2_SP5_10_MG | ecosystem: Environmental > Terrestrial > Soil > Wetlands > Peat | place...
CGGTACGTCCCGGTCGGCTTCAACGACGACCCCGACTCGGGCATGACCGGACGCCCCCTGCGCAGGGTGGCGATGGGCAGCTTCTCGGTGGTGGGCGTGCTGCTCTCGTACAACGACGCGTCGCTGCCGATGCGACGCTTCGGCGTGCAGCCCAACCCCGTCGAGCTCGGGCCGAAGGTGCACGCCGCGCTGTGCGAGCTCGTCACCGCCGGGAAGATCCGTCCTGTGATCGGTCGCCGTCTCGGCATGGCGCAGGTCGCCACGACCCTCGAAGACCACGAGCAGCGTCGCACCATGGGCCGCAGCGTCGTCGACCTCTCGCTCGAGTGATGGGCGCCGGCGCGCTCGTCGCGGAGGCCGTCGACCGGACCGGCCTCGACGACTTCGGTGGCGACGAGTTCCGTGAAGGGTTGACGGTGCTGGCCGAGGCGATCGACGCCGAAGCGCAGCTCGACGACTTCGGGCGGGTGGCCGTCCCGGGGCAGATCGTGGGTGCGCTCGCCAACCGGCTCCGGATCGTCGGCTTCGCGTCCTCCCACCCCGAGGTCGGCGACGAGCGCATCGAGGCACCGCTCGTCGTGATCGGCATGTTCCGCGCCGGCACCACGTTGCTCAGCCAACTGCTCGACCAGGACCCGGCCAACCGGGCGCTGCTGAGCTGGGAGGTCGCCGACAGCGTTCCGCCGCCCTCCCCCGACGACTTCCGCGCCGGCCCACGGGTCGAGGCGGTGCGCGCGGGCCAGCAGCTCCTCGCGCAGGTGAACCCGGCGATGGACGCCGCGCACCACGAACAGGCCGACCAGGCCACCGAGTGTCTCGGCGTGCTCGCGCAGGACTTCAAGAGCCTGCTCTGGGAAGCAGTCGCGATCGTCCCGTCGTACTCGTCGTGGCTCGACGGCGCCGACCACCTGTCGGCCTACCGCCACCACCGGCGGGTGCTCCAGGTCCTCCAGCACGGCGGCGTGCGCGGCCGCTGGACGCTGAAGAGCCCACACCACGCGCTCGCGCTCGAAGCGTTGACCACGGTGTACCCCGACGCGCGCCTCGTGGTCCTGCACCGCGACCCGGCGGTCCTGTGCGCGTCGGTGTGCAGCCTCATCCGCACGCTGTCGTCGACGTTCACCGACGCCGACCACACTCAGTACCTCGCGGTCCGGTGGCCGAACGTCCTCGAGCAGTCCATCGAGCGGATGGACGCGTTCCGTGACACCCATCCCGACCACCCGATCGTCGACGTGCAGTACGGCGATCTCGTGCGGGATCCCGTCGGCACGGTGGCCCGGATCTCCGAGGCCACCGGCCGGCCACTCGCCGACGGCGCGGCCGACGCCATGACGGCCCACCTGGCCGCCAATCCCAAGGACAGGTTCGGCGCCCACCGCTACGACCTCGCCGAGTTCGGCCTCGATGCGGACGCGGTGCGGGAGCGTTTCGCCGGCTACATCGAACGCTACGACGTGCCCCGGGAGCGATGACCGCCGCGGCCGCGCGTCCGGTGGCGTTGAACGGCGGTGTGGGCACGCGCTCCCGCCGCACCCCTACGATCGTCACGTGAACGACCCACGGAACCCGCACCTCGGTGAACCGTTCACCGACGACGACGACGCCATCGCCGCTGCGCTCGAGGACGTGTCCGTTCCGGTGCTGCTGTGTTCGTTGGTGCACATGACCGGCGATCCGTCGTGGGTCCGGGAACGGGCGCTGCGCAGCGTGCCGAACGCCGCGGACCTGCACGGGGGTCTCGACGAGGAGGAGCTCGCCGACATCCGGCGGCGCGCGGTGCCGGCCATCGCCGCCTACCGGGACGGCGGGTGCATCCCGCACGCGCTGTCGCGGGAGGTCCTCGTCGAGATGATGGCGTTCCTCGCCGGCAAGCCGCTCGAGGGCGTGATGGTGCCGATGTTCCTCGAGGACATGCAGTTCGACGGGGCCGACAGCGGCACGATCTCGTGGGGCGACGAGGTGCCGGACGAGGCGAAGACGGCGTCGCCGGTCGTCGTGATCGGCTGTGGCCTGTCCGGCATCCTCGCGGGGATCCGCCTGTCGCAGGCAGGCCTTGCCTTCACGATCGTCGAGAAGGACGCAGGCCCGGGCGGGACCTGGTGGGAGAACCAGTACCCGGGTGCGCGCGTCGACGTCGGCAGTCACCACTACTGCTACGCGTTCGAGCCGTCGCACCACTGGACCGAGTACTTCTGCCAGCAGCCCGAGCTGCGCGACTACTTCGCCGGCGTACTCGACAAGTACGACCTCCGGTCGCACTGCCGGTTCGGCACCGCAGTCACCTCCCTGACCTGGGACGAACCGACGAGCTCGTGGCACGTCGCGGTTCGGAACCCCGACGGCACGGCGGAAGTCCTCGACGCGCGGTTCGTCATCAGCGCGGTCGGTTCGCTGAACATCCCGAGGCTCCCCGACATCCCGGGCATGGACTCGTTCACGGGGCCGTCGTTCCACTCGGCGCGCTGGCCGGACCGGCTCGACCTGAGCGGAACACGGTTCGCGCTCGTCGGCGCGGGCGCCTCCGGGTTCCAGATCGCGCCGGCCATCGCGGACGCGGTCGAGCACCTCACGATCTTCCAACGGACGACCCAGTGGATGCTGCCGAACCCGCTGTACCACGCGAAGGTGCCTCCCGGTGACCGGTGGGCGATGGAGCACCTCCCCTTCTACGCGCGCTGGTTCCGGTTCCTCATGCTCTACCCGGGCATCGCGATGGGCACCGAGCCCTACCGCGTCGATCCCGACTTCCACGGGAGCGAGGGCATCTCGATCAACGAACAGAACGACGAGCGGCGGCGGCAACTCACGGCGTGGATCACGATGCACCTCGCCGACCGGCCCGACCTGATCGAGCAGTCGATCCCCGACTACCCCGCGATGGGCAAGCGGATCCTCCAGGACGACGGGTCGTGGTTGCGCACGCTCAAGAAGCCGAACGTGGACTTCGTGCACACTGCCATCGCACGCATCGCCCCGAAAGGTGTGGTCACCGTCGACGGTGAGCTCCACGACGCCGACATCATCTGCTACGCGACCGGGTTCCGGCACAACGACTTCCTCGCGTCGATGGACGTCACCGGGCGAAACGGGGTGTCACTGCGCGACCAGTGGGGCGACGAGCCGACCGCGTACCTCGGGATCACGATCCCGAACTTCCCGAATCTCTTCTGCATGTACGGTCCCGGCACGAACCTCGCGCACGGCGCGAGCCTGTTCTTCCATTCGGAGTGCCAGATCCACTACGCCATGGACTGCATCCACCAAGCTCTCGCGTCCGGCGCGACCACGATCGAGGTCCGCAAGGACGCGCACGACGAGTACATCGAGCGGTATCGGCGCGAGATCGATCAGCTCGTCTGGTCACACCCCTCGATCGAACACAGCCACTACAAGAACCCCCAGGGCAAGATCTTCACGCTGTCGCCCTGGCGGCTCGAGCTGTACTGGGAATGGACACGCTCGGCCGACCCCGACCAGTACGTCATCGCCTGAACCCGGTCCGCCGGTGCGCCCGCGACACGTCCTCGGTTGGACGCGGTTCGCCCCTCGGTGGCGTGCAAGCGATCTGCCAGCAAACCGCATGCGGTTCACATCTGGCGGCACGAAGCTGGGCGTAGTGGGTCAGTCCGGTGCGATGGAGGTGTCATGAGTGAGCTCAGCTACGACACGGCCGGCTCGGGAGATCCGCCCCTGGTGTTCCTCCACGGGTGGTGCGGCAATCGCAGCTTCTTCGCGCCGCAGTTCGACTACTTCTCGCGCTCACATCGCGTCGTGTCACCGGACCTTCCCGCGCACGGCACGAGCGATTTGCCGAAGGAGTACTCGATCGACGCATTCGCGGGCGATGTTGCCGAGCTCGCTCGGGACCTTGGCTTGGGGCGCAGCGTCGTGCTCGGTCACAGCATCGGCGCGATGGTGGCACTGGCGCTGGCCCAGCAGGCACCCGACCTCGTGGGCGCAGTGGCGCTCGTCGATCCACCGCCGCTGAGCAAGGAGGTGTGGAAGGGGTTCTCTGCGGAGCTCATCTCTTCCTTCGAGGGCCCGGACGGGCCCGCGGGGCGGCGCCAGTTCGTCGAGCAGATGTTCCTTCCCACCGACGAAGCCGCTCGGCGGGCGCAGATCGTCGAGACGATGACCGCGGTGCCGAACGACATCGCGATTCCACTGGTGCGGGCGATCGCCGCGTTCGACGGGATGGCCGCGTTGCGGGAATGCCAGGTACCCGTGCTCACGATCTCGTCCGCGGTGCCGACCAACGATGCGTCGTCGCTGCTCGAAGCGAACCCGACGATGACCATCGGACAGACCGTCGGGGCCGGTCACTTCCTCATGCTCGAAGTGCCCGAACAGGTGAACCCGATGATCGAGCGGTTCCTCGCCATCATGCCCGGCGGTTCGCGGCACTGAAGCGGCGGTCTCAGCTCGTCGTGCTCGGGCAGCCCTTGCAGGGATAGTTGGGCACCACGTCCGACGCGGGGAGCGATTCGAACTGCGCGATCGAGTTGCGCTTGTCGAACAGCTTCGGCTCGCCTTTCTGCCACTGTCCGGCGTAGTAGCGCTGCGCGTTGTCGATGTAGCGGAACCGGCCGGTGCCCTCGTCGAGCAGGAGCTTCCCCTTGCCCGTATCGGTGGGGCTCCACCACATGACCGCGTAGTCGAGCCCGACCGTCGAGTACTCGTCGTAGGGCAGACCCGACGTGCGCCCGTAGCCGAACATGTAGGACACCACCTGATGGCTCGCCGCCCCGCCGTTGGCGGGCATCGCGAACAGCCCCTGCTGGAAGAGCTTCGGTGTGAGCTTCGGCCCGGCCAGGCTGACTCCGGCGTAGAGCGTGTACAGCGGCGCCACGGGGAACGCTTGGTAGACGCCCCGGTTCGGACCCCAGTACCAGTCGAACCAACCCACTTGCGGGTCCTCGAGCCCGGCCACGTACGGCGGCAGCGTGCCGATGCCGAACACGTGCTTCATCTGGTCGGGGTACGCGTTGTTGTTGATGCGGGCCGTGACCTCGATGTCGCTGACGCCGAAACCCGGAAACACCCACTCGGGGTGGTAGCTCAGGGAATCGGCGGCCTTGAAGAGGTAGCCGGTCATGTCGTACGTCGCGTAGAGCAGCACCGTCGTCACGCCGGCGTTCTTGAGCTTCGCGACCATGGTCGGCGCCTGCTGCTGCTCGACCTGCGTGGCCGTGCCGACGTCGAGCGGCACGCTGTACACGAGATCGGTGCCGGGCGCGAGCTCGAGGCCTTCCTGCTTGGCGGTGCTCTGGAAGTACTGCCAGTCGATGCCACTCTCGGGGTGAACCGCACCGAACACGCGCGGCTCGTGCACGAAGTCTCCCGACCACTTCGCGGTCTCGCCCTTCAGCTCGCGCGCGGCGAACTGCACGCCGTTCACCGCGGCCGCGTTCGAGTCGGTGCCGAAGAGCCACCGGTAGGGCGCCTCCTTGGCTGCTTCCGCGTTGGTGACCCCGGCGTAGAACACGAGGATCTTCCTGGCCACGAGATCGCTGGCGAAGACCTGGCCGGTGCCGCTCGCCTGCACGATCACCGCAAACGGCTTCTTCTCGGCCACCGTCAACGCGTCGGCGTGCTGGGCTGCCTCGTCGGAACCGGAAGGTGTGACGACGTCGAAGTCGATCCTCCGACCCCAGGTGTTGAAGCTGTGCGCGAAGACGGCGCTCCAGTCGTGGTACGCGTCCTCGGTGTAGCCATTCTGGCCCGTGGCCTGGTCCTTCGGGGGCGACTGGCCGATCGTGTTCCACGCCGCTTGCTGCTGCTCGTGCGTGCTCACGAACAGGACGACCTTGATGGAGTTCTTGTCGACGCCCATCGTCGTCGCGCCGCCGTTGCTCTCACCCTCCCGCAACGGACGCGTACACGGCGCACGCTGCTGGTACGGGTAGGCAAGCTTCCCGTCGGGACCGCAGTTCGGGGAGTCGAGCGCCGCCTTCGTGCCGACACCGGCAGCCGGTACCGCCGGGCCGACCTGTGGCGCGGCGCCTACCGCCGACGCCATGGCCGCCACCAGGGCGAACGCGACGGCCAGCACGAACATCCCCGTGAGCCCATGGCCGCGTCGACGCGGCCGAGTCGGAACAGTCATGAGCCCCCCTCGGTCCCACACCTGCCGCACGCTGCTCCCGAACGGTATCGGAGTGGCGCCTCGCCCGCCGCTCGGATCGGCGAAGATGGGCCCGGCCGGAACGGCCGAACCCACGAGTCGGAGGGGCGACGTGTCCGACGAGTACCCACAGTTGGTCGATCCGGCGTTCTGGCAGCTGCCGCTCGGCGACCGAATGGCGCAGTTCGCCGAGCTCCGCGAGATCGCGCCGTTCCTGCCCACCCGGTTCGTGAACCCGATCGCCGGTTTCGAAGAGTCGTTCTACGTGACGACCCGGTACGCAGAGGTGGTCGAGATCAGCCGCCGGCCGCAGGACTTCTGCTCGGGGCGGGGCGCGGTGTCGATCCCCGACATGCCCGAGGACGCGATGGAATTCTTCGGGTCGTTCATCAGCATGGACGACCCGCGGCACGCGCGACAGCGAGGGATCGTGGCTCGCTCGTTCACACCCAAGCAGCTCCAGGGTGTCCTCGACTCGGTGGAGACGATCTGCACCGAAGTGGTCGACGGCATGTGCGAACACAGTGAGGTCGATCTCGTCGACACGCTCTCGAAGCCGTTCCCGCTGCTGGTCATCTGCGACATGATGGGCATACCGCGCAGTGAATTCGGCACCGTTCTCGACGCGACCAACATCATCCTCGGTGCCGGCGACCCCGAGGTGCTCGACGGGAGGGATCCGATGTCCGCCATGGTCTGGGCGGGCATGCAGCTCACGGCGCTCGTCAACGAGCTCGCGGAGCAGCGACGCGCCGAGCCCGCCGACGATCTCATCTCTGCGCTGGTGAACGCGGAGGGCGACGAAGAGATCCTGGCCCGCCACGAGGTCGCCCCCTTCTTCATCCTCCTCGCGGTCGCGGGCAACGACACGACTCGGACCGCGCTCAGCCATGGCATGCACCTGCTGTCGCAGAACCCCGAGCAGCGCCGTCGGTGGCAGGCCGACCTCGACGCGGTGACACCCACTGCTGTGGAAGAGATCGTTCGAGTGGCGTCGCCGGTGACGTTCATGCGCCGCACCGCGACGCGAACCCTGAGGCTGTCGGGGCAGGAGTTCGTCGAGGGCGACAAGATCGTGCTGCTCTACGGCGCCGCGAACCGCGACCCTCGCGTCTTCGACGATCCCGAGTCCTTCGACGTGTTGCGCGACCCGAATCCCCACGTTGGGTTCGGCGGACCCGGTCCGCACTTCTGCCTCGGCGCGCACCTCGCACGCCGTGAGCTCGCGGTTGCCTTCCGGCAACTCCTCACGAGGTTGCCCGACATCGAGGTCACCGACGCGCCCACGCCACTCGAGACGATGGGCATCCCGCTCGTCGGCGGCATCAAGCGACTTCCGGTGCGGTTCACCCCGACGGCGCCACTCGGCACGCGAACCTGAGGCCTCGCCGGTGCTCAGCTCGTCGTGGTGCCGGTCGTGTCGCGGCCCGACCTCAGGACGGTCCCCGGACGCGCTCCGGTCGGTCGACCGTCGCAGATGATCTCTTCGCCGTTGACGAGGACGCGCACGACACCGAGCGATTCCGACAGCAGCCGGTACGCGCCGCCGGGCAGGTCGTGGACGCGGTGCGCCGGGCCGCTGGCGACCCGCTCGGGGTCGAACACCGCGACGTCGGCGATCCCGCCCGGGGTGAGCCGGCCGCGGTCGCGCAGCCCGAACAGCCGCGCGGGCACGTCGGACATGAGTCGGACCGCCCGCTCGACGGGGAGCAGCCTGCTCCCACGCAGCACGTCGGCGAGGAACCGCGTGGGATAGGGCGATCCCAGGAGGTGGTCGAGGTGGGCGCCGGCGTCCGAGCCGCCGAGCAGGACGTCGGGGCTCTCCCACAGGCGCAGCCGGTACGACGGGTCGTCGTCCGGGTCGGTGGGACGGACCGGCCAGAAGTCGAGGTCGAAGTCCTCGGCCGCGGCGGCGGCGACCACGCACGCGAGGTCGTCGAGGCCCCGCTCGATTGCGACGTCGGCAACGAGGCGACCCTCGAGCCCGGCGTTCTCGCGCGCGTTGGTGGTCCCGAACCGGTAGCTGCCCATGCGCGCCGCCGAGCCGCCGACACCCGCTTCCGGGCGCCGCGCCGACTCGAGCAAGCGAGCGCGGACCGCGGGGTCGGCGAGCCGCGCCTTCTTCTCGGCGAGGGGCAGGCTGAGGACGTCGTTCCAGCCGGGGGCCATCCACCAGATGCAGTAGGAACCGAGGGTGACGCACTGGTCGCTCGGCACCGGCATCGACAGGGCGACGACCCGGCCACCGAGCTCGCGTGCGCGCACCGACGGGCGGAGCTGGTTCGCGACGTGCTGCGACGACGCCGACGCGATCGCGAGCAGGTTCCAGTTGAGCGGCCGTCGTGCGCGGGCGCTCATCTGCGCGAGGAGCTCGGCACCGTCGTCGTCGAAGCCGCCGATGCAGCCGTCGGTGATGGCCTCGAGCGACGTGCCGTCGTACCGGCCGACGATGTCGCACAGCCGGAGGACCTCGTCCTCGGTCGCCAGTCGACTCGGCACGGGCCGGCCGTCGCCGTCGATGTGGGTGTAGGACCGCGTCAGCGACAGCCCGAGACCGCCTGCGGACAGCGATTCGTGCAGGAGCGCGGCGATCGTTTCGAGCTCGTCCTCGGTGGACGGCCGCTCGACGGCGTCGGCGCCGAGCACGAAGCGTCGCAACGCACAGTGGCCGACCATGAACCCGGCGTTGACGGCGACCTCACCGTCGAGACGGTCGAGGAACTCACCGAAGCTGTGCCAGTCCCACGACGGGCCGCGTTGGAGCGCGGCAAGCGGCATACCCTCGACTCTCGCCATCATGCGTTGGGTGTAGAGCGTGTCGTCGTCGGTGAGGGGCGCGAGCGTGAAACCGCAATTGCCGGCGATCACGGTGGTCACGCCGTGCTGGCTCGACGGGGTCGCCCACGCGTCCCAATGGAGCTGCGCGTCGTAGTGCGTGTGCGGGTCGATGAACCCGGGCGTGACGAGCAGTCCGGCCGCGTCGAGGGTCGTCGTCGCGCCCTCGTTCGGTGTCCCGATCTCGACGATCCGCCCGCCCCGGACGGCAAGGTCGGCGCGGTACGGGGCGCGGCCGGTTCCGTCGACGACGGTCCCGCCGCGGATGAGGTAGTCGAGCACCGTCAGCTCCAGCCGTAGAGCGACAGGCAGTTGTCGCGCACGATCTTGCGCACCTCGTCGCCGGGGACGCGCTCGAAGATGTCGCTGATGATCTTCTGGCTGTGCGGCCAGGTCGTCTCCGAGTGCGGGTAGTCGCTCGACCACATGATCCGGTCGACCCCGCACGCGTGCCGCGCGTCGATGCCGGGCGGGTCCTCCATGAACGTGAACCACATCTGCCGCTCGATGTACGTGGAGGGAAGCTCGGGGAGGTGGACGTCCTGGTGCCACCGGTGCTTCTCGTACGCGTGGTCGATGTAGTACTTCCAAAAGGGGATCCACCCGATCTGGCCCTCGACGGACACGATCCTGAGGTCGGGATGGGCGGCGAGGACGCCGTTCAGCACGAGCCCCCCGAGCGCGAGCGGCATGTTCAGCTTGCTCGACACGAGCCCGTTGATGAACCCGGCGCGTCCCCACGCCGGCCCGAACCGGGGGCCCACGTGGAAGTGCACCGGCCAACCGAGCTCGACGACCGCGCGCCACAGCGGTGCCCACTCCTCCGCGGCCCAGTCACCCGCGCCGGGCTCGTGGGGCACGACCGCCCCGCGCAGGCCGCGGCCGGCGCCCTCGCGCGCCTCGGCGATCGCATCGTCGGGATCGTCGCACGGCAGGTACGCCATCCCGACCAGGCGGTCGGGCGCGTACGAGCAGAAGTCGGCCAGCCAGCGGTTGTACGCCGTGTAACCGGCCCGGACGAGCTGCGGGTCGCTGCTCTGCAGCGGCGCGCCCACGGCGGTGCCGAAGAGCACCTCGGCGTCGATCCCGTCGATCTCCTGGTCCTCGATGCGAGGGCCCGGTGACCACGCGCCGGCGCGCAGCTCCTCGAGCCGGCGGACGCTCATCGAGAACTCCTCCGGTCGCCGACCGGCAGTGTTGCTCAGCGCGAAGAGCGGTCGCCGCTGCCCTTCGAACACCTCGAAATCGCCGTCGTCGGTGCTCTCCAACGTGGGCGCCTGGTCGCGGAACGTCGGCCCCAGGTACTCCGCCCACATCTCCGTCGGCGGGTTCACGTGCGAATCGGCCGACACGGCCCGGACGCTGTCGTTGCTCATGCGCACCTCTTCTTTCTGAAGCGGTTCCGGGCCGGCGGTGACGCAGTCAGCGAAGCGGGCGGCGCCAGGGTTCGAGATCGAGATCCGGATACCGCAGCTGTGTGTTCGCGACGAGCTCGCTCGTCCAGACCGGATCGCCGGGGGGCGGGAACCCGAAGAGCTCGAGCTCACGCGGGGTCGATCCTTCCACGAAACGTATCCAACCGGGATGCGTCGACTTCGGGGGCACCGCGTGGTAGCCGATCCAGTCGAGACCAGCCCGTTTGAACGCGACGACCAACACGAACCGGGCTCCCCGGGGTCGGGTGATGTTCACACCGCGGTGGAAGGCCTCGTTCCGGTAGGCCACCAGGGAGCCGCGCTTTGCGATGGCGGCCCGCTCGGCCGCGTAGATCTCCGGGTCCTGGTCGGGGAAGAACACTCCGTTCGTCGAGCGGCCACCCGCGTCCGGCACCGTCACGCCGTGCGTCGGGGCGCAGTCCTCGTCGACATCGCTGAGGTACAGGAACAGCTCGAGGTGTGTCCACGGTGGCCCGGGAACCGCGGGCAGGAACGAGTGATTGCGGTCGGTGTGCATGGGCTGCTCGTAGTCGGCGTCACCCGTGTACCTCGCGCTCACGTGCGCCTGGTACAGACGAATGTCCCGCGTCCCGAGCGCCCGCTCCGCGAAGTCGACGATCGAGGGGTGCACGTACAACCGGTTCAGGGCGCCGCTCCCCATGAACGGGAACTCGTGACCCCACCGATGCTGTTCGGGACGGAACCACGGCCCGTGCTCGGGCATCTCGGGATAGCCGCGGCGCAACGTCTGGGTGTCGCGTCCCGGCGGGATGTAGCGCGCGGGATCGTCGTGGAACCGTTCCGGCCGCGGGAACACCCTCCACAGGTCCTCGACTGCGGCATCGATCGTCTCGACCGACACGACGTCGTCGAGCACGACGAAACCGTCGCGCTGCCAGGCCGCCACCTCGTCGTCGCGCACCAGCCGACCCTGCATCGCCAGCATCATGCACCACCTGCAGAGTCCACCGCCCGAGCACGCCAACAGCCCGAGCTGCTCAGAGCGTGCCGGCGACTCCCGCGAGCGAGCCCAGTCGTGCCGGCAGGGCGCCGGTGGCCTCGCCGTCCGCGACCGTGAGCTCACCGGCGACGGCGACCGCCCGGAAACCCGCCGGCGGCCGCGTCAACCGGTAGCGACCCTCGGGGAGGTCGTAACGGCGTTCGAGGTCTCGTGTCTCGAGCTCGTCGAGGGCGAACACCGTGA
>Ga0187777_10002558_pt1 | contig 11602 bp, 11 predicted proteins | sample 1015_Q2_SP5_10_M_FD_132416 | JGI IMG/M metagenome (GOLD analysis project Ga0187777, IMG submission 132416) | Tropical peat soil microbial communities from peatlands in Department of Meta, Colombia - 1015_Q2_SP5_10_MG | ecosystem: Environmental > Terrestrial > Soil > Wetlands > Peat | place...
CAGCCTTCGCGCTGACCCCGCGCAATGAGCTGCTCGAGAAAAATCCTGCTCTGCTCGTGCGATTCCGAGAATGCGTTGCGGATCGCCGACAAGTCCGCCACCGCGCCCGCCGCGAGCGTGAAATAGGCGCGGGTGTCGTTGGCCGCGGCAAGCTCATCGAAGTGCAGGCGCACATATGTGATGAGCGCCTCCAGGCCGGACATGTGCTCGATGTCGAGCGCAAGCAACGCTTCGATCCGGCTCTGCTGCAGGCGCTTGATGAGCGCGCGGATGAGGCCTTCCTTCGAGCCGAACTTGAGGAAGGCAAGGCCGCGGCTGTAGCCGGCGCGCCGGGCGATGCGCTCGAAGGTAGTCGCGCCTACGCCTTCCTCGGCGACGATTTCGACCATGGCTTCCAGAAGGCGGCGCTCGGATTCATCCCGGCGGTCGGCCTGCGTGCGCTTTTGACGCTCTAACGACGGGGCATGAGACATGGTACTAAATAACTTATTAGATGGATGTCTAGCAAGTATCTTGAGACCTTAAGACGAGAAATAGGAAATTACACCTAGAGACCCAGCAGGAGACCGCAGCCATGGCCAGCCCCAAATCGCAATATGACGCCATCGTCATCGGCGGCGGCATCAATGGTTTGACCACCGCGGCCTACCTGCAGAAGGCGGGACTGAGCACCGCCCTGTTCGAGCGCCGCGACGAGTCCGGGACCTTCGCCTCGACGGAAGAGGTCATGTACCCCGGCGTCAAAGTGAACATGCACGCGTCGATGCTGATGCCGCATTTCGGCCCGGCCTATGTCGATCTGGAACTGGAACGCTTCGGACTGGAATTGCTGCGCCCGCCAGGTGCGCGCTTCGCCTACTTCCATCCGTTCCTCGACGGCAATGCCGCGATGTTCTCGGGCCGCGACGCGCGCGAGACCTACGAAGCCTGGAAGCTTATTTCGCCCAAGGACGCCGAGACGTTCCGCAAGATCGTCAACTTCTTCGGCGCGACGCGCGCGGCAATGCCCCAGGGTCCGCTGGGCGGCAAGCCGACCGACGAAAGCTTTCTCGCCTTCGTCGAAGCGAGCCAGTACATCCCGGTCTTCCCCAAAGACTGGTTGTGGATGACGGGCGTCGAGTTCGCGGACTGCCTGTTCGAGAACGAGCAAATCAAGCTCGGCATTCTGAGCTATGCCGCGACCGGCGGGGTCGACGGCATCGGCAGCCGCATCTCCGGACCGATCGCCGTCATGACTTTTCTCGCCACCTTCTCGGCGGAAGGCGGCTACACCGCCCGCGGCGGCAGCCACAGCCTCACGCACGCACTGGTGCGCTGCTTCATCCATTACGGCGGAAAGATCTTCTACAACTGCCCGGTCGAAAAGGTCATCATCGACAACAAGCAGGCGAAAGGCGTGCGCCTCTCCAAGCTCGCGACCTATCCCGAGGCCGAGTTCAAAGCCTCGCGTGCGGTGATCAGCGACGTCAGCGCCAAGCCGACATTCTTCGGCATGATCGGCGAAGAGCACCTCACCGTTCCCGAACGCGTGCAGCTCAAGCGGTTCGACTATCGCGGCTCGTCGCTGTTCACCAACTACTATGTGATGAGCGAACGGCCCGACTTCGCCTGCGCCAAGAAATTCCCCGAGGCCAACGAGACTTTCATGTACAATTTCGGCGCGGAGTCCATGGACGACGTTGCGCGCCTGATCGACGGCTGCATGGTGCGCAATCTGCCGCCCGATCCGCCAGTGGTATGGGGCGGGTGCTTCAACTATTCGATCGCCGATCCGACGCAGGCGCCGCCGGGGCAGTACACGCTTCTCACCTGGGCGATGGTGCCTTACGAGCTGCGCCCGCTGGGCGGACCGGAAAAGTGGGACGACATCCGCGAGTCCTACGCCGACAAGGTCGAGGACGTTTTCGTCCAGTACCTGCCGAACCTGAAGAAGGCCAAGATCGCCCGCTACGTGAACACGCCGCACGACTATGTGCGGCGCAATCCGCACTGCGGCGGCAACATGCATCCGGGCGGATCGGTCACCGAGGGTCAGATGTGGAGCTGGAAGCCGTTCGCGGGCTGCAACGCGCCGCGCACGCCGATCGACAGCTTCTACATCGCCCAGTCCGGCGGCATCGCCAACTACACCACGCTGACGGCAGGCCAGATGGCGGCCGTCGAGGTGATGGACGGTCTCGGCCTGCCGCTGCCCGAATGGTGGAACGGCGTCGCCTTCCAGGGTGCGCGCGAACTGCTCGCACGCCAGGGCGCGGAGTTGAGGTTCACTGTCGACTGAAGAGAGAAAATCTGATCCGGCGCCGCTCGGCGGGAGGAAAAAATGACAGAACAATCGCAATATGACGTGATCGTCGTCGGCGCGGGACATAACGGCCTGACCGCCGCGGCCTATCTGCAGCGCGCCGGCGCCAAAGTCCTGGTCGTCGAACGGCGCCACGAAACCGGCGGCGCGCTCGTCACCGAGGAATTCTCCGGCTACCGCTTCAACCTGCACGCCAACTACATGCTGATGCTCGACGTGGCGCCGCCCTACCGCGACCTCGGACTCGAGGAGGACGGCTGCGTCTATATCCGCCCCGAGGTCGAAGCCTCGCTGCTGAAAGCCAACGGCGACGCCATCACGCTCTATGCCGATCTGGAGAAAAGCGTCGAGTCGATCCGCCGGTTCTCGGCGCGGGACGCGGAGCGCTTCCGCGAGATCTACCTCAACTACAAGCAGATCGCGGACGAGTACCTGATCCCGTCCACCTATGGCCGCCCGGTCGGCTCGGCTCAGCTTGCGGCCACCTACATGGAAAGCGAGCTCGGCAAGCGCATCTTGCACGTCACGGAAATGACGCCCTACGAGATCTGCAAGAGCTGGGACTTCGAGACGCCCGAATTGGGCGCGCTCCTGCTCTACCTCATCTGCATGTGGGGGATCGATCCGGAGGAAACCAACTCTTCCTATCTCGTACCGCTCTATTTCAATCGCATGCTCAACGCTGCGCTGGTGAAGGGCGGCTCGCACCGTCTGTCCTCCACGCTTCAGAAGGCCGGCATCCTGGCCGGCATGGAAGTGATGGAAAATCACGAGGTGAAGCGCTTCATCGTCGAGAACGGCGCGGTGATCGGCGTCGAAGTGGCACCGACCGGCACCGAGGGCCCCCTGCAACGGATCGCGGCCAAGACCGTCGTGACGTCCACCGAACCGACGACTACCTTCGGCAAGTTCATTCCGGAAGAGGAAGTGCTGAAGCGCTCGAAGCTCTGCCTCAACACGGCCAAGAACTGGGAGTGGGAGCAGAGCTCGCTGTTCCTCTGCCACCTCGCCTTGCGCAAGAAACCGCACTTCAAGGCGGAAGCGAAAGATCCCGGCGTCGAGACCGCTTTCATCCGCGTCTTCGGCGTCGAAACCGCCGAAGACGTCGTCAAGCACATCAAGGAGGTGATGGAAGGTCACCTGCTGCACGACATCGGTCATGTGACGTTCACTACGGACGTCGATCCGGCGCAGGCCCCCAAGGAAACCGATCCGGACGGCGCTGTGTGCCGTATCGAGGCCTGCGTGCCCTATGCGCCGGCCGACGGCGATTGGGCGACGCTCACCAAGCAGTACGGCGACCGGCTGATCGCCAAGCTGGCCAGCTATACGACGGATTTTGACCCGGCCGCGATCGTGCGCCGCTACGACTATTCGCCCGTCAGCATCGAGATGAAGATTCCGCAGATGAAGCGCGGCTCCTTCAAGCACGGCGCCTACGTCATGACGCAGATGGGCTATTCGCGTCCGAACGTCCAATGTTCTTCGTACAAGACGCCGATCGACAACCTCTACGTCTGCGGCGCCAGCACGTTCCCGGGCGGCATGATCACCTTCGGCGCGGGCTACAACGCGGCCAAAGTCGTTGCGGAAGCGATGAAGCTGAACGTCTGGTGGAAGGAGCCCGCGAGCGTTTCGGCGGCGCGCGAGAAAGGCTTCCTGCTATGATCGTCTGGTCGAAGGGTCTCGGCAAACAAAGATTGCCGCTGGAGCTGCCGGACGCCACGCTGCGCGCGACGCAGGACGATCTCGTCATGGAAGGCACGATCGAGCCCGTGTGCTGGCGCTACGCCATCCGTCTCGCGCCGGACGATCTGTCCGACTTCCTGAAGCTGCTGGCGGAGCCGCAGACGGCACGGTTCCTCGCCGAAAAGCCCGGCGTGCTTCTGCCGTTCGTCTTCGGGCTGATCGCCATCGTGCCGCGACTGCTCTTCAAGATGCTCACGCCGAAGAAGCGGCCCTCACCAGTCGCGGGATGATCGACATGCATTTCTGGTCAGAAGGTCTGGGAGACAAGGAATTGGTGATGGGGCTCGGCAGGGCCAAGCTCGAGCGCAAGGGCGATGTCATCTCGCTCACGGGTATCGTCGATTCGCCGGCACCCTGGGAATATGAGGTCAAGATCCAGTATGCGGACTGGATCACCATCCTGAACACGGCGCGAAGCGTCGAAGCGTGCGACTTCATCGCCGATCACGTCGCGCTCCGCCAGCTCGCCGGCATGGCGTGGAACATCGTCAGGTTCATCGTTCTCCTCGCCTGGTATCGGTTCGCGCGAAGACTGGGCGCCGGCCCGGTCGCCCTGGTTCCGGCCGACGCCGTGGGCGGCGCCGGCGCGAAGAAGCCCTAGAGAAGCGAAGGCGCGCCGACCATGCGCATCACATTCGTGGATTCCGCGGGCACGGCGAGAAGCATCGAGGCCAAGCCCGGCCTGTCGGTCATGGAGGTCGCAAAGGCGAATTTCATTCCCGAAATCGATGCCGATTGCGGCGGTGTCTGCTCCTGCGCCTCCTGCCATGTCTATGTCGATCCCGGCTGGATTGAGAAGTTCCCGCCCCTATCGAGGAACGAGAACACGCTGCTCGCGCTCGTCGAAGAGCGGCGGCCCAATTCCCGGCTCTCGTGCCAGTTGAAGCTGACCGACGCCATGGACGGCCTGACCGTCACGACCCCGGCGCCGGCTTGAACCGGCGAGTCAGGACGCCGTCGCCGGACGATCGGCGAACGCCAGGCTAGACTGCGGCAGCGCGCTGCAGCGCCGGCATGAGGTCGGCGACCGAGTCGATCGCGACGTCCGCCCCCGCATCGAGCAGCACCTGGCGCGCGCGCGCCAGCGCCGACGCCCGCTCCGACACGGACAGCGCCTGCAATTCCTGCAGCGACATTCCCAGCGAATTGCCCGATCCGACGCCGACGGTGAACGCGCCGGCGGATTTTCCCTCGGCGATGCCGGCTTCCGCGTCGTCGACCTTGACTACGCGCGCGAGCGGCCAGACGCCGAGCTCGGCGCAGGCTTTGTAGATCATGAGCGGCGATGGCCGGCCCTCGGGAGTCTCGCCGGAACAGACGACGTGCTCGGGCGCATAGCCCTGTTCGGCCGCGCGCGCCAAAACCGGTTCCATCATCTCGCGCGTATATCCCGTCGAAGATGCCACTCTGACGCCCGCCGCGCGCAGGGCTTCGAACGTTTGCCTGGCCCCCGGTATCAGGGTCGACGCCTCCGCCGCGTATTTGCGCATCAGCGGTCCGAGCCGCGCCATGATGCGCTCGTGATCGCGGCCGTCGGGGGAGCGGCCGTGCCGATCGTGCCAGGACGCAACCACGGAGTCGTACGATAACAGGCTCCGGACGTGATCGTGCTTCGCCTTGCCCATGTCGCGGCGCGCGATTTCGGCGTCGATCGCCACGCCCTCGGCAGCGAAGGCCTCGATCAACGCTTTGACCGGCGCCTCGCAGCCGAAGTCGACCATCGTGCCGGCCCAATCGAAAATCACGAGATCGAAGCGGTTCTTCACACTCATCGATGTGCTCCAAAAAGACTATCGACCAGCTCCTCGCCGATCGCGAATCCGGTGGATGCGCCCGCACCGCAGGCGACGATTGCAATGCGCACCGCATCGTTCGGCGCATCGATCACGACCGGCCGCGCGTCCGACGATGCGTAGGTGCCGACCCAGCGCTCGATCGTCGGCGGTGGCGCAATGCCCAGTGCCGCCGAAAATTCGTCCAGGATCAGCGCATCGACCTTTTCGTGCGAGAACGGATCGGGCGTGGCGGCGTAGTGATGACTGTCTCCGACCACGAGGCTGCCGTCTGCGCTCTGGACGACGATGAGATGGACGCCGTTCGCGAGATGCTCGGCTTGCTCGTCCGCGAGTCGCCGCTTCACCGGCGCGGCGGCGGGAAGATCGGCGTAGCCCTTGTATCGGCCGAGACCCAGATCGGACATGATCGCGGCCGGCAGCGCGAAACCCGGATTGGCCAGGCGCAGCATCTGCAGTTTGCAGCGCGTCAGCGCGTAACTTGCGAGCCGGTCGGCATAGAGACCGTAGAAATCGTCGCCCGGACAGACGGCGACCCGCTCGGCGCGGATGATGCCGCGCGACGTCTCGACCTTCGGCACGTCGATCGACGTCACCGCGGCCTCGCGCAGGAACCTGACCTCGTATCGGCTCTCGAGCCAGCCGGCGAGGCGCGGGATGGCTTCGCGCGACTCGACGCGGAGTTCGGCCGTGCTGCGCAGAACGGCAAGCAGCCTTGGGGCGGCAAGCTGGGGCCAAAGGCGGCGCGCCTCGCCCGGCGTGAGAAGGTTGCATCCCTCGCCCATCTCGGTGGCGAGAAACGCCTCGAGCAGGGCAACGGATTCGGGCCTGCGCGCCGTCATCCACAGGCCGGTGTGCAGCACGGGGATGTTCGCCGCCGCGGCGACTTCGCGCCAGACTTCGCGGCTGCGCCGGGCGCGCTGCCACATCGCGCCGCGTTCCTGGCCCGTGACCGTGACGAAGCCGAAGTTCCGTACCGAGGCGCCATTGGCCTGCGCATCGCGGTCGATCACCACCACGCGCAATCCGCGCCGGCTCGCGGCAAACGCCGTCGCCAACCCCACGATGCCGGCGCCGACCACCGCCAGATCGAACTTGTCCGTGCCGATTCCGTTCGTCATTGCATGAGACCTGAAGTGCCCGTGTCCGATCGATCTAGTTCGTAAGCATATGGGGCTCCACTTTTCATTCCTATAGACACGTCAGCGCGTCATCAGATTGTCATTTCCGTGCCCCTTGATGGCGGCCCGCGACAGCGTCACACAGGTGTCATGACTCGTCCCTCTCCGCAGTGGCTGACCAACGCCTCGCCCGTGGTGTTCACCGCGTTCGCGTCGCTCGCCGGGTTCGTCACCTATTTCTCGATGTACGCGTTCCGAAAGCCGTTTACGGCGGCGAGCTTCGAAAATGTCGAAGGCTGGCACTATGCGCTGGACTTCAAAATCGCGCTCGTGCTCGCCCAGCTTGTCGGCTACGCGACCTCGAAATTCATCGGCATCAAGGTCATCTCGGCCATGAGCCGAACCTACCGCGCGCAAGCGATACTCGGACTGATCGGCGCGTCCTGGCTTGCCCTGGTCGCCTTCGCGGTCCTGCCGGCGCTGCTCAAGATTCCGGCGATGTTCTTCAATGGCCTTTGCCTCGGCATGATCTGGGGCCTGGTGTTTTCCTACATGGAAGGACGGCGCACGTCCGAGGTGCTGGGCGCCGTGCTCTGCGCGAGCTTCATCGTCTCGTCGGGCGCGGTGAAGTCGGTCGGCATACTTCTTATGCGCGCCGCGCATGTATCGGTATTCTGGATGCCGGCGGCGGCCGGCCTCGTCTTCGTTCCGGTGCTGCTGGTGTCCGTCTGGTGCCTGTCGCTGCTGCCGCCGCCAAACGCGGCCGACGAAGCAGCCCGTGTCCGCCGCGCACCCATGACGACGCGGGAAGTCCGCGAATTCCTCTCCGACTACGGATTTGGCATCACGGTTCTCGTGGTGCTCTACGTCTTCGTCACCGCCTTGCGCGATTTCCGCGACAATTTCGCGGCCGAGCTCTGGACCGCGCTCGGCTACTCCAACCCGGCCGCGGTGTTCACGACGTCCGAGCTTGTGGTGGCGCTCGTCGCGCTGGCCGCGCTCGGCGTCATCGTCACGGTCCGCAACAATGTTCGCGCCATGGCCGTGATTCATCTGGTCGTCCTGGCGGGACTGGTTCTTCTCGGCCTGTCGACGCTGGCGTTCGACGCCGGCTATATCGGACCCCTCGCGTGGATGATCGCGAGCGGCGCGGGCCTCTATGTCGTCTACACGCCGTTCAACGCCATGCTTTTCGACCGCATGGTCGCGGCCAGCGGACGGGTCGCCAATGCGGGATTCCTGATCTATGTGGCGGATGCGGCCGGCTACGCCGGAAGCTGCGCGCTGCTCCTGTGGCGCAACTTCGGAATGGAGCACGCGCAGTGGCTTTCGGTCTTCCGCCTCGCGATATACGCGACGACGGTGTCGGGTCTGGTGCTGATGACGCTTTCGCTCTTCTACTTCACGGAGCGGTGGCGCGCGGCGGCCGCTGTGCCGGCGCATTCCCGCCCCTAGCGGAACGGTTCATCTCAGCCTTCGCGCCGCAGACGATTCTCGATCGCCGTCCTGTAGTGAGATAGTCCCGGCACGTCCAGGTCCGCGACTTTGGCCGCGTCGTCCCACCGCCTGAGGCGCACCGCGTCCGCGAAATGCGGCTCGCTCTCGAACGCCGCGCATTCGGCACGCGACATCGGACCGCCCTGCAGGCGCAGCGTGGCAACGGACGCCGGACTGAGCGTCGCGTGGTAGGCGTCGTCGACCGCGCAGAGATATCGCTTGGCCGCGACGTGCAAACGGACCGGTTCGGAAACCTCCGGTCCGAACCGCGAGGCGAGCCAGGCGCTCCCGCTCGCTTCATGTCGGGCATCATCCTTCCAGTCGGCGAAATCTTCCGGCGCGGGCTCGATCAGATGGCCGATGTCGTGCAGCAGCGCGGCGATGACCAGGCCTTCCGGCGCGTGGGCGCTCGCCGCGAGATAGGCTGCCTGGAGGCTGTGCCCGGTCACGGTCACGCGCTCGCCGAAATAGGATCCGGCACCGCGCCCTTGAAAGATCGCGATCAGCTCATCATAGGTCTGCACGAAGTCCACCTCTTCCGCGCCGCGCGGCCTTGCCGTCAGGCCCGCTTCGACATGGCCGCGCGAACCGGGAGTTTCCAGCCCGGCCGCACGAAATGGCAGGTGTAGCCGGACGGGTAGCGCTCGAGATAGTCCTGATGCTCCGGTTCGGCCTGCCAGAAGTCGCCTGCCGCCTTGATCTCGGTGACGACTTTTCCCGGCCAGAGCCCGGACGCGTCGACGTCGGCGATCGTGTCCTCGGCGATCCGTTTCTGTTCGTCGGTCGTGTAGAAGATCGCCGACCTGTAGCTCATTCCGATATCGTTGCCCTGCCGGTTGCGCGTCGTCGGATCGTGGATCTGGAAAAAGAATTCGAGCAATTCGCGGTAACTGATCTTGCCCGGATCGAAGACGATCTCGATCGCTTCGGCGTGGGTGCCGTGATTGCGATAGGTGGCGTTCGGCACGTCTCCGCCCGAGTAGCCGACCCTCGTCGACACGATGCCTTTGTAGTGCCGAAGAAGATCCTGCATTCCCCAAAAGCAGTCGCCGGCCAGGATCGCGCGCTCTGTGGTCATCGAACCTTCTCCACGTCAAAATTGCTTGCGTCGGTCTTCGACAGTCTCCCGCCGGACCATGACGATCCGGCGAAACCTATGCGCTGGACGGCAGGATTGAAAGCCGGAATCGCTCTCCGGACGCAAAAGCAGGCGGCGGCCCCAAAAGCGGAGTCACGCTTTCGCTGGCCATGCGGCGGCATTTGCGGCTTAACATGTTCGTACCAAGCAAGACGAACGGGGGCACAGGGATGGCGAGCGGCGATCTGCAGCGGCTGTTGGACGAAGCGGCCATAGAAAAGGCGATCTGCGCCTGGTGCTCCGCGATCGACGGACGCGACTGGGATCGCATGCGATCGCTAATCGCCGATCCCGTGTTCATCGATTACAGTTCTAACGGTTCGCTGAAAGGGCTGATACCGGCCGAGGCCTGGGTGTCGCGGCTGAAGATATTGCTCGGCTTCGACGCGACCCTTCACATGGTTTCGAATTTCGTCATCGCGCTCGATGGCGACCGCGCTACCTGCACGTCCTATGTCAATGCGTTCCACTTCCTGCAAGATCGGGGGCGCGAGTTGGGCGCCTATGCCTGCGGCGTCTATGTTCACGAGCTCGAGCGGGCCGGTGACTTCTGGAAAATCGCCGGCGCGACGTTCAAGCTCGCGGGCCGCTACAGCGGGAACGAGGCTTTCCAGCAAGCGTTCGAGCGCGCGCGCGAGCTGGCACCAGGAAGAACAGCGGATGGTCCGCCGGCGGCCGTGACGACCGCAAAGCCCTAGCCGGCGCGCGCCGCGCTCATCGTCCGCCGGCCAGAACGTTCGCGACCGCGGCGATCGATCTTTCGACGTCGCGCTCCGTCGTCCGCCAATTGCAGACGCTGATGCGCATCGCGCGCCTGCCGCGCCAGGTGACGCCGCCGAAGAGCGCTTCGCCGGAGGCGTTCACCGCCGCGATGACCTGGTCGGTGCGCGCGTCATGGTCGGCCGGCGTCGCGTCCGGCTTCTCCGAGAGGAACCCCACCAGCGCCTGGTTCAGACCGGAAACCGCGATCAGTTCGGCGCCGTCGAGGCTGCCGATGCCCTCGGCGATGGCGCGCGCGTACCGGCAGGTGCGCGCAACGAGGTCCGACAAGCCTTCGCGTCCGAGCTGACGCAGGGCCGCATAGACGGGAAAGCCGCGTGCGCGCCGCGAGAATTCGGGGTTCCAGTCGAGCTGGTCGCGCGCGCCGCCGGCTGCGGGCAGATAGCTTGCGGCGAGCGACATCGCGGCGCGATGCGCGGCGGCGTCGCGCACGAAAGCGAACCCGCAATCGTAGGGGACGTTGAGATATTTGTGTCCGTCGCTGGTCCAGGAATCGCAGAGCTCGATCCCCCGCACGAGATACCGAGTGTCGGGGCACAATTTCGCCCAAAGACCGAAGGCGCCGTCGACGTGAATCCATGCACCCCGGGCGCGCGCGATCGGAACCAGCGTTTCGAACGGATCGAATGCCGCGAGATTCAACTCGCCGGCCTGCAACACCACGATCGCCGGCGCGTCGCAGCGGGCCAGCGCAGCGTCGAGCGTCTCGGGCCGTACGCGGCCGTCAGCATCAACCGCCAGCGGTTCGATGGATCCAGCGCCGAAGCCAAGCAGACGCGTCGCCCGGTCGACCGATCCGTGTCGCTCGGCCGACGACAGGATGCGGATGGCGGGGGCGCCGAACATGCCCTTTTGCGCGACGTCCCAGCCGCGCGCGGAAAGCACCGCGTGGCGCGCGGCCGCCAGGCACGTCACGTGCCCCATCTGCGTTCCGGTCGTGAAGGCGAAACTCGCCTCGAACGGCAATTCGAAGAGTTCGCGCAGCCAGGCGCCGGCGATCTCCTCGACGACAGCCGCCGCGGGGCCTGCCGCGTGGATGCCGGCATTCTGGTCCCATACCGTCGTCAGCCAATCCGCGGCCATCGCGGCGGGAAGACCGCCCCCGATCACCCATCCGAAAAAGCGCCCGCCTTGCGAGCCGAGGATTCCGCCGCGCGTGTCGGCCACGAGCTCGTCGATCACGCGCGCGGCGGACGTACCGGTTTCGGGCAGCGGCCGGTGC
>Ga0187777_10002559_pt1 | contig 11601 bp, 12 predicted proteins | sample 1015_Q2_SP5_10_M_FD_132416 | JGI IMG/M metagenome (GOLD analysis project Ga0187777, IMG submission 132416) | Tropical peat soil microbial communities from peatlands in Department of Meta, Colombia - 1015_Q2_SP5_10_MG | ecosystem: Environmental > Terrestrial > Soil > Wetlands > Peat | place...
CCGGGGCGCCGCGATCCGCAGGTTCATCATCGGGATCAGGCTCTGCCCGCCGGCCAGCACCGCCGCATCGTCGCCGTGCTCAGCAAGCGCGCCCAGCGCCTGCTCGCACGTCTCCGGCGCGACGTATTCGAACGCGCTCGGCTTCACAGCCGCTCGCGGAGCAGTGTGAGCGTCCCCGCCCACACCTGCTCGGCGGCCGCCTCGTTGTAAGCGGCCCTCCCCGGCATCGTGAAGCCGTGCTCGGCACCCGCCACGATCTCGATCCGATGGGCGACGCCAGCCTGCTCGAGCCGCTCTCGGAGTGGCGGGATCGTCGAGAGCGGGGTGACGCTGTCGTTCTCGCCGAACCCGAGGTAGAGCGCCGCCGTGACGCGATCGACGCCGAGGTGCGGAGAGTCTGGCTCGTCGGTGACGAGGTTCGTGGGGTGCAGCAGCGACGCCGCGGCGACGTCGCTCCCGAATGCCTCGGCCGCCCGCATTCCGAGACGTCCACCCAGGCAGAAGCCGACGCATGCCCATGGGTGGTCGCCGCCCTCCGGCACCGCCTCGAGGAGCAGGCGAGTGTCCTCGATCACCTCGTCATCGTGGATCCGGGCGACGAGCTTGCGCATCCGCTCGAACTCCTCGGGGTCGCCGGCCGCCATTCGCTCCGCGTTAGGCCGGTCGGCTCGGTCGAACGGGTAGTACAGATCGGGCAGGATCGCCATGTAACCCGCGCCCGCGAGTCGCTCTGCGTGCCCGAACAACGCCTGCCGGATCCCGGGGGCGTCCATGAACAGGACGACGCGCGCAAACGGCCCGTCGCCGTCTGGCCGGTAAATGTAGGTCGGCATCGTCCCGCGCGGCGTGCTGACGTCAACCGTCGCCTGGCTCATTGCATCTCCTTGGTTTCATGGTGAGACCGCTCCCGCGACCGCGGCGGCGGTCGCGCACTCCTTACCCGCGATCCTCCCGAACACGATCGCGTCGGTCAGCCCGCCACCGTGCTCGGTCAGATGGCCCCAGATCGAGCCGGCGGCGCCGGCGGCAAACAGGCCCGGGATCGGCGCGCCTCCGGGGCGTACGACCCGCGCCTCGGCGTCCCGGCGGGGACCACCGGATGCGGTCGCGACGCCGGGCGTCATCCGGATCGCGTACAGCGGCGCCGTCAGCGGCACGAGCGTCGCCGCCGCGCGGCCGAACTCGTCATCCCGCCGCCGGCTGACGGCGTCCGCGTAGCCGTCCAGCGTGCTCTGAAGCGCGGCGGGGTCGAGCCCGGTCGCGACCGCCAGCTCGGCGGTGTCGGCGCCGCGAGCGATCCACCCGGCGGCCACCTCGGCCGAGTTGTCGGGGCTCCACGCGTAGCCATTCGGGCTGCCCACGATCCCGTGCAGCGGCCCCGCGAGGCGCGCCGTCTCGTCGAACACGATCCAGCCGGGCATCCGCGGACGGTTCGGGCGGCGGGGGAGATAGGCCGTCAGCGCGCGCACAGCATCGTGGACCTCCCAGCCGGTCTCGTCCGCGAAGCGCCGCCCGTCGCCGTCGAGGCAGATGAAGCTCGGGGCGTGGACGTCAAGCGTGAACCCGGCCGGGAAGTCGGGGTGCACGAACGAGAGCCAGCCGAAGAACGCGCTCATGTGCCACAGCGACGCCCCGGCGGCTCGAGCCAGCCCCAGCGTGTCGCCCGTGTTGGCCTGGTGTCCGACCGACACGAGCGGCAGCGGGAGATACGTGTCCCGCATCTCTGGGTCGGCCTCGAAGCCACCACTGGCCAGGATCACGCCGGCCCGCGCCCCGAGCCGCCGGCGCTCGCCCGCCTGCTGCGCGACCAGGCCGGCCACCCGGTCGCCGTCGAGCTCGAGGTCGGCGGCCCGGCACCCGTATGCCACCGGGATGTCGCGCGCGCGCACGGCCGCCTCGAGCGCGCGCCACAGGCCCGGACCCGGACGCTCGCCCGCTGCCGGGGCGAACTGCCGGTAGCGGACGTGTCCGGCGCCGGGGAAGTGGGGCCAGGACGGGAGCATGCCGCCGAATGCGTCGATGTCGACCGGCGGAGCGCTCCCGCCGAGCGATTCGAGGAACTCGGACACGTGTGGGAGCCCGCGCGCGTAGGCCTCGAGCACGGTCCGGTCGGTCTTGCCGAAGCACAGGGCATCGAGGTGGTCGACCGCCCGCGGACCGTCGACCTCGAACAGGAAGCCGCCCGAGTGCATGCAGTTGCCCCCGCCCGACGAGGTCTTCTCGAGGACCGCCACCGAGGCGCCGGCGTCGTGCGCGGTGATCGCGGCGGACGCGCCGGCGGCGCCGAACCCGACGACGAGGACGTCGACCTCGTCGGGCAGGATCACGTCGGCGCCCCGGTCATGATTCGCAGCGGATCCGATCCGTCCCATCCGACCGCTGCGTCGCGCACCATCGAGTAGAAGCGAAGCAGTTCGTCGCGGCGCTGGAGGACCTCGATCGGATGCCCGAACAGCTCGCCGCCGTCGAACCAGACGGCGGATGCCGGGCCGGTGCGGCCCGCGTGAAAGGGGAAGACGCCCGCGGCCTCGAGCCGCGCCGCCTCGTCCGCGAGCGAGTCGGCGAGCCACGCCACGTGGCCCAAACCGCCGCCCGGTCCGACCAGCGCGTCGCGCAGCCCGACGGGCTGGGCATCGTGAACCTGGGAGAACTCGACGATCAGGGGTCCCCAGGCGCCGAACGCGGAGGAGTGGTCGTACAGCGCTGGCTCGCCCCGGTAGCTGACCTCGTCAAATGGAATGTGCTCCATCGCGAAGAACGGCCCCGCGCCGATCGCCGCCGCAAACCGCGGCACGTCGCGGTGCAGGTCCTCGACCGTATAGCCCAGGTGGTGGATGGCCGGGAGCATGGCCATAACTGTAGACGATTAGCCATTCTGTATGCAATACTGCGCTTGGGATGCGAGTCGGGTTCGACCACGTCGGTCTATCGGTGGCCGACATCGAGGGCGCCGAGGCGTTCTATACGACCGCGTTTGGATTCGTGCGCCAACTCGCGTTCGAGCTGTCGCCGCATCCGATCCGCGGCGTCATGCTGACCCACCCGGCCGGCTTTCGCCTCGAGCTGTTCGAACACTCGGCGTCTCTGCCCGGGCTCCAGGCAGCCACCCCGATCGAGGCGCACGCCACCCGCGGCTACAGCCACTTCGCGCTTACGGCGCCGGACATCGACGTCGTGTTCGCGGACGCGCTCGACGCCGGCGCCAGGGCGGTGATCGAGCCGCGCCCGTCGCCCGAGCCCGGCGTCCGCTTCGCGTTCCTGACCGATCTCGAGGGCAACCTGGTCGAGTTGGTGGAGAAAGGCTGATGACGCGGCTCGAGGGCAAGGTCGCGCTGATCACCGGGACTGCCGGCGGCCAGGGAGCCGCCGCGGCGCGGGTGTTCGCCGGCGAGGGCGCAACCGTGTTCGGGTGCGACCTCGACGCCGGGCGGGCCGAGGCGGTCGCGGCGGAGATCCGTGCCGATGGAGGAGCTATGCACTGCACCGCGCCGGTCGACCTGGCCGATCCCGACGCCGCCGCGGCGTGGGTCGACGCGGCCGCGCAGCGCGCCGGCGGGATCGACATCGTCTACAACAACGCCTCGGCGCCGCGGGTGGGGCCGTTTGCCGAGTTGAGCTGGGACGACTGGCGGTTCACGCTCCACAATGAGCTCGATCTGATCTACACCGTGACCCGCGCGGCGTGGCCGCATCTGATCGCGCGGGGCGGCGGGACCGTGATCAACACAGCGTCGGTATCGGCCCACCGCGGCGCGACGTTCATCGAGCAAGCCGCTCACGGCGCGGCCAAGGGAGGCGTGCTGGCGATCACCCGGCATCTCGCCGCCTCGGGCGCGCGCCACGACATCCGCGCAAACTCGATCAGTCCAGGCCTGATCATCACTCCCCAGATCGAGCCGTTCCTTGAGGAGCCCGGGCATCCGGTGCACGAGATGCTCCGCAGCCATCCGCTTGGCCGGCTCGGCAGACCCGAAGACGTGGCCCGCGTCGCGCTTTTCCTGGCGAGTGACGACGCCGGTTACCTGAACGCGGTCGACATCGTCGTCGACGGCGGCCAGTCGCTGATCTCATGAGCGAGGCGCAGCCGAGCGGTCAAGGGAGGCGGGATGGCGAGGATCTCCGTCGGAACGCGGGGCTGGATGCCGTGCGGAGCACGCTCTCCGGAGACATCGTCTGGCGGGGCGAGCCCGGCTATGAGGATGCGCGGGTCGCCCGCGTGTTCAACGCCCGCAGGCCCGACCGCTACCCGGCCGCGGTTCTGATCGCCGAGAGCGAGGATGACGTCGTCGCCGGTGTGCGCCTGGCGCGAGACCGCGGGCTGAAGGTGTCGGTGCGAGCCGGGGGACACAGCTGGGCCGCCTGGAGCGTCCGGGACGAGGTGCTGCTGATCGACCTCGGGCGGATGCGCGAGATGACCTACGACCCGGACACCGAGATCGCCACCGCCAGCCCGGCGGTGAAGGGAGGCGCCGAACTGACGCCGTTCCTGACTTCCCACGGCCGCGCCTTCCCCGGCGGCCACTGCCCGAGCGTCGGCGTCGGCGGTTTCCTACTCCAGGGCGGCCAGGGGTGGAACGGCCGCAAGCACGGCTGGGCGTGCGAGAACGTCGCCGCGATCGACGTGGTCACGGCCGACGGCGAGCTGATCCGGGCCGACGAGGAGCAGAACTCCGACGTGCTGTGGGCCGCTCGGGGCGCCGGGCCGGGGTTCTTCGGCGCCGTCACGCGCTTCCATCTCCGCACGTATCCGCTCCCGCGCGCAATGACCCACGACACGTGGATGTTCGAGCTCGACGAGCTCGAGCCACTGCTGAACTGGATCGACGAGCTCCTCCCGTCGCTCGACCGCATCGTCGAGCCGGTGATCGCAGCGACCCGACTGCCCCGCCCGGAGGGGCCGCCCGTGCTGCTGCTCCACACGACCGCAATGTGCGACACGCCTGAACAGGCGGATCGCGTGCTGGCTCCTCTGCGAGCTTGCCCGATCGCCGACCGGGCCGTCGCTCACGAAACCGGGCCGACGACGGTCGAGCGGGAGAACGAGGCCCAGGCCGCCCAGAACCCCGAGAACCATCGCTATGGCGTCGACTGCACCTGGACCGACGCTCGAGCCGCGCAGTTGGTCCCGTATCTGCGAGACCTGTGGTCCGAGCTCCCGACCGAGCACTCGTTCTCGATCTGGTATGGGTGGGCGCCGAGCCGGCCGCTGCCCGACATGGCGTTTTCGGTCGAGGGCCGCGCCTATCTCGCCACGTACGCCATTTGGTCTGATCCGTCCGAGGACGAGCGGCACCGGAGCTGGGTGGTCGACCACACCAACCGGCTGGCGGCGCTCGGGACGGGCGTGTACCTCGGCGACACCGACTTCACGCGCCGGCCGGATCGATTCCTGGCGCCCGAGAACTTCCGTCGTCTGGAGGAGATCCGGGCACGGCGCGATCCGGAAGGCCGCTTCTGCTCCTACCTGATCGCGGACGGCGCCGAGCTCAACGCAGAACCAGACCGCCGTCGACGTTCAAAGTCTGGCCGGTGATCGCTCCGGCCGCGTCGGTCGCGAGGAACGCGACGGCCGCGGCGACGTCATCGGGGCTTAGCGACCGGTCAATCGCCTGCCGTGCCTGCACCTGCGTGAACGCCTCCGGGGGCGTGTCGGCGACCGCTGCCGGCGTCGGCGTCAGACCGGGCGCCACGCAGTTGACGGTAATCCCGTCGCTTCCGAGCGCGCGGGCCAGCGTGCGAGCGACCCCGATCAGGGCGGCCTTGCTGGCCACGTACGCGAGCAGATCGGGCGCAGGCGGGTCCCACACCGTGTCCGAGACGACGAGCACGATTCGGCCAAAGCCGCGCTCGGCCATCCCGGGGGCGAACGACTGGGCCAGCCACAGCGCTGACTCGACGTTGACCGCCTGGACGCGGCGCCACCCGTCGAGGTCGAGCCCGGACAGCGGCGCCCGGTCGAACGCCGCCGCGGCGTGGACGAGCACGTCGCACCGGCCGTGGGCTTCGAGCACCCGGGCGGCCGCAGCCTTCACCGCGTCGTGCCGGGCGAGATCCACGGACGGGTCGGCGCCACGGTCGAGCACGGCCACGGTGTGGCCGGTTGTCCCCAGGGAGGCGACGATCGCGCCGCCGATCGCGCCGGCGCCACCGGTGACGACCGCGACCCGGCTCACGACTTCGACGCCCGACGACGGAGTGGACGATCGAGCGGCCAGAGGGAGGTTCGCTGCGTTGTACATGGCACGCGCCGGCGTGACGTCTGCCACAGCGATGGCGGAATCGAGGAGAACTGGCCTACTGCACGCATTTGACAGAAGTGTATACAATCACAAGGCCCCGGTGCGCTCCCGCGTCGAGGGGACAGAATCCGGAACCGAGTCGAGGCTGAGGAGACCCATGTCCTACCAGGTCCATTCGCCGGCCCCCGTGCGCGAGTTGCCGGGCGAGCCGGTCCCCTACTACCTCGCCGACGGCGACGGCCGCGCGCACCTGCTGCTCGGCCAGGTCGGCCGCGCGCTGGCCGGGACCGAGGAGACCGCTGGCGCGATGTCGGTGATGACCGCGGTCGGCCCGGCCGGAGGGCCGATCCCTATGCACCGCCACGAGAAGGAACACGACTACTTCTTCTGCGTGCGCGGCGCCGTCCAAGTCTGGGCCGACGGCGTGAGCCGGATTCTGTATCCCGGCGACGTGGCCAGCGTGCCCGCCGGCGTCCTCCACGCTTATCAATTCCACGGGCACCACAGCCAGTTCATGGGACCGATCGCGCCGGCCGGCTGGGACCGCTTCTTTGACTTCACCGGCACTCCGTACGCCGGCCCGGCGTATCCACAGGTCGACGACAGCCCACCGCCATTCGCCAAGTTCGGCGCCGCCGAGGCGAAGTTCGCGATGAAGTACTTCCCGGAGGAGCCGTACACGGACGCGACGACCGGCCCCGATGACAAGCTCCCGGGGGCGCACACGGCGTACTTTCTGACGGCCGGCGAAGGCCCGCGTCACGTCCTGTTTGGCCAGGTCGCGTTTCAGCTCATGACCGGCGCCGAAAGCGGAGGGGAGCTCGGGATGACCGTCACCGAGGGACCGAGGAGCCCGGCCATCCCGGTTCACGTCCACGAGCGCACGCACGAGGCGATCTACTGCGTCGAGGGCAGGCTGCTCGTTACCGTGGAGGGCGAGGAGCACCTCCTGACCAGAGGCGATTTCGTGAGCATCCCCGCCGGCGCCGAGCACACGTACGCGATGGACGCGCACCTGACGCGGTTCGCGAGCATGTACGGACCGGCCGGGCCGGAGCGCCTCCACGAGCTGGCGGGCCAGATCGCCGAGCAGCGCATCTTCCCCGAGCGTGCCGAAACGGTTGACCGCGACCGCCTGGCCCAAGCCGCCGCTGCGGCCGAGCTCGACATCACGTTCGCGGGCTGAGGAGGGCGGCATGGATATCGGCCTCGCCATGACCGCGCGGGTGCTCCCCGACAGCCCGCGCCCGCTGACGGACGTCTACCGCCAACTGCTCGACGAGGCCGTGCTCGGCGAAGAGCTCGGGTTCTCGAGCTGGCTGCTCGCCGAGCACCACTTCGCCGAGGACCGCCACAACCCTTCGCAGTTCCCGCTGCTCGCGGCGGCGGCCGTGCGGACGGAGCGAATCCGATTGGGAACGTATGTGCTGCTCCTGGCCTTGCACAATCCGATCCGCGCCGCTGAGGACGCCGCCACCGTCGACATCCTGTCGAACGGCCGGCTGATCCTCGCGATCGGCGCCGGGCCGATGGAGGGCGAGTGCGCCGTGTTCGGCATCGCGCCCAAGGAGCGCTTCGGGCGCACCTACGAGGCGCTCGAGATCATCGGGCGGTGCTTCAGCGGGGAGCGGTTCAGCCACGACGGCCGGTACTACAGCTACGCCGACGTGGAGATGACGACCACGCCGGTCCAGCCCGGAGGCCCGCCGATCTACATGGCGGCGATGGGGCCGCAGAGCCTGGCCAAGGCGGGCGAGCGTGGTTACAACCTGGCCTCGGTCTTGCACACCCCGCTCGTGCACGTCTACGCCGATGCCCACACCGAGGCGGGCCGCACCCGCGATGACTACCGCCTGATGTCGGGCCCGGTGACCGTCCACATCGCGCCGACGAGGAACCAAGCCTGGGACGAGGCCGAGCGCGCGCTTCACTGGTGGGTGACCTTTTACCGACGGCGCGGATTTGAGATGCCGTTGCCGGCGGTCGAGGAGATGCGAAACACGCCGGGCGTCGGCATCTTCGGCCAGCCGTTCGCGGTCGGCACTCCGGACGATGTCCTGTCGGTGCTCGAGCGCCACAAGGACGTCGACCTCGACGAGATGGTGATCCAGTTCAACCACCCGGGAATGGGCGCCGAGGCGGTCGCGCGGTCTATGCGGATGTTCGCCACCGAGCTGATGCCAGAGGTCAAGCGCTGGGGTCGCGCCGGCGCCGAGGCATCCGCCGCGCTCTCCTAAAGAAGGGTGGAGCACCCGACCGACATCCCGCTGCGGCAGGCACGGAGACTGATCGCGCGCGCGATCGACAAGGGCGCCCAGATGGGCGTGCGCGGCGCGTTCGCGGTCGTCGGAGCGAGCGGCGCGCTCGTGTCGGCGTCACGGATGGATCGCGGCGGCGCCGGCGGGATGGCCAGAGCGCGGTCGAAGGCGTGGATCGCGGCCACCCAGCAGATCCCGAGCACCGAGCACCACCGGCGGATGGCGACGCTGCCGGCGCCGATCGCCGCGGGGTTCGTCGCGTGCTCGCCGGACGCGAACTTCCCGGGCGCGGGCGGGATGCCGATCTACTCCGACAGCGGAGTCGTCGTCGGGGGCTTCAGCGCCTCGGGCGCGACGATCGGCCCGTTCGTCGAGATCCCTGGGATCGACCGGCGGATGCTGATCGCGGAAGGCAAGCCCGCCAACTCGGAGGACCTCGTCGTGCTCTGGACGCTCGGGTTGCCGTACGAGGGCCAGCACGGCGACGACGAGAAGCGCTGGCTCGACGCGTTCGGCGCGCTCCCCGACGATCCGGGCCTCGGGTACAGCGACCCGCCCCGAGCGGACCAGCCCGAGCACGAATGGGCGCTCGCGCTCGCCGACGCCGCGATCGCCGAGGCGGTCGCGCGGGAAACCCGCATCGCGGTGGCGGTCGTCGACAGCCGTGGCGATCCGATCCAGCAGGACACGATGGACGGAGCGCCGAGCGCGGCGCCGTTTGTGGCCGAGGCCGTGGCCGCGGGCGCCGCCACGTTCCAGCGCCCGAGCGCGGGGATCGATCCGGCGATGACGCCGGTGCTCCCGTACCGCGTGCTGGGCGTGGCCGGCGGGGTGCCGGTCAGTGACGGCGATCGGGTCGTGGCTGGGCTCGGGATCGCCGGCCCCGGCGCCGCAGTGTGCGAGGAGATCGCGAGCGCGGTGGTAGTGGAGCCCTAACGCGTTGCCCGAGCGCATATGCATCGTCGGCGCCGGCGCGATCGGTGGCCTGTTCGCCGCCCACCTCGCCCAACTGCCGGACATTGAGGTGTGGGCGTTCGATGCGTCCCCCGACCATGTCGCCGCGATCAACAGCGACGGGCTGCGCATAACGGGACACGTGGAGTTGACTGGGCGCGTCCACGCCCGGTCAGATCCCGACGACATCCCGGCCTGCTCCGTGGGGATCATCGCCACCAAGGGGACGGTCACCGAGCCGGCGATCACCGGCGCGGCGCGGATCTTCGTCGACGGCGCGGTCTGTAGCGTCCAGAACGGGGTCGGCAACGAGGAGGTGATCGCCGAGCACGTGCCGCGCGTGATCCGCGGCGTGACGCTGCCGGCCGGTCACGTGGTCGCGCCGGGCGTGATCCGCATGGTCGGGCCGGGACCGACCTGGGTCGGTCCGTTCGAGCCCCGGCCCGCGACCAATGAGGAGATCGAGCGGCTCGCGAGCTGGTTGAACGAGAGTGGCCTCGAGACGCGGGTGCGGGCCGATGCGCGCGGCGCGCAGTGGACGAAGCTGCTGTTCAACGCGTGCACGAACCCGCTGTGCGCGCTGACCGGCCTCACTCACGGCGAGCTATGCGACTACGCGCCTACCAGCCACCTCGTCGACGAGCTGCTCCGCGAGGGACGGGCGGTGGCGGACGCGCTCGGCATCGAGCTCGAGGACGATCCCGCCGAGCTCGTCTACAGCGCGGCCAAGGCCAACTACCGCCACCGTCCGAGCATGCTCCAGGACGTCGCGGCCCGTCGTCCCACCGAGATCGCCACGCTCAACGGCGGCATCGTCAGGGCCGCGGACGAAATCGACATCGCCGCGCCGCTGCACCGGGCGATGGTCGACCTGATCCGCGGCGTCGAACGGAGCTGGAGCGAGTCGTGAGGCTCGGGCAGGGTGGTGGCGATGGCCGGCGCGAACTCCCCGGATAGGTGGACGCTCGCGGATGGCGGTCAGCGTGTCGTTACCCGGGTCCGGCGAGCAGCCCGCGCCGGCGCGAGCCCTGCCTCCAGAACACTTGCGCCTAATGTAGACGGATCTACAAACTGTATGCAATAATCCGAAGCATGGATGTGCTGAGGACCCGGGCCATGGATTTGCCGCAGAAAATCGATTGGAACGAGCAGGAGTTCGCCGAGGTGAGGCCGGGGATCTTCGGCGCCACCGTGCACACGCCGCAACTCACGGCGACCCTGTATCGCTACGAGGCGGGCTCCAGTTGGGAGGAGCACCATCATCCTCAGGACCAGATCACGACCGTGCTCGAGGGAGCGATCGATTTCCTGGTCGCGGGCGAGCCCGTTCACCTCGAGGCCGGTCAGCTGGCGACGCTGCCGGGTGACACGCAGCACTCGGCGACCGTCCCCGGCGACGGGAGCGGGGCGGTGACGCTGAACGTGTTCACGCACCGGGAGTCGACGCCGAGTGTCTGACTGGCTCGGGCTAACCGGCCAGCGCGTGCTCATCGCCGGGGGCGGAGGCACGATCGGCCGTGCGCTGGTCGACGGGTTTGCGACCGCCGGCGCGACCGTCGCGGCCGTCGACCGCAGCGACGAGGCGCTGGCGGGGCTGGACGATCAGACTGCCGTCCGCCACACCGCCGACCTGAGCGACGCCGCGGCCGCGCGCGGGGCGGTGGCGACGGTCCGGGCGGCGCTCGGCGGGGTCGACGTGTTCGTCCACTGTGTGGGCATCAACGACCGCCGGCCGATCGAGGACTACGACGCGACCGACTGGGACCGGATCGTCGGCGTCAACCTGACGAGCGCGTTCCATACCGCAACCGAGGCGGCGGTCGGCATGCGGGAGCAGCGTTACGGCCGGATCGTGTTCTTCTCCTCGGTCGCGGGCCGCAGCGGCCACAAGCTCCACGGCCCGTACGCCGCCACCAAGGGAGCGATCAACCAGCTGATGCGGGTGATCGCGCATGAGTACGCCGAGCATGCGGTGACGGCAAACGCCGTCGCGCCGGGTTACATGGACACCAGCCTCACCCGAAGTTATCTGGCGGCCAATCCCGAGAAACGAGCGGCGCTCGTAGAGCTGATCCCCGCCGGTCGGTTTGGGACGCTGCCGGAGGTCGTGGACCCCGTGCTGTTCCTGTGCTCGCCGCATGCAAGCTTCA
>Ga0187777_10002560_pt1 | contig 11596 bp, 11 predicted proteins | sample 1015_Q2_SP5_10_M_FD_132416 | JGI IMG/M metagenome (GOLD analysis project Ga0187777, IMG submission 132416) | Tropical peat soil microbial communities from peatlands in Department of Meta, Colombia - 1015_Q2_SP5_10_MG | ecosystem: Environmental > Terrestrial > Soil > Wetlands > Peat | place...
CAGCCGCCATTCAGGACTACACGGCGGCCATCGAGAAAAATCCAATCTATGAGCCGGAGTACGCCCGCCGCGGCTACACCTACGCGATAAGCCAGGACTACGAAAAGGCCATCGCGGATTATCAGCAAGCATTGAAGATGGATCCGGCCGACCAGGAAACAGTCGAGCGCCTCAAGTATGCACAGGGTCAGTTGGCGGCCAAGAACGCGCCGCCTCCAACACCAACGCCGATACCGAGTGCACCGCTTTTAACACCGGTCAGAGTGTTTAGTGTGCTGATAATTTTAGCGCTCATTGCAGTGGTAGTCCGACTCCTGACTCGAGGGAAACCCGAAGAGACCAGCTCGACCCGAATACGCTAGGTGCCGCGCGTCCTCCGAGCCCGATTTACCCAGGGTCGAAAGCCCGCGCAAATTGTCCACGGAGCATGCGCTCCGCCCTTTAAAATTGCTTTGACACTACCCCCGGGGTGACTACCGTTTCGGACGCTTTTTGCGAGAACGAGTTGGTCCCATGGTCGTTGCAATTTGACGCGGCTTTGGGACTTTTAGTTCTACACGCGGGAGGCAACCGGCCCATGTAGCTCAGTTGGTAGAGCACGTCCTTGGTAAGGACGAGGTCACCGGTTCAATCCCGGTCATGGGCTCCGATTTGAGCCCGCGACAGGGACGAGAGTTTTGAAAGACGAAGTTTTAGTCAGTTAACAGGAGACATTGATATGGCAAAGGAAGCATTTAAACGCGACAAGCCGCACTTGAACGTCGGCACGATCGGTCACGTTGACCATGGCAAGACCACGCTCACAGCCGCCATCACCAGCGTGCTGGCGAAGAAAGGCATGGCCGAGGCCCGGGCCTATGATTCGATCGACAACGCGCCTGAAGAAAAAGAGCGCGGAATTACGATCAACACCGCGCATGTCGAGTATCAAAGCGATAAACGCCACTACGCGCACGTCGATTGCCCTGGTCACGCTGACTACGTGAAGAACATGATCACCGGCGCCGCCCAAATGGACGGCGCGATTCTGGTGGTCAGCGCGGCGGACGGTCCGATGCCGCAGACCCGCGAGCACATTCTGCTCGCGCGTCAGGTCGGCGTGCCGTCGATAGTTGTCTTCCTGAACAAGGTTGACATGGTCGACGATCCCGAGCTTCTGGACCTGGTTGAGATGGAAGTGCGCGACCTGCTCACGCAATACGAGTTTCCGGGCGACAAGATTCCAATTGTTAAAGGCAGCGCCCTCAAAGCGCTGAACGGCGACGCCGAAGCGGAGAAGCAAGTTCTCGCCCTGGTGCAGGCGATCGACGACTACATTCCGCTCCCCGAGCGGCCGATCGATCAACCGTTCATGATGGCAGTCGAAGACGTATTCAACATTGAAGGGCGCGGCACGGTTGCGACCGGTCGGGTTGATCGTGGAATTCTCAAAAAGATGGAGGAAGTCGAGATTGTCGGAATCAAACCCACGACCAAGACAGTGGCGACCGACATTGAGATGTTCCGTAAGCTCCTCGATGAGGCCCGCGCCGGCGATAACGTGGGCGTGTTGCTCCGCGGCGTGAAGAAAGAAGATGTTGAGCGCGGTCAGGTCATTGCCAAACCCGGCTCAATCACCCCGCACAAGAAATTTAAAGCGGAAGTCTACGTTTTGAGCAAGGAGGAGGGTGGCCGTCACACGCCATTCTTCTCGAATTACCGGCCGCAGTTTTATTTCCGGACCACTGACGTTACTGGCACGGTGAAACTGCCCCAAGGCGTCGAAATGGTGATGCCGGGCGACAACATCTCCATCGAGGTGGAGCTGATTACGCCGATCGCCATGGAGAAGACGATTCGTTTCGCTATTCGTGAAGGCGGCAAAACTGTTGGCGCGGGTCGCGTAAGCGATATTCTCGATTAAATTCGAATTTCGAATTTCGAATTTCGAAATTGAAAGATACGCCAGTAACTCAATTGGTAGAGTAGCGGTCTCCAAAACCGCCTGTTGGGGGTTCGAGTCCCTCCTGGCGTGTTTTAAGGCAGAAGGATGAATTATGAAGGATGAACGGCACCCAGATCTGATTTCATCCTCAACCTACATCCCGCATCCCTTCGATCATGATTGCTAAGACAAGAAATTTTATCAGCGAGGTAAAGGTCGAGCTTCAAAAGGCTTCCTGGCCGTGGGACCCAAAAGAAAAAGGGTTTCGCAGATACAAGGAGTTGGTTGATTCGACGCTCGTGGTCGTCATTGCCATGCTGTTGCTCGGTGGCTATGTGGCGTTATTCGATTTTGTGCTCGTGAACGTCGTTCACTATTTTACTAAACTGCACTAGTTATGGCCCAGACACTCGCAGGCAAAGATCAATGGTTCGTGGTTCACGTGCTTTCCGGCCAGGAGAACAAGGTCAAGGAGAACATCGACAAGCGGGTCAAGACCGAAGAGATGAGCGACCTGATTTACGAGGTGCTCGTTCCCACGGAACGTGTCTCGGAAATCAAGAAAGGGAAGAAGAGCGAGACCACTCGAAAATTTTTCCCGGGTTACCTGATCGCAAACATGCATTTGCTCGACGAGAACAATCAGCTCGTCGGACGCACCTGGTATTTCATCCGGGAAACGCCGGGCGTGATCGGTTTTGCCGGAACCAAGGACAAACCGATTCCCATGCGGCAGTCCGAGGTAGAATCGATGCTTGCGCAAATGAAAGAGCGCGAAGAAAAGGTCAAACCGAAGGTCAGCTTTGAAGTCGGCGAAACGGTCAAGGTGGCGGACGGACCGTTCCAGAATCAGAACGGCATCGTTGAAGAAATCGATCCCGAACGCGGCAAGCTGCGGGTATCGGTAACAATTTTCGGCCGCGCGACTCCGGTCGAGCTCGAATATTGGCAGGTGGAAAGGGGATAATTGCAGAGTGCAGATTTCAAAGGGCAAATTTTTGTCCCCAACGCTCGCTCTAAAACAATCTGCAATCTTCAATCTGAAATTTTCAATTAGAATATGGCAAAGGAAGTAATAGCTCACATCAAATTGCAGATCCCTGCCGGTCAGGCCAACCCTGCGCCGCCAGTCGGTACCGCGCTTGGTCCGCGCGGCATTAACATCATGGCGTTTTGCAAAGAGTTTAATGCGGCGACCCAGAAACAGGCCGGCGATATTCTTCCGGTCGTGATCACGGTTTACAAAGACAAATCGTTTACCTTCATCACCAAGAGTCCGCCCGCAGCGGTATTGTTGAAGAAAGCGGCCAACATCGCCGCTGGCTCGAAAGAACCGAACAAAGAAAAAGTCGGCAAGGTCACTCGCAAACAGGTCATGGAGATCGTGAACACCAAGCGAAAAGATCTGAACGCACGCAGCGACGAGGCCGCATTTCGGATTATCGAAGGCACCGCGCGGCAGATGGGCCTCGAAGTCGTCGATTAGAAAATCCTGCGATTGAACCGCGGTTTACGCGGAACTAACGGATTGGGGAGCGAATGCGCCTCGCATGCTGGTTTCGACGCCTCGTCGAAACGAGCTTTGCTTCTTAATACGAGCAGCGATAGTAAATGGGTGATTCGAATTGCGGCGGCATTGTGTTTTCTGGCGGTCGCGTTGGGCGCGTTTGGGGCCCATTGGCTGAAGGGGCTACTTGAGGAGCGGCACATGGCTGAAGCCTGGCGCACCGCGGTGCTGTATCACTTGATTCACGCGATCGCGCTGTTTGTGCTCGCGTATTTTGGAACCGCAAACCGAGGCGCATGGTGGTTGTTGTTCGCGGGCATCATTTTCTTTAGCGGCAGCTTGTACCTGATGGGATTAACCGGGCTGCGCTGGCCGGGTCCGATTACCCCCCTTGGCGGCCTGTGCTTCCTGGCAGGCTGGCTGTGGCTGGTGATTTCGCCGCCAAAAATCTAGGTGGGACGCGCTCCGCGGCGCGTTCTAGATGGCGCTTTGGGGGCCCTCAAGCCACCTACAACGCTGGCTTCCATGCTGAGCCTGGTCATGTTTATAATGCCGTGCCATGGATGTCGCGGCCCTACGTTCGGTTCCGCTTTTCTCGTCGCTTGACTCGAAGGCGACGGCGGAGCTTGGGAAATATTTAACAATTCACGATTATCCGCGGTCCGCGACAATTTTTCGCACCGGCGATCCGGGCGACGCGATGTACCTGATTGATGTCGGTAAGGTTCACATCACGTTGACCGATGCAGATGGCCAATCCGTAATCCTGGCAGCGCTGGGTCCTGGCGATTTCTTTGGCGAGATGGCGATGCTCGATGGCCACGGGCGATCCGCCAACGCAGTTGCGACCGAGAATGCGCGACTGGCCAAGCTCACCCGAGACGATTTTCTGCTCTTCATGAAAAGCGATCCGCGAGTGACGCTGGAATTGCTGACTGCGTTAACAAGCAGGCTACGCCGGACGGACGAACTTTTGCGCCATCGGGTCTCCCGGAACGTGAACCAGGAGGAGGAAGCGCGGCTCACCATGGCCGATCGGGCGGCGGACAGGATCGCCGAGTTCGGCGGGAGCTGGACATTCATCATCGTGTTCCTGGGTTTCCTCATATTGTGGATGATCGTCAATACCTGGTTTTTTATCACGCATGCTTTTGATCCTCCGCCGTATTTGCTGCTGAGCACGGCCCTGAACATGCTTGCTGCATTGCAGGCGCCAATCATCATGATGTCGCAAAATCGCCAGTCGCATAAGGACAGGTTGCGGGCGAACCTCGATTATCAGGTAAATCTCAAAAACGAGTTGTTGTTGAGCGACATCATACGGCGCTTGGACGAGATAAAGAAAATCTCCCGCGACTAGGATGATGGTCGATAACCGACATCGTTGGTATGGCAACGATCCCAGGGGTCGTCACAGTAGACGACAGGTCGATGGCTACAATCTTGTAGGCTTGAGATCGGGGAGTATGATTCACAGCAATTAGCTGATGTTCTCGATCTTATTCGACACGCAGCGAGCGGCGCTCACCGTTGGCGCTTTTATCGGGACATTCTTTGTTGCGCTTACCATCGGTCGTCTTTTAAAGCGCCGCGCCGGTGTTCAGCTCGGAATTCTTTACCAGCTTTTTTGTCTGACGCTTGCGTTTTACGTCGCACTGGCGGTGTACGGTGTCCAGGCGACTTGGCCTAACCACATCGGCGCAGCAGCAATTCTTCTCAGCACAGTGTTCGTGGTCGCTTTGATCAATCGATATCTGTGGGATTGGTATTTCGAAAAGCGGAAAAGAACTCTGATCCCGCATTTCCTGCGCGAGGTGATTGCGGGACTGATTTTTTTGGTCGCGCTCTTATTGGTCCTCAGCATCGGCTATCACGCTGAAGCTCAATTGAAGGGATTGCTCGTCAGCTCCAGTGTCGCGGCCATCATTCTCGGTATTGCTGGCCAGAATTTCTTCGCCGGGATCATTGCAGGAATGTCGATCCAGCTTAATCGGCCCTACAAAGTCGGTGACTGGCTCAAAGTTGGAGACACCTACGGTGAAGTCCGAGAGATCAACTGGCGTTCTACGCGGTTATGCACCAACGACACCATTTATCTCGACATCCCAAATAACGAGATCGTCAAGAGCACGATCGTTAACCTTCATTATCCGACCGAGGTCCATGCGATGCGGGTCCGTATCGGCCTCGATTATAATGTGCCTCCAAATCGGGTAAAAGACGCGCTTGGTCGCGCGGCCTCGAACGCGCGGGGCGTCCTGCCTAATCCGCCGGTGAAGGTTTTTCTCGTCGATTTCGCCGACCACGCCGTGATCTACGAGATCAAGTTCTACATGGGCAATCATGCGCGCATCAATGAGATCAACGACGCGGTGCGCACGAATGTCTGGTACGAATTGAAGCGGGAACAGATCAATATCCCGTATCCGATTCGCACCCTGCACCTCGAGCGGCGCGCACCGCGGCCAGTGGCAGAAGGTTACGAAGAGGCGCGGGCAATCTTGCGAGGCGAGCCGCTCTTCCAGTGTTTGTCCGATGGGCAAATCGAGAACCTGGTCCAACAGTCAAAGTTAAATCACTTCGGTCGTGGCGAGCGCGTCATTGAGGAAGGCGCGGATGGCGAATCGATGTTTATTCTTTTGCGCGGTGATGCCCAGGTCTCTGTTGCTCAAAATGGATCGACAATTCCAGTGGCAACACTGCGGTCAGGTGATTGCTTCGGAGAAATGTCGGTGCTAACCGGCGAAAAACGGAGCGCGACGGTGCGCGCAGAAGGTGATTGTTACGTGATGGAGATTGGCAAGGACACTATGGGCGACGTGATCCGTGACTCACCGGAGTGTCTTCGTCAGTTGAGCGAACTTTTGGCAAGACGTAAAATGGAGACCGAAGGGATTCTTAAGGACGCAACCTCTTCCAGCGCCGAGCAGGCTGCCAAACAACGCGAATACACGGCGAACTTCCTCAATCGGCTGAAGACGTTTTTTGCCCTCTAATCGGGCCTTTGGCGAAAGGTTAGGCCACTATGGCCAAATAGGCTTTGCCAGCGCGGGAAATCTTCATAGAGTCGTGCGCTTTACCGCGTGAAGCCATGGCGTTTTTTGCTCTTAACCTCGTCGATTCCGGCGTGCCGCTATCGATGGTTTGTGCCGTAATCGGCCTGATTTTCGCCCTTCTCTTGATTGCCATCGTAATTCGGGCCCCGGCTGGGAATGAAAGGATGCGGCAAATTGCCGGAGCAGTGCAAGAGGGAGCAAAAGCGTACCTGAACCGGCAGGTGATAACCATCAGCGTCATCGCGATCATCATTTTCATTCTGCTCTTTGTCTTTAAAGATCACCCGACGGCGGTTGGGTTCATCATTGGCGCGTTTTGTTCGCTTTCGGCCGGATTTATCGGCATGCGCGTGGCCGTGGTGGCAAACGTGCGGACAACGCAGGCAGCGACGAAGTCGCTCACTCAGGCGTTGCGAATGGCTTTTAACGGCGGCGCCGTGACCGGTCTGCTGGTCGTCGGTCTCGCACTCCTGGCTGTTTCGATCTTTTATACGTTGGCCAACACGATGGTTGGTCACGATATGGCGGTCCGCAGCCTTGTCGGTCTTGCCCTTGGCGCGAGTTTAATCAGCGTTTTTGCGCGATTGGGCGGTGGCATTTACACGAAAGCAGCCGACGTCGGCGCCGATCTCGTTGGAAAAATCGAACAAGGTTTCGAAGAAGACGACCCACGCAACCCCGCCACGATCGCTGATAACGTCGGCGACAATGTTGGCGACTGCGCGGGTATGGCGGCCGACGTTTTTGAAACCTACGCCGTAAGCTTGATCGGCGCGATCCTCGTTGGCGCACTCACGCTCAGCGGAAGCGCGGCAGCCGTCATTTATCCATTCGTTCTCGGAGGAATCTCCGTGCTTGGTGCGATTTGCGGAGTGCTGTTTGTCAACCTGACCAAAGCAAAGCCCGCCACGGCGTTGATGGGCGGTGTCTTAACGAGCGCCATTATCTCGGCAATCTTGTTTTGGCCTGCCACTCATGTTCTTTTTCCGGAAGGCGTCACAATCGCGGGCATGGTTCGAACGCCGACACAGTTGTACCTCGCCTCGCTGATCGGTCTCGTCATGACTGCAGTGGTAGTGGCAATCACGAATTATTACACCTCGATGCGGTACGCGCCGGTGCAGAAAATTGCGCGCGCATCCGAAACGGGACACGCGACCAATATCATCGCCGGATTAGCCGTCGGTCAGCACGCGACTGCTTTGCCAGTTGGTTTCATCGGTATCGCCATTCTTCTGAGTTTTCATTTCGCGGGTCTTTATGGAATCGCTATCGCGGTGATGTCGATGTTGTCGATGGCGGGGATTATCATCTCGCTCGACTCGTTTGGGCCGATCACGGACAACGCCGGCGGGGTTGCAGTCATGAGTCACTTGCCAAAGGAAGTGCGCGCAGTGACTGATCAGCTCGACGCGGTTGGCAACACCATGAAGGCCGTGACCAAGGGTTACGCAATTGCGTCGGCCGGTCTCGCCGCGCTCGTCCTATTTGGTTCGTACGTCGAAGAATTGAAAGCGCACTTCGCCGGGAAGGGCCAGGCATTCGACTTTCAGTTTTCGTTGACCGAGCCCAAAGTGATCATCGGCCTATTCCTCGGTGGCTTATTGCCGTTCATTTTCACCGCGTTCAGCATGGATGCCGTAGGAAAAGCAGCAGGCGCGGTTGTCAGGGAAGTACGACGACAATTGCAGGCGCAGCCAGGAATCCTTACCGGGAAGGACACGCCGGAGTACGGGACTTGCGTCGATATTGTCACAAAGGCGGCGCTCCGCGAAATGATTGTGCCGGCCCTGTTGCCGATCGTCTTTGTCGTGGCCGTCGCGGTCATCAAGCAACTGGGACCCATTGTTCTTGGCGGTCTGTTGGTCGGGACGATCGTCACCGGACTGTTCGTTGCCATTGCTATGACGTCCAGTGGCGGGGCCTGGGACAATGCCAAAAAATTTATCGAAGAAGGAAATCTTGGCGGCAAAGGATCGTTTGCCCACCAGGCCGCGGTCACGGGCGATACTGTTGGCGACCCCTATAAAGACACCGCAGGTCCGGCGATCAACCCGATGATCAAGGTCGTCAACATTGTTGCCATACTGATCATCCCGATTTTCTTTTGAAGTGTCGCCCGCGCGTGCAAAAAATTTAGCGCGCAAATTCTCGTCCATCTGTTAGAAGTCGCAATGTCCGAGTTCTACGTCGTCTAAGGATCGGCATGGAAAAGAGTCACGATTTTCAGATTGCTCGAGTCGAGCAGACCGGCTCCAGAACGCGGGCCCTGGCCAAAGCTGACCCGTCGGCGACGCCGTTTAAGGTCGTAGTTGATCCAAAGGTGCGGCTGGATCTCCGCCGCGCTTTGGTTGACTTGATCGATTATCATGACGAAGCGCTGGCGGAACATTTCGCGCAAGGCAAGCTGTCGCTCGATTCCTACAAGGAGTACGTGGAACTGTTCGCCCGGAGTTTAAAGGAAACAATGGAGAGTCGCGAAGGTGTTTCTTATTTACTGCGTTCGGTCGGATTCGATGTTCCTCCGGAGGAAATTAATTTGCAGCCCGAGCTGCGCTGGAAAAAGGGACCTGCGCCATTCGGAGTGAGCCTGCTGTAAGCTCGCTAGCGCTTCGCTTCGCCTTTCTCTCCAATCAGCGCACGTTCTTCAGTATTCAGACGATCACGCGGAATGGTCGCGATGATTCTTTGCGCTTCATCGTTCCGGTCGCTGCCGAGGAGTGCAGCTGCGTAAACGGCTCGCCAGCCTGGCTCCGCTTGGTTCCAGTCAATCGGGGCGGGCGCGTTGAATTCCGCGAGCGCGGCAGCAGCGTTTTGCTGGCGAAGATAACCAAGCGCAGCGGTCACCCGATATGCGAGGCGGCTCGGGTACTGCTCGGCGAGCTTTTTAGCGCTGGCGAGATTCTTGTCGATATCTTGCCCGAGGAGCAAACTCAGGTAGGCGAGTTGGTCGGCGGCATTCGGATCTTCCGGCGTTCCAGCGGAGATCTTTGCCATTGCCGAACGCTGAGTTGGGAGGTCGCCGGTTTTCTGACTAATCCGCTGAATTCCGCGATACGCCAGATCACCCTGCTCAGGGAAACGCGCAAGTTGTTCATACGCCTTGATTGCCACGTTATTGGCATGGCTTTGCTCGGCAAAATTGGCCACAAAACGGAGTTTAAATGGGTCGGTCCCTGCCAGAGAAATCGCATGGTTCCAATGCAACTCGGCATCGAGAGCGGCATTACGCTCCTGTGCCGTGCGAGCGTGGAAACTTTCGATCACAGAAGGATCGAGAGTCACCTGACTGCGGTTCAGGATCTCATCAATATCATTCCAGCGCTGCAAAATGGCCATGGCGTCGAGCCGCGCCAAGAGAAGCTGATTGTTCTCGAATGCGCGCTCGAGAGGGAAAGAGGAAAGAACGAGCTCTGGCTGTTGATGAATGTTTAACCAACGGGCTAGTTGAATGAGATCCTCGGTCGAGCCGGCTCGCCAACGCTCGACCGCCTCCTGGTATAAATGTGATGTATCATCAGGATGGAGCTGTAAACGCAGGTCGACTGCCAGCAGATCGTCTTTGACTGTTCTTGGGGTTAAAGTGGCGAGTTCTTGAACGAGCTTCGATTGTTCGTCAGCTGTTAATTGTGGCGCGCTGGCCAGCGCTTCGATCGCAACTTGTTTGTAGGCGTTTGAGTTTGATTTACCCGCAAGATTCCAGAGGATTTTTCGCGCCTCGGCCTGTTCCGCTCTGTCGGTTGATTGCGCCAAAAGCTCGGCAAGTTGAAGCAGGGTTCCGTAGTCCTCCGGAGATCGCGCGGCGGCAATCCGCATGAATTCCACCGCTTTCGCTTGTTCGCCAATTTTCGCTGCGTAGCGCGAAGCCAGCTGCAGCGTTCTGGTGTCGGGATTATCTTTAAGCAAAGGATCGATGACATTCTGCGCCAAAGTCAGCCGATTGTTGCGGATGAGAAGCTCGGCGTAATCTTCACGGTCTTGTAGCGTGCACTGGGGGAGCTCGATAACCTTTTGCCAAAGCTCGATGGCCTCCGGCCGGCCGACTTTGGAGGCAAGCCTGGCTGCACCCCTTAAGGCGCCATAATTATGGGGATCAAGCTGCAACGCGACACGGTATTGGACGGCCGCGTCGGTCAATTTGTTGTCTTTGCTCAGCAAGTCGCCGGAAGCGGCAAATCCTTCGGCCCGTTGCACTTTGGCAACGTGGTAGCTAACAGCTCCTGCGGCCCCCAACGTCACCAGCCCGCACCCAATGAGGATCCAGCGCTTCAACCGCTTTTTCCTTGCCTGGTGGTAGGTCCTCCCCGCGCCGCTATGCCGCGTCATCGGGGCTAATATTCAAAGGCCAGTTGGATGCGCCACCGCTAATTTAGGCAGTCTTGCCCTGGGAATGGCTGGCAACAGCCCGGTCAGATTATTATTGACGCAACTACCCTGTCTGTTCCACAATCGGCGCCGAAGTTCACGAAGATTATGAGAAAGGCATTAATTCTAGGGTTGCTAACATTTGTAGCGAGTATCTTTGTCGCCTACGGCGACATCATCCCGACGTTGTCGTCGGTGACGGGTTCCTCGCCGAATTTCACCTGGAATTACAGGGCTAACGTCACGGTGGATGAAACGGTGGTTAAAGGCGACTTTTTCACAATCTACGATTTTAGCTCGATTCAGCCGACCATTACGACGCAACCCAGCGGTTGGACATTTTCGACCGCCTTAGTCGGCCCGACACCAAGCTTGGTAACGCCTACGGACAATCCGAGCCTTTGGAACCTGACCTGGACCTATAATGGCTCAAGTCCGATAAACGGGTCCGCATTTCTGGGAATCTTCTCGGCCGTGGCCAACGCGAATCAGCTTCAAGCCGGTCAATTCGCTGCTGCTGCCAGCCGCACCAGCGACGGAACGCCGATCAATAACATCGGCCAGGTTTCGGTGCCGGTGCCGGAATCAACTTCTTTGCTGCCACTGATTGGTGTTTGCGCCGCCGCGTTGCTCGTTGCGCCACGGCTGCGTCGCGCCGGCGCCTAATCGTTTTCACTTCTGTTTCCCTTAGGCCGCCCCGAAGTAATTCGGGGCGGCTTTCTTATGCGCTTTAGAATTCGCAAA
>Ga0187777_10002562_pt1 | contig 11589 bp, 12 predicted proteins | sample 1015_Q2_SP5_10_M_FD_132416 | JGI IMG/M metagenome (GOLD analysis project Ga0187777, IMG submission 132416) | Tropical peat soil microbial communities from peatlands in Department of Meta, Colombia - 1015_Q2_SP5_10_MG | ecosystem: Environmental > Terrestrial > Soil > Wetlands > Peat | place...
CGACGGGCCGCGCCCGACCGAGACGAGCATGAGGTCCGCCTGCACGGTCTCGCCGTCGCCGAAGTGGACCGTCAGCTGCGTCCCGTCGTCCTCGACCTTCGTGCACTGCTGCTCGAGGTGGAGGACGATGCCGCGCCGCAGGAACTGCTTCGCCAACTCCTTTGCCGCGTCCTCGTCCTCCTGCGGGATCAGCGCCGGCAACATCTCGATGATCGTCACCTCGCTGCCGAAGCGCTTGAGGATCGACGCGAACTCGCAGCCGATGATGCCGCCGCCGAGGACGACCAGCCGGTTCGGCACCGATGCCTGCGCGAGGAGCCCGGTCGAGTCGACGCAGCGACTCGAGTCGAGGCCCTCGATCGGCGGACGGAGCGGATACGAACCCGTCGCGACGATCGCCGACCTGAAGGTCACGTCCTCGCCGCCATCGACGGCGATCGTGTTCGCGTCCTTGAACGTCCCGTTACCGTGGACCCACTCGACACCCGCGGACTTGAACAGGCTGGCGACGCCCCCGGTCATCTGCTTGACGACTTGCGCCTTCCACTCGTTCGCGACGGCGAAGTCGAGCTGCGGGCCGGCGATCTTGACGCCGAGCTTGCCGAACGTCTCGTCTGCCTCCTTCATCGCGAACGCCGTCTGCACCCACGCCTTGGTCGGGATGCAGCCGACGCGCAGGCACGTTCCGCCGAGCTCGGGCTCGCGCTCGATGCACACTGTCTTCGCACCGAGCTGCGCCGCACGAATCGCCGCCGTGTAGCCGCCGGGGCCGCCGCCGAGGACGGCAACGTCACATTCCATCGTCTCGATCTCCCTTGTCGCTGTGCTCTCGATCGTACCGAGCCTCGTCCGGGCCGACGGGAAGGCAGAGGAAGTTGCCGAGCGCGAAGCCGCGGCCCCGCGTCCGCGTGTAAGACCACGGCTCGAGCAGCGCGTCGAGCTCGCGCTCGCGCTCCGCGCCCTTCGCCTCGACCAGCAGGCTCGGACGCTGCTCGGACATCAGACGAGTTGCGCCGCGCAGGACGTCCAGCTCGCCGCCCTCGGTGTCGATCTTCACGAACGACACTTCGGGCTCGCCTGCGGACATCCAGAGGCCGTCGAGCGTCTCCGCACGGACGACGACGCCCTCGTCGACACCGCGCGACTCTGCGACAGCGGTCGTCGAGTGGAACGCAGGATCGTCCCCGAGCCGAAGCAGCAGCTCGCCCGGCTGGTCGGACACGGCAACCTGTCGCACGATCACGTTGTCGAGCTCGTTGAGCCGCACGTTCTGCTCGAGCCGCTGCGTGCTCTCAGGCGACGGCTCGATCGCGAGCACGCGACCCTCTGCACCGACCGCGAGCGCAAGCGGGACCGTGAACATGCCGACGTTGGCACCGACGTCGATCGCCGTCGTGCCGGAACGTGCCAGCTCGACGGCGCTCGCCGTCTCGGCGAGCTCGAAGCCGCCGCTGAGCAGGACGACGAGGCCGATGTCCTCCCGGTGATGCAGGAACACCTTTCCGCCGGACGGCAGCTCCGCCTCGAAACCGGCCGGGAGAGCCGGGAGCATCCGCTTGAGCACGTGATCGACGACGAGCTGCTTGCCGAGCTTGCGCTCCGAGTGCGCCCAGTACCAGCGGACGGGCCAGGTCAGCGGCCAGAGCGGACGGACGAGTCCCGCTGCCCGGGGCGACGACTCCGCTACAGCTCCGCCTTCATCGTCACGGTGCCGTCCTTCTCCTCGACGGGCTGGAAGCCGTAGCGTTCGTACAGGCCCGTCATGCCCAGCTCGGCGCTGAGGCTGATCGCGTGGTAGCCCTCGGCGCGCGCGTGATCGAGCAGCGCGCGCATCAGCTCGCCGCCGAGGCCGCTCCCGCGCCGGCCTGGGACGACGGCGATCGTCAGCTCCGGCGTGTGCTCGTCGACGAACCCGAAGGCAGGCTCCTCTGGCGTGAACAACCTGTACCAGGCGGCGCCGACCGGCCCGTTCTCCCAGGCGATCAGCCCCGCGTCGCCCGGTCTCCCCCAGTTGTTGACGTACCCCGCGACGGGGACGTCGGGATCCGCGTTGAGTCGCCAGTGGTACGCGTGCTTGAGCATGTCGCGGAGGAACCGGACGTCCTGCGGACCGGCCTGGCGGATCACGACGTGGAGTCTAGGCGCGACTCCGTAACCGCGCCGACGGCCGGCTCACAGGGCGAGCGCAGGCTCTTCGACGAACTGCTTCAGCGTCGCGAGGAACTCGGCCCCGGTCGCGCCGTCGATCGCGCGGTGGTCGCACGTAAGCGTGAGCTCGAGACGCGGACGCACGACGGCCTGACCGTCGACCGCGACCACCTTGTCCTCGACCGCGCCGACGGCGAGGATCGCTCCCTGCGGTGGATTGAGCACTGCGGAGAAGCGCTCGATCCCGTACATGCCGAGATTGGAGATGGTGAACGTCCCGCCGTCGAGGTCCCCCTGCCGCAGACCGCCGGAGCGGGCGCGGTCGACGAGCTCGCTGCGGGCGTTGGCGATCTCCGCGACACCGAGCCGCTCGGCCGAGCCGATCACCGGGACGACGAGACCGTCGGGAATCGCGACCGCGATGCCGATGTTCGCGCTCGCGTGGAACTCGATCACGTCGTCGCGGTAGAGCACGTTCACCGCGGGGTGGCGAATCAGCGCGGCCGCGCACACCTTCGTGAGCAGGTCGGAGATCGTCGGCTTCGCGCCCTCGGCGTGCAACTCGACGAGCCGCGCGCGCACTACGAGTGCTCGTTCCATGTCCACGCTGATCCCGAGATGGAATACCGGCGCCTCCCACGCCTCGGTGAGCCGACGGGCGATCGTCTTGCGCATCGTCGACAGCTGCCTGACTTCGACGCCTTCGTCGTCGGCGAGCGGGCGCGCGGGCGTCGGCTCGGCCGCTGCGACCGCGGGCGTGGGCGCTGCAGGTGTCGCAGAGGGAGGCGCGCCGGCCGCCGCTCGCTCGACGTCCTCGGCGACGACGCGCCCGTCGGGACCGGTTCCGACCACGGCCGCCAGCTCGACGCCGCGCTCGCGCGCGATCCGCCGCGCGAGCGGCGATGCCTTGATGCGCCCGTTCGCGCGTGACGGCTGCCTCGATGCGGCCGTCCCGCGACGCTCGTGCTTCGCCCCGTCTTGCGGCGACTCGGCTGCGGGCCGGTCTTCGTCCGAGCGCCCGGCCTCCTCGGGCTCGGGCACGCTCTCACCCTGGTCACCGATCACGGCGATCGTCCTGCCGACCTCGACCTCGCCTTCCTGGACGGCGATCCTCAAGAGCACGCCCGTCGCGTCCGCCTCGACCTCCTGCGTCACCTTGTCCGTGTCGAGCTCGTACAGCGGCTCGCCTTTCTCGACGGCGTCGCCCTCCGACTTCAGCCACTTGACGATCGTCCCGGACTCCATGCCCTGACCGAGACGCGGCAGCTTGATCTCAGTCGCCATCGCGCTCCACGGTCCTCATGATCGCCTGCAGGACGTCGTCGGCGTGCGGCACGCACCAGTTCTCCATCACGGGAGCGAACGGCAACGGCGTGAACCTCGCGCCGACGCGCTCGACCGGCGCGTCGAGCCAGTCGAAGGCCCCGTGCTGGATCACCGCCGCCACTTCCGCGCCGAAGCCCATGCGCGTGACGGCTTCGTGCGCGACGACGCAGCGATTCGTCTTCTTGACCGACTCGATAAGCGTCTCCTCGTCGAGCGGCTGCAGTGTTCGCGGATCGACGACCTCGACCGACACGCCCTCGCTCTCCGCGCTCTCGGCCGCACTCAGCGCCTCGTGAACGAGTCGACCGGTCGCGATCACGGTCACGTCGTCGCCGCGACGGTGCACGCGCGCCTTGCCGATGGGGATCGGCTCGAGCTCGTCCGGCACGTTCTCCTTGATCCCGTAAAGCGTGCGATGCTCGAAGAACACGACGGGATTGTCGTCGTAGATCGACGACCAGAGCAGCCCACGCACGTCGGCCGGCGTCGACGGGAACACGACCTTCAGGCCGGGGATGTGGACGAACCACGCCTCGAGCTGCTGCGCATGTTGCGCGCCGGGCGACCAGCCGCTACCGCCCTGTGTCCGGAACGTCACCGGCACCGTCACCTGCCCGCCCGACATGTAGCGGTGCTTTGCGGCCTGGTTGACGATCTGCTCGGTCGCGAGGGTGAGGAAGTCCTCGTACATGATCTCCGCGACGGGGCGCATCCCCTGCATCGCCGCACCGATCGCAGCACCCGCGAGCGCCATCTCGGAGATCGGCGTGTTGCGTACCCGCTCAGGCCCGAACTCGTCGAGCATGCCCTGGGTCACGCCCATCGAGCCACCCATCTCGGCGATGTCCTCGCCCATCACGAAGACGTCGTCGTCGGCGCGCATCGCGCGGACGAGCGCGTCGCGGACCGCCTCGCGGTAGGACAGCTCAGGCACGCTGAGGCTCCTGACTCGTCGTCGGCTGGCCGGGAGGGCTACGCATACACGTTCTTGAGGGCGTCCTCAGGCCTCGGGTCGGTCCCGGCCTTCGCGAACGCGACGGCGGCGTCGACGACCCTCTGGACTTCCGTGTCGAGCTCCTGGACCTCCTCGTCCGAAAGACCGAGCCGTTCTCGCAGGCGCTCGACCGGATCCTCCGTCTCGCGGATCAGCTTGATCTCTTCTTTCGATCGGTAGACCTGCGGGTCGCCGATGTAGTGGCCGCTCAGCCTGTAGGTGTCGCAGTGGAAGAGCACCGGGCCCTTGCCTGAGCGGGCGCGCTCGAGCGCCTTCTGCGCCGCCGCGTAGACAGCCTCGACGTCCTGGCCGTCCACCTTGATCACACGCATGCCGTACGCCTCGGCGCGCTTCGAGAGGTCGCGAATCGGCGAGTGCTGGCTCTCCGGCGTCGACTCCGCCCACTTGTTGTCCTCGAGCACGAACACGACCGGGACCTTCCAAAGCTGCGCGAGGTTCATCGACTCGTGGAACGTGCCGATGTTGGTCGCGCCGTCGCCGAAGAAGACGACGCCGACACGAGGCTCGCCGCGAAGCGTGAACGCGAGCGCGGCACCGACCATCTGGGGCAGGCCGCCGCCGACGACCGCGTTCGCCCCCATGTTGCCCCGCTCGACGTCGTAGAGGTGCATCGAGCCGCCGTAGCCGTGCGAGCAGCCTTCGATCTTCCCGTACAGCTCGGCCATCAACTCGTTCGGCGTGGTTCCCTTCGCCAGCGTGTGCCCGTGGGCACGGTGCGTCGAGGCGATCACGTCGCCGTCCTCGAGCGCGCGACACACGCCGACCGCGACCGCTTCCTGGCCGATCGCGACGTGGAGGAATCCCGGGAGCTCGCCCGCTCGGAACCGCTCTTCGACCTTTTCCTCGAAGCGGCGGATGAGCAGCATCTCGCGGAGGAAGTCGCGCAACTCTTCGTGCGAGAGCGCGCCTCTCTGCTCAACTTTGGCCACCGCCGCCAGTCTATGCTGCAGCCCGTGAGACTCGCCGACCGGTTCAACGAGCTCGAGCACGAGCTCCCGGCCGAGTGGGCGAGCGCTCAGTTCGTGCTCACTGCCGCAGACGAGACGCACGGCGAACGGGCGGCCGCACTGCTCGCGCCGACGAACCCTGGCCGTGCCGGGAGGCAAGTCCGGTTCGTGATGTCGCGTCACGGTGCGGGCGCCGGCCCCGAGGCAGTCAGGCGCCTGCTGCGCCGACTCGACCGCGAGGGGCTTACGGGCGGGCTCGAGCTCGCGCACGCCGAATCGACGCCGGTCGCCGAAGCCGAAGCGCATGCGCGGACGTCACTGCGCTCCGAGTGGGAGCGGGCCGTCGCGGCACTACCACCGGACTGGAGCGACGTCTACGCCGAGGTCCGGCTGGACTCGACCGACTACCTCGACCGCGCCGCGCTGCTGCTCGCACCCGTGAACCCCGCGCGCTACGGCGATCCGACCGGCTTTCGCTTCCGCAGCGCGCGCCGGTTCGGCTACGGCGTGTCGCCGGAGATGGCGGCGCGCTGCTTGGAGCGGTGCGACGAGGATGGAATCACCGGCGCCGTCGAGATCCTGCGCGCGCTCTCGGACTCACGCCCCGTGGCGACGCAGGGACCGGTGTGGTACGTGGGTGGCCGTTCGGTCTGACGGCCCGCCCGACCTCGGGCGCCGCATGTAAAGGGTCCGCGCCGGCCGATCTCGCTGAAGCTCTAACCGAGCAAAGTCTGGAGCTCGCGCGCGAGGACCCGCGCGTCACGCTCGCTCGGCGTCACCAGGAGGCACGTGTCGTCGCCCGCGATCGTTCCGACGATTCGCTCGTGACGCAGCTCGTCGAGAGCGCGCGCGATCGCGGGAGCCGAGCCGAGCTCCGACCCCACGACCACGAGGTTTCCGGCGGCTACGACCCGTCGACCGAACTGGCCGAGCACCGACTCGAGCAGCTCGGCGGGATCCACACGCCGTCCGGTCTGCGGAATCACGTAGCGGGGACGCCCGAGCGGGTCGCGTGCCTTCTCGAGGCCGAGCTCGTGGATATCGCGAGAGACGGTCGCCTGCGTGACCACGCAGCCGGCATCCGAGAGCGCGTCGAGCAGCTCGAACTGCGTGCCCACGCGCTTGCGGGTGACGATGCTCGCGATCAACCGGTGCCGCTCCGCCTTCTGGAGCGCCTTCTCGCCATGCATGACGGACAGAATAAAGATGCAATGTTTGACCGAGTTCCGGCACCGGTTAGGCTTGAGCAGGGACAGGAGCCATGTTGCGCAAGGTGCTTTGGATTGCGATCTCCGGGGGAACGGCCGCCATTGCGGCGATCATCTCGCGGCGTACGGCCGCCGGGATCTACCGGACGCTGACGGGCGAGGACCCGCCCCCGAGGGGATGACGGCGATAACCGCGATCGACGAGAAGGTCGACCACCTCGCCGACAGGATGGTCGAACTCGCACATCGCTCCGCCCGAGACGGCGGGCTCATGGGGAAGCTCGCAGGGACGCTCGAGGAAGAGGCACACTTTCTCCGCAAGCTGAAGCCGAGCCTGATCAGGGCACGCATGCACAAGCAGCAGGCAGTCACGACCGACGACACCGTTACGACCAAAGAGACCGCCACGACCGACGACGCCGTCACGACCGACGACACCGTCACCCGCGAGGCAGTCACGGGCGAGGCGCAGCGATCCGTCGCCGCCGATACGCCGCCCGACATCCCGCCGAGTGTCCCGGAGGCAACCTCGCCAAAGGATCGCGTCCGCTCGTTCACGAAGCGGATGAGGAAGGCGGGCGGCGGCACGGCTGGCTCCGGGCCGAATCCCTGGGTGGTCGTCGGCGTGTGCGTCGCGGTGGGGATCGTCGCTGCGCGGGTAATCGACTGGAGCGCGCGTGGCGACGACTGAGACCGAGCAGAAGGGAATCGGTGAGTCCACCAAGCTCGTCGCCGAGCACGTCAGCACGATCATCCGGCTCGAGCTCGAGCTTGCCTCGATCGAGATCCAGCGGAAGCTCCGGGCACTCGGGATGGGGATCGGGTTCGCGTTCGGCGCGGCCATCCTCGCCCTGTTCCTGGTCGGGTTCGCGTTCGCGACGCTCGCAGCGGGGCTTGCGACGTTCCTACCCTGGTGGGCCTCGCTGCTGATCGTCACCGGGCTGGTGTTGCTCCTCGGCGCGCTGCTCGCGTGGCTCGCGGTGAGATCGTTCAAGAAGGGCGCGCCGCCGGTGCCGAACCAGGCGATCGAGGAAGCGAGACTGACGAAGGAGATCCTGACGAGCGATGGCAAGCAAGCCTGAGGGCACGACCACAAGCACACGCACGATCGAAGCCGTCCGCCGCGACCTCGAGGCGGAGCGCGAGCAGCTCGCGAGCGCGACGGAGTCGTTGCGCGAGAGCCTCGACGTCACGAGCAGGATGCGGACGAAGCTGCCTCTGGTGGCGGCCGCGTCGCTCGGCGCAGGTTTCGTGCTCGCCGGCGGAGTCGGCGCAACGGCGCGCCTCCTGTTCCGCCGCGGCTAGGAAGCCCGCGGCCGCCGCCGAGCATGCGCCTGGACGAGTGGAAGGGCGTCTTCACTCGTAGCGTCAAGCGGTTCAAGGAGGACGACTGCCTCGGCCTCGCGCAGCAGATCGCGTACAGCTCGCTGCTCGCGGTCTTCCCCGCGCTGGCCGGCCTGATCGGGTTCCTGAAGGTGTCCGGGCTGTTCGACGACGTCCTGAACGTGCTCTCGGGCACGGTTCCGGACGGGGTGACGTCGTTCGTGCGCTCGATCGACGCGGACTCGCACGGTGGAGCAGGGCCTGCGGCGCTCGTGGTCGGGCTCGGCCTCGCGATTTGGGCGGCCAGCGGCGGCATGTCCGCCCTGATCAAGGCCGTGAACCGCGCGTACAGCCTCGAGGAGACACGTCCTTTCTGGAAGCAACGGGCGCTGGCGATCCTTCTGGTCGTGCTCACCGGCCTCGTGGCGGCGATCGTCTTCATCCTGATCGTGCTGGGCGGCGATCTCGGGCGCGTGATCTCGCGGCAACCCGGCGTCGGCGACGCGTTCGACCCGCTCTGGGGAAGCCTGCGCTGGCCGATCGCGTTCCTCGCGATCCTCGTCTTCTTCTCGCTCGTCTACACGATCGCGCCCAACCGCACCGGGCACTGGCGCTGGACCTCGGCCGGAGCGATCGTCGGCTCGCTGCTTTGGCTCGTGCTCTCCGCCCTGTTTCAGCTCTACGTGACGTACGCGGGCCACTACTCCCGGACGTACGGCGCGCTCGCCACCGGCGTGATCCTGCTCCTCTGGATCAACTACTCCTCGTACGCGCTGCTGTTCGGCGCCGAGCTGAACTCGGAGCTCGAGCGACGGCGCGGCTGACGCATTCGAAGTCCCCTTGCACAACTGTCGGACACGAGTGATGGTTGACGCCTGGCCGATGGACGAAAGGGGATTCGATGACGGCTGCGATTCTCGATGACTTGGCGGCGGCGTGGTCGAGTGGCGACGCGACGCGGTTGGCCTCGCTCTTCACCGACGACTGCGTGCTGGAAGACATTCCGCTCGGTGCGCGGGTCGAAGGGCCCGAGGGTGTTCGCGGGTTCGCCGCTCCACTGATGGAAGCATCACCCGACTTCGTGTGTGAGGTAACCGTGCGGGTCGACGCCGGCAACCAGGCGGCGAGCGAATGGCGCATGAGTGGGACTCACGCCGGCGATCTGCCCGGCATGCCGCGAACCGACAAACGATTCGAGGTCCGCGGCGTTTCGATCCTGGAAGTCGAAGGCGGCAAGATCAAGCGCTGCAGCGACTTTTGGGACATGGCCGACTTTCGACGGCAGCTCGGCTTCGACTAGCCGGTCGATCTGGGTGCCACCCACGACGGTTCGGCCGGCGGCGGATCGGCGGCGCGGCGCGCGCTTCAGGCGCGGAGCTCGGCTCCGAACCGCTCGCCGAGAGCGTCGATCACCCGCTGCCGCAACGTGGCGGCGTCCTCGTCGGTGAGCGTTCTCTCGGACGACTGGAACCCCACGGAGAACGCGATCGACTTCTTGCCGTCCGGAATCGGCGCGCCACGGTAGTCGCTGAGGAACCGCACCTCGCGAAGCTCGGGAGCGGCGGCGTCACGCGCGACAGCGAACAGCGCTCCGGCCGGAACGTCCACGTCGACGACGAATGCGAGATCCTGACGAACGGGCGGATACGTGATCACGTCCTCGAAGAGGACGAGGTCGGGCACGCGCTCGACCAGCGTGTCGACGTCGAGCTCGAATGCGCCCCACCGCCCCGGCAGGCTCGGATCGGCGAGGGCGACGACCCACCCATCGACGGTGCGCGCCCCCGGCCCGGGAAGCGGGAGGTCGTCCGCGTCCTCGAAGCTCGCGGCGACCCCGAGCGCCTCGTAGAGACCCTCGACCGTCCCCTTCGCGAACGCGAAACCGCCCGTCGCGATACCGCCGACGCGCCAGCGCTCCTCCGGGAGCTGCTCGCGCGTCGGCAGGTACACGTGTGCCTGCTCGAACAGCGCGATCTCGTCGTTGCCCGCATCGACGTTGCGCCTGGCGGACGCGAGCAGCCCGTCCGTGAGAGTCGTCCGCAGGACTGCCTGCTCGCTCGACAGCGGCTCCTGGAGCCGCACGCCGTCCGCGACCGAGCCCTCGGGCAGCAGGCTCCAGGTGTACGCCTCCGCATAGCCGAAGCCGACGAGCGTGTCTTCGATCCGACGCCGGACGCGCTGCAGCTTGGACAGGCGGCCGAACATCGCGCGCCGCTGCGGCAACCGCGCGGGCACGTCGGCGAGCCGGAAGCGCGCGACTTCCTCGACGACGTCGATCTCCCGCGTCACGTCACGTGCGCGCCAGGTCGGAGCCGCGACCGTCTCGCCGTCCACGTCGAAGCCGAGCCTGCCGAGAATCGCGTGCTGCTCCGCCGGCGACGTCTCGATCCCGACCACCTCGTCGGTCCGTCGCGGCCGAAACCGGATCACCGGCCGCTCTGGGAGCCCCGCGTGGACGTCCGCGTGCCCGACCCACTCCGCGCCCGCCAGCTCGACGAGCAGTTCTGTCGCGAGCGACGCCCCCTGCTCGGCGAGGAACGGATCGACGCCCTTCTCCCAGCGGTTCGACCCTTCCGTCCGCAGGCGCAGACGCTCGGACGTTCGGAAGGTCGTGTACGGCTCGAAGTTCGCCGCCTCGAGGAGGATCTCTGTCGTCGCTGCCGCGATCTCCGTCTCCTCGCCGCCCATGATTCCGGCGAGCGCGACGGCACGCTCTCCGTCGGCGATCACCAGGTCGTACGGCTCCAGCAGGCGCTCGGCTCCGTCGAGCGTGCGCAGCATCTCGCCGGCACGCGCGCGGCGCACGACGATCCTGCCGCCGGCGAGCTTCGTGAAGTCGAAGGCGTGGAGCGGGTTGCCGAGCGCCAGCATCACGTAGTTCGTCACGTCGACGACGTTCGAGATCGGGCGCATACCCGCTGCGAGCAGCCGTGCCTTCAACCACACGGGTGAAGGCCCGATCGACGCGCCGCGGAACAAGCGTCCGATGTACCGCGGACAGCCCTCGAAGTCGTCGACGCCGATGTCGACTGGCTCGGAGCCGGCACGCGCCGGATCATCGCCCGGCGGCGGCGCGAGCTCGAGGTCGAGCAGCGCTGCGACCTCGCGTGCGATGCCGTAGACGGCGAGCAGATCGGGACGGTTGTGGCCGGTCTCGAGCTCGAAGACGGTCTCGGTCAGCGGCAGGACGTCAGCGAGCGGCGTGCCGGGCTCGATCCCGTGCTCGAGCACCATGATCCCGGTGTGGTCGGTCCCCAGGCCGACCTCGTCCTCGGCCAGGATCATCCCGTCGCTCAGCTCGCCTCGGACCTTGCGCGACTCGAGCTCGAGCCCGTTCGGGAGCACCGCTCCGGGCAATGCGACGCCGACCGTGGCGCCGGCACCGACGTTCCAGGCGCCGCAGACGATCTGACGCGGGCCCGACTCGCCGACGTCGACCTGACAGAGCTGCAGCCGGTCGGCGTTCGGGTGCTTCGCCGCGTCGAGGACACGACCAACGCGGAAGAGGCCGAGGTTGCCGTCGGCATCCGCGACGCCGACCGTCTCGATCCGGTCGACCTCGCACGAGGAGATGACGAGGCGCTCGGCGACGTCCTGCACGGAAACGTCGAACCTGACGTAC
>Ga0187777_10002563_pt1 | contig 11586 bp, 8 predicted proteins | sample 1015_Q2_SP5_10_M_FD_132416 | JGI IMG/M metagenome (GOLD analysis project Ga0187777, IMG submission 132416) | Tropical peat soil microbial communities from peatlands in Department of Meta, Colombia - 1015_Q2_SP5_10_MG | ecosystem: Environmental > Terrestrial > Soil > Wetlands > Peat | place...
CGCGGACGAGCGTCGGCGAAATCCCGAGCATCGTGACGCGCTCCTCCTCGACGTGACGCCAGATCCGGTCGGGCGGCCAGTCCGGCGCGCCTTCCACGAAGACGATCGCTGCGCCGAGCGCCCCGGCGCCGACGACGGTCCAGGGTCCCATGATCCAGCCCATGTCGGTGGCGAAGAGGACCCGGTCGCCGGCTCGGATGTCCGCCTGGTAGGCGGTCTCGCGGGCGATCGAGACGAGGAAGCCGCCTTGGACGTGGAGTGCGCCCTTCGGGCGGCCGGTCGTCCCGGACGTGTAGGCGAGGAGATAGGGGTGCTCGCTCTCCACCTGAACTGGCGCGAGCTCGCGCGGCGAGTCGGCGATCACTTCCTCCCACCAGACGTCTCGGCCCTGGGTCATCGGGCAGTCGCCTCCGAGCCTGCGCCACACGACGATGTGCTCCACGCTCGGGGCCGCGGCGGCTGCCTCGTCCGCCACCGCCTTCGTCGGGACGGGCGTCCCTCGGCGGAGCGACGCGTCGCACGTGATCACGACCTTCGCCTCCGCGTCGGCAAGGCGGGCAGCCACGGCGTGTGCCGCGAAGCCCGAGAAGATCGGTATCTGAACGGCGCCGATGTGCGCGCACGCGTGCGCCGCGATCGCCGCCTGCGGCGCCATCGGCAGGAGAATCCCCACGCGGTCGCCCTCACCGACGCCGAGCGCGACGAGCGCCTCGGCCAGCCTTGTCGTCTCGCACGAGAGCTCGGCCCAGGTCAGCGCGACGCGCTCGCCGTCCTCCGACTGCCAGATCGCCGCCTCCTGATCCGGCCGCTCGCGCGCCCAGCGGTGAACGCACGCCTCCGCGACGTTGAGGCGGCCGCCGCGGAACCACGTGGCCCACTCGATCCCCCTCGACAGATCGAGCGTCTCGTCCCAATCGGTCGAGAAGGGCAGGTCGAGATCGGCACGGACAGCGCGCCAGAAGCGATCTGGCTCCTCGATCGATAACCGGTGCAGCTCGGCGTACGTCGCGCAGCCGAGCGTCCTCGCCAGACGGGTCACGTTCGCCGTCTCGCGCTGGACGGGCGACGGAACCCAGGTGAATGTCTCGGTAGGGCTCACCCGATTTGCGTCCAGACGTTAGTAGTTGCTAACTTAGTGCGCACTAGCTTCCAGAGTCGAAGGGACGGTTCATGAAGGCACGGATCCTGGCAGAGGAGAACAGAAAGTGGTGGACGCTCGCAGCGGTGTCGTTCGGGCTGTTCATGATCATGCTCGACAACACGGTGGTGAACGTCGCGCTGCCGTCGATTCAGCGTGACCTGGGCATCGGAATCTCCGAGCTCGAGTGGATCGTCGCAGGCTACGCCCTCACGTTCGCGGCCCTGATGCTCATCGGCGGCAAGATCGCCGATGCATACGGGCGCCGCCTCATCTTCGTGGTCGGGATCGCGATCTTCACGGGCGCGTCGCTGTGGTGCGGGCTCGCAACGAGCGGCAGCATGCTGATCGCTGCTCGCGTCGTGCAGGGCGGCGGTGCTGCGCTGATGAACCCGGCGACGCTCTCGATCATCGCCGCGACGTTTCCGCCGCGTCAGCGCGGCACGGCGATCGGCATCTGGGCCGGCGTCTCGGCGCTCGCGCTCGCGATCGGTCCGCTGGTCGGAGGCCTCCTCACGGAGCACCTGAACTGGAGCTGGATCTTCTTCGTCAACGTGCCGGTCGGCATCGCGGGCATCGCGGCGAGCTTCGTCCTGATCGACGAGTCGCGCGACGAGACGCACGAACGCCTCGACATTCCAGGTCTCGCGACGTCCGCGGTCGGCCTCTTCTCGCTCACGTACGGGCTCATCGAGGCGAACAAGTACGGTTGGGGCTCGACACGGATCCTCGCCTCCTTCGGCATTGCGGCGATTGCCCTGGTGTCGTTCATCGTGCTCGAGCGCACCCAGCGCGCTCCGATGCTGCCGCTCGAGCTCTTCCGCAACCCCACGTACACGGGGGCGAACGTCGTGATCCTCCTCGTCGCTCTAGCGATGTTCGGCGTCTTCTTCTTCGTCTCCCTCTACATGCAGAACATCCTTGGCTACTCAGCGGTTCAGGCCGGCGCCGCGTTCCTGCCGATGACGGTGTTGATCATCATCGTCGCGCCGCTCGCAGGACGGACCTCGGACAAGCTCGGCTCTCGCCTGATGATGACCGTCGGGATGGTCCTGGTCGCCGTGCAGCTCTTCTACTTCTCGCGGCTCGGCCAGGACGCAACGTTCTGGCAGCTCCTTCCGGGGCTGCTGCTCGGCGGCACCGGCATGGCGCTGACGATGACGCCGAGCACGGCGGCTGCGACCCGCGCCGTCCCCGTCGAGAAGGCAGGGGTGGGGTCGGCGGTGCTGAACGCGTTCCGCCAGGTGGGCGGCTCGATCGGCATTGCCGTGATGGGCGCGATCATGGCCAACGAGGCCGGCGGTCGCCACACCGTTGACGCCTTCATGGCCGGCTTCTCCCGCGCGCTCGAGGTCGCTTCCGGCATCGCGCTCGTCGGCGCCATCGTGGCCTTCGCGCTCGTGCGGCCCCACGACCGTGGCGAGCACGGTGAGCGTGCGGCGGAGACTCGCCCGTCGGAGCTCGCGGCATGACGAGCCTCTCCGAGCAGCCTGCAGGGCCTCGCCAGTCGGGACGCCTACCCGCCGTCGAGCGGCGGACTGCGATCATCGACGCTGCGCTACGCGTCTTCTCGACGGGGAGTTACAGCGGCGCGACGACGGCCGAGATCGCTCGCGAGGCGGCCGTGTCGGAGCCGATCCTCTACCGGCACTTCTCCTCCAAGAAGGACCTGTACTTCGCGTGCCTCGACGAGGCGTGGCGACGGCTCGAGGCGTCGTTTGAGTCCGCGCTCGCCGAGGTGGGGCCCGCGGAGGCGTGGAGGCGGCTCGGGCCGTCGGCGATGCGCGAGCTGAAGGCCGTCATGCCGCACCTCTGGATGCAGGCGGCGACGGAAGCCGGCGAGGACGCGGAGATCCGGCGCTATGCGCACCGGCACATGCGGCGCGTGCACGACTACTTCGCCGATGCGCTGCGCAAGGTGCAAGCTGCCGGCGAGATCGCCGCGGACCGCGACGCTGACGCCGAGGCTTGGATCTTCATCGGCGGTGCGCTGCTCACTGCCACCGCCGACAGGCTGGGCGGCCCGCTGCGGCCCGAGGAGTTCGCTGCGATCAAGGCGCAGCGTCGACGCTGGCTCTCCGGCACGAGCGAGACAAACTGAGCCTGAAACAGAAACGTCCCCGGCTGCGGCTTCCGGGGACGTTTCCTTCGAGGCGGTTCTCTCGCCGAGCGTCTGGTTGGAATCCGTGACTCTGCGGCCCAGCCACGACTTCCTTGTCCAGCCTCGTTCGAGTGCTACGCCTCCCGCAGCGACCTGGCGTCCGGTCGGTGCGAGGTGTGTGCCGCGACTCTAGGGGGCATGGCCAGAAAAGTCAAGTAGCTCAGTCAAGTGATTTGCGCTACCGTTCACTTCACCAATGGCAGACAGGGGTTGGGGTCGGGTTCACCCGTCAGGGGGACGTGGGGTGCCGGTAGAGGTGAGTTCACTGTGTTCCGAGCCACCGGCCCCATGGTCGTTTGAAAGTCACGTGCAGTTCGAGCGATGACCGACGTGCGTTCACCTGTCACGACCACCGCCGCGAGCACCGTCGCGAGTGCAGGCCTGGGTGACCGAGTCCGTTCGCTGCGGGTCGCGGCCGGCCTCACTCAGACCGAGCTCGCCGGCGACCGCTTCTCCAAGGAGTACGTCAGCCAGATCGAGCGCGGGAAGACGCGCCCGACACCGGAGACGATCGACTGGCTCGCGGCCAGGTTGGGCGTCGACTCCTCGTACCTCGCGACCGGTGTCGCAACCGATGTGCGCAACCGCGTCGAGGCGGCTCTCGCGCGCGCCGAGGCGCTGAACGAGGCATACCGCTTCGATGAGGCAGTGGAGGTGTTCGCGTCTGCTCTCGCCGAGGTCGGCGCCACCGGCTCTTCGGAGCTCGAGGTCCGCGGCCTTGCGGGCAAGGCATGGGCGCTCATGGAGCTCGGCGACGTCCGCGAGGCGATCGACCTCCTCCAGCGAGCGCGCGATCTCGTGGAGGGGCCGCAATTCAACGACGTCGACCGTGCCGACGTTCTGTTTCGCCTGGGCGTCTGCCGCTACAGGCTCGCGAGCGTCGCCACGGCAGTCTCGCTGCTCGACCAGGCGCTCGAACTGGCTGAGCGTTCCGAGCTGCCCTGCGACCTGCTGCGTGCAGACATTCTCGGCTGGCGCTCCCGCTGCCGGCGCCATCAACGCGACTTCGAGGCGGCGCGCGAAGACGTCGAGCGCGCGCTCGAGCTCGCCGAGGCGATGGACGATCGGCGCACGATCGCGAATGTCTACTACCAGGCGTCGCTCGTCGCCGAGCGGATGGGACACTCGATCGCGTCGCGGAACTACGCGGAGCACGCGAGAGCGCTCTACCAGGAGCTGAACGACAAACGAACCGTCGGGCGTCTGATGCAGAACCTGGGAGGGCTGCATCTTCTGCTAGGCAGGCCCGACGAGGCGATCGACCACCTCAAGGCGTCGTTCGCGCTCGCCGTCGAGTCGGATTCGAAGGCGGACGCGGGGCAGGCGCTCGGCAACCTCGGGATGGTGCATCTCCATCTCGAGGACTTCGGTGCCGCGGACGAGTACGCGCGGCGTGCGCTCGAGCTGTTCGAGGAGCGCGAGGACTATCTTCAGGAAATCGGCCAGGCGAATGTGGTGCTGGGGCGTGCTCTGATGGAGCGCGGCCGTCTGGACGAAGCGGGGGAATGCTTCAGGGCTGCGGACTCAAGTTTCGAACAGCTTGGGTCGATCAGCTACAGGGCGGGGGCGTGGGTCGCGTTGGGTGACCTCGCGAGTCGTCGTGGGGACGACCGCGAGGCGGCGCGGCTTTATCGCAACGCAGCGGAAGCGCTGCAAGACATCCGCTTCTAGGAAGGAGGCACCCCCATATGCAGGTCCGCCTGATCGTCCGGCGCAGCTGGACCGACGGCCACTAGTCGCGGAAGCTTGCGGCTAGACTCGGGCGCGGATGTCGCGCCCTGCTGTGGCTCTCATCGCCCTGAGCTGCACGCTGTTCGCGGGGCTCGTCCTCGCGGGATGCGGCAGCTCAGGGCGTTCTTCTGCTCCGTTCTGTCCGGGCAGCGCGAGCGACATCCCCGCTCCGGACGGGAAGACCTTGCAGGACCTCGCCGGGTCCACGCCGATCGCCGTCGTGCCCGGGACCTCCGACTATGTGACCGGCCGAAACCGGGTCTCGTTCCTGATCGTCGACCAGCAGTCGCGCGCGATCACGACCCCAGTCGCTTGCGTTTGGGTCGCGACCGCACTGAAGGCAAGTCCGTTCGCAAGGACTCTCGCGCACCTCGAGCACGTCGGGATACCCGGTGGCGCGCAGGGGCCCGTCCCGACGATCTACGTCGCGAATGTCGACCTGCCGAAGCCGGGGAAGTACTGGCTCCTCGCCGTGCCGATGGGCAAGAAACCGCCCGGGGCGCTCGCCAACCTCGTCGTGCCCGCCGTGCCTACTGGGGCCCCTCGAGTGGGCGACCGGGCGATCCCGTCGCAGACGCCGACGCTTACAAGCACCGGCGGGAAGCTCTCCCTGCTGAGCACTGCGACGCACCCCGATCCGCGGCTCTACCGGATCTCGGTCGCGCAGGCACTCGCCAAGCACGTCCCGTTCGTCGTCACGTTCGCCACGCCGAAGTTCTGCACGAGCCGGACCTGCGGCCCGGTGGTCGACATGGTCGACGCGGTTTCGCGGCGGCTCGCCAAGACGCCTGTCCGGTTCATCCACGTTGAGATCTACAAGCGGAACGATCCGGCGCTCGGCTTCAATGCGTGGGTCAAGCAGTGGAAGCTTCCGACCGAGCCGTGGACGTTCGTCGTCGACCGCCACGGCGTGATCCGGGCGAGGCTGGAAGGGGCGTTCTCGGCCGACGAGCTCGAGCGAACGATCCGCTCGACGCTGCTCAGCTCAGACGGCTCGTCGTAGCGACGCGCTCGATCACGACGACCGGCACACGAGCCTGCGGGCTGAGGCGGAGCAGCATCCGCACGACCTCGGCGCAGTCCTCCGGCCGAATCAGCTCGTCGGAGGTGAGGCCCGTCCACGCGGCCATCGGCGTGTCGACGAACTCAGGGCAGAGTGCGTGCACGCGTACGCCGTGATCCTCGAGCTCCTGGTTCAGCGAGTGCGTCAGCGAGATCACGGCCGCCTTCGTCGCGCCGTACACGGGCAGCTTGCCGACCGGCGCGGTGCCCGCGATCGAGGCGATGTTGACAATCAGCCCACGAGTCGCGCGGACGTGGGGCAGCGCTGCTCGCGTGACGAGAATGAGCCCGCGAAGGTTGACGTCGAGCTGTCTGTCGATCCGTTTGAGATCCTGCTCGTCGATACCGCCGATCGCTCCGACACCGGCCGAGTTGACGAGGACGTCCAGCCCGCCGTGGAGCGAGACGTGCTCGGCGACGACTCGCTCACAGTCGTCGGCATCGGCGACGTTCGCGATGACTGCGGCCGCGCCGAGCTCGCCGGCAGCGAGCTCGAGCTTCTCTGCAGTGCGCGCCGCGAGTGTGAGAGCGAATCCTTCGTCGCGAAGCACGCGGGCGATCGCCAGGCCGATCCCCGACGAGCCGCCTGTGACGAGCGCCGACGCCACGTGGCGAGTCTCGCAGATGCACGGCGGCCGCCGGGGGAGGCGGCCGCCGCGTCGTCAGGGGGAGAGGAGAAGCCTTGAGGGAGATTCTCCAATCGCCCCGTTCGCCGGGCGGCCAGTCACTCCTGCAGCGACGCCTACACTCCGGTGGTGGTCGATGCGCCGTCTCTGACTTCGCTCGCCCGCGCCGGCGGTTGCGCGGCGAAGTACTCGGCTGCGCGCCTCGAGACGCTCTTGGCCGGCTTCGCTCCAGCCGAGACCACGGACCTGCTCGTCGGTCTCGATCCGGCCGACGACGCCGCGGTCTACCGGCTGGACGAAGAGCGCGCGATCGTCTTCACTGTCGACTTCTTCCCCCCGGTTGTCGACGATCCACGCGACTTCGGCGCGATCGCGGCGACCAACGCCCTGAACGACGTGTACGCGATGGGTGGCACGCCGCTGCTGGCACTTTCGGTCACGGCTTTCCCGGAGGAGCTGCCGACCGACGTGTTGGGCGAGGTTCTCGCCGGAGCGGACGAGGTGGTCCGCGCGGCGGGGGCGATACTCGCCGGTGGGCACACGATTCGGGACGCCGAGCCGAAGTACGGCCTCGCCGTTGTCGGCACCGTCCATCCCAATGGCATCTGGCCGAAGAGCGGCGCGAGGGCGGGGGACGCGCTCTTCCTGACCAAGCCGCTCGGCACCGGGCTCGTCCTCCAAGCGCAGCGGGACGGCGTTGCCCCTCAGGGTGCCTTGGAGGGGGCTGTTTCCGCGATGCGGACGCTGAACCGCGACGCCGCGGACACGGTGCGGCCGTTTGCGCCGAACGCTGTGACCGATGTGACCGGCTTCGGCCTGCTCGGACATGCGCACGAGCTCGCCGAGCGGAGCGGTGTGGCAGTCCGGCTCGTCGCTGCAGACCTACCGGCTCTTCCCGGCGCGCTCGAGCTCGCCGAGGCGGGCGTTCGCACGGGCGGCGATCGTCGCAACCGGGAGTTTGCCGAGTCCCAGGCCGACGTCTCGTGCAGTCCCGCGCTCGAGGCGCTGGCCTACGACCCACAGACCGCAGGCGGTCTCTTGATCTCGCTTCCGGCCGAGAAGGCCGCTGTTCTCACCGCGTCCTTCGCCGACCGGGGTCTCTTCCTCCGCCGCATCGGTCGGGTCGAAGAGGGGAGCGGCGTCGCGCTCGCCTGAGCGCCCGTACACTCGGGTGAGATGGTCGCGTGGGCTCGGTCGGTCTGGAGGCGAGCGGTCACGCCGCAGGGATACCTGCGAGTCGCGACGGCCCTCCTCGCAGTGATGTTCCTCGTTGTCTCGTCCGGCGCGTTCGTCCGGCTGACCGCCTCCGGCCTCGGCTGCGATCACTGGCCTCGCTGCGGAGCGGCGCCGTTCCCGACGCAGGGCAACCACCACGCGATCATCGAGTTCTCGAACCGATTCATCGCGAGCATCGGCGTTGCGCTCGCGCTGTTCGCGACGCTCGCGTCGCGCAAGGTCGCTGGCTTGTCGCGCGTGGGCCGACTGAGCGTCCTGCTTGCGTTCCTCGGTGCCGCTGCGCAGATTCCCCTCGGCGGGGTCACGATCATGCTGAAGCTGAACCCGCTCGCCGTGATGGCGCACTTCCTCCTCGGGCTCCTCGTCCTCGGGCTGGCGGTGATCGCGGCGACGGAGGCGTGGAGTCTGACGGTGGGTCGGGCTCCGGCGGTGGATCCCCCCTGGCTGAGGCACGTGATCGCCTGGCTCGGCGTTCCTGCGGCCGCTGCTCTCGTGGTGACCGGAGCAGTCGCGACCGCCTCGGGGCCGCATCCCGGAGCGCAGAAAGGAGTCAAGCGCCTCGGCGTGTCGATCGTCGACACGGTCTACGTCCACGTGCGGGCTGCGGCCGTCTTCGGCATCGGCTTCCTCCTGCTCGGCTGGTTCCTGCTTCGACTACGCGCGCGCTACCCCGGGCTGGCGCGCATCTGGGTAGTGACGCTCGTCGTCCTCGTCGGGCAGATGGTTCTCGGCGAGGTGCAGTACCGAAACGCGCTTCCGTGGGGTCTCGTCCTGCTGCACGTCTGCCTGGCCGCGACGCTGTGGGCTCTCGCGCTCTTCATCGCGTACGCGCTCTGGCGACCCCCGGCTCCGCTTGCTGCCGAGGCGGTCTCGCGCACCGTGGCGGCACCGCTGGCGCGGGTCGTCGAGGAGTAGGCTGCCGAGGTGGAGTCTCCAGACCTGCGCATCACGTCACGGCCCAAGCTGCGGCGGCCGGTGCTCATCGCTGCGTTCCAAGGGTGGAACGACGGTGGTCAGGCTGCGACGCTCGCGGCCGGGTACCTGGCGCGGCTCTGGGGTGCCGAGCGATTCGCCGACATCGATCCGGAAGGCTTCGTCGACTTTCAGGCGAGCCGGCCGCACGTCACGCTCGACGAAGGGACGACCCGACGAATCCAGTGGCCCGAGAACGCGTTCTACTCGGGGAAGATCGCCGGCACCGATCGCGACGTGGTCCTGTTGATCGGGGTCGAGCCGAACTACCGCTGGCGGGCGTTCTGCGACCTCGTCGCGTCGCTCGCACGCGAGCTCCACGTCGAGCTCGTCGTCACGTTGGGCGCTCTGCTCGCGGACGTTCCGCACACGAGGCCGGCGCCGGTGACCGGGGCCGCGACCGACCCCAAGCTCGTCGAGGAGCTTGGTCTCCAGACCTCCCGCTACGAAGGGCCGACCGGCATCGTCGGGGTGCTTCACGACGCATGTCGTGAGGCAGGACTTCGGTCGGTCAGCCTGTGGGCGGCGGTGCCGCATTACGTCTCCCTGGCGCCGAGCCCTCGAGCGGCACGGGCGCTGTGCGAGCGCCTCGGAACGCTGCTCGACGTGTCGATCGACGTGACCGAGCTCTCCGAAGCAGAGGAGACGTACGCCGAGCAGGTGTCCGAAGCCGTCTCGACGGACGCCGAGACCGCCGCGTACGTCGAGGAGCTCGAGCGCCGGGCCGATTCCCTCGAGGAGCTCGTCGAGGAGCGGGGACTGCCGTCAGGCGACGCGCTCGCCGCCGAGCTGACCCGCTACCTTCGCGAACGCGAGCGGAACGGCGAGGACGAGCCTCCGCGCGAGCAGTAGCGGAACGTCAGGCCGCGTCCGCGGCGGGTGCTGAGCCGTCCGTCGCCGCTGGCCCCGGCTGTTGGTCGGGCGACGACGCAGCCGTCGAGGCGTCGGGCTCGTTCGTCGTCGCCTCGCCGTTCGCTGCCTCTGCGAGCGGACCTTTGCGCCGCTTGCGCCGCCGCCGGGACTTCCGCGTGGGTGCCTTCGGCGCCGGGAGGTTTTCCGCAAGCGCGTTCGCGATCTCCTCGATCGGCCCAAGCTCCTCGCGGGCGCGATCAAGCAGGGAGTTGGCGCGGGGCGTGTAGCCCTCGGCGGACGCGAGCAGCGCGGCTCCGACCTGCAACGGCAGCGCGGCGGCGACCTTCACGAGCTGCCCGAGGTTCTCCTCATGGCGGTGTCCGCGCGAGTTCGCGGCGGCTCCGAGCAACCGCTTCGCCTCCGGGAACTCCTGGCTCGCGCGGCGGTCCTGGGTCTTGCGTGTCGCGCGAGCGAGCTTCCACGTCCAACGGGAGAGGATCTGCTCCGGCGCGCTTGCCTTTCCCTCGCCGATCGCGCGGAGGAGGATACGCACCCCTGAAGCCCGATCCTTCTCCCACGGCGGCGCCTGGGTGACGAGCGTGACGAGGTCGTCGAAGTCGGCGCGCTCGACCGGGATCGCGACACGGTCCGCCAGCGCCGTCATGCGCAGGCGGCGGTTCGGATTCTCGGCGGCGCAGACCGAGAGGAACGTCTCGAGCGCGGCTTTGCGCGCGCGACCTTCGGCGAACGTGCGGGCAAACTCTGCACGCTGGTCGAAGCGGATGTTCCGACCCGCGATCGTCGCCCAGAAGCGCTGCTCGTCGTCGTCGAGGTACTTCGGATCGATCCGCTGCCACTCGCGCTGGATCACGAGCAGCCTGCGCGCGACGTCCGGTGTGACCGGGACGAGCCAAGGCGCCGGCGAGAGCTTGCGGCGGGCACGGCGCTGCTGGCGGCGACGTGGAGCAGGCGTCACGCGGGCGCCCTCGCGATAGAAGTCGGAGCCGAGCAGTGAGTGGAGCGAGACGACGCGCTCGTTGTGGGTGGCCGACTTCGGCACGAAGTCGAGGACGATCCCGGCCTCCTTGCGCGGGTGCATGCGCATGATGCGGCCGATTCGCTGCTGGTAGACGCGACGTGACGCAGTCGGCGCGAGGTGCATGCACACGGTGGCGCGCGGCGAGTTCCATCCTTCCGCGAGCAACTGCGCGTTGATGAGGACGTTGATCTCCCCGCGTTCATAAGCGGCGAGGGTCTCGGCAAGGCGCACCGGAGGCGTTCGACCGGAGACAGCCTCGGCCTTCAGCCCGGTGGCCCGGAACTCCTGCGCGAGGTTGTAGGCGTGGTCGACGCCGGCCGCATAGACGATGCCCGGCGTCGAGCCGAAGCGGTCGCGGTAGAGGCTCGCGGCTGCCTGGTTCAGAGCCTGGTGGTCGAGGGCTGCGGCAAGGGCGCGCTCTTCGAAGTCCCCGCCGACGATCGGCACGGAGTTGATCGCAGCCGCCGGCGGCACGCGAAGGCAGCGAAGCGGTGCGATCAGTCCTCGCCGCGCGGCGTCGGCGAGCGGTAGGTCGTCGACCGACGCGGGGAAGACATCGGAGACCTGCTTCGCGATCAGGTGCTCCGTGGCCGTCATGCCGATGTAGAGAGGCTCCGGCAGGCTGCGGATCGCGGCGCTCGTCTTCTCGCCGAGCGCGGTATGCGCCTCGTCGCAGATGACGAGCTGGTAGGCGCTCCGGCTCAGCGTGCCCGAATGCCGTGCAAACCACGCGTACGTTTGGATCGTGATCGGATCCCGGCGAAGGGGA
>Ga0187777_10002565_pt1 | contig 11571 bp, 11 predicted proteins | sample 1015_Q2_SP5_10_M_FD_132416 | JGI IMG/M metagenome (GOLD analysis project Ga0187777, IMG submission 132416) | Tropical peat soil microbial communities from peatlands in Department of Meta, Colombia - 1015_Q2_SP5_10_MG | ecosystem: Environmental > Terrestrial > Soil > Wetlands > Peat | place...
GCCCGCATCTACAACCCCCTCTCCGGCCTGCTGCGCGGTGCGCTCCGGAGGAATCACCGGAAGATGCTCGTCGTCGACGACCGGGTGGCCTTCCTCGGCGGCATCAACATCGGCGAGGCCTACGCCAGCGGCGGAGGAGCCCGCGGCTGGGAGGACCTGGCGCTGGAGATCCACGGGCGGCCGGCGGTGTGGCTCGGCCGGCGGATGCGCGGCGTGGGACCTCTCCCCCGGCCGGGGCGGGTCCGCATCTACCTCTTCAGCGGCTGGCGGATGCGCAAGCGCTACCTGGCCCTCCTGCGCGACGCCCGCTCGCGGGTCGCCCTGGCCCATGCCTACTTCCTTCCCGACGCCGGTCTGTTCCGGGCGCTCCGCCGGGCGGCGCGCCGCGGCGCGACGGTGACGCTGCTCCTCGCCGGGAGGACCGACGTGGCGCTGGCCCGGGCCGCGACGCGGCGGCTCTACCGGCGGCTGCTCGCCGCCGGCGTGCACATCTACGAGTGGCAGGCGTCGGTTCTCCACGCCAAGGCGGCCGTGGCCGACGGGAACCGCATGCTGCTCGGGAGCTTCAACCTGGATCCGCTCAGCATCGTCAACATGGAGACGCTGGTGGAGCTGGATGACCCGGGGGCGGCGGTGGAGCTGGAGCGGTGGATCGGCGAGCGCGTCGCCCTTTCCCACCAGGTGACCGGGGCGGACTGCGCCGGAACGCTGCTCCAGCGCCTCCTCGTCGACGTGGTGGGGGCCTGGGCGGCGCGGCTGAGCGCCTGGGTGGCCCGGGTCATCGCCGGCCAGGATCTGCGCCGCCGCCGCCTGCGGGCCCCCCTGCTGGCGCGGAGGCTCCCCTGACCCGGGGCTCCATGCTCCCGTCACCACGCCGACGCCGAGCCGTCCATTGAGGGACGGCCCCTCCCTCGCCTAGCGTTGGGAGTTCGGCATGGCGCACTACGACCTGGTGGTCATCGGCTCGGGCCCGGCGGGGGAGAAGGGCGCCGCCCAGGCCGGCTACTTCAAGAAGAAGGTGGCGCTGGTCGAGTGGCGGCCGGTGCTCGGCGGGGCGGGCGCCAACACCGGGACCCTTCCCAGCAAGACCCTCCGCGAGACGGCGCTCTACCTCTCCGGCTTCCGCCAGCGCGGGCTGTTCGGCGTGGAGATGGTGCTCTCCCACCGGGCCGGCGTCCGCGATCTCCTCTTCCGGGAGCGCACCGTCTCCCAGGAGGAGAGCGTCCGGGTGCAGCAGAACATGCAGTCGCACAAGGTGGACGTCTTCCAGGGCAAGGGGCGTCTCGTGGACGCGCACACCGTCGCCGTCCGCCGGCCCGGCTCGGAGGAGAAGCTCACCGGGGACGTCATCCTGGTGGCCACCGGGTCACGCCCCCTGCACCCGCCGCTCTTCCCCTTCGGTGCACAGGGCATCTACGACTCGGACACCATCCTCCAGATGGAGGAGGTGCCCCACTCCCTGGTGGTGGTGGGGGGCGGGGTCATCGGCTGCGAGTACGCCTGCACCTTCGCCGCGCTCGGCATCCCGGTGACGCTGGTCGAGCCGCGGACCCCGCTGCTCGGCTTCCTCGACGACGAGATGGCCGACCGGCTGGCCGACCGGATGCGTGACCTGGGCGTCCAGTTCCGGATGCCGGACGCGGTGGAGTCGGTCGACGTCGAGGATGGGCGCATCACGCTCGGGCTGAAGAGCGGCTCCTCCGTCCAGGCGGCGGCGGTGCTGGTGGCCATGGGCCGGTGCGCCAACAGCCGCAACCTCGGGCTCGAGGAGGTGGGGGTGGCCATCGGCGACCGGGACCGGATCCAGGTCAACGGCCACTTCCAGACCTCGGTGCCGCACATCTACGCCGCCGGCGACGTCATCGGCTTCCCGGCGCTGGCCTCGACGGCCATGGAGCAGGCGCGGGTGGGCATGGCCCACGCCTTCTCGCTCTACCCCAAGGACGCCCTGGCGCCCATCCTGCCCTACGGCCTGTACACCATCCCCGAGCTGTCCATGGCCGGGTCGACGGAGGAGGAGCTCAAGAAGCAGAAGGTCGACTACGTGGTGGGCCGGGCGGCCTACGCCACCAATGCGCGCGGGCAGATCATCGGGGACGGCGGCGGGTTCCTGAAGCTCATCTTCCGCCGCGAGGACATGAAGCTGCTCGGGGTCCACGTCCTCGGGGAGAGTGCCTCGGAGCTGGTCCACATCGGCCTGACCGCCCTGCTCCTCGGGGGCACGGCGCAGCTCTTCATCGAGACCTGCTACAACTACCCGACGCTCTCCGAGACGTACAAGTACGCGACCTACAACGCGCTCGCCCAGCGCAATCCGGTGGGCTGAGCGGTCACTGCCTGCCGAGCACGAAGGTCCCCGCCAGCCCGCCGGTGCAGGATGCGCTGCTCAAGGTCACCACCCCGTTGATCTGGCTCGCGGTGACCGCTGGCGTGCCGGGGGGCTGGCTGACCGAGGCGGTGACCCCCGGACACCCGGAAACCGGGAAGCTGCCGACAAGGCTGTAGTTTCCCACGGCCAGGGTGAGCGCCCCGGTGAGGGCGTCCGTCTCGCGGAGATTGCTCGTGGCCACGCTCACCGCCGCGCGGACGCGGTCGAAGCCGTCCTGCTGGACTTGCCAGGTCCAGGTGCCCGAGCCCAGAACACTGGGAGCGGCGCCAGACCAGGTGCCATTGATGTCCGGACGTGCCCAGCCGAGGGAGATCTGGCCGTTGGTGATCGTCCCCCCGCAGCTGTCGGAACCGCTGAACGTCCCGCTCATCGAGTCGCCGGTCGAAGACATCGTGCCGCTCAGCATCCGGACGCAGTTGCCGCCGTAGTTGAAGTTGAAAGAGAGGGTGCTGGCGGACAGGGTCCCCGCGAACAACCCGGTCCTCACCTTGTCTTCGGCGACGGTCCCGGTTCCGGTGACAGTGCCGCCGTCCTGCTGGAGGTAGAGGGTGATGGTGCCCGTGCCGGCGGAGTCTGACTCCGGTCCGCTCCACTGACCGGACACGTCGAGGTCGGGAGGCTGTGGGGACGGCACGAGGGGAGGGGACGGAGCAGGAACCGCTCCCCCCGAGCCGCCTCCCGAGCTACAGGCGAGCAGGGCGGCCGCCACGAGGAAAAGCCAAACCGCGGCGCGCGCTCTCACATTGGTACCCCGAGGCGGTCGTCACCGCCCTCGTCTCGTGCGGAATGGTTGCAAAGTACGCGGCACGGCACAAACTGGGCAAGGGATGGACCACTCCACCCCGCTCGGGCTTGGGCTTCTCTTCGTCTCCGCCGTGGGCGCGGGGGTCATGAACTCGCTCGCCGGCGGCGGGACGCTGCTCACCTTCCCCATGCTGCTCGCCATCGGCGTCTCGCCGGTGACGGCCAACGCCACCAATGCCGTGGCGCTCGTCCCCGGCTCCTTCAGCGCCGGCTGGACCTACCGGAGCGAGATCGGACGGTACGGGCGCCGGCTCATCGCCGTCCTGGTCGCCTCGAGCGCGCTCGGTGGATGCGTCGGCGCGCTGCTGGTGGCGGTGGCCGGCGATGCGCTGTTCCGCAAGCTCGTCCCCTGGCTCATCCTCTCCGCCACGGCGCTGTTCGTCATCCAGGAGCCGCTCCGCCTCTGGCGGGAGCGGCACTCGACCCCGACCGAGGCCGTGCAGACACTGGACGACCGGCACACGTGGGTGCTGGCCGCGGCCCACTTCCTGGTCTCCGTCTACGGCGGCTTCTTCGGCGCCGGCATGGGCATTCTCATGCTGGCCGAGCTCGGCTTCGCCGGCCTGAGCAACATCCACCAGATGAACGGCCTGAAGAACTTCGGCGCCGCCTTCATCAACTTCACCGCCGCGGTGACCTTCGCCGTCGGGGGGCACGTCTCGTGGAGCCTGGCGCTGCTGATGATGGTCGGCGCCATCCTCGGCGGATGGGGTGGAGCGGTGGTGGCCCAGCGCATCGGACAGCGCCCGGTCCGCTGGACGGTGGTGGCCATCGGGCTCCTCACCGGCGTCCTGACCTTTGTGCGCTGACCGCCGGCGGTCACCCCGGGGCGTGTGCCCACACCGTGACCGGGTGTGGCCCTGGGTGTCGGGAGCCTCGGGCCGCGGCCCGTGACCCGGGGGGGCGGGGAGGTAACCCCGGGAGAACCCTGGACCCCGGGGAGCGAGGAGCCTCGGGGCGGCCGGCTTGCATGCTCGCCGGGTCAGGGAAACTCTCGTGCTGAGACGCCTCTTGGCTGCGATGCTGCTCCTCCCCCTGGTCGGGTGCGGGACGGACATCGTCCACGATGCGCCCTGCGTCCGGCCCACGGTCGCGCCCACCCTCGTCGCCGGCGGGAGCGGGATGCCCCAGGCCTTCCTGGAGGTGGACCTCGGCGAGCTGGCCACCGGGCGGGACCCGGTGGTGCTCACCTCGGTCCACCTCCGCACCGGTCCCCAGGGCGCTCCCTCGGAGGTGCGGGCGGTGCGCCTGGCCGCGAGCGGCGACGTGCTCTGGCCTTCCCCGGAAGACGTCGACCTCCGCGCCCTGGCGGACCGGGGGCGTCTCTCGCTGGCGCTCGACCTGGCCGCGCCCCCCGCGCGGGCGGGCGAGGCGACGGCCGACGTCTGCGTGAGGAAGTTCACCCCGCGCGGGATGCTCTGAGCGGCTCCTCACCTCGGTGGGGCCCCGCCCTCCGTCTCGGGCTCCGCCCCGAGGGCCAGCCGCCGGAGCGCGTCCAGGGTGTCCGCCTCCGCCGCCGGCTTGTCCGTGCGCCAGCGGGCGATGCGCGGGAAGCGGACGGCGATGCCTGACTTGTGCCGGGTGCTGGCGCGGATGCCCTCGAAGTGGAGCTCGAAGACCTGGGATGGCTCGACGGCGCGCACCGGGCCGAAGCGCTCGCGGGTGTGGGCGCGGATCCACCGGTCGAGGTCGGCGATCTCCCGGTCGGAGAGGCCGGAGTAGGCCTTGGCCACCGGAACCAGCTCGCCCTGGTGCCAGAGGGCGAAGGTGTAGTCGGTGAACAGGTTCGCCCGGCGCCCGTTGCCGGGGTGGGCGTAAAGGAGAACGGCGTCGATCTGGAAGGGATCGATCTTCCACTTCCACCAGTCGCCGCGCCGCCGGCCCGAGCGGTAGGGCGAGCTCAGCCGTTTCAGCATCACCCCCTCCACCTGCCGGGCGCGCGACTCGGCGCGGCGGGCGGCGAGCGCCTCCCAGGTCGGCTCGCCGAGCGACTCGGAGACGAAGAGGCGTGGGTGAAGCCCGAGGAGGAGCGCCTCCAGCCGGGACCTCCGCTCGGAGAGCGGAAGCTCGCGGGCGTCGGCTCCGCCCTGCTCGAGCAGGTCATAGGCGATGAATGCCGCCGGGGCCTCCTCGAGAATCCGCGGGGTCAGGGTCTTCCGTCCGATGCGCCGCTGCAGCCGCGCGAAAGGGAGCGGCTCGGCCTCTCCGTAGGCCATCACCTCACCGTCGAGCACCACTCCGTCCGGGAGCCGGGCGGCCGCCTCGAGCAGCTCCGGGAAGCGCTCACCGATGAGCTCCTCGCCTCGCGACCAGAGGAAGGTCCGGCCGGCCCGGCGGATGAGCTGCCCGCGGATGCCATCCCACTTCCACTCCGCCAGCCACTCGGCGCGGTCGCCCAGCTCCGCCGGGTCGCCCTCGAGGGGTGAGGCGAGGAAGAAGGGGTAGGGGCGCGAGATGTCGTCGGCCGCCTGGCCCGGGCCGAGGACCCCGGCGAAGAGCTCCGCGCTCGGCGTCCACTCTCCCATCAGCCGCTGCGCCACCACCGGCGCGGGGAGGCCGGCGACCTGCGCCAGGGCGCGGATGACCAGCGTCTCGCTCACCCCCACCCGGAGCTCGCCGGTGAGGAGCTTGTTCACCAGGAAGAGCTCCTGGCGCGAGAGGCCGGACCAGAGCTGGAGCACGCGCTCCCGCTGCGCGGCGCCGTCCAGCGAGCGCAAGGGGACGATGCGCTCGGCCATCCACACCGAGAGCGGGACGTCGGACGGGCCGGCGGCCTGCGAGGTGTCGAGGAGCACGGAGATGGTTTCCGCCAGGTCGCCCACCACCGCGTAGCACTCGGAGAGCATCCAGTCCGGGATGCCGGTCAGCTCGCGGGTCCAGTCGACCAGCTGGCGCACGTTGAGCAGCCGCTTCAGTCGCCGGCCGGTGAGGACCCAGAGCGCCCAGGCGGCATCGGCCGGCGGCGCCTCGCGGAAGTAGCGCGCCAGCGCATCCACCTTGGCCAGGGTGGAGGTGGTCGAGTCGAGGGCCTCGTAGAGCTCGGCGAAGCGCTTCACGCCTGCGGCTCCCCCTCGAACTGGGTGGACAGCTCGGTGGCCTCCAGCCCGCGCTCGCGCAGGGTGCGGGCGAAGGGGGCGGTGTAGCCGTGCGTGACCAGGACTCGCGATGCTCCCGTCTCCGCCACCGTGCCGAGCAGCGCCGGCCAATCGGCGTGGTCGGAGAGCGCGAAGCCCCGTTCCAGGGTGCGGCGGCGACGCTCTCCCCGGACGCGCATGAACCCCGAGGCCAGGGCCTGGCTCGCGTCGCCGAAGCGGCGCATCCACGGAGTTCCGCGGGCGGTGATGGGCGCCAGCACCAGCTCCCCGGCGAAGTCCCTGCCGCGGGCCGCGTCCGCCACCCGCTCGGTGGGAAGCATGGTCACCCCCGCCGCCCGGTAGACGTCGGTCATCCCGGCGATGGCGCCGTGGAGGAAGACCCGCGAGGACGTCCAGCGGGCGAGCTCGGCGAGGATCCGCTGCGCCTTGCCCAGGACGTGGGTGAAGAGCACCGAGGGACGGCCGAGGGCGCGGCAGGCCTCCCACCAGGCGAGGATGTCCTTCACCACCGCGTCGGTCGGGTCCCAGCGGAAGACGGGCACCCCGAAGGTCGCCTCGGTCACCAGGACGTGGGCGCGGACCGGCTCGAAGGGAGCGCAGGTCGGGTCGGCGACGCGCTTGTAGTCTCCGGAGACGACCCACACCTCGCCCCGGCGCTCGAGCCTGACCTGGGCGCTGCCCAGGACGTGGCCGGCGGGGTGGAGCGTCAGGTCGACGTCCCCCAGCCGGCGGCGCTCGCCGTACTCGACGGCCTCGAGCCGGGCCCCGGGAAGGCGGTGGCGAGCGACCTCCAGTCCGGCGCGGGCGCAGAGGTAGGCGCCGCTCCCCGGACGGGCGTGGTCGGCGTGCGCGTGGGTGAGGACCGCACGCGCCACCGGGAGCCAGGGGTCGATGTGGAACCCGCCCGGCGCGCAGGACAGGCCCTCCGGGGTGACGGTGATCAGCTCGGCCACGGCGGTCGAACGTGGGTCAGCGACCCCGCGGTCAGCGCTTGGCGGGCTCGCCGGGACCGAGCAGGAAGGGATGCACCGGGCCGGGACCGAGGGCGGGGAGCTCCCCGGCGGCCCCGAGCGCACCGAAGGCCGCGGCCTGGCGACGGAGCTCGCGGTCGCTGAGCTCCTCCTGCCACTCCTTGGGGTTGGAGGGCCAGGGGTAGGGCTGGGGCACCGCGCCGCCGCCGAACTGCCGGTGGCCGAGCATGTCCGGGAAGAGAGGGGTCCACTTCCCCAGCTCGTCCGGCTCGCGCGTGATGCGGCTCCGGTTGGCGGGAAGACGGAACTGCGGGGCGGGTGGGATGACCATCGCGGACCGGAGGACTCTGGACCAGCCCGGGGGGAAAAGGGAAGAGGGTAGAGTGCGCGCTTTGCCCATGGACCGAGCGCAGAACGTCGACCGACTGACCGAGCCCTTCGACGTGGCCATCGTCGGAGGAGGAGCGACCGGCCTCGGTGCGGCGGTGGAGAGCGCCGCCCGTGGCTACCGGACGGTGCTCGTCGAGGCGCACGATTTCGCCCAGGGGACCTCGAGCCGCTCGACCAAGCTCGTGCACGGCGGCGTCCGCTACCTGGCCCAGGGCAACGTCGGGCTGGTGCGGGAGGCGCTGCGCGAGCGCGGCCGGCTCCGGCGGAATGCCTCGCACCTGGTCGGCGACCTGCGCTTCATCGTCCCGGCGTACGCCTGGTGGTCCGGGCCGTACTACGGCGTGGGGCTCAAGCTCTATGACCTGCTCGCCGGCCGCTTTCGGCTGGGGAAGAGCCGCTCGCTCGACCGGGAGGCGGTGCTCGCCGCGCTGCCCACGCTGGAGCCGGAGCAGCTCAAGGGCGGCATCGTCTACGTCGACGGGCAGTTCGACGACGCGCGGCTGGCGATGGCCCTGGCGCTCACCGCCGCCGACCTCGGCGCGGCGGTGATCAACCAGATGCCGGTGGTGGGTCTCCTCAAGGAGGAGGGTCGGGTCCGGGGGGTGGTCGCCCGGGATGCGGAATCCGGCCGCGAGCACACCGTCCGGGCCCGGGTGGTGATCAACGCCACCGGCGTCTTCGCCGACCGCATCCGGCATCTCGACGACCCGGCCGCGGTCCCCACCGTGTCGCCCTCCCAGGGCATCCACCTCGTCCTCCCGGCATCGTTTCTCCCCGGGACGCACGCCCTGGTGGTGCCCCGCACCGACGACGGCCGGGTGCTCTTCCTCATCCCCTGGCACGGGCGGACCCTGGTCGGGACCACGGACACGCCGGTGGCCGAGCCGGTGGAGGAGCCGCGGCCGCTCGAGGAGGAGGTGAATTTCCTTCTCCAGCACACCGCGCGTTACCTGGTCTCCGACCCGTCGCGCTCGGACGTCCTGGCCGTCTATGCCGGCCTGCGGCCGCTGGTCCGCCCCCCGGACGAGGGCGTCGAGCGGACGGCCTCGCTGTCGCGCGACCACCACGTCTTCACCTCGCCGAGCGGCCTGGTGACCATCGTCGGCGGAAAGTGGACCACCTACCGGAAGATGGCCGAGGACGTGGTCAACCGAGCCGCCCAGGTGGCGGCGCTGGCCGCCGTCCCTTCCCCGACGGCAGCCCTTCGCCTCCACGGAGCGCCGGGCGCGGCCCGGACCTCGGAGGTCGGGGTTCCCACCGGCCCGCTGGCCAGCTATGGAACCGACGCCCCGGCGCTCCAGGCGCTCGTCCGGGCCGAGCCGGAGCTCGGCGGGCTGCTCCACCCTCGGCTGCCCTACCTGCACGCCGAGGTGGTCTGGGGTGCACGGCACGAGATGGCCCGCACCGTCCAGGACGTCCTCGCCCGGCGGACCCGGGCGCTGCTGCTCGATGCGCGGGCCTCGGCCGAGTGCGCCCCGGCGGTGGCCGGGCTCCTCGCCCGCGAGCTGGGGCGGGACCGGACCTGGGAGGCGGCACAGGTCGCCGACTACCGTGCCCTGGCCGAGCGGGCGCTTCTCTCGGGCTGACGCGCCGGTCAGGGAGGCGGTGCAGAGACGAGCGTCCGCCAGGCGATGAGCCAGCGGCCGCCCTCCCGGACGAGCACGTAGATGTCGTGGCCCGATTCCTCGGAGCGCTGTCCACCCACCTCCCAGGCCATCTCCCAGCGCCGGGTGGCCACCGCCGAATCGTTGAACAGGTCGATGGACGGCTCCGATTCGTCGAAGCGGAGGACCAGTGCCACCTTGAGGAACTCGTCGTAGGTGGCCACGCAGGCGGCCCGGCCCTCGGCCCGCCCGGCGAAGCCGGGTCGGACGAACACCACCGAGGGATGGAGCATCTCGGCGATGTCCTGGGTGCGCCCCTTTCGCCAGGAGGCGGTGAGGCTGGCGAGCAGCGCACGGATCTGCTGGGCGGCGGTCTCGGCCACGAGGGGAGCTCTCGCACGGCCAGTGAAGGGACCGGTCCGCGCCGGTGCGACTGTACCGCGGAAGCGCGCCGCGCAGGCGGACGAGGTGAGACGGCGGGCCGGCCCGATCACGCGGCGCGGGGGAGGGCCGCGCGGGCGACGAGCACCGCCCCGCCGAGCGCGAGGGCAATCACCGCACCCATGGCCCAGGTCGGAGACGCCGCCCACAGCGCTCCCACCAGCGCGCTGGAGAGGAAGTCTCCGATGCCGTTGACCGTGGCCAGGACGCCGAAGCCCACGCCGCGGACGTCGGCCGGCAGCAGGCTGGCCGCCGCCGAGCTCTCCACCGTCTCCCAGAAGCCCATGTACACGCCCGAGACGCCGAAGACGACGGCGAACTTGCCGAAGGAGTCGCCGGGCACGAGGAGGGCCGCTGCCGGGATGGCGGCGAGCGCGTAGCCGAGCGCGAGCACGCGCAGCTTGGGGAAGCGATCCGCCAGGGCCCCGGCCACGGAGCAGCTGACCGTGTAGACGACGTTGTAGCCGACGTAGAAGAGCATCGCCCAGCGCGCCGCGGCGGCGAATCCGAGCCGCGGCGTCCAGGCCTGGGTGGCCCAGAGGATGAGCAGGGTGTTGGCGAAATCGCCCAGCCCGGCGATGCCCACGCCGAACAGGAAGCGGCGGTAGGGGAGCGGGAAGCCCGCCAGGCTGGACCGGAGCCTGACCTCGGGCCGGCGCGGATGGGGCCTCTCCCGCACCAGGGTGGCGACGGCCAGCGCAGCCAGGAGCCCGGGAATCAGCGTCAGGGCGAGCGTCCCGCGGATGCCGACGGCGCCGACCAGGCCGAGGGCGAGGAGCGGGCCGACCACCGCGCCGGCGCTGTCCATGCTGCGCTCGAAGCCGAAGGCGCGCCCGTAGGTCGCCGGGGTGGTGGCCTCGGTGAGGAGCACGTTGCGCACCGGCGTCCTCGCCCCTCGCCCGAGCCAGCCCGCGGCCCGTCCTGCCAGCAGGTGCCACCACTGGGTGGCGACGGCGAAGCTGGCCATCGCCGCGGCGGTGGTGAAGTACCCGGCCACGGCCAGTGGCTTCCGGCGCGCCAGTCGGTCGCTGTACAGGCCGGAGAGCAGCTTGGCCGCGCTGGAGAGCCCATCGGCCACGCCCTCGATGAGCCCGAGCGCCGCCGACGCCCCGCCGAGGGAGGCGAGCAGCGAGGGCAGGAGGGTGGTGGCCATCTCGTGCCCCACGTCGGAACAGAGGCTGGCCATGGCCACTCCAGCCACCGTCCGGTTCAGCCAGCGGGTACTCCCGCCCTCGCTCATCCGGGCCGCCCGGCGTGAGAGGACATCGGGCTCAGCGCTCCGCGCGGCTGTCACTTCCGCCCGCGTACTTGATCACCCGCACCTTCTCGACCGTGACCAGCCCCTCGGTCACCATCTGGTCGACGATGGGCAGCATCCTCTCGATGTGGTCGGGCGTATCGACCACCTCGACCACGACCGGGAGGTCCTCGGAGAGCCGGAGGATGTGGGTGGTGTGAAGCACGCTGGCCGCGCCGAACCCGGCGATGCCTCGGAGGACCGTGGCCCCGGCGATCCCCTCCTTGCGGAAGCGCTCGATGAGCGCCACGTGGAGAAGCTGACCGTGCCAGCGGTCATCCTCGCCGAGGAAGATCCGGACCATCATCTGCTCGCCGTCTAGGACGCGCATGACCGAGCTCCTTTCATCAGGACGCAACGAGCACTCGGCCGAGAGCGAAGCCGAGGCCCCCGGCGACGAGGCACCCGGGCACGGTCAGGGCGACGTTGAGCATGCCCATGCCCCAGAGGCGCTGCTGGAAGAGCACCAGCGTCTCGAAGTTGAACGACGAGTAGGTGGTGAAGCCGCCCAGGACGCCCACGGTGAGAAAGAGCCGGACGTTGGGCGAGAGGAGGGCCGTGCTCAGCGCCACGGTCATGA
>Ga0187777_10002573_pt1 | contig 11556 bp, 9 predicted proteins | sample 1015_Q2_SP5_10_M_FD_132416 | JGI IMG/M metagenome (GOLD analysis project Ga0187777, IMG submission 132416) | Tropical peat soil microbial communities from peatlands in Department of Meta, Colombia - 1015_Q2_SP5_10_MG | ecosystem: Environmental > Terrestrial > Soil > Wetlands > Peat | place...
CAAGTGCGCGTCGGTCGTCGGCGACGTGATGAAGAAGTACCACCCGCACGGCGACATGCCGATCTACGACGCGATGGTGCGGATGGCGCAGCCGTTCTCCATGCGTTACCCGTTGGTGGATTCCCAGGGGAACTTCGGATCGGTCGACGGCGACCCACCGGCGGCCATGAGGTACTGCGTCGACGGGGACGCGCTCGTCCGGCTCCCGACCGGAACCATTCGCATCCGGGACGTCGTCCCCTCCGCCGCGCCGAACTCCGACAACGAGATCTCGCTCAAGGTTCTCGACCGAAAGGGCGACCCGGTGTCAGCCGACCGTCTGTTCCACTCGGGGACGCACCCCACGCTGCGGGTGACCACGCGGGAGGGGTACCAACTGACGGGAACGCTGAATCACCCCGTCCTGTGCTTGGAGAGCGCTCTCGGCGTGCCGTTGCTTCTGTGGAAACGTCTCGACGAGGTCGTGCCGACCGATCGCGTCGCGCTCCTGCGCGTTCCGCCCGCGGAGCTCGGTGACCTCTCCCAGGAAGATGAAGACCTCGCGATCCTCGCCGGTGCGCTCGTTGCTGAGGGATGGGCTTCCGACACGCGGGCCGGCTTCAACAACACCGACCCGGACTACTTCGACCGCACGCTGAAGGCATACGACCGTGTGGTCGGCGGCCCGCGGTACGCGTACTCGCGGATCATCCGTTCAGGAAGCATGCTCCACGAGCTGGACGTGCACGACCTCGGGTCCTTCCGCTCCGGCCCACTGTCGGAGTTTTGCGGCCTTCGCAGTGCGGACAAAAGGGTGCCGGCGTTCGTGTGGGGCGCGAGCGCCGCGTTCAAGCGGCAATTCCTGCAGGCGCTGTACGAAGGTGATGGATCGTCGTCGCTCTTGCCTCGCGGCTCGATTCAGATCACCCACTCCACGTACAGCGAACGGCTGGCTCGCGAGGTGCAGCAGCTGCTGCTGGAGTTCGGTGTGGTGTCCCGCCTCTGCCGCTACGACAAGGGCGAATGGAAGGTGGTGGTCACCAACCGCCGCGACGCCCGACTGTTCGCCGGGAACGTCGGGTTCCTCGGACGGAAACAGCAGAAGCTGGAAAAGGAGCTGTCCGTCGTCCCGGAAAGAAGCTCGGCGATGTCGTCGGACCACGTCCCACACGTTGCCGACTACATCCGGGCCGATGCCGGCGGGCGATGGGCGGACCGCGACTGGCTGAGTCGCCACAACGTCGATCGGATCGAGCGGTGGGAGCAGGGCGGGGACGAGATCCTCGGGCGGATCGCCAGCGACGAGGTTCGCGCGGTCATCGAACCGCTGGTGGACGGGACGTACTACTTCGCCGAGGTCCGGTCGATCGAGGACGCGGGTGAGCGGCCGGTCTACTCCCTGCGGGTCGACTCCGCCGACCACTCCTTCGTCACGAACGGGTTCGTCAGTCATAACACGGAAGCGCGGTTGGCGAGCCTCGCGATGGAGATGCTCCGCGACATCGATCGCGAGACGGTGGACCTCGTCCCGAACTTCGACGGGTACGAGAACGAGCCGGCGGTGCTGCCCGCCCGGTTCCCGAATCTCTTGGTCAACGGCTCGTCCGGCATCGCCGTCGGGATGGCGACGAACATCCCGCCGCACAACCTGGTCGAGATCATCGACGCGGTCACGGCGCTCGCCGACGATTCGAAGATCACCCTCGAGAAGATCATGAAGATCGTCAAGGGACCTGACTTTCCCACCGCCGGCCTCATCATGGGCCGCGAGGGGATCAAGGAGGCCTACGAGACCGGGCGCGGGTCCATCCGGATGCGCGCCAAGGTCACGATCGAGGAAGGTCAGCAGGGACGCGGCCGCCTCGTCGTCACCGAGCTCCCCTACATGGTGAACAAGGCCCGCCTGGCCGAGAAGATCGGCCAGCTCTACCGTGACGGCAAGGTCAAGGACGTCGCGAACCTGAAGGACGAGTCGAGCGGTCGCGGCGGCATGCGCCTGGTCGTCGACCTTCGCCGCGGCGCCAACCCGCACGTCGTCCTCAACCAGCTCTACAAGCACACGCAGCTGCAGGAGACCTTCGGCGTCAACATGCTCGCCCTGGTCGACGGCGTCCCGCGGACGCTGAACCTGAAAGAGGTGCTCGAGCACTACCTCGCGCACCAGGTCGACGTCGTCACGCGGCGCACCAAGTTCGAGCTGCGCAAGGCCGAGGAGCGCGACCACATCGTCCAGGGCCTGCTGATCGCGCTCGGCAACATCGACGAGGTCATCAAGATCATCCGCGGGTCGGCCGACACCGACCAGGCCCGCACGAAGTTGATGGCGCGCTTCAAGCTCAGCGAGATCCAGGCGAACCACATCCTGGACATGCCGCTGAAGCGCCTCACCCGGCTGTCGCGGCAAGAGCTCGAGACCGAGCACAAGGAGCTCCTGGCGACCATCCGCCGGCTGAAGGCGCTCCTGAAGGATCCCAAGAAGATCGTCGCCCTCGTGAAGGACGAGCTCGCGGAGATCAAGAAGAAGTTCGGCGACGAGCGCCGGACCGAGATCCGCGACGACGCTGGCGGCGAGTTCGACGTCGAGGACCTCATCCAGGAGACCGACGTCATCCTGACCATCACGCGCGCGGGGTACGTGAAGCGCCTTCCCGTCGAGACCTACCGGAGTCAGGGGCGCGGCGGACGCGGCGTGATCGGCGCGAACCTCAAGCAGGACGACATCATCTCTCAGGTCTTCACGACGACGACCCACCACTGGCTGCTGGTGTTCACCAACCGGGGCAAGGTGTACCGGACCAAGGTCCACGAGGTGCCGGAGGCGTCGCGTACCGGCCGCGGCGTGTACGTCGCGAACGTCCCGGGCATGGGCTTCGGGCCCGACGAGCACATTGCGTCGATCATCGACCTGAAGGACTACGCCGAGGCGAAGTACCTCGTCTTCGCGACGAGGAAGGGCATGATCAAGAAGACGTCGCTCGGCGAGTACGACTCGCCGCGCACCGGCCTGGCCGCGATCAACCTGAAGCCGGGCGACGAGCTCATCGGGACGCTGCTCACCGACGGGAACGACGACATCATCCTCGCGTCGAAGCTGGGCCAGGCGATCCGGTTCAGTGAGGCGAGCGCGCGGCCGATGGGACGGGCGACCGCCGGCGTCATCGGCATGCGGCTTCGGCCCAAGGACGAGGTGATCGCGCTCGTCTCCACGGGTCACGGCGACGGACTGCTGACGGTGACGAACAACGGGTTCGGCAAGCGGACCGACTTCGAGGAATACCCGCGCAAGGGTCGTGGCGGGCTCGGCGTGCGGACCGCGCAGCTCACGGAGCGGGTCGGTGTGCTGGCCGGCGCGTTCCCCATCACCAAGGATCAGGACATCCTGGTCATCGCGAACGACGGGGTCGTCATCCGGGTGCCCGCCACGCAGGTGCGCAAGGCCGGACGCGCCACGCAGGGCGTTCGCGTGATGCGGCTCGAGAAGGGGCGCTCGGTGGCCGCCGTGGCGCCCGTGGTCACCCAGGCCGAGGAGTGACCGCCCCGAAACGGGGCGATCACTCCGGGACTCTTGGATCGGTATGCATTCGGGTCGTCTGGCGCGCGACGTGGTAATAAACTGGTCCGGCGCGGAGAGCGCGGTTCGATCGGTGTCTCCGCGGCGCGGTTTCCGTGAGAGAGAACCCGAGGCCGGAGAGGCATGAGCACCGTCATTTCCGCAGGTCCACCGGGCGAGGCGCGGTCCTCCGACCTGATGTCGTCCCCGGGAGCGGCGAGCTCGCGCCGCGCCAAGGTCGTCATCCGGCACCTCGACCCGTGGTCGGTCCTGAAGGTCTCGCTGTTGTTCTATTTCTGCGTCATGATCGTCGGCCTGTTCGCGCTGGCGATCTGCTACTGGGTCCTCGGCAGCATGGGCGCGCTCGCCTCGGTCTCCAACTTCGTGACGGAGGTGACCGGGGCCAAGAAGACGTACGTGATCAACGGCGGCTGGATCTTCGTCCGGGTGTTCATCACCGGCATCGGCAGCGTCGTCGTGTGGTCGCTCGTGAATCTCTGCCTCGCGGTCCTGTACAACCTGATCTCCGACGTCGTCGGCGGCATCCGCGTGACGCTCGCGGAGCCGAAGTAGGAGCGGAACGGGGAGCGAAGTCGCCCCGGGCCGCATGTGCGCCCGGCGAGTCCGAGCGTCTAAGCTGACCCGTCAGGTGGGGGCGTGTAGCTCAGGCGGTTAGAGCGCATCCCTGATAAGGATGAGGTCGTAGGTTCGAGTCCTACCACGCCCACGACGCTCCGCCTGCGTGGACTCCGGGACGTCGGGCTAACGACACCGGGCGCTGCCGGACGAGGTTCCGGGACTCGTCAGTGGGGAGGGCTCTCGCCCACCAGACCGTCCACCGATTCCCGGATGAGATCGGCGTGGCCGGCGTGGCGTGCGTACTCCTCGATCATGTCGATCAGGATGCGACGCAGGGTGGGCGGCTCGCCGTCGTATGGGGAGAACTTCACCGGCCGGTCGAGGCCGCCGCCAGTCGCGAGCGCTTTCTCGACTGCGGTGCGGGACCTGTCCGTGGCTTCTCGCCAGAGCGCTATGACCTCTTCTGGCGGATCCTCCGCACCCGTACGCCATTCCCAGTTGGGATCGGCGTCCCAGTCCACCGCGTCCCACGGCGGGCCGAACGCCTCTCCGAGCAGCCGGCGCGAGAAGTACTCGTCTTCGACGAGCGCCAGGTGTTTGAGCAGCCCTCCGAGGGTGAGCGTGGACGGGGCGAGCGTCGCCTGCGATCCGGCCGCATCCACGCCTGCACACTTCCACGCGACGATCGCGCGCACGCGTTCCAACTCACCCAGCAGCGTGTCGGTCTCGTTGCCCGCCCTCGGGGGCTCGGATGGAGGGTGCGGCTCCGTCACTGCGGCAGCAGTGTAGTCCGAGGCACGGACATGCCTCGCCGCGTCACCAGCCCAGCAGGCCCTTCACGACGAGCCCGACGGTCCCGCTCGCCAACACGACGGGCACGATCGGCCAGCGGAATCGCCACAGTCCCACGAAGGCGACGGCGGCGACGACCACGGCGAACGCGTCGACGCTCGACCACACGGGGACGGGGATCTCGCCGCCCAGCACGTGCACGGTGTGGACCTGCGTGAACAGCGTCGAGATCCCGAACGTGACGGCGAGGTTCGCGATGACGCCGACGACGGCGGCCGTCACCGTGGCGAGCGCGGCGCCGAGGCGCGTGTTTCCCCGGAGCCCCTCGATGTACGGAGCGCCGAGGAAGATCCACAGGAAGCACGGCGCGAAGGTCGCCCACACGGTGACGACCGCTCCGAGCGTGCCGGCAGCCAGGGGCTCGAGGCTTCCCGGATGCTGGTACGCGCCGACGAAGCCGACGAACTCGAGGACCATGATCAACGGCCCGGGCGTCGTCTCGGCGAGCCCGAGCCCCGCGACCATCTGGCCGGCCTCAAGCCAGCCGTACGTCGAGACGGCCGCCACGTTGACGTACGCCAGGACGGCATAGGCACCGCCGAACGTCACGAGCGCGGCCTTGCTGAAGAACCACCCCATCTGCGTGACCGTGCTGTCGGGCCCGAGCCACACGGCCACGACGGCGATGGGGCCCAGCCAGACGACCAGGCCGGCCACCAGCGTCGTGATGCTGCGCGCTGCCGTCGGCCTCGTGTGCTCGGGTCGAGGGGCGTCGTCGCGAATGGCGGTCGCCTCCTGGCTCTCGAGCTCCTTCGCGACGCCGACGTCGAACAGTTCGCGGCGCCGGACGCCGCCCACGTACCCGATCGCCGCCGCCCCGAGGACGATCAGTGGGAAGGGAACGTGCACGACGAAGATCGAGACGAACGCGAGGACGGCGACGACCCGCATGACCGCGTTGGGAAGCGCCGTCCGAGCGAGCCGGATGGTGGCCGACGCGACGATCGCGATGACGGCGGGGGCGAGGCCGGCGAAGATCGCACTGACCCACGTGACTTCTCCGTGGGCCGCGTAGATCCACGACAGCGCAAGCAGGACGAAGAAACTCGGCAGGACGAACGTGATGCCCGCGACCAAACCTCCGCGCACGCGGTGCAGGAGCCATCCGATGTAGATCGCGAGCTGCTGCGCCTCGGGACCCGGGAGGAGCATGCAGAAATTGAGCGCGTGCAGGAACCGTCCGTTCGACACCCACTTGCGCCGGACGACGATCTCCTCGTGCATGATCGAGATCTGTCCGCTCGGCCCGCCGAAGTTGATGAAGCCGAGTTTCGTCCAGAATCGGGCGGCTTCACGGAACGAGACGCCGTGTCCCGGGTCGGACGAAGGCGCCTTGTCCCGGCTCATGCGCGCAGCCTACCGGGCGCGGCCTCCCCGGCACGCGACGTCGGGCCGCCCCCGAAGTTACGGGCTGATCCGGAAGTTCAGGACGCCGACGACGCGTCCGTCTTGCGTCGCCACGACTCGGCCGGGCTCGGATACCGCCGGCTTCAGGACGACTGCTTCTGGAAGCCCGTCGGAAGCGGGTGCGGTCTTCACGATCCGGGCGGCCGTCACCGGAACGATCCCGACCGTGCTGCCCCGCGCGCAGTCGTCGCTCACGCGGACGATGAGGACGTCGCCCACCGTTTCCGCCGTCACCGTCGGGATCGAAGGGTATCGCGCGATGTCGAACACGACGGAGCCTGCGACCGAGCCGGCGAGAGTCGTCCCGCAGACGAGGGTGGGAGGCGCGGCGGTCGAGAAGGTCGGTCTGCAGGCGGCGAGCAGGCCCAAGGCGAGGATCAGCGTCGTCCTTCCCATGCCGAATTCGACGGGGGCAGTGTGTGCTCGGTTCCCCACGCGGGTCGTGTAGGGTCGGGCGCCGTGACGTCCGGATTCGGCGAAGCGCTTGTGCCTGCGGGGCGGCTGGAACGCGTACTGGTCCGCGGGCCCGACCCCGCCGCGGCAGAAGCGTGGCGCGACTACGGCTGGCGAGCCGAGCCCGACACGGCCCGGGAGACGGCCCAGCACGACGCCTTCCGCGCCGAGTTGGAGCGCGCAGGTGCCGAGGTCCTCCTCGCGACCGACCCCTCGGTGGCGACCAACCCAGACGCCGTCTACGTCCGCGACCCTGTCCTCATCGCGCCCGGCGGGGCCATCCTGCTCCGCCCGGGGAAACCCGGTCGCCGGGGCGAGCCGGACGCGCTCGGGAACGACCTCGTCCCCGGGGTGCCCGTTATCGGGCGCCTCGACAAGCCCGCGACCGCCGAGGGTGGCGACCTCTTGTGGCTCGACTCCCGAACGCTCCTCGCCGGCCGCAGCTACCGGACGAACGACGCCGGGATCGAAGCGCTCCGGCGCCTGCTGCCGGGCGTGACCGTCATGGCGTTCGACCTTCCGCACCTGCGCGGGCCGAGCGACGTGTTGCACCTCATGTCGCTCGTCAGCCCGCTCGACGCCGACCTCGTCGTCGCGCACCTTCCGCTGCTGCCGTCGCGGCTCGCCGAGGAGCTCGACGCGCGGGGGATCGGAATCGTCGAGGTTCCGGGCGACGAATTCGACACGATGGGACCGAACGTGCTGGCGCTCGCGCCGCGCGTCGCCCTTGCCCTCGACGGCAACCCTGAGACCGCGAGCAGGATGCGCGCCGCGGGCGTCGACGTGCGCACATACGACGGCAGCGAGATCAGCGTCAAGGGAGACGGAGGGCCGACGTGCCTGACTCTGCCGCTCCGACGAGCCTGAGCCGATGCCCGGCCGCTAGTTCCCGAAGATTCCCTTGAGTGCCGCTCCGGCGATTCCCGCGGCAGCCGCTCCACCGACGCTCCCGCTCGAGGCGTCTTCCTGCTGCGGGAGGTAGGGCGCGATCGCGGCGGCCAGGTTCGAGATCGGCAGGGACTGCAGCCAGACGCGTCCCGGCCCGGTGAGTTTTGCGAGGAAGAGCCCGTCGCCGCCAAAGAACTTGTTCTTGATCCCCGGGACGGTCGTCAGGTCGAACGACACCTGCTCCTGGAAGAGCCCCACGTGGCCGGGGTGCACGCGCAGGCTCTGTCCCGGCTGCAGGTCGTAGATCATGACCTCGCCGTCGAGCTCGATCCATGCGTCTCCGGCGCCCTCGACCTTCTGCAGGATGAACCCCTCGCCGCCGAACATCCCGGCGCCGAAGCGCTTCTGGAAGCCCATCGTGAGCGTGACGCCCTCGGTCCCGCAGAGGAACCCGTGCCGGTGCACCATGTAACCGGGTCCGGGCTCGACCTTGATGGGAAGGATCTGTCCGGGCAGCTTGGTGGAGAAGGCGACCATTCCCGGGCCGCCCTCGGCGGTGTACTCGCTCATGAAGATCCCGCCGCCGCCGGCCGCCCGCTTGACCACCCCGAGCACGCCCTTGGCTCCGCCGGTCTGCGTCATCGTCGCCAGCTGGATCGCGTCGCTCATCCACGACAGCTCGCCCGACTCGGCGACGAGCTTGTCGCCGGGCTGGAGCGTCATCTCGAGCACCGGGAGAACGGTGCCCTTCACCTCCGCCTGCATGCGAAACTCCCTTCTGCCCCAGCGCGAATCGCCGGGGAACATTTCCTCAGCTGATGAGATATCGGAAACCGGAAGGGGTGACTTGACCGTGCGGCGGCCGCCCCCGATGCGCCCCTCCGGGCGGCCGTTCGGGGCGAATCGGTCCTTGTGTAGGATGGCCTTGACCGTGGAATCCGGCGCAGGAGGCGGCGCGATGGCCGAAGAGCAGGTGGACCAGATGGAAGAGCAAGCACAGGAAGAGACGAAGAAGAAGGGTGGGAAGGTGAAGAAGTTCTTTCTGTTCGCGATCCTCGCCGCCATCGTTGCGGCTGCGGTGAAGTTCTTCCAGGGGCGCAGCTCCGAGTTCGAAGAGGACGAGTGGCAGGAGCTTCCGCCTCCCGCGGGAGCCTGAGCACACCTCCCGGGGGCCTGAGCACACCTCACCCCGCGCTCAAGCGCACCCGGCTCCGCGCCGACATTTGAGGCGAACGGAGGCCCTCGCCCGCGTCGACGCGAGGGACGGGAGCCATGTCGGACGTCCAGATCGACCCGGGGCAGACACAGACCACCACGCCGAGAGAGGTCCCGCCGGTGTTCTCCACCGAGGTTGGCGACCTGCTCTTCTCACTGCAGGCACTGCTGCTCCGCGAGGGCGAGGGCGCGCCCGACGCCGAGTCGGTCCTTTCAGGAGAGCTCGACGCGGAGCTGTGGATCGACGGTCCGGGCGATCCCGGCGAGATCCGCATCGGCCTGCCGTCGCTTGCCCTCGAGCCCATCTCCGTGGAGGAGGAGACTCCCGCGGCGCCGACCGACATGTTCGGCCGGGTCAAGGAGCCCGAGCCGGAGTTGTGGGACGCGTCGACGGGAGCCGCGACACGGTACGCCCTCGAGCGCGAGATTTCGCTGCGCGGTTCGCGCGTCTCCGGGGCGCTGGTGACCATGGACATCTCGCCGCTCGCCGAGATCCGCGCTCAGTACGGGGACGCTCCGGCCGAGGGGATCCTGCGGGCGATCGTCGAGGCGATCCCGTTCGCGATGCGTGCCGAGGACCAGGTCTACCGAACCGGTACCGATGAGCTCACGCTCTACGTTCCGCGCGCCACGCTCGCGGACGCCGCCGGGATGGCCCTGCGGCTGCAGCTCGCGGTGAAGGACGTCCTCGTCCGCCGGGAGCTCCCCCCGGTCATGCTCTCGGTCAGGCCTTCGGAACGCGCCGCCGCCTGACGGCGCCGCGCACCACGCCACCTCTTGGTCCGAGACTCCCGCGCGAACCCTGCCCCGGCCGCTTGTCCCAAACGCGAACCCGGTGCAGGATGGACGCACGAGAGAAAGGAGGTGGTCCAGCTTGCAAGATAAGCACGCGACCCTCGAGGTGGCTGGCTGCTAGGCCGTCCCTCGGCGGGCCGGGGTAGCTGAACCGCCCCGCTCGCTCGCCGGGCCGGACCCGGCGGAATCCAACCAGACCACCGATCCCCCGATCCCGGGCTGGTCGACCGGGCGGCGCGAATGACGAGTGCCGAAGCGTCGGCGGGTGGATTCGAAGGCGAAACGGGAGCGGGGACCCGCATGCGGGTCCCCGCTCCCGCCTTTAGAGTGACGCCCATGAGCGCGGCCGCCGGGTCCGACGCGTGGACCGCCGCCTCGCGGGCGGCGGCGAACGCCGGTGTGTCGCTGCGGCGAATGACGACCCTCGACGACGCCGACCTCGTGCTGCGGCTGATCGAGCACACGTGGGGGGGCCAGGCGCTCCCGCGCGAGACCCTTCGGGCCCTGGAGCACGCGGACTCCGGCGTGATCGGCGCCGAGGCGGACGACGGATCCCTCGTGGGGTTCGTCCTCGGATTTCTCGGCACGGCCGGAGGCCTGCACGTCCACTCGCACATGCTGGCCGTCGTTCCGGATCGGCGGCACGGCGGCGTCGGGTTCGCCCTGAAGCTCGCGCAGCGCGCGGCCGCCCTCGACGAAGGGATCGACGACGTCCGCTGGACCTACGATCCGCTGCTCGCCCGCAACGCCTGGTTCAACCTGATGAAGCTCGGGGCAGCGGCGACCGAGTTCCTGCCCGACTTCTACGGCGAGATGGACGATCTACTGAACGCGAACGATCGAAGCGACCGCTTCGAGGTCAGGTGGCGGCTCCGGGACGCGGGCGTGACGGCGAGAGCCGCGGGAGATCCGGCTCCGCTTCCCGGTCTCGAGGACGCGACCGCCGTCCTCGAGTGTGCCGGCGCCGATGGTGACGTCCGGCCGTCGCTCACCGGCGCGGCGATCGGTGCCCGTGCCACTGTCGCGATCCCGCGCGACTATCCGGAGCTCCGCGCCCGCGACGCAGCGCTCGCGGCCGAGTGGCGTTCGGCGGCCGCGGAGGCGTTCGCGAAGTGCTTCGCCGCAGGCCTTTCGGCGGTGGCCCTGACGCGCGAGGCGGTCTATTTGTTCGCAGATGGTCAGGTGACCTGACGAATGCTGAGAGAGCCGTGCACGCCTCTGCGTCCGCGATGAGCGACATCGCCCTGCGCTCGGTGGAGCTTCGCGAGGTGGCGCTGCCGCTCGTGCGCCCCTTCCGTACGAGCTTCGGCGAGGACACCGAGAAGCGCTGTCTGCTGCTGCGCGTGGACGCGGGCGATGTCACCGGTTGGGGCGAATGCGTCGCCGACGTCGAGCCGCGCTACGGCGACGAGTGGAACGATGGGGCACGAATCTCGCTCGCTCGCTTCCTGATCCCCTCCGTCCTTGCCGGCGGCCCGATCTCGGATCCCGCGCAGGTCGGTGAGCGCGTGCGGTGGGTCCGTGGTCACCGCATGGCGAAGGCGGCGCTCGAGATGGCCGTTCTCGACGCGTGGCTCCGGGCGAACGAGACGTCGCTCGCCGCACACGCGGGGGCCGTCCGCGAGCGCGTTCCCTGCGGGGTGAGCGTCGGCATCGCCTCGACCGTCGAAGTCATGCTCGAGGAGATCCGGGGGTACCTCGCCAAGGGCTACCGGCGAGTCAAGCTGAAGATCGAACCGGGACGCGACCTGGACGTCGTGCGGAGGGTGTGCGACGAGCTGCCCGACACGCCGCTGTCGGTCGACGCGAACGCGGCGTACTCGCCCGCCGACACGCCG